>Ga0209225_1000602_pt1 | contig 40246 bp, 44 predicted proteins | sample WasSprMetagenome_FD_184732 | JGI IMG/M metagenome (GOLD analysis project Ga0209225, IMG submission 184732) | Sulfidic aquatic microbial communities from Washburn Spring, Yellowstone National Park, USA - WS (SPAdes) (version 3) | ecosystem: Environmental > Aquatic > Thermal springs > Hot (42-90C)... | reverse complement strand
CTTGTTTCTTTGCAGAATATAACATCCAGACAGAAAAAATAACTGCTAAAATAAAAACCACTAAAAGATAATTCCAATTGGTTTTATAATTTTTTTTCCAAAAAGGCATCTTATTAAATTATATCATAAGTTTTCTAATTTTCCAAAAAGGCATCTTATTAAATTATATCATAAGTTTTCTAAAATCTCTTTCTAAAATTTTTTTAATTTTGGGGAAGCGAAGACCGGCGGCTGGATGATAAGTTGGGAAATAAAATTTTCCGTCTTTCTCAATCCATTTTCCTCTGTAGTTGCTCAATTTTTCTCTAGGAAAAAATACTAAGAAGGCAACTTCGCCAAGTAAAATAAAATATTTTGGATTGATAATTTCAATTTGTTTTTTCAACCAAGGCAAACAGGCTTTAATTTCTTCTTTTTTTGGCTTTCTATTTATTGGCGGTTGGGGAAGACATTTTAAAGGCGAAGTAATAAAAACTTCTTCTCTTTCTATTCTTGCAATCTTTAATAATTCGTTTAGGAATTTTCCAGCCCTCCCCACAAAAGGCCTTCCTGTTCTATCTTCTTCAACTCCGGGAGCCTGACCGCAGATAAAAATTTTTGCATTCGCCGGTCCTTCTCCGGGAACTGCGTTTTTCCTTAATTTCCATAAAGGACATTTTTTGCAATTTTTAATCTCTCGATATAATTTTTGGAGTTCTTTTTCTTTTCCCATAAATTTAATGTTATAATATCTAAAAAGGTCGAGCAATTAATAATTTTAATTTATGTGGTATTGGATATTAGTTCTTCTATTTTTCTTTGGAATCAGTGGTTTGAGAATAATAAACGAATATGAAAGAGGAGTTGTTTTGACTTTAGGAAGGTATTCTGGTACTCTTTCACCTGGTTTGAGATGGATTTTTCCTGGAATTCAAAGAATGATTAAGGTTGACATGCGAATCACTACTGTTGATATTCCAAGACAAGAAGCAATAACCAAGGATAACGTTCCCGTTGGGGTGAATGCAGTCGTTTTTTTCAAAGTTGAGAGGGCAGAGGATGCAGTTTTAAAAGTTGAAAACTATCCCTATGCAGTCTCTCAATATTCGATAGCAGCCTTAAGAGATATCATCGGAGGGGTAGAATTGGACACTCTTTTAGCAGAAAGAGAAAGAATCGCTGCTGAAATCAAAAAGGTTGTCGATACTGAAACTGCTCCTTGGGGAATCGATATTACGGCAATAAAAATTCAAGATATTGAAATTCCGGCAGCAATGAAAAGGGCGATGGCCGCCCAGGCAGAAACCGAAAGGGAAAGGAGAGCAATAATTATTAAATCAGAAGGTGAAATAAAAGCAGCTGAGAATTTGAAAAAGGCAGCTGAAATCCTGCAAGGAGTTCCTGGAGGATTTTCTTTAAGAACTTTGGAGACAATAGACAAACTTCAACCAGATCCATCGAAGATGGTAATTTTTGCTTTGCCAGTAGAAATTTTAGAAGGGATAAAATCTCTGCTAGAAGAAAGAAGGAGAGCTTCAAAAGGGTAATTTATCTTATATTTCCCAAAAATTTATAAAGAGGTTGAAAAAAGTTAAGAGCGAAAAGGCCGACGACAATTCCTAAGACAATCGTAAAAACACTTTCAATTAAGAAAGAGTAAATTATTCTTTTCTTTCTAATTTGTTTCAATTTATTTTGAGCAAATTTATCTTTAGGGTTTGTTTCTAAAATCATTTCAATTTTCTTTTCCTCTTCGCTTAAATTTCTATCAACTTTAAAAATAAAAAGATCGAATAAAAAGATAAAAACCGAAACGCCAATGGCTAAGGCAAAAATTTTATTCTTTGTCTCCTTTACCTCGAGCGGCATCTCTTCTGAAAGAATTTCAGCAAATTTTGAAAAAATATAAAAATTAAACAACCAAATAATGACTAGAAAAACCAAACTTGAAACTATTAAATAAATTATCAAAGAAGATTTTGGAAACATTTTAAAAATAAATTCTCATTTTTGTATTATTTCTTTTTAAATTATTTTAATTTCGATATTTCTTCTTCCATTTTCTTAATTTCTTGCACTCTTTTTTTTATCCTCTCTCTCAACAATATTTCCTTTCCAGCGCTAATTATTCTTGAAAGATGCGGATTTTTCATTAACAATTCGCTCTCAATTTTTTTTATTAATTCTTCTTCATTTAAACGAGGGTTTTCTTTAATTATTTTAGTAATTAATTTTTCTTCTTCATCAACACTCTTTGATACCCTTAAATTTAATAATCTCAAATAAACTCTTAATAATTTAAAATAAATCCATAAAAGAATAATTAAAAAAATTGATGTTAAAACCAAACCTATTTTTTTATTCTCTATCAGTTTTGCATGTAAAAACGGTTGGAAAATGCCAACGATTAAGAATACAAAACCTATTTGAATTAGAATTGTAAAAAAAGCAGTAGCAATTAACAAAATCTTGTCTTTAATTTTTTTCCAGGTATCCATTAAATTATCTAATTTCTTTTAAGAATTCCTCTGCCAATTTTGCGGTTTGGGCAGTGCTTTGGTAAAAAGATTTCCAAACGACGACAATGTCGGCATCGTTAAAGATTGCTCTTTGAACTTCCTGGATTGTATCTCCGCCAGCAACGGCAACTAAAACATCGTAATTTTCCTTTATTCTGTGAATCTCATGATAAGGAATTTCTGACTCAGGGTCAAAAGCTTCTTCATCTACTCCTCGATGCAAAATGACAACGTTTGGCAATTTTTTTAATTTTCTTAAAATCTCCAAGCAATATTCAACATTCATCATATCAACCATTGAATCTAAACCATATTTTTCACATTCTTCTATGAAGGCATCGATTGTTTCGACTGGTGCCAGACCTAAAACGACAGCACCGTCAGCTCCTCCTTCTCTTGCAATTTCAACCTCCCTCGCCCCCCTATCCATGCATTTCAAATCGGCGACGATGTAAGGAGTAAGAGCGATTCCTTTTGTTTCAATTTTTTTCTCTAAGCTTTTAATTAAAATTTTTGACCACTTTGCCATTTCAGATTCTGTTGAAGGACCGAAAATTCTTTCTTCCCACCAAGTCCTGATCATTCTGATTGCTTTTAAACCGTAAGTTTTGATTAAGGGGGTACCGGCTTCTAGGATTATCCTTTTATCAAGGGGGATTTGAGAAATTATTGCTCTTGCTTCTTCTAAGGTGCTATTTAGGGCAATTTGTAAATATTTTTGTTTTTTATCTAGCATTTTAATCTTATTTGTAGTGACCTTTAGAGCTTTCCTTTTATTTTAGTTTTTAATAACTCAGGGTATTTTTCTTATCGATTTCATATTCAATGAGAACTCTTTTTTGATTTTTTCGATTATTCCAAAAAGTATTTTTTTCCTGTAATTTTAAAGCTTTGTGGAGTTCTTTCTTTTGGGAGGAAACTTCCCATTATAACTTTTGGATATTGGTATTTTCGATTCTATTTTGTGCTTCAAATGATAATGACAAAAATTGCAATGCTGAGAGGAAAATTTCCTCCATTAGGATATTTTAATCAAAAATTCAAAACAATTAAATAACCGATTATTGAGAAGAGAGAAATTAAAGGAAGGGCAGGAATTGCTTTTCTTTCTTTTTGAAAAAGGAAAATTAAAAAGTTGGCAAAAAAGCCAAGTAGAGAAAAAAGGGCAACTAAAAATGGCTTTAGAATCCCAAATCTAATCAAAGAGACTGAAAAAATTAAAGGAAGAGCCACATCTCCTCCTCCCAAAACTAAAAATTTCCCCTCTCCAAGTTTTATTTCTCTTGTGCTTTTTAAAAAACCTAAAGGTTCGAAAGGAAAAACCAATCCCAAAATCGTTCCAGTTTCCATCATATCCTTTGCAATTTTTACCATATGCTTTGTTTTATAAACTGCAATGAAATCGTAGATCGAAAGAATTATTAAAATTAAAATCACAGCTTCGGGCTTTAAAGTCAAACCTATGCTCGCCCCAATTCCTGCTAAAGAAAAAATCATTAAAAGGTTTTGGTTTAGAACAATCGGATTTTTAAACCACCAAAAAATTAACAAAAAAACTAAAATCAATGGAATTGGCTCTGGAAAAAAAGATTCAAAGAAAATTAAAGAGCTAAAGAAAGAGGTAAAAAGAAAGAGAATTTTGTAAATTTTTCCCTTAATTATCTTTTCTCTTAAGAATCGAAATATCAAAATGATTAAAAAAGATGCAAAGAAAAAATAAAAGATAAATTCGAAAGAGGAAAGAGGGGGAAGTTCAATTTTTTGAGATTCTAAGGCACTTTTCATTAAAAAAGCTGAGAAAATTCCTAAAGTTAAGGTTAGATAAAATAAAATAGATTCGCTCAAAAAAAGAAAAATTATCTCTTTACTTTTTAGATTCATCTAATTTCAAAATCTCCTCAATCGGATAGTGAGGTGCGATTCTTAAAATTTTCTCAATAATTTTCTCTTTCTCCTCCTTCGTCTTTGCCTTCGAGTATTTTTCTTTTAACTTTTTAATTTTCTTTCTCCTTTTTTGCTTTTTCCTTATCAAAAATTTTCTCCTAGCAGGAGTTTCCTTTGCGACCATAGTTTTTGTTTTGCCATTTCTTTTTCTTTCAAAGAAATTTTAGCCATCTCAATACCTTTTTCAAGAGTGACCTTAGTAATCAATGGCATTTTTAATTAAATAAAGAGTGCCAAGTTTTACAGGATTTATCTTTTTCTTAAAATCTCCTTCTGGATGGGGGCCAAAAAGGATCACTTTACCCTTTCCGTATTTAGAAGAAACGATAGCCGCTAATCCATTTTCGTATACAGCTGCTACTTCTACTCCTTTCCCTGAGATAAATCCTGGTCCATTATGATACCAAATTTCCAATTCTTGAGAATATCCTCTAACTAACGGGTGTTTTCTGAATTTAATTTTTCTCAATTTTCCAGGTCTTCTTCTTTTATGCTCTCGAATACTTTTCACATTGATTATACTCAATCCTTTTAATTTAATTCTCCTTCCTTTTTTAAGACCGATGCATTCTTTTGGTGCCAAATACGCCCCAGCACAAATTCCAATGTATTTTCCACCATTGAAAACGAAACTTCTAATCCTTTCATAAAAATCGTCTTTACTCAAACTAGATACATACTTCTCAGTAGCTCCGCCTGGAACAATCAAAATTTTATAATTATTCAACTTTTCTTTAATTCCCTTTTTATCAATCACATCAAAAGGAACTTTTAAAAGCTTTAAGGCTTTCTTTATATCGTAAATATAAGCGCCGGGTCCATTGTAAATAGCTATTTCCCCTTGCATAGAGGAGTTTCCATTAATCTCCTTTGAGCCTCAATTTTTTCTTTGCTTGAGATTTTTGCCTTCTTAATTGCTTTTTCTAAAATTTCTAAAGTTTGATCGTAAGTTGTCCTGTCGACGGGATAGGGAGTGGAATCCTTTCCACCGTGAGCGAATGAATACCTTGCAGGGTCCTCATAAGATGGTTTTGCACCATAAATTATTTCTGAAACCAAACTCAAAGCTCTAATAGTCTTTGGACCAACTCCCTCTGTCATCAAAAGCTGCTCAAAATTTTCTGGTTTTAAAAAGTGAGCTTTCTCGATCGTCTTTTTTAATCTTTTCAAATCAAATTTTTCTTTCTCTACTGGATGATGATAAAACTCTACATCTTTTAATTCCATTTCGCAAAATCCCGGCAACCTTTTTTGCTTCATTAAAGAATCGAATTTTTCAGAAATCAATTTTATGTCTCTCAAAAATGTCTTTGGTTCCTCTCTCACCATTTCAACAGAAATTTCTTTGTTTTCTCTGCTTTCTTTTGCAACTAAATTCAATGGTTTTAACCTTACATCAGAAACTATCCCAGAATGTGGTTCCTCAGTGAAATCTTGAATTTTCAAAGATAACCAATGGTATCTTCTTGCCTTTTGAAGTTTAGTATTCATTCCTTGCTGAACGACTGCAAATTTCCCATCTTTTGTGAAAATGAAATTGTGATGGTAAATTTGAAAACCTGCCTGAATTAAACAAGAATCAACTTTTGCAGTAATTTTCGATGCATAAATTAATTTCTCATAAAAATCAAATCCCCTCGTCAATCCAAACATTTTAATTTCATCTGGGGTTTTCCTTGAAGTTTTCCCTTTCCCTCCGCAAATATAAATTCCCAATTCATCCTCCAATCCTCGAAGTGCCTCTTTCAAGGCTCCCAAAGTTGTTGTGGTTAATCCCGAAGAATTCCAATCAAAACCAATCACGCAACCTAAAGATTGGAACCAAATGGGATCTGAAATTCTTTTTAAAAATTCTTCAGGTCCAAATTCTTGAACGATTGCAAAAGTAACTGCCTTTGCCAATCTCTTCATTCTTTCAAAAAGCCATCTCGGGCATCTTCCAATGTCTAAAGGAACTGTGGCAATTCCTGTTCTCATATTATTTTTTTACTCTTGAAATCCTGATTAAGCCTGAGCAGGGGACAATTTCAATTCCTCTTTTTTCTAATTCATCTAAAAACAAATTCATTCCTAAAGAATCTGAGGGAGTGTGGCCTGCAACGATTACATTGATATGGGATTCTTTTGCCATTTTCCAATGTTCCTCTGTTTGATGCATCGAAACTATAGTTCCAATTCCTGCAATTGCCATTTTTTCATAAAGTTTTGGAGAACCCTCAGTTCCGCCAGTAACCTCAGTTAAAGCAATCTTTCCGCACCTGCTTTCCGGAGAGCCTACAGTAATTTTTGGACCTGCTCCAATTTTTGCTGCTTCTTTGTACTCTGGAATTTCCAAAAGTAAATCTAATAAATCTCCCAACCTTTCTGGTTTTTCTTTTTCGATTAAATCTTTCAAAAATTTTGCAACTAAATTATCTGCTGGAGTGTGAACATTCATTAAATTTATTTTCAAAAGCTTTGCCGCATCCACAGTTTTTTGATGGATTAGGGCATGAACCCCCCTGGCAACCTCTTCGATCCTTTCTTTCATCAACCCTTCAGCAATGTTTATTGGAACTCCATAATAATTCAAAATGTCGCATTGCAATTCCATAACATCTGCCAAATTCGAAAGTCCCTTTCCCATTGGATGGTGAGAAATTACTAAATCAATGTCTCCAAGCTCTTTTGCCAATAAAAGTTCTTCTACCTCAATATGGATTCCTGCCAAAACTTTTTTTATCTCTTTATCCTCTGCAATGTTGTAGATTCTTGAATCCAAATAGGGATTTTCCAATGATTCTAAATCAAAAATCTCCTTTTCTTTTTGAGAAAGTTTTTCATACTTTTTCCTTTTCCTTTCCAAAACCTTCATTACACCTTCTCTTCCCCTAAAATCTGCCTCAATTCCCATTTCAATTGCTTTTTTGAATATTTCTTTTATTCTCATTTTGTCTCAAAAATTTTTGATATAGTTCTTGGATCAACCTTTTTTGCTCTTTCAAATCTAAAACCTCCCTGCGAATCCTCGCCTTCTCTTTGCGAATGTATTTGCGAATGCTTTTTGGCAATTTCACATCCATAGTAAGAATTCTTAAATTTTAGAATCTCAATTTGCATTTTGCAATTTGAAATTTGCATTTTTATTATTCACCCTTGATGACTGCCAAGGGTAAAAGTTTTGCCACTTTTTTTGACAAACCTGCATTATGAACAACCTCAACGACTTCGTCAACGTTTTTATAAGCTTGGGGGGCTTCTTTTGCAATCCCTTTTAAAGAATAACATTTAACGATGATTCCTTTTCTTTCAAGTTGATTTATAATTTCTCTTCCTGACAAACTCCTAATTGCTTCATGCCTTGACATGGTGCGCCCGCTTCCATGGCAGGTGGAGTAGAATGCTTCTTCTGCCTCCTTTGTTCCAACCAAAATATAAGAAGCGGTTCCCATGGATCCTGGAATGATTACAGGTTGGCCAACGCTTCTATATTTTTCTGGAATCTCGGGATGTCCTGGGGGAAATGCCCTCGTTGCTCCTTTTCTATGGACCGCAACCTCTTTTTCTTTTCCATCGATATTATATTTCTCGATTTTTATAATGTTGTGAGCGACATCATAAAGCAAATTTAATTTTCCTCCTCGATCCCCCAAAACATTTTTCCAAGCTTTCCTTACAAAATGGGTGATCATTTGTCTGTTTGCCCAGGCATAGTTTGCCGCAGCGCCAGAAGCAGCTAAAGCTCTTTTCCCTTCTGGAGAATTGAAAGGAACGCAGGCAAATTCTCTGTCTGGAACTTTAATTTTATATTTATTGAGCATCAAAGGAATGAACTCTCTTAAATAATCAGAGCAAACTTGATGCCCAAGGCCACGCGATCCACAATGAATCATAATAACAATTTGATCTTTAAACAAACCAAAAACTTTTGCCACTTCTTCGTTAAAAATTTCTGCAACTTTTTGAATTTCCAAAAAGTGATTTCCAGAACCCAAAGTTCCAACTTGATCTCTTCCCCTGTTTTTTGCATGGTTTGAAACTGCTTTTGCATCAGCCCATGGCAATTTTCCTCCAGCTTCGCAATTTTCGATATCTTCTTTTTCCCCGTATCCTTTTTCAACCAAATAAGGAACTCCCCCTTCTAAAATTTTGTCTAACTCTGAAATTGAAAATTTAAGTTGCCTTCCTTTCCCAAGACCAGAAGGAACTTCTTTGTAAATTTCCTCTGCCAATTTTTCTAAATAAGGTTTTAAATCTTTTTCTTTCCATTCTGAAGTCAAAACCCTGACCCCGCAATTTGAAACAACGAAATTGTTCGCAATAAAGTTGTGGTTTTCATCATTGATAGTGAAATCGAAAACAAAATCTTGATAAGGAATTTTCTCAATTTTTTCAATTTCATCCCAAACCAATCCATTTTCACCAAAGGCATATTCTTCTTTGTATTCCTCAAAAGATGGGAAGTTAAAAGCTATTCTTGGCTTTCCTCTTTCTCTAATTACACCATGGCTCTTTTCTTTAAAAAGTGAATGATAGAGGAATTGATAAGTTACATATTTTCCACCGTACTTTTCTAAAATCCTTGGAGCTAACTTTTTGAAATCTCCTTTTTTCTTGTAAAGGGCTCTTATTTCCTCTCTTGCTTTTTCTCTCATTTTCGTCACTCTAAATTTTAACCTTAAATAATTTCCTGCCAAACAAGCTTCTTTTTGCTTTTGCCTATTATATTCGTAACCAACAGTTTCAAAAAACTTTATTAAATTTTCAATTTTTTCTGAAATTTGCAACCTCAAACCTATTGTTTCTCCTCTTTTTCCTTTGAAAGTGTATCCAGGTACTTTCTTTATTGGATAAGTTTCAACTCCGAATTCTTTTAAAAGATTGGCAATGTCTTCTAAAAATTCCATCGCATTCTTTTCCAATTCTTTCGCTTTTGACATATTCAACTGAGGAGCATAAAAATTGTATTTATTCAATGTTTTAGGAGATGAAAGTTCTGCACCAAAGAATGAAGCTAAAAACAATCTTTTTTGCCAAAGCGGAGCTTTAAAGATCCATTTTGGAATTCTATATTCTTTTTCAGTTTTTATACCATATGGAGTGCCCAAGGCTATTAAGAGTGTAGCGAAGGCAAAAGAACTTACTATAAAAGATTCCTCTTTTGTCTTGAATTGGTATTCTTTCTGATATTGAGTTCTTCTTTTATGATCTCTCTCTCTTGCAATAATAGGCGAGGGATTAAAACCAATTTTTTTAATATCTTCTCTGATTTTCTCTAAATCTTCTCTTTTTCCCACAAACCCAACAATTCCTTTTCCACCTTTGGTAATCGAAATGTAACCATCGCCAAAAACAAATCCCATTATTTTTAAAAGATAAGGTAATTGCCAGGAGTTGTATCTTAAAGGAAGGAGATTAAGCTTTTCGACTTGTTTTAAAATTTGTTGAATTGAAGATCCCTTACTTGTTTTTCCTAATTCTTTTAAGGTTTTTTCAAAATCTTTTTTAGAAAGAATGGTCTCGTTGGAGGGCTCTTCAAAAACAATTCCCTTGAAAGGGAAAATAGCAATTTTTTCTCCCTCATTTAAAAATCTAACTTCTTTCATTCCTTTTTGAGTATAAATTGGGTGATCGCCCGTTGCTTCAATTTCTCTTTGAGATGCGGTAACAATTCGATAAATAGTGGGGTTATTATATCTTTTCAAAAAGTAAATCATTTCAGATTCTCTTAATTCTCTGTTCCCAAAATCTACAAATTTCACTTTCTTTTCTTTCCAAACTTTCTCTAATTCAGAAATTGGAAGGTAAGTCCCGTGCTCTAACAAAACGCACGTTTTGGGAGAAAGGCAATTGATATCATAACCTTGCATTCCCGGAGAAATTATTCCTTCTTTTGTATCAATTGCTGCCACTCCTCCAATTGGAGAAGAATATCCTTCGTGCATATCTGGCATTGCCAGGGCATATTTTTGGATTCCTGGTAAAGTTGCGACATTAATCAGTTGCTCAATCGATCTGTCTCTGAATGCAGCTTCTAGCATTTTTTCAGAAAGATAAACCCTTGCTGGAACTCTCATATCAGACCTAAATCCCTTTGGAATTTCCCAAAGCCAATCAGAAATTTTTTTGAAATCCTTTTTCGAGATCATATAAATTATTTTAACTTAAAATAAAAACTTTGCAATTTAAATTAATTTTTTCTTGACAGAAATTTTTGAAAAAATAAAATGAAGGTATGGGAAATGAAAATTTCAACATCTTCTCCTCAATCTTTTTAGGTGTGATTTTGATTATCAACCCCGGGGGCTGAGGGGTAGGTGTTGAATTTTAAATAATTCTATCTCTCAGCCCTCCAGAAAAACTGGAGGGCAATTTAATTTATGTGGGAAGAGAAAGTAAAAATAATTAAAAACGAAAATTTAAACGAGGTTTTAAGATACCGCCGAATGATTGTTTCTTCTTTGCCAATTTTAAAAAAGAAGGCGACTAAAACTTATTTAAAAAATAAAATCAGGGGGAAGGAAAAAGGAATTATTAAAGCAGTTTTAGGAAAAAAAGTCTTAGGTTTTTTAGCTTGGTTAAAAGAAAGTGAAACTATAGCTTACATTTGGTGGTTGATTGTAAACAAAAAATATAGAAGAAATCAAATTGGCTCAAAATTAATGCAAGAAGCTTTAAAAGAATTGAAAAAGAGAGGATTTAAAAAGGTTTGGGCAAAAATTAAAAATGATAATTTTTCAGCTTTGGTCTTAACTCTCAAATTTCACTTCTTTATTGAGGGAATTTCAAACGAGGATGGAGTTTTTACAGTTATTGTGGCAAAAAACTTAACAAAAAAGGGGGATTTGTGAGATATTTAAATTTAAAATGGGATTACTCGAAGAACCTCTTCAAGGGTTGTAACTCCCTCTAGAACTTTTTTAACTGCAGCCCCTTGAAGCGTTTGCATTCCATTTTTTTGAGCTTGTTTTTCAATTTCAGTAAAATGAGCTCCTTCTAAAATTAAGCGTTGAATTTCCTTATCTACAAACATGACTTCAAACACGCCGGTTCTTCCCAAATAACCAGTGTTATCACAAAATTGGCATCCCTTTCCTTTAAAAAGCTTCGATTCGTCTTCTTTAGAGATTCCTACTAATTTCATTAGTTCTCTGTCAGGTTCTGCTTTTACTTTACAATGAGGACAAATAACCCTCACTAGTCTCTGAGCTATAATAGCCAAAAGAGATGAGGCAATGAGGGAGCGCGGCAATCCGAATTCTAAAAAACGAATAATTGCTCCAACAGAGTTTATGGTATGCATCGTAGAAAAGAAAAGGCAGCCCATTAAGGAAGCGCGGACGGAAATTTCGGCAGTCTCTTTATCTCGGATTTCTCCAATCATAATTACGTTTGCATCTTGCCTAAGGATGGAGCGGAGTCCTTCAGCAAAAGTAAAACCAATTTCTGGAAAAATTTGGGATTGGCGAATTCCAGGAAGTAAAAGCTCGATAGGATCTTCTAAGGTCATAATATTAAGCTTTGGTTTTTGATTTGTTAAATAATTTAAAATCGTATAAAGAGTGGTTGTTTTTCCACTCCCTCCTGGACCGGTGACTAAAATCATACCCGAAGGTTTTTGCAATATCTTTCTCAATCTTTCTGCAGTCTCAGATTCCATGCCTAGCTTTTCTAGACTTTCAAAAAGAAGATCTTTACGCTGTAAAACTCTTAAAACTGCAGCTTCGCCAAAGGCAGTGGGAAATATTGAAAGCCTCAGATCGATAGGTTGGGTGTACAATAAACTTTTTGGCTGGAAAAGAATGTGACCATCTTGAGGTCTTCGATGCTCAGTAATATCTAAGTGAGCTAAAATTTTCAAATGGGCGATTGCCGTCTCCAAATAAGCCAAAGGCATCGAATCGACAAAATGCAAAACCCCATCGATTCGATAGTAAACTACAAATTTGTCTCGCTGAGGTTCAAAATGAATATCTGAGGCTTTTGCGTTTATTCCTTGAGTGATTATTGCGTCAACCCAATCAGCCGGTTTAATTTCTCTATTTAGCATCTCTTCACCCATGTTTTTTTATTATACCAAGAATTTAAATATCGAATAAAACTGTACTTTGCAAGACCTTTTATTTGAATGTTTTGGCTAAAAACAATCCAAAAGATTTTTTCAGAGAGGTAAGTTTGATTTAAAAACAACAAGAAATTTTGCAAAAAGAAAACCAGAGCTACCCTTTTAAGCAGATTTTCTGCTCTTTTTATTTTAATCAGATTGTTTTATTAGACTACATTTGCAAGTTTAAATATCGAATAAAACCGTTGCTTGCCAAGTTCCGTCTTTTTCTTGATGGATATCTAAATCATGATAAGTTACTCCTTTAATATGAACTCCCATTCTTTTTAATGGTTTTCCGATTAAAATTGCATCGATTTCATTTTCAGTGAATTTTTTGAATTCAACCTTTTCAAAAACTAATTTTTTAGTTTCAACTAAATATAAAACCTCGCTTAGAAAATCGACCAAAAGAGAGGGTAAATCGAGCGAAGAAATTTCAATCTTTTGTTGTTTAGTCGTTAGTTGTTTAGTCGTTTCGTATTTTGCGGCCTCAAACATTCCAACCATCGCATTTTTAAAAAGCTCCTCCTTTGTTTTCCCAAAAACCCTGATTTTCAAATCGGCTTTGTGTTCTAAAATTTCAAACTTTTTCATATATTTTTTGAAATTCTTCTCTAACAACCTTTCTATCATCCCAAGGAATTTTTTTTCCTCTAATCACGATCGATGGCTCGCACCCTTTTCCAGTAATCACTACAATGTCTCCTTCTTTTGCTAATTTTAATGCCTCTCTAATTGCCTCTCTTCTGTCTAAAATTTTCCTTGCCTTTCCTTTCGTTCCAGATGCCACCTGTTCAATAATCTGCCAAGGATCTTCATCGTAAGGATCCTCATTTGTAACGATTACTTCATCGCAATACTTTGCAGCCAATTCTCCCAAAACTGGCCTTTTCCATTTATCCCTTCCTCCACCGCAAGCACCTAAAACGCAAATCAATTTGTTTGAGGTTTGAGGTTCGATGTTAGAAGTTAAGGTTTGATAAACTTTTTCTAGGGCATTTGGGGTGAAGGCATAATCAACGATAACTTTAAAAGGCTTTGAAATTACTTCTTCCATCCTTCCTGGAACTCCTTTGAATTCTTCCAAAACTTTCATCGCAAAATTTTTATCGATTCCTTGAGAGATGGCAACAGAAATAGCGGCCAGGGCATTATAAATGTTGAATTCTCCAGGAATTTTCAATTTTATTTTTGTGTTTTCCAAATTTATTTCTCCCTTTTTCAACCCATAAGTGATTTTTCTTTTTGCAGGAAATTTTAAAAAGTAATCTGAATTTTTATCTTCGATATTGATTACATGAATTTCCTTTACTACTTGAAAAAGTTTTCCTTTTGCCTCTCTGTATTTTTCAAAAGAACCATGGGCCTCAATGTGTTCTGGAGCTAAATTCGTAAAGACTGCAACTTTAAAATCCAAAAACCTGTGGCGATGTTGCTTTATTCCTTCCGAAGTAACTTCGATGATGGCATATTTACAACCTTCCTTTACTGCTCTTTTTAAAAACTTTTGGATGAAAAACCTTCCTGGCATTGTCATTCTGAGTTTGTTAATTTCTTCTTTCTCTCCAATTTTGAACCTGATCGAATTCAAAAGAGCAATTTTCTTTCCTGCTTTTTCAAAAATTGAGGCAATCATTTCACTGGTTGTCGTTTTTCCATTTGTCCCTGTAACTCCAATTAAAATTAGCTTTTTTGAGGGAAAACCATAAATTAATGCTCCCAAAAATGCTAAAATAAAGTGATAAAAACTTAAAACAAAATTTGGCAAAATTTTTTTTAAAATTTCTTTCATCAATAAAATTTTAACATGTTCAAGTTAAAAGCTCCATTTAAAGAAACTCCAGCTCAAAAAGAAGCAATTGAGAAATTGGTGAAGAATTTAAAAACAAAGCAAAAGCACCACGTCCTTTTGGGCGTGACTGGATGTGGAAAAACTTTTTTGATGGCAAAAGTAATTGAGAAATTGCAAAAACCAGCTCTGGTCATTTCACCAAACAAAACTCTTTGCGCTCAGCTCTACCAAGAATTCAAAGAATTTTTCCCTGATAATGCAGTCCATTTTTTCGTCTCTTATTACGATTACTATCAGCCTGAAGCTTACATTCCAGAAACAGATACTTACATTGAAAAGGATGCAAAGATAAATGAAGAAATTGATAGGTTAAGGCATGCTGCAGTCCAGGATGTTTTGACAAGAAATGATGTCATAGTTTGCGCTTCTGTCTCATGCATTTACAACATCGGTTCTCCAGAAGATTATCAAAAAGTGGCTCTAGAAATTAAGCCTGGAAAGAAAATTAAGAGAAAGGATTTTTTGGCACATCTAACATCTCTTGGCTATCAAAGGAACGATTATGAATTTTCTCCCTCAACTTTCAGAGTAAGAGGTAATGCAATCGACATTTTCTTAGTTACTGGAAAAGAAATATTAAGGGTTGAATTTTTCGGAGATGAAATTGAAAGAATTTTAGTAGCCAAAGATCCTCTAAATCCTCAATTTGAAATTTGCAATTTGAAATTTGCAATCTATCCAGCCCATTTTTGGGTAACTCCTCAAGATAGGTTAAAGATTGCTTTAGAGAATATTAGACTGGAACTTCAAGAAAGAGTCAGAGAATTAAGAAAACAAAATAAATTGGTAGAAGCTCAAAGATTAGAACAAAGGACAAATTATGATTTGGAAATGATAGAAGAAACTGGTTATTGCCATGGAATCGAAAATTATTCAAGGCATTTGGAATTCAGAAAGCCTGGTGAACCCCCTTGGACACTTTTGGATTATTTCCAAGAAGATCCTTTGGTTTTTATCGATGAATCTCATTTAACAATTCCCCAATTGAGAGCGATGGCAAATCAGGATAGATCGAGGAAAGAAACTTTGATTGAATATGGGTTCAGATTGCCTTCTTGCATTGATAACAGGCCCTTGACTTTCGAAGAATTTAACAAAAAAGTAAAGAAAATAATCTATGTTTCTGCGACTCCTGATGAATACGAAAGGAAAAAGGCAGGAAAAAAATTTATTGTCGAACAATTGATAAGGCCAACAGGGCTTTTGGAACCATCGGTTGAGGTAAGGCCAACGAAAAATCAGGTTAAAGATTTAATTCAAGAAATTAAAAAAAGAGTTGAGAAGGGGCAGAGGACTTTAGTTTTAACATTAACAAAAAGATTGGCAGAGGCACTTGCTGATTATTTAAAAGAAGAGGGAATTTCTTGCCAATGGTTGCACTCTGAAGTCAAAACTCTAGAGAGGCCACAGATTTTGAAAGAATTGAGAGAAGGAAAATACGATGTTTTAGTTGGAATCAATTTATTGAGAGAAGGGTTGGATTTGCCAGAAGTAGCTTTGATTGGAATTTTGGATGCGGACAAAGAAGGGTTTTTGAGAAGCGCAACAACTTTAATTCAGATTATGGGAAGAGCAGCAAGGCATCCTGAGGGGCATTGCATTTTGTATGCAGATAAAATCACAAAGTCAATGAGAGAAGCAATAAAGGAAGTTGAAAGAAGAAGAAAAATTCAAATGGAATACAACAAAAAATATGGAATTGTGCCAAGGCCAATTATAAAGCCAATCAGGGAATGGCCATTTGCAAAGAAAGAAAAGGAAATTTTAGCAGAGTTTTGGATGATAAAGGATGAAAAACTTTTAGAAAGAGAAATGAGAGAGGCAGCAAAAAATTTGGATTTTGAAAGGGCAGCTCAGATTAGAGACCTTTTGAGAAAAATAAGGGGGTTGAAAGTTTAAGATTTATTTTTTATAGTTAATTTATGCCAAGGACAAAGTCTGCAAAAAAGGCACTAAGGAAAAGTGAAAAGAGGAGGATTGAGAATTTAAGGATAAAAGAAAAAATTAAAAAACTAAAGAAAGATATAAAAAAGTTGATTCAAGAAAACAAAATCGAGGAGGCAAAAAAGCTTTTGCCTTTGTTTTATAAAGCTTTGGATAAAGCAGCAAAAAGAGGGACGATAAAAGAAGGAAAGGCAAATAGGGAAAAATCAAAAATTGCAAAAATTTTGTCAAAGCTCAGCAAAAAGGAGGTCAAGAGCTAAATCAGGCTCTATTTTCCCAGTCTTTATTGCCAAATCCAAATTGAAAATTTTCTGATAAATCTTCTTTAATTCCTCAAATTTGAATTTTTGAGAAATCCTCAAAATTTTTTCTAAAACAAAAGGGTGCAAATCCAATTTGCTTTTAATTTGAGTAATTTTTTCTCCTTTTTCTATTAAATCCTTAACTTGAATCAAATTCCTAAATTGATACTTTATGATCGAAAACAAAACCGTAGGTTTTTCCCCTCTTTTTAAATGAGAATGCAAGAATTTAAATGCCAATTTTTTATTTCTTGAAGAAATTGCATCGATGGTTTTGAAAATATCGAGCTCCAATTTTGGCGAAATTAAAATTTCGATATCCCTTTCTTTTACATCTTTTCCTTTTTTAAAAGCAACTAATTTTCTAATTTCCTCTGCTATTCTCCAAAGATCGTTTCCAACAAGAAAAATCAATTTTTCTATCGCCCTATCTTCGATTTTTACTTCATATCTTGCAAATTCTTGTTTTACCCAAATTTTCAGTCTCACTCTGTCCAATAATTTAAATTCCTGAGATTTCCCGTGTTTTTTTATTTCTTCAAAAAAAGAATCTTCTTTTACCTCACCCTCCTCAAAAAAGAAAATTATTTCTTTTGATTTTTCAAATTTTTCAATTTCTTTTAGAAATTTTTCTTTAAATTCCTTATTTTGGCTTGCATTTTTCAAAATCAAAAGCTTCTTTTCAGAAAACATCGAAGAGCTTTCAAACTCTCTCTCAAAATCTTCAAAATTCTTTTCTTTCAGGTCAAAAACCTTTAAATTCAATCCTGATTTATGTATTTTTCGATACTTTTCGATAATCTCTTTTAATTTCCTATTTGCTCTGAATGTGTCTTCACCAAAAATTAAATAAATCATAACTTTTGACAAACCGGACAAAAATGAGCAGATCTTTGGCCCAATTTTACCCTTTTAATTTTAGCTCCACACCTAAAACATTTTTCACCTTCTCTTCGATAAACTTTCCTTAAAGGATCGAAACCTCCTCTCTCACCAGAAGGTCTTCTATAATCTGAAATACTCTCTCCTCCAACTTCGATTGCCTTTGGTAAAATCTCTTTCATTGCTTTATAAATTCTCTTTAATTCTTCTTCGCTCAATTTGCCAACTCTTTTGAAAGGATGAATCTTTGCCTTCCATAAAATCTCATCAGAATAGATATTTCCAATTCCCGCGATTACCTCTTGATCCATTAAAACCTGTTTTATTTTTCCTTTTTTCTTTTTTAAAATTCTTTCTTTGAAATTTTCAAAAGTGAAATCTTTTTCTAAAGGTTCTGGTCCCAATTTTGATAATTCTTTTTCTAGTTCTTCTTTCGTTAAAATTTCAACTTTTGCAAATTTTCTCAAATCAGAAAGAGCTAGTTGCCAGCCATCTTTGAAAAAGAAAATTAAATGCAAAAATTTGTTCATCGGATCTTCCTTTAAGGGTCCTTCAATTTCTGAAACCCATTCTTTTTTTATTTTTTTCCATTTTCCAAAAAGCAAATGACCAGTTAATTTTTGATGAATTAAAAGGACTTTCCCGCTAGAAAGAAAAAAGAGGATGTTTTTTCCCCTTCTCTTTATGTCTAAAATTTCTTTTCCGATTAATTCTTTTTTAAAATCTTCAAACTTCTTTGGTTTCTTTATCATTTTCTTTGCATCCGTCCAAACATCTAAAAAAATTCTTCCAACGATCTTCTTTTTTAGATCTCTTACCGTTGTTTCAACTTCAGGTAACTCTGGCATGAATTAGCTTTTTAGCTTATTAGCTGATTAGAAATAGAAAACACCAAAAAGCTAACAAGCTACAAGCTAATAAGCTAGTTAGCTCAGAATGTTTTTTATCTTCTCAACAATTTCGCCCGGAGTAAAGTGGGCTTTGATTAAATAATCTCTTGCTCCAAGTTTTAACCCTCTCTCAACTTCTTCCCTTTGTCCTAAATTCGAAAGAATAATCACTGGAATTTGGGCTAGGTTAGGATCTTCTTTGACTCTTGCTAAAACTTCAAAACCGTCGATGCCTGGTAAAATTAAATCCAACAAAACCAAGTCTGGCCTTTCTTCCTTTATTTTCTTTAATCCTTCTTTACCATCGACTGCCTCCACTACATCAAAACCTTCGTTTTTTAATTTCTTTGCGATCAATTCCCTTAAAAACTTATCATCTTCAACTATTAAAATTTTTGCCATTTTAGCCAATTTGTCTTTTAACCTTTTCTAGAACTTCATTTGGATCGAATTCTGTCTTTATTAGCCAATCTTTTGCTCCCAATTTTTTTGCTCTATCTAATTCTACAGGTTGTCCTGAATTTGAAATCACGATTACAGGAATGTCTTTTAATTTTTTATCTTTTTTCATTTCCTCCATCACTTCAAAACCTCCCATTTTTGGCATAATAATGTCTAGCAAAATTAGATCGGGCTTTGGCTCCATTTCTCTCATTTTCTTCAACCCCTCCTCACCATCCCTTGCTACAAAAATTTCATAGCCTTCTTTAGAAAGTTTTCTTTGTAAAATGTCAATCATTATCTCTTCATCTTCAACCAGCAAGATTTTTTTTGCCATATCTTATTTTAACTAAAATTTTACCAAAAATCTACAACCTTTATTTTTAAATTATATCACCTTAATACCTTTTCTCAATTACCTCAGTTATTGGCAGAGTAAAGTAAAAAATTGTTCCCTTTCCTTCTTCTGATTCAAACCAGATTTTTCCTCCATGGGCCTCAATAATGTTTTTAGTGATAAAAAGACCTAGTCCAGAACCTTGAGTATCTATTTTCATCGCGTTCGGGGCTCTAAAAAATTTTGTAAAAACTCTGCCTTGCTGATCTTTTGGAATTCCAATTCCAGTATCTTTAATTAAAAACTGAATTTCGTTTTCCTTTTTTTCTAAAACAATTTCAACTTTCCCTCCTGGTAAAGTATATCTAATTGCATTTTCTAAAAGATTTTGGATTGCCAAAGAAATTTTTTCGACATCTGCCATTACTTTTGGTAACTCTTGAGGTTTTTTGAATATTAATTCTAAATTCTTCCTTTCAATCTCCTCTTTGTACAACTCGATCGTTGATTGACAAATTTGAGCGACATCTACTGGAGCTGGTTTGTAAACGTATCTTCCTTCTTCAATTCTCGTTACGTTTAAAAGATCGTTTATCAAACTAATCATTCTTTCATTAGATTTATAAATTCTTTCTAAAAATTCTCTTTGTTCTTTCGTTATCTCTCCCAAATCTCCATCTAAAAACATTCTTAATGTCCATTTTATTGCAGAAAGCGGAGTCCTTAATTGATGGGCTGAAATAGAAACAAATTCTGATTTCATTCTTTCGATTGCTTTTTCTCTTGTCACATCATGCAAAATCATTAAAGTACCGAATTTTTCCCCTTTACTTACCATCGGAAGGGTTGTAACTTCTAAAACCAAGTTTTCTTTTATAAAAACTTCTTTTCTGAACATTTCTTTTATTTCACTTCCAACCATTTCTACAATCGGTCGAAAATTATCGAATTGATTCAATTCTAAAATCGATTTCCCTACTACTTCTTTTTCTTTAACTCCGAAAAATTTCTCTGCCTGGGGATTGATTAAAGAAACTTTCCCTTCTTTATCAAAGACTAAAAGCCCATCAGCTAAATTATTAATAATCGCTAAAGTTTTATTTTTCTCCTCTTCTGCTTTTTTCCTTTCTTCTTCAACGTCTTCCAAAATATTCATTAGAGCCTTCCTCATTTCTTCTAATTCTTTCACTTTCCTTTCAATGTCTTTCGTTTTTGCTCTTTCCCTTATCCTCAAAATAATTTCTTTTTCTCTAAGCTTTTCAAGCTCCTCGATTCTTCTCTTTATCTCAGTCTCTGCCCTTTTAATATCGGTAAGATCGAAAAGGGCTAGAAAATAGCCAATGATTTCTCCTTCTTCGCTTTTTCTTAATTTAGTGTAAACATTTACTGGAATTTCTTCTTTCTCTTTTGTGAAAAAAATCAATTCTTTTCCCTTTACAAAACCTTTCTTTATTGTCTCTTGAAGTAAATTTTCAATTTCTTCCCTTTTAAAAATTTCCTTAATTGATTTTCCAATGAGTTCTTCAATTTCATAACCTGAAATTTCTTTCAAGGCCGGATTGACCTCTAAAATGATACCAATTGGATTAATAATGCAAACTGGTATAGGTAAAAAGGAAAGTAGATCTTTTGCGTAACTTTCGAGAGAGGATAAATCTTCTAATAAAATGGAAATTTTTTTCTCTCTTTCGTCTATCTCCATAGAATTTAAAGATATCTCACTCCCAAGTTAATAAAAATTCGTGGTATTGGTCTCCTAGGAAAGTACATTTTGTTTCTTTACAATTAATTGGTTTTCCAAGAGTTATTTCTAAAATTTTTGAAAAATATCCTCTGAGGGTTGCACAAAATTCCCGATGAAGTGAAAAATTCTTAAGTACTATAATCGCAATCTTTTCTTTTTCATCAAATTTTACAACTTCTAAATCTCCAACTGTGTAATGCCTTCTCCACATTTTGGGAGCTTCTTCTATTAATAAACGATGAGAAAAAGAATATTTCATGAAAATTCGTAAAAAAATCGAAAATTTAACAGCTTTAGCTCCGAGATTTTCTAAATCCTTTTCATCCAACCCAAAAATTTCTTTTATTGCCAGTATTGAGACAGCGTCGTATCCTATGGGGTAAAAATCCATTTCTTTAATTTCTTCATACTTTAACGGGCATCCTAGTTCTGCCATTTTTTCTTCCAATTTTTTTATTCCCTCTTTTCCTTTTTCTTTAAGAATAGTTTCCCAATCAACTTTCAAAGTTATACCTCTCGCCTCTCCTTTAATTTCCATTAATTTTTTTGCTAATTCTTTTGTTAATTTTTGATCCATGGCAATTACTTAATTTTGCTTTTGTATTTTTCTAATTCTTCTTTTAATTTTTTTATTTCTTTTTTTAACTCAATCATCTTCAACTCTCTGCCTACAGCAATTTTTTGGAATTTTTCCAATTCCTGAATTTTCTCTTGAAGTTCTTTTGTTCTTTCCTTAACTTGTTCCTCTAAACTTTGAGCTAGTTCACTTAGCTTTCTTGTCCTAGCAGCAACCTTTATTTCAAGCACTGCTTTAGCCTCTTTTAATTCTTCCTCCCTTTTTGTCAATTCCTGAGTCTTAAGCCTTAAATCGTCAATCAATTTACGCATTTTCTTTGTAAAGAAATCTCCGTAGAGGGTGGAATAAAGAAATGCTCCCATCATATAGGTAATAGTAGCGATAAAAAGGGGACGGTTTTGGTTTAAATTAACGCCAGAATTATAAAAATCGAGGTAGGGAGTGATACCAAAATGTTCAAGTAAGGCAGTGATGAGAAAACTGATGCCACAGAATGAGGCAATTATTCGAGGGTATATAATTCGAGTAAAACCTAAATAGGCAAACAATTGGTAGATCATTAAAAAAACTATTCCTCCAAAAAGGACAGCGTCGAAATGGGAAATTGCAACCAAAAGGGAGATTATTTCGATTATCTGAAAGATTAAATAACTTAAACTAACTTGGGATACTGTTTTCTTAATCCAGACTTTTTTCCTTAAAATTTCGCAAAAAAGATTAGAAAAGAAAAGAAAAAATTCTACTCCGACCACTAAAATTGGAATTTTAATTCCAAACCAAATCAATAACAAAGAGAGCAAAATAAAGGTGCTAAAGATAAAAAACTTAATCTGATTATTCTTTTGAATATTGGCAATTAATTCCTCTAATTCTGAATCAGTTTTTTGATTCACGTTTTCCTTATTTGAATTTTACCATTTTTTAAAAAATTAAAAGACTAGAAAAGTTTTTTTACTCCTTGGAATTTATTCAATATTTCCGATATCCTTTTTAAGAGACTGTAAAACCCAAATTTCTCTAAAGATTTTTTTAATGCCTCAAAATCGAAATTGCTAAAATTGCATTTTTTTAAATCGAAATCTATTTCGACATCTCCCTTTAATTTGGTCAATTTTTTAAACAGAAGGATTTTTTCTTTATTTGAGATCAAGTCTTCTTTCAACATCTTTTCATTTTCAATTTTTGAAAAGAGGTTTTCTATGTTTTTGTAACGCTTTAAAATTTCAATAGCTGTTTTTGGACCAATTCCCGGAATTCCTGGAATGTTATCTGAAGGATCCCCAACCAATGCCTTGAAATCTGGAATTTGTTCTGGTTTTAATCCCTGGTACTTTCTTTCAACCTCTTTTTCGTCGTACAAAGTTGATTTTTTTACTCCACTCAAGACAAAAACTTTAGTTTCCTTTGAAACCAATTGTAAATTATCCAAATCTCCAGAAACTATGATTTTTTCTAAGCCTTGAGATTTTGAAACAATCGTTCCGATTAGATCATCTGCCTCGTATCCTTCTTTTTCAAAAATTGGAACTTTAAAAGAATTTAAAATTTCTTTTAATTTTGGAATTTGACTCGCTAAATCCTTTGGACATGGAGGTCTTTGGGCTTTGTACTCTTTGAATTTTTCATGCCTGAAAGTTTTTGCTGGAAAATCAAAGCAGGCACAAACATAATCTGGTCTAAATTCCTTAATTACCCTGAACAAAACTAATAAAAAACCATAAACAGCGTTAACTAACTCTCCTTCTTTTGTGGTCAAGGGAGGAAGGGCATGATAGACTCTGTGGAGTATTGAATTTGCATCTAAAATCAACAATCTTTCTGCCATTTTATTAAAATTTCTCTTTCTTTTTTTCCTAAAATTTTAAATTTTATTTTTATAACTTCTTTTGGCAAAATTTTTTTTATTTTATCCGCCCATTCAATCGCTACAATATTTTTTGGATCTTTGATAATTTCTCTAAAACCTAGATTTAAAATTTCCCTTGGTTTTTCAATTCGATAACAATCGATGTGGTAAAAATACTGAAACCTAGAAACTGAAACCTCAAACCTTTTCGCAATTACAAAGGTTGGACTCAAAATTTTTTCTTTAATCCCCAATCCTTTTGCAAACCCTTTTAAAAAAGTTGTCTTTCCTCCTCCTAAATCTCCTTCTAAAGCAACGATCTTTGCAATTTTTCCTAGTTTTTCTTTAAGAATTTTCCTCCCGATTTCTTCCCCTAATTTTTCTGTTCCTTTTTTATTTTTTGTTTGAAATTTTTCCATTGAGTTTTTCAGAAATTTGATTTAAACTGAAATTGCTAATTAATTTTAAAATTTTATGGAAGAAATTTCAAAAAAAATTGTTGGGGAAGTAAGAATTTCAAAGGAGGTTTTGGAAAAGGAAATAAAAAATATTACAGTTTTAAAAAGAGAAATTGAATCTGTTTTGGATAAAGAAACTTCAAAAATTTTAGACGTTATTTTAGGAGGGTCGATAAAACTCGAGGCTTCCGATATTCATATTGAACCCAAAGAAAAGGAGGCAAAATTGAGAATAAGATTGGATGGGATTTTACAGGATGTGATAGTTTTTGACAGAAAAATTTACGAGGCTTTACTCTCTAGAATAAAACTCTTATCTGGAATGAAACTCAATGTTTACGATAGGCCTCAGGATGGACGTTTTTCTGTTTTAATGGAAAAATTGCCAATCGAAATTAGAACTTCCACGCTTCCTGCTGAATGGGGAGAGTCAATTGTAATGAGAATTTTAAACCCAAAATCTTTAATTTCTCTTGGAGAGCTTGGATTGAGAGAGGATCTTTTAAAAATCTTTAAAAAAGAAATTAAAAAGCCAAACGGAATGATAATCGTTACCGGACCGACAGGATCTGGAAAAACAACTACTCTTTATGCGATTTTAAAGGAAATTCAAAGCCCCGAAATTAAAATAATAACGATTGAGGATCCGATTGAGTATCGTTTAGAAGGAATAACCCAAACTCAAGTTGATCCGAAAGCAGGTTATGACTTTGCAAATGGCTTGAGAGCGATAGTCAGGCAAGACCCTGATGTAATCTTAGTCGGTGAAATCAGAGATTTTGAAACTGCTCAGATTGCAATCCAGGCTGCCCTAACCGGACATTTGGTTTTGACAACTTTACACACAAACGATGCAGCCGGAACTGTTGCAAGGTTGATTGCCTTGGGAGAAAGGCCTGTAAACATTGCACCGGCAATAAATATGGCGGTTGCTCAAAGGTTAGTGAGAAAAGTTTGTAAAAAATGCTCAATTTTGGAAAAGCCGAGTGAAGAGGAACTTGAAAAAATAAAAAGTGGGTTAAAAAATTTGAGAATTGAAATTCCAAAGGATTTGAAAATAAGAAAGGCAAAAGGTTGCGAAGATTGCAACTTTACTGGTTACAGAGGAAGGACTGGGATTTTTGAAGCATTTTTAGTGGATGATGAAATGGAAAGATTTATTTTGACTTCACCTTCAATCTCTGATCTAAGGGAAATGGCACAAAAAAAGGGAATGGTTACAATGTATCAGGATGGTTTATTAAAAGTAATGGATGGAATAACAACAATAGAAGAAGTTGAGAGGGTCGTTGCTGAATAAAAAAACCGAGGCCAAAACAAGGTAATTTTATTTGCCGGAATTTCCCCGAGGAGCGGCCCAGAAAAATCCAGACCGTCCGGATCTAAGAGAAATTCCTTGGCCTCGGCATTAATATTTTAACAAATTATAAAAAATTGTCAAGAGGTTGAAAAGGCAAAATTTTTATTTAAATTTAAACCATGAGCGGACATTCACACGCAAAAACTGTAAGGAAGAAAAAAGAGGCAGATGCTAAAAAAAGAGGGCAGATTTTTTCGAAAATGGCAAGATTAATTGAGATTGCGGTTAGGCAGGGAGGTCCAAACCCAGAAACCAACACTAAATTAAGGATGGCGATTGAGTTAGCAAAATCTTATAACGTTCCCTCTGAAAACATTGAGAGAGCGATAAAAAGGGCAGCTGGCGAGATCGGAGGAGAAAAGTTGGAAGAGGTTTCCTTTGAAGCTTTAGGACCTGGTGGGATTGCAATGATTATTGAAGGAATTACTGATAATAAAAACAGAACCCTAAATGAAATAAAGCAGGTTCTTGCAAGGTTCAACGGAAAACTAGCGAGCGAAGGTTCTTTGAGATGGATGTTTGAAAGAAAAGGTTGTATTACAGTAAATCTTAAAGATCAAAGTCCAAACTTAAAAAAAGAAGATTTAGAATTGATTGCGATCGAAGCCGGGGCTGAAGACCTTTACTGGTATGATGAAAGTCTAGATATTTATTGCGAAGTAAAAGATTTAGAGAAAGTGAAGGAAAAATTGAAAGAAAAAGGGGTAAAAATTGACTCTGCAACCTTAGATTGGAAACCAAAAGAGATGGTGGATTTGGATGAAAAGAAAAAGAAAGAGTGCCTGGAGCTTTTTGAAGCTTTGGATGAGCTCGATTCTGTTCAAGAAATTTTCTCAAACTTGAAAATTTAAACTTGACAAAGATTCTTGCAAAATTATAATTTTTTTAGATTTTCTAAAGGTCGTGTTTTTAAAAAGTAAAAAACATGGTATTTGAAGAAGAGGAATTAGAAGAAGAGGAATTAATGGAAGAGGAATTGGAGGAGGAAGAGGAAGAAACTGAAGAAATTGAATAATTAAAAACCCCTCCGCTAGGAGGGGTCTTAATTTCTATGAAAAAGATTTTGCTTTTCTTTAAAATTTTTCTTTCCCTTTTTTCAATTTTTCTTTTCTCTCTCTTCTTTTTATTCATCTATTATGCAAAGGATTTGCCAAGACCTGAGGTTTTTGCAGAAAGGGAAATACCTCAATCTACAAAAATTTATGACAGAACTGGGAAGGTTTTACTTTATGAAATTTATGGGGAAGAAAAAAGAACCTACGTTCCTCTTTCCCAAATTCCAAAGCATTTAAGAGATGCAGTAATTTGCGCTGAGGATTCGGATTTTTACAAACATTTTGGGGTGGATCCTAAGGCTTTAGTTAGAGCGATTCTTTCTGATTTAAAAATTTTAAAACCTGTTTACGGAGCTTCAACAATTCCCCAGCAATTAATTCGGTCAACTTTTCTATCTTTGGAAAAAACTCCAGAAAGGAAAACAAGGGAAATAATTTTGGCGATTGAGCTAGACAGAAGATATTCAAAAGATCAAATTTTAGAATGGTACTTAAATCAAATTCCATTTGGTCAAAATGCCTATGGAGTTGAGGCTGCATCTCAAACTTATTTTGGAAAGCACGTCTGGGAAATTGATTTGCCAGAAGCCGCAACCTTGGCTGCTTTGATCAAAGCTCCTTATTCTCTTTCGCCTTATGAGGAAGAATCGAAAGAAAAGCTTTTAGCTAGGAAAGATTACATTTTAGATAAAATGGCAAAGGAAGGTTTTATTTCAAAAAAGGAAGCAGAAGAGGCAAAGAAAAAAGAAATTTCTTTTAAAGAGAAAAAAATTGAAATTTTGGCACCTTATTTCACTCTTTGGGTAAAGAGTATTTTAGAGAAAGAATATGGAAAGGAATTTTTGGCAACTGCTGGGTGGAAAGTTTATACTTCATTAGATTATGAAATCCAAAAAATTGCAGAAGAAACAGTGAGAGAAGGAATAGAAAGAAATAAGCAATATAATGCTCATAATGCTGCCTTAGTTGCAGTTTCTCCAAAAACTGGTGAGGTTTTAGTAATGACTGTTGGAACCGGAAATTATTATGATGAACCTTACCCAAAAGGATGTACTCCTGGAATAGATTGTCTTTTTGACCCAAAATTTAACGTTGCGATAGGGACTGAAAGGGCTCCCGGAAGACAACCTGGTTCTGCCTTTAAACCATTCATTTATGCAACTGCTTTTAAAAAGGGGTATGATGATAAATTTTTAGTTTTGGACTCTCCGACAAACTTTGGAGTTTGGGGAGGAAAAGAATACACTCCCCAAAACTATGATGGGCTTTTTAGGGGTTGGGTAAGTTTGAGATCCGCTTTAGCACAATCTCTTAACGTCCCATCGATAAAGGTTTTGTATTTGATAGGTTCAAAAGAAAAAATTGAAAAATTAGAAATCTCTGATTTTAGAGGAAAGGAAGAAGTTCTTTTGGAAGGTTTAAAGGAAAGTTTAAAAACTGCAAAAGACCTTGGAATTACGACTTTGAATAAAGATGTCTCAAATTACGGTCCCTCGATCGTTCTTGGAGGAGGAGAAGTAAACCCTTTGGAAATGGCCTATGCTTATTCTGTTTTTGCAAACGAAGGAATAAAAGTTCCGCTTTCTCCGATTTTAAAAATTGAAGATTCAAAAGGAAATATAGTTTTTGGAAAGAAAAATACCCAAATTAGAGTTTTAGATAGCGAAATTGCAAAATTAATCACTGATATTTTATCCGATAACGATGCAAGAGCTCCAATGTTTGGTCCAAGATCTCATTTGTATTTTGAAAACTATAAAGTAGCAGCAAAAACTGGAACCACTGATGACTTTAGAGATTGCTGGACAGTAGGTTATACACCAGAAATTTCAGTCTCTGTTTGGGTTGGAAATAATAACAACGCTCCGATGATAAGAAGGCAACCTGCTGCTACTGTTGCAGGTCCAATTTTTCATTCTTTTTTAGAGAAAGTTTTACCAAAAATTAGCTCGCCTTAATAGGCATTAGAATGTAAAAGTAATCTTCTGATGGTTTTAAAATTGCAGGCCCCTCAGGATCTGTTAAAAGAAAATCGAACTCTCTTTCTTCAAAGGAGGATATTCCTTCAATCAAGAATTTATAATTGAATGAAATTGAAATATCTTCACCTTCAATTTTTGAAAGAATTTCGCTTTTGAATTCTCCATAATCTGGATTTTGGCTTAAAATTTCAATTTTCCCCTCTTTCTTATTTAGATTCAATTTTATTTCGTTTATTTTCCCGCTAAATAAACTAGCTGCCTTAACTTGTGATAAAAATTCTTCCCTATTTAGGCGAGCCTTTGTCTTGAATTTTTTAGGAATTATCTCTTGGTAGTTTGGGTACTCCCCCTCGATTAATTTTGAAGTGAATAAAACTTTTGGATGAGGAAGTTCGCGAGCTAAACTTTCGACAAAAATTTGGTTTGGTGTTAAATAAAGGTTTATTTCGCTCTCTTCTTTTCCAAAAATTCCTACAATTTCTTTTGCGGCTGATTGGGGTAAGATTAAAGAATAAGCTTTGGATAAGGGTGCTGAAAGACGAATTTTCTTTTCTGCCAATCTAAAACTATCAGTTGCAACCAATTTTAAGCTATCTCCTTCGAAAGAAAAGAGGATTCCTGAGATTTCGGGCCTACCTAAAGAAGGTGAGGGTATATTAATTATTCTTCTTAAAGATTCGCAGAGTTTTTCACTATTAACTGAGATTTTTTCTAAAGAATTTTTTTGAGGAATTATTGGAAATTCTTCAGGGTTTACACCCTTTATTTTTAATAAAACGTTTTTATCTTCAATTTTTAAGATGTGATTTTCAGTTTGCAGTGTTAGAGTTTCTTCTTTTAAATTTGAAATAACGTTTGAAAAAAATTTTGCATCGATGCAGGTTTTCCCTTCCTCTTCAATCTTAGCTAAACCCCACCAAATAATTCCAGATTCTAGGTTGGTTGCGCTAACCTTTAAAAAATTTTTTTCAGTTTCAATCAGACAAGTCGAAAGAATGGGCAAAGAAACCTTTTTTAAAGAAACCCTAGTAACAAGGTCAAGCCCCTTTAGTAAACTTTCTTTTAGAATTTTAACTTTCATTGTAGTTGCTTTATTATAAATCCTTTTTTGAATTTAAAAAAATGGAAAAGTTTGTGGAAAAACTGTATCTTTTTTATGAAAAAATTCTCTCTCTGATTTCTTTAATTTCTTCCACTAATTCTTCATTCTTTTTTAAATCGTTAACAATTTTATTGTAAGCATGGAGTGCAGTCGTATGATCTTTTCCTCCAAACTTCCTTCCGATAAAAGGAAAGGAACATTTTAATTCCTCCCTTAAAAGATACATTGCAACTTGTCTTGGTTTTACGTATTCTTTTCTCCTAGAATCTGATAGTAACTCCTTTTCTGAAATTTCATAAAAATCAGCCACTGTTTTGATTATTTTTTTAACTGTTGAAACTTTGCTAGGGGGCGAAATTAGATTTTTAAGAAGTTGCTTTGCAGTCTGAAGGTCAGGAGATTTTTTATTTAATTTTTGATAAGTAACTAAAATGTTCAGGGCACCTTCCAACTCTCTAATATTCTTTTTTATATTCGAGGCGATATAATTTAAAATTTCGTCTGAGAAACTCACTCCCCTTTCTTCTGCTTTCGCTTTCAATATAACTAGCCTGGTTTCAAAATCTGGCAGAGAGATATCAGCGATTATTCCTCCCTCAAACCTAGATCTTAATCTTTCAGTTAATGCAGGAATTGCCTTTGGTGGTCTGTCTGAAGAAATTACTATTTGTTTGTTTTTTTCATAAAGAGTGTTAAAAATGTAGAAAAATTCTTCCTGAGTTTTTTCTTTTCCCGACAAAAATTGAATATCATCGACTAAAAGGACATCGAAATTCTGGTAAAAGGATTTTAAACTTTCAATTTGATGATTTTTGATTGCTAAAATTACATCAGAGACGAACTTTTCGCAAGGTACATACCTTACTTTCTTTTTTGGAAAGTTTTTTACAATTTCATTTCCGATTGCTTGTAAAAGATGAGTTTTTCCAAGTCCGACCCCACCATAGACGAAAAATGGATTGTAAACCTGCCCCGGATTTTTTACAACAGCCATCGCAGCAGCATAAGCTAATTCATTAAATGAACCGACGATGAAGTTGGAAAAAGTATATTTTGGATTTAGGTTAGTTTTCTTGTCTACTTCTAATTCCTGGAGAGTTAATTGGCCTGGAATAGAAATTTCTTCCATTCTTTTGTTAACGACTTTTAATCCGCTTTTTTCTATTTCATAGACTAATTCTTTCACCTCCGGAACTAGATTTTTTAAAATTTTCAAAATAGTTTTACTGTATTTTTGTTGAAGCCATTCCTTTACGAAAGAATTCGGAACTGAAATTACAACCCTCCCGTTTTCAAGGGAGGAAATTTTTGTATTTTGGAACCAAGTGGCAAAGTTTGCCGGAGAAGTCATTAGCTGAATTTGGGCTAAAACAGATTGCCAAATTTCTTCCTTTTCCATATTTTTATTATACTCAAAGTCAAGTTTTTAAAAAGCTGGAAAATTTTTTCAATTTTGTTAATAACTTGTGGATATTTTGTGGATTTGACTGGAATAATAAAAAATTTAAAATTAAAAGATGTCAATAACTTATAGACCAAAAAAGAGAAAGAGGAAAAGAACTCATGGTTTTTTGGCTCGGAAAAGAAAAGGAGGAAGGGTTTTGAGAAGAAGGAGGAAAAAAGGAAGATGGCAGCTTACCCCTTAAAAAAGTTTAGGCTTAAAGGGAAGGAATTTGAAGAGGTCTTAAAAAAAGGAAGAAGTTTTAGATTCAAAAGTTTGGTTCTGAAGGTTTTAGAAAATAAGGGAGGGAAAAAGTTTGGTTTTTTAATAAGCAAGAGGATATTAAAAAAGGCAGTTGAAAGGAATAGGTTAAAAAGAAGGTTGAGAGAAATTTTAAGAGAGAAGGTCGAAAAGATAAAAGATGGGGTAAGAGTTGTTTTTATAACACTTTCAGGATTGGAAAAGAAAGATTTTAAAGAATTAAAAGAAATTTTTGAAAAATTGCTAAGGAAATCGAAATTGTTAAAAAATGAGCACAATCTTTAAAATATACAATTTAATATTTTATCAACCAATCTCAAAACTTCTTATTTTTTTCTATCAAAATTTTAAAGATCTTGGCTTGGCAGTGATCTTTTTAACAATTCTAGTCAGAGTCATTCTTTTCCCTTTTCATTATAAAAGTTCAAAAGAGCAAGAGAAACTTTTAAAAATTAAAAAGGGAATTGAAGAAATAGAGAAAAAATTTAATGGGGAAAGGAGGGAAAAGGAAATTTTAGAACTTTATAAAAAAGAGAAAATAAACCCATTTTTTAACCTTCTTTCTTTATTCATCCAACTTCCAATTCTGATTGCTCTTTACCAAGTTTTTTTAAAAGCAACAATCCAATTTAACCCCCTTTTCCTCGGAATTTTCAACCTCTCAAAGCCGAGCCTTATTTTGGTGTTAATTGCAATCTTTCTTCAAATTCTTTATTTTAAAATTACTTCTCCGAGGATCGAAAAGAAAAAAACAAATTTTCCATTTTCTCAAACCTCAACCTATCTTTTCCTTTTACCCATTACCTTTTTAATTTTAATAAAATTGCCTTCAGCCATTTCTCTTTATTTTATGACAACTTATTTATTTTTAATCTTCCAAAAAATTTTATTCCATGTCTGAAGAATTAATCAAAAAAGTCGAAGCTGAAGTAAGAGAATTTTTTTCAAAGCTGGGTTTTGAGATTGAGATGAAGATTTCAAGAAAAGATAACGCGTTTAAAATAGACATTCAAAGTAGAGAAAGCCAAGAACTGGTTGGTGAGAAAGGCAAAACATTACTCGAAATTCAGCATCTTTTGAATGCCATCTTAAAAAAGAAAATGGGAAGTGAAATTTTTGTAGATTTGGACATTGCAGGGTATAAAGAAAGAAAGATTAGGTATCTGAGGGAATTGGCAAGGTCGGTCGCCGACGAAGTAGCCCTAACAAAAAAAGAGAGAATTTTAGAGCCAATGCCAGCTTACGAAAGAAGAATTATCCATTTGGAGTTAGCTTCGAGGCCAGATGTAACAACAGAAAGCATCGGCAAAGAACCAAAAAGAAGAGTTGTGATTAAGCCTTATCCTTGATCTTTACCCTCCTACTAAAGCTGCAATAATTTCTGCCAAGGCAATTATTAAAAGTCCCAAAATTACTGCAAAGATTTGGTCTTTTGCATCGGAAATTTTTGAAGGATCTCCTGCAGAAGTCATCCATTTAAAACCGGCAATAACTAACATTAAAACAGCAGCCCCTATTGCAATAGCTCTAATAAAATCTCCTATTTCGCCTAAGACTCCTGAGATATCTTGCGCAAAGCAATCAGTCGGTAAAAGGAAGAAAAATAGAATTGGAAGGATTTTTCTCATATTTTTATTTTATACCTTTTTCCATTTTTAATTTCAAGATCTGTTCAGGGGAGGAAGTAACGATTTGATCTTCGGTATAGGAAGCTACTACTTTCATTAAAACATGTTTTTGGCCAGCAAAAAAGATTCCTTCTCCTACTTCAGTTTCAAGCAGTAAATATTTTTCTTCATCAGTTAAATTAAAAGTCTTTTGAACAATGTCGATTGTCGCCGGAGATTGCTTGAATAGAACGCAAATCGATGAGTTTGTAATTATTGGTTGACCATACATAGATTTCATAAAATCTCCAACATCCTGAGTGATAGTAGTTACTCCAAGCCAATATTTCCTTCCTCTTTTACAAATTCCAAACAAAAACGATGCTCCATCTTCTTCTTTCATTATCCACCAGGCTTCATCCACAACAACTATTCTTTTTTTCAATTTTGCCCTGGCTTGATTCCAAATATACCTCAGGATAATGAACATGGCGATCGGTCTTAATTCATCTTCCATATCCCTTATTCCAAAAACTACCAAGGGTTTGTCCATCGTAATGTTAGTTCTTTGGTTGAAAAATTGGGCAAAAGTTCCTTTTGTAAATTTCCTTATCCTTCTAACCAAAGATTCTGCTCCCTCCATTCCCTCTAAAACTTTTTCTAAATCTTCCATTATCGGTATTCTTTCTTTCCAGAATATTGGATTGGTTTCCGGAGTTATATCTTTTGCTGCATAAGTTTCGGTTATTGCTTTATCCATGATCGCATCCTCTTCTGGAGTCAAACCTCCTAGCATTATTCTCATTAGACCCACTAAGTTTATTACGTTGGATCTTAAAACATCCTCTGGTTTTTCATCTTCTCTTGGGGTTGGTAAGTCGAAGGGATTAATATGGTGGGGAGAACCTAAGGAGATGTTTATGAAAGAACCTCCGACCGCATCGGCTAACATTTTGTATTCGTTTTCAGGATCGATAACGATCACATCTATCCCTTGCATTAGAGATCTCAAAATTTCCAATTTTACAAAGTAAGATTTTCCAGAACCAGATTTTCCAAAAACTACTTCGTTGGCATTTTCTAAAGAGAATCGATCAAACAGAATTAAAGAATTATTGTGCCGATTTATTCCATACAAGATTCCTTCGTTTGAGCTCAAATCCAACGAGACAAAAGGAAAAATCGTAGAGAGAGGAGTAGTATTCATTGGGGTTAAGTTTTGGATTTGATCTAAGCCGTAGGGGAGACTTGAATGAAGTCCCTCCTTTTGCCTAAAATTTGCTGGTTTAATATAGATTAATTTTGACTCAAGGATCGATCTCAAAACGTTTTCAATATCCTTTAATTCCTTTTCCGATTTTCCATAAATACTAAGATAGATTCCTATTCTGAACATCCTTTCTTGGGCAGTGATTAATTTTTCCCTTAATTCTTCTAAATCTCTGTAGGCAATTTCCAATTGAGGTTCTCTTATCAATCCTTTTTCCTCTCTTTCTCGAATTTCTGCTAAAATTTCAGTTATTTTTTTCCTAATTTGTTTTAGAGTTTCTTCAGAAGAATAGGGATAAATATGAATTCCGATATCTAAAGGTACATCGAGATTGATTATTGGGGATAGCCAAGCTGTGCTTAAATATCTCGGAAATGAGAAAATAAAATAGGATCTTGAAAACCTTTCTCCAATCCTTAAAAAAGTGCTTCCAAGATAAATCGAAGGCGGAGCGATTATATCCTTTACTGTTATTTCTTCGCTTTCAAAAATTTTTTCTTTCTCCTTTTCTTTTTTTGGTAATAAAAAGGGAATTTTCATTTTATTAACTCAGGTGGAACTTCTGGATAGTATCCGACCTCTGCTTCTTCTGGGTGATAAATTGACCAGAAAAGTTCTATTAATTCTTGAGTATTCAAGGGAGCGCAAAAAAGTCCGCATCTCCTTAGGCCGTGGGCGACAAACTCCATTCTCTGCCAAAGTTGGGTTTTTGCTCTTTCAAATTCTTCTTCTGTCAAAGTTGGCGATTTTCCTTTCACTCCAGGAATTGAAATCGTGTAAAAAGGGACTATAACGTAAAAGTTTTTTGTCATTATCGATCCTCCGGCTAATAAGCTTTTTATAAATTCAATATAAGAACGTGTTTGGATTTTCAAAAGTTCATTTTCTTGTTTTTTCTCCAAAGTTTCTAACTCCTCCAAATACCTAGTGAGGTTTAATCTCCTAGATTGGATGTAAATTTCAATTGGAAAATCCAAAGAGTTTAAAAAGCTTTGGAACTGATAAATTATTGCGTTTTGTTCCTCCTCTGATTTTAAAGCAAAGTTTAAAGATGAAACTGCTAAAACCCCTCTCAACGATTTGTCTTTTAAAACCAAAACCCCCTCTCTAATATCTTCTATTTCTAAAAATTGTTGAGTAGAAACTTCTGGCATTATTTTTTCGTTTCGAGCTTAGTTATTAAATTTTTTAGAGCCCCTCCCCTTTTTACCTTTATTTCAGCTTTTTCGATTTTTTTGATTTCCTTATCAGTTAAGGGAAGAGTTGCTTTTTTTCCTTTTCCCCAAGTCAGAGCTTTTGGAGAAAGAATTGTTTTTAACATCTTTGGAAGGAAGACGTATAAAGGAAGTCCCTCTACCTTTAAAAAACCAAGAGCAACCCCTAAAACGAAAGTTATTAAAGCTAAAGGAAAAGAGAGAGGGCGAGGAAAAATCTTATAAACCAAAAGGGAAACACCAATCGTAATTGCTAGTGAAACAAGATGCCTAAAAGTTAAGGGTCCGGCAATTTTGGTTTCCATCTCAGTAAATTGTGGGAGATTAACCAAGGGCATACTTCATTATAGCATTTTCTAAGTAATTCAAAAAGAAAAACAAAATTGCTTGTATTCAAATTTATAAGCATTTGTTTTATTCTATCGGCTCTCGGTAAATATCGGTTCTTGGCGGAGATGGTTTTTCCCCTGGTTTTGGTGGAGGAGTAATTTTTGTTGCTCTGGCTGGTGGAACAATTTCAATTTTGTAGATTTCTTCTAAGCGAGTTCTCACCGGATAGAAAATTAACATTTCAACTTCCCTCCTAACGCCTTTTGCCACTTCCTTTTCAATGCCCACTTCCTTTTCCAAAGTTTCTTCAAATTCGCTCGGTGGTAAAAGCCCCATTAAAACTCTACCAACGTATTTTGCAACTTTTGACATTCTTTCATCCTCGATTCCATTCCTAGTGCAAATATTAAAAATATCTTCAGCAGTTTTTTCAGAGAAAACTGCTTCTTTCAATTCATCTGGAAGTTTTTCAATAATCTTCCAAAGTTCCTCTTTTGTGTATTCTTTTTCCATGTTTGACCTTTGATTAATTATACTATATCTGATTTTAGAATGGAAATTAAATCGAGCATAGCTTGACAAACTTTCTATAAGGCGTTATAATTTAGTTAGGAAGGCGGAAGCCTTTGAAAAATAAATAGGGAGGTGAAGGAATGTGTTTACACTAGTAATAAAAGGACTGAAGAAAGAAAAAACGAAACTAGAAGAAGAGAAACTTAGCTTCACAAACTTAGACATAGAAGCATTCCACGATGATTGCCATAATGGGAGAGTGCGCATAATTCCTTGGGAGCTAGAGTGTGAGCGATGCGGAGAAGATGAGACGATTGAATTTACGGTGAAAGAACGGATCTTAATTATTGAAACTGCTATAGATGGTAAGGGAAGAAAGATTAGAAATAATCTACGAGTAGTCCATAGAGACTATCAAGGCAAGAGATGTTCGGTCTGTGACGGCACTGGTTGGGTGATTACACCAAAGAGGTGATAAAAATGTGGTGGATTGAAATAATGGGAATAGCAATAGCAGCAATCTTAATTAAGTTGTTTATGAGATATACTTACGTGCAAGAGGGAACAGCAAAGATAATTATACGATGGGGCGGAGTAGTGAAAGTTTTTATCCAGTGGACAGATTATCGTTTAGATGAGCGCGGAAATGTAGTTCCAATTGGCTATAAAATGGATGAGAAATGCAATTTGGTTCCAACTGGAGAAAGAATACCAGAAAAACCAAAAAGACCTTGGTATGGAGGTCTTAGAGTTTGGATCGGGACACCCTTTGATAAAGTTTATAAATTCAAGTTGAGGTGGCATAGCATAGAGGAGGTGGAAGGAAAAAGAATACCAGTGTTTCATGAAGAAATGAAAGATTGCATAATGCTTAGACCTGATCGGTATTGGATAAAAATGCTTCGAGTCGAGACGAAAGATGGAATGTTTCCAGACATCGAGTGGCTAATCGGAATGAGATGTATAAATCCGGAAAAGACAATCTTTAAATCTCCGCACAATTGGGTGGAGAGTGCATTAACGCAACTGGAGCCTCTATTGCGACAATATATTTACACAAAAACTATAGAAGAAGTATTGAAGCTTAAAGGAGAAGAAATTTGGAAAGATATCGGAGATGACCGGGTAATTCAAGAAGTACTCAGGAATGAATGGGGAATTCAAATAGATCCAAATGAAATCGCAATTTTCAATGTAGATTTGCCTTCAGGATATCAAGAGGCATTGGCGAGACAGAAGCAAATCGAATTAGAAACTAAAGCAAGAATAGCAGCTGAGGCTCAAGAAAGAGAAGCCGAAAAAATAGAACTTCAACATGTTGGAGATCGTGCTATTGAACTTCGCGACGCTGTACGCCTTTCGCCCAAAGATGCCATCGAAGTGGTTCAGACAGAGCGAGGCAAGGTTACGAAACATATCATTGAATACAAAGGCTTAGAAAAATTGAGGGGGGTTGCCTTGATAAGCATTGGGGGAGAGATACTGACAACGAGAAGACCGAGAGCAGGAGGAAAAGTCAAAAAGGAAACAGAAAAGCCTGAGATAGATGAAAAAATAAAGGAGGCAAAACGAACGTATAAAGAAGGCGAAACATTTAAAACATTAAAAAAGGGTTGAGGAATTTATAAATCTCAACCCATTTTTTATTATTCTATCTCGAAATTTTATCCTTGTATTGATTTACGATCGAGGAGGAGGTTTCTCAGCTAAAATTTCTCTCATGTTTCTATATCTGGATTTTACAGCCTCAGGCGCAAACTCATACCAAGAAGGAAATCCAACTTCTTGGGCTGCTGCAGTTTCAGAGAACCTTGCCAATCCTGGCCTATCCCAAACGAAATGGAGGTAACCTTCAACATTGTTAGTTTCTCTAAAGGTTCTCAGTTGGTTTATCAAGGGTTCTAAGGCATCCACCAATTCCTTTCCAAATTCTCTTGCTGCAGCACCCCACTGAGCTCCTGTCCAGAATTTCTGCATCGCGGTCATTGCTGCCTCTTCATGAATCACTCCTTTTTCTAATTGCTTTATATCATCTGCAGTTTTTACTCCAGCTATAACTTTTGTTATGTTGAGATCTTTAAGAGCTTTTTCTTCCTCTGCGCTTAATTTTTCTTTCCTCTTCACTTTCTCCATTAATTCCTTCATCAATTTTCCTTGTTCTTGCGTGAACACTCTATTCTTTACGTCTTCATCTATATCTTTTTCAGTGTATTTTCCTATTTCTATTTTTCTTTTGATAAATTCCTCCCCTAGACTCGCAACTAACCTTCTCTCCATCATTCCCATTGATTTTTTATCATCCCTTTTAGCTGCTTCTTCATAAACTCTTAGCGTTAACCTCTTTATTCCCTCCTCCTTCGCCCACTCTTTTTTGTAATATCCCCCCTCGATTGCTTTTTTGATTCCTTCCATTCTTTCTAGATCGCTGTGTGTTTTAAATTTATTTTCCACTACATCCTGGACACCCTTTGGCCCCTTCTTTTTCTCAACATCTTCGACGTATTTTTTTGCTTCCTCTCCTGAAACTCTCCTTCTCCAGGCGGTTATCATTTCTTTTCTTACCTCTGGAGGAAGAGGAGTAATTGCAGCTCTTAATCCTCCGGTTACCCCTTCTTTTGCTAAGGCACCGAAACCACGAGTAGGAACATTAAGAGCAGTTTTTCCAAAAGCCTTAAGTTTCCCTCCCGCACCTTTTGCTTCCCTTATTGCCTTAGCTCCCGAAACCGCAGCCCCCGCAGCTGCTCCGGTAAAAGCGCCTATAGCAATTGCACCACCGGTCATTATAGCTGAACCAACCTGGTTCAAAAATTTAAAGGCGCCGGCGGCAAATTGTTGCCCCAATTTTGGGGAAGTGACTGAGGCAAAAAAGAGGGGTGCTGCGCCTCCTAAAACTGGTATCAAATAAAGAATTAATTGTGTCATTGGATCTCTCAATGCATTCAGCGCATCCTCCGTTGACATATTAGCTACATTAGAAATTGTTCCCTTAATGGCATCGAGATTAGCGACAGGATTAGAGACAAAAAGTTTACCTCCTATTTTGGTAATTAAGGCAGCGACTGTTAACCAAATTACTAAATTTACTCCGACAAACGACCATTCTAAAAAGGTAGTCCACCAACCATCCCAATTCAAAAAACCAGGGAAAATTCTCTGTATTTCTTTCGTCCTTAGGGCAGCAGTTAAAAATGCAATTGGTGAAATGATTATTAATCCAACAAAAAAGACAGTTCTCATTAAAAACATCATTCCAAAAGTGATATAACAAGAAAAAATGAAGAAAACTACAGAAGCAATGATCCAGGATAAAAGAGTGATCAATAGCAATTTTGGTATAACTGGCCCTTTAACTCCAGCGTTCGTTTCAGTAGTACTAAAAAAAGCCCACCAATTCCCATCATAACAAAATATATTTCCTAAGGTTGGTAAAATGGAATTATTCAAAACCTCCAGGAGACCAGAAAAAGTTGAAGAAGCATTTAGAAAATCACTCGAGGAAGTTTGAAGTCCCAACCTTTCTTCTAATCCTCTTTTTATCGCCTTTGAGAACTCATTACCAATCTGAACTACTTTTGTACTGATTGCAAAAGAAAAATGGACTAAAAGAGCAGCCACAATTAAAGCAACCAAAGTTTTCCTTGCTTGGTATTCTGCTATTCTAAAAATAGTTGCTAATCCAATAATTAATAGAAGAATATAAACGAGACTCAAGGAAATTTCTTTTACAGCCCCCCAACCCGCAATGGCCTCGGGTACGCTACCATAATCAAATGAAAGAGAAATATTTATTACATCGCTTACTATCCCTGGTATTATCCCCATTCCTACAAAAAGGATTAGATATCCTAATCCGTATCCGATGATTGCAATAATAAAAAGAACAACCCTTAAAGGAATCGTTAAAAGATAAGTTCCAATGCAGGATAACCAACATCCAATATCCAATGCAAAGCAACTACATATCTCGCAAGCTGGTGCAGCATTGGCAATTTGAACTATAAATAAGCTTAAGAATAATCCCAATCCTAATTTTTCAAATATTTTTTTTCTGAGCATTTTATTGCCATCCTGGCATTTTAAGTGTTTTTCCAATTAAATTCACTATTAGCCAGGAAAAGAGCATTATCAACCAACCGATTCCGACTGCTTTCCAAATTGACTTTGCGCTTTCTATCGCCTCTGGAGAGCCAAAGGAGAAATAAATCCTTACTCCAGTATACAAAAGCAAAAGGAGCATGGCAATAGGTGAAAGGGTCCATAGAATGCAATTTAAAATATTCGAGATGATTTTTGGAATGTCTGAAAAAGTG
>Ga0209225_1000601_pt1 | contig 40264 bp, 38 predicted proteins | sample WasSprMetagenome_FD_184732 | JGI IMG/M metagenome (GOLD analysis project Ga0209225, IMG submission 184732) | Sulfidic aquatic microbial communities from Washburn Spring, Yellowstone National Park, USA - WS (SPAdes) (version 3) | ecosystem: Environmental > Aquatic > Thermal springs > Hot (42-90C)... | reverse complement strand
TGTCTATATGCAGTTGGATGCAAGGGGCCGATTTCTAACTGTCCGTGGAACAAGCTTGGCTGGGTTAACGGCGTAGGTGGACCAACGAGGACTGGTGGTGTGTGTATCGGGTGCACCATGCCAGGGTTTACAGATTCGTATGAGCCGTTCTATAAGCCTCTGCAGGCGCCAAGGGTTCCAAGCGGTCTAGAGGGTGCTGCTGCTGTCGCGGCTTTGCTAGCTGGTGTTGGGCTGGCTTATTGGACTAGTAAGAATATTGAGAAGAAAAAGGAAGAAGCTACTAAAGAGGTTAAGGGGTGAGGGGTAGATGAGTCAGAAGGAAATATTTATAGATCCAATTACGAGGATTGAGGGACACCTTGCTCTCAGGGCTCTAGTGGACACAGCTACCAGGAAGCCTAGCGACGTCTGGGTATTTGCGACGATGTTTAGGGGTTTTGAGGTGTTCTTGAGGGGGAGGCCTCCAGAGGACGCTATCCATATTACGTCTAGGATTTGTGGTGTGTGTGGAGCAAGCCACACAAACGCGTCTATGCACGCAGTGGACATGGCTTATGGTGTTGCACCCGAGCCCCTAGGCGTAGTACTGAGAAACATGGCTTTCGCAATGACCGATGCCCTGTATGACCACCCACTTATCTTGAATATGCTTGGCGGCCCCGACTACAGCGAGCTGATAGTAAAGAAGCTTACCCCCAGCGTGTGGGATGACGCACAGAAGACGGACGCGCCGCATAGGGACATCCACGGCTTCGCCAAGATATCAGACATAATGAGAGCACTCAATCCGGTTTCTGGCAAGATATGGCAACTAACAATGAAGTATTCGAGGATTGCGAGGGAAGCTGGCGTCCTGATCTATGGTCGCCACAGCCACCCCTCAACAGTTGTCCCAGGAGGCATAACGACAGATTTGACTAATGCAGAGTACCTGCTTGTTGGCTATACGTATAGGCTTACAAAGCTTACTGCTTGGGCCAAGTTCCTATACGCTGTGTGGCAGGATCTTGTATGGTTCTACGAGGAGAGACACGGCTACAGAGACCAGGGTCTAACCTACAGGAAACACAACATGGTAAGTGGCGGCCTCTTTGACGACCCAGAAGCCTACTCTTCTCTGGACGGGTCTCCCGAAGACTTCTACAAGAATATTGACCAGGCCGCAAGCAAGCGTGAGATTAAGCCTGGAGCCTTCGTGAACGGCGAGCTTGTAACCAAGAGCTACAAGGAGATAAACCTGAGCATAATGGAGCATGTTGAGAGAGCGTTCTACGAGGACTGGAAAGGAGCCATGCCGATATACACAGAAAAGGACCCAGAGGGCAACCCGCTCCTATGGGGCAAGTACGACGTTGCCTATCACCCGTGGAACAAGACCACCATACCTAAGCCTACTGCCCGCGACTGGAACGGCAAGTACAACTGGGCTACCCATGTCAGGTTTGTGTGGAAGGACGGCACAATAACGCCCTTCGAGGTTGGCCCAATAGCTAGGCTAACTGTGACAGCCTACCAGCCGAACAACTATGGAAGCGGAAACGGTGTACTCAAGGTAACCTTGCCTAGGAGCGGTGGTGCAGACGACCTGCCTGCGTCGGTTGTCGACGAGATGGATCTTGAATGGCGCGCGCCGCCCTACTCGACCACGCTTCAGAGAGTGTTGGCAAGGGCGTTCAATGTTGTGGTCGACGTTGCTTCTGCTTGGGATAACGTAGTGAAGGCTGTAGAGCTAGTCAGGAATGGTAGGGTGAAGACTTCCAGGCCATGGACCGCCCCATCTCGAAGAACCTTTGGTGTCGGCTTCACTGAGGCACCCAGGGGCACTGTAAGGCACTGGGTAGTTCAGGAAGGAGGAAAGATTGTGAACTACCAGATCCACGCGCCGACTACGGGCAACGTGTCTCCGAAGGACAAGTGGGGTATGTCTCCCTTTGAGCAGAGCGTCGCCAACACAATAGTTACCGAGGAGGTCTCGCCAGACCAGTGGGAAGGCCTGGACTTTGTCCGCGCTATTAGGAGCTTCGACCCCTGTATTGCATGTGCTGTCCACCTGCAGGTTGGCGAGAACAAGATAATTAAGAAGATGATAGTGAGGTGAAGGGACGTAATGGATCTGCTTGACCTAGCAATCTACGTCTTGCCTCCCTATGTAGTTGCGATCTTCTTGTTCGGCGTAGCCTACAGGCTGTCTAGGTATGTCTTCCTCTGGAAGCGCAAGCCCAGTGCGCCAAGGCGTCAGAAGTCGTTTGCTTCTTTGCTGGTCGGGCTTGTCAAGACCTTTCTGGATCCACTGATTATCGGAGCGCAGAAAAGGAAGGGGGACTTTATAGGTGGACTTATTGCTCTCCACATTGTTGGCGTGATTCCCCTGATTTTCCTGCTTGGCCAGCACGTTGCTATGTTTAGCTACTGGCTACCTTTCTACTCTCTCCTGAAGCCGTTCGCCATACCCACAAGCATTACTACTGGTTCTCAGAGCTTCTTTACAAATGTTCTTCCTGCCAGTAGCATGTCGTGGACTTTCGTGAACACCATTTGGGGTCCATTGACAATTATCCTCAACGGGGATCTGTTAGCCATACTTGCAATTATCGGTGTGTCATACAAGTTTGGCGACAAGATTGTACGAGCCTTGCACAAGTTGCCGCACCTGCGTCTAGGCGACTTTATAGACTTGTTCCTACTCCTAGCCATCCTCGTTTCAGGATTCCTTGCTACCCACCACTTGCCGAGCCCCGACATTGCTACGTATAGGCTAGTCCTCGGGACACATATACTCCTAGCGGAGACACTTGTAGCTTACCTGCCGTTTTCGAAGTTCTGGCACTTCGTGTTTGGTTACTGGTATGGCAAGCTCCACGAATGGTACGATATCAAGTTTAACAGGGGGTCTCTATGAGCTGGGAACAGTTCAAAAAGGAAACGGTAAAAGTAGCGGCGAAAAAAACTGCATCCCATCTTACCCCGGTTTCACTGCACTTCCTTGAGAACTGTGTAGGATGTGCACTATGCGAAGTTAACTGTCCATTTACGCCTGTCGGGGAGGAATATGGGCCTGTAAGCAAGGCAGAGCCACTTAGACACGTTTTGCGGCATGAGATAAATGTCTTGCCCAAGCTGTTCCCCTGGCTGTTTGACGGGAAGCTTCCCAAGAGCAAAGAAGAATTAGACAAGTGGGTTGACCTCGCCTATCACTGCACAAACTGTGGGCTCTGCTACATTACATGTCCATTCGGCATCCACAGCGGCGAAATGATTGTTCAGTTAAGGGGCTTCCTGGCTCAGACAGGGAGAGTTCCATCACTGCTCAAGATAATGGTAGACGCTGAGACCAGCGGCATGTTCCTCGAGAATCCGGGCTTCAAACAGGTCTGGGACAATGTCATGTCACAGGTTCGCAACGTTGCAAACGTAGAGCTAGACAAGAAAGGAGCAAAATACCTCTATCTACCATCTCTTGCTGAAGCAATGATTACACCCGGCGCAGTAGTCTCAACTGCGAAGATATTGTCAAAACTTGGTATTGACTGGACGATGCCTAGTAAGCCTCTCTCTATTAGAGCACCCATCGGCAAGCTTGCAGGCGACCACGAGTCTACCATGATAATCGCGAAGAAGATATACGACTATATAAAGAACATTAATCCAGAGTACCTTGTCTTCAGTGACGGAGGGTATCCCTACACATTCTTCAGGTTCGAGCTTCCAGGAGTCGTCGGTGAGAAGCCAAGCTTCAAGGTACTGCATCTAGTCGAGATTCTTGTAGACGCCATTAATCAGGGCAAGCTCAAAGTTAAACAGACAAACGAGCGTATCACTTGGCACAGCCCATGCAGAATGGGTAGGTTTGGCGGTCTCATCGAGGAGCCTGCTGAAGTATTGTCAAAAGTTTCAACAAACTTCGTCAAGCTGAAGAGCCACGGATTGTTCAGTAAATGCTGTGGCGGAGGTAACTCTATCGCATGTATCGTGCCCCCAACCCAGGAAATGATGGAGAAATTGATGGGCATGAAGCTGGAGATTACGCCGACTGAGAAAAGCTTCTTGGACAAACTCTACCGCGACATGTTGATTGCTGGCAGGGAGAAGGTGCAGGAGATAAAAGAGTCCGGCGCCACAGTTGTTAGCACAGCTTGTGTCGGATGCTTCCATACTCTAGGCTTTACTACTAAGGCCTATGGAGTCAACGTGACATTAAAGACTCTGGCTGAAGTTGTTGCAGAAAACCTAGAATAGATTCCAAAAATTATTTTTTCTTTTTCTCCTCATGACTGAGGGACAGCTGGGCTATTTTTCTAAGTGGGCATGTTATTTTTCCATCATAAGTTGTCGCCCCATAGCCGTTCATTTTGAAAAATGGCTCCCGCAGAAAGTTTGCCTTTATGATGCTTTCTCTGAGTTTATATAGCTTTTCGTGGCTTCGTTCCATAAGTGTATTTCTAATGTCTACAAGGTTGTCATCTCTGTTTAGGCATGTTTTAAGTTTTCCGTCGTGGGTTAAACGTATTCTTGTGCAACCGGCGCAGAAGAATGGATTGCAGTAGTTCGCTATGACTTCGACTTGGATGCCTGTCTCCAGCTTGAAGATAGGTCTGGAATGTAGGGGTCTGACTTCTACTCTAGAAGACTTAGATTCCAGCAATGGTAGGACTTCTTCTGCGGGGACGTAAAGTTTATTGAAAATTTCTTTTCCTTTCCCCTGCGGTATAAGCTCAATTAGGTTTACATTGAAGCCCATTTTAGACGCGTAGTCTAGTACCTTCTCTAGTTCGCCAACGTTTGCTTTTGTCAATACATAGTTTAGTTTTACGGGCAGAGAGTAGTCCTTAGCTAGACTTAGTCCACGTAGCACCTTGTCCTGGCCCTTTACTTGTGTGACGGCCACGTATGTCTGTGGCGAAACAGCGTGAAGACTAACATTTACGCGGTCAAGGCCCTTATCGACAAGCCTGTTGAGTTTGTCTTCGAGGAGGTAACCGTTTGTTGTGAGTGACACTTCTACATCTTTGCCGATGGATTTGAGACTATGAATTATTTCTGGGAGGTCTTCCCGTAGGAGGGGCTCACCACCCGTTATTTTGAATTTCCTAATGTCTAGGCTGTAGGCTGCCGTTGCTACGTCGGTTATCTGGTCGGGCGTAAGCTGGGTGTTATTTGTTTCTTCTCCTTCCCTATGACAGAATACACAATTGTAGTTACATGCTGTAGTAACTGTGATTCTAAGGTTGTCTAGGGGTCTGCCGTATCTATCAAATAACACAGTTTTCTTAATATTTCACGCTTTACGCCTTTAAATGCTTTATTTTTGTCTGAAAATATCGGATCTGAGGAAGCTCTCACTTTAATTTATAAATATAGTTAAACATGTTTAAATAGTTGAATGCAAATGATTTGCTGTCAAATTATCTTTCAAATCATAATCTTTTAAACCTTGAAGCTTTGGCTGTGTTTTCCTGAAGATATATGGAAGGAACCGTCCTACGTGTCAGCAGTGTCTCAAAGAGGTTTGGCGGGCTAGTAGCCTTGGATAATGTATCTCTAGAGGTTGGACGTTCGACCATTACCTTACTTATTGGTCCTAATGGTAGTGGGAAAACTACGCTCATTAATGTTGTTGGTGGTGTCCTTAAGCCAGATACTGGTGCTATTTACTATGAGGACAAAGACATTACCTATATGTCTCCAGCTGAGAGGTTCCGTCTAGGCATTGTGAGAACTTTTCAGACCCCTCAATTATTTAGGTCTCTAAGTGTTCTTGAGAACGTATTGATTCCGTCCAAGTATTTTCTGGAAGAAAACGTCTTCGACATTGTGTTGTCAAACAGATGGGTGACGAAGGACAGGGAGCAGGTTCAGAGGGCACTAGAAATTTTGTCTCTACTGAGGCTTGATCACCTGTGGGATGCTCCTGCATCTTCGTTGAGTGGGGGACAGATGAAGCTACTTGAGCTCGGGAGGATATTGATGAGTGAGCCACGGGTAGTTCTGCTAGACGAGCCTCTTGCTGGTGTAAACCCTGCACTTGCGAGGGAGATTATGAAGCGTCTCAGAGAAATAAGAGACGAGCTTGGCGTAACGTTTCTCATTGTTGAACACAGGCTTGACTTGGCGTCTTCGTATGCTGACTATGTTTATGCGTTGCACAGAGGTAGCGTGATTTCAAGGGGGACGCCTGACGTCGTTTTAAAGGATTCCCTAGTGCTTGAAGCCTATATTGGAAGTTCTAGGTAGGCGGTGTTCATAGTGGAGTTGTTGAGGGTTGAGAGCCTTAGTGCAGGCTATGGAAACATGACTATAATTCATGAAGTTTCTTTTAGCGTTGAGAAGGGAGAAATATTTTCGGTTATTGGTCCCAATGGCAGTGGAAAGAGCACATTGTTGAAGGCACTTTTCGGCCTTGCCAGAACTTTCTCTGGATACATATTTTTTAATGGAAAAGAGATCACTAATTTTCCTCCACACGAAAGGGTGAAGAACGGCTTAGGATACCTGCCCCAGACAGGCAATGTTTTTGAGGGGCTAACAGTTAGGGAGAATCTTTTGCTCGCAGGCTACGAGTACAGCAATGGTGAACTTGATGAAAGGCTTGAGTCAGTTCAGGAGTTTCTCCCGGATGTGAAGAGACTGATGGATAGGAAGGCTTTAACTCTTAGTGGCGGCGAGAGACAGATGGTTGCACTTGCAATGGTTTTGCTGAAGAACCCGATTATGCTTATGTTTGACGAGCCTACCGCTGCCCTTGCACCGAAGATAGCAGAGGAGGTTTTTGGGAGAATTGTCAAGCTAAACAGGGAGTATGGTTTAACTGTTCTCTTGGTTGAACAGAATACGAGGAGGGCTTTGGAGCTTGCCGAGAGGGCCTTGTTACTAGTGTCAGGAAGTGTAAAGTTTTTTGGATCCGCAGATGAGCTTCTAAACCATAGGGATCTATTATCCCTGTATCTAGGGCTGTAGGTGGTCGGCATGGCTATGGATTTGTTGGTTGAGGCAGTGGTGTATGGTAACCTTTTGTCACTGTTGTCTATTGGTCTATCCTTGACCCTGCTTACTACAAGGGTGTCTAATTTTGCACATGGCGACTTTGCAACTGTTGGTATATATGTTGCTTACACGATGAGTGTTTTATTTGGTGCCAATCCCTATTTATTTTTGCCATTCTCTTTTGTCGGTGGTTTGTTGCTTGGTTTTCTCGTGTATAGAGTCGTGTTTGAGCCGTTGCGTGGCAAAGCGTCGCTAGTTACTTTGATGATTGTTTCAATGGCTTTGGACTTTATCCTCAGATACTCCGTGCAGATATATGCAGACGTGCTTCAGCGTTCCCTAGGGGTCTATACACGTGGGATAGTCTTCAAGGATGTAAATATTAACTTGTTGGGCTTTACGTTTCCAGGTTTACTCGTGATTTCCTCGGCTGTTGCCTGGCTGTTTTTGTTTATACTGTACCTCTTCCTTTACAGGACAAAAGTTGGTATAGCTATGCGTGCAGTTATTGAAAACCCCTCCTTGTCCGAGGCTCTGGGGATAAACGTTAAAAGGATATATGCTCTTAGCTGGATGCTTGCTGCATCTTTCGCGGGTGTTGCCGGTGTTTTTCTGCCCTTCAGGATAACGGTTAACCCTGATACAGGCTTCTCCATACTTCTCTCGATATTCGCCGCGGTGACCCTTGGGGGTCTCGAAAGCCTTCTGGGAAGCATTATAGGAGCCTATATCATTGCCTTCAGTGAGACTGTTGGCGTATATTATCTTTCCCAGATCGGCTTGAGCACTGCTTATCGGCCCGCGATCTCGTTTATAACTTTGGCCCTTGTACTTTTGCTGTATCCTAGGGGTTTAGCCGGTCTATGGAGTAAAAGGTGATTGTGGTGGATGTTGTGTTTTTCGTTTTGGACTTAGCTGTCCTGTATTCGGTCTACGTTATTCTGGCTTCTTCCCTAAACCTAGAATATGGGGAAGCTGGGCTTCCAAACTTTGGAAAAGCCGCCTTCTTTGCTGTTGGAGCATTCAGTGTGGGGGCTCTCTCAGTCAGGCTAGGAGCAGTTTTTGTTGGTATGGCTTTAGAGGGGGACTTCAAGCTGAATAGTTTAAGGTGGGCCATGTCGGTTAGCCAATTCGTAGCTAGGAACCTGTTCCTAGGTCTTGGCATATTTATAGCGACCCTCATAGTAGCCGTGGTTGTAGGCTCTGTCCTCGGGGTTCTTGCATCTTATCCGGCTCTGCGGTTGCGTGAGGACTATCTTGGAATGCTACTGATAGCTTTTAGCGAGACGATAAGAATAGTTGCTAGGAACTATGACCCGCTGGTTGGTGGAACGTTCGGGGCTGGCGTGGTAGACTTTTTGGCGTGGGCCGGCTCGCCATCTAGAGAAATATTATTGTTATTCTTGTCTGTTGTCGTCGCGGCGATTATCTGGATTGTATATTATAGGCTTTCTGCTTCTCCTTTTGGGAGGGCACTCCGCGCCATGAGGGACAATGAACTGGCAACCGAGAGTCTTGGAAGAAACATTGTGAAACTAAGAATGATGGCTATGATGATTGGGTCTGCTATGGCGAGTGTAGCAGGTGTGCTCTATGCATACTATGTCGGGACGGTGAATCCCGACGATTTCACTACATCGAAAACATTCCTGATAACGTTAATGGTTATAATTGGTGGCAGTGGTAATCCGTATGGCCCGCTTGTAGGGCCAGCAGTGTACCTAGCTTTTGACAGGTTGATACAGTTTACTAAGCAGAGGCTAATACTTCCATTTGATCCAAACTATCTATCATACATAGTACTCGGCGTAGTACTGATAATTGTTGTCGACAGGCACCCGGGCGGCATAGTTCCAGAGAAGCCGACGCTTACGTTGCCCAGAGAGTTAAGGAGTTTACTGCGGCAAAGACGAGTAGAAGAGACATGGAACAGACAATAAGCTTAAACAAAATATGTATGCTGTTCCATAGGGACAAACCCAGCCGAAGTCCAATAGCTACCGACACCACGTAAAATTATAGTGGTCGCTGTATGCATGCGAGTTAAGTGGAAATAATGAAACATGTTAATCAAAAAACATTAATCTATTACATTGTTCTTATACGTGATTTCGATGTTTGACGAAAAAATAATTAAATTGTTGAGGCCGGAGAGCGTCGCAGTTATTGGGGCGTCTCGGAGCCCAGATAAAATCGGCTATCAAGTTGTCAAAAATCTACTTGATGCTGGTTTTCCGCGTGAAAAAATTTTTCCAGTAAATCCATCTGCCGACGAAATTCTTGGGCTGAAATGCTATAAATCGATACTTGATGTCCCGGCATCTATTGACTTGGCAGTGATAGTGGTTCCTGCCCCGGCTGTACCAAAGGTACTAGAGGAAGCCGGAATGAAGGGGGTTAAAGCAGTTGCAGTGATTTCTAGCGGTTTCAAGGAGATTGGTAACGTTGACCTAGAGTTAAAGCTTGTGGAAACTGCTAGGAAGTATGGTTTACGCCTGCTCGGCCCAAACATTGTCGGCGTATGTGACACTGTTAAGGGTGTAAATGCTAGCTTCTGTCAGGGATTACCCAAGGCTGGAGAAATAGCTTTTATCACCCAGAGCGGAGCTTTGGGAATAGCGCTTGTTGGCTGGACAAAGCTTAAAGGTATAGGCTTGTCGGACCTTGTTAGTCTCGGGAACAAGGCCGATGTAGATGAAAACGACCTAATAGAGTTCTTCGGCGAAGACCCGCATACAAAGGTTATAACAGCTTACCTAGAGGGAATAAACAATGGTGCAAGGTTTCTAGAAGTTGCAAGGCGGGTGGCAAGGAGAAAACCAATAATAATCCTGAAAGCCGGAAGAGGTACCAGAACAATAGCGGCTATAAAATCGCATACTGGTTCTCTTGCAGGAAGCTTCGCCGCATATGAGGCTGCATTTAAACAGTCCGGCGTGTTGCTGGCCAAAAGTTTCATTGAATTGTTTGACTGGGCAACTGCTTTTGCTAAGGCCCCGCTTCCAAGCGGTGAGAACGTTGTTGTCCTCACTAATGGCGGCGGTGCAGGCATCATGGCTACTGACGCTCTTGAAGACAACAACATTAAGCTCATGAGTATTCCACAGGATCTCGCCGAAAAGCTAAGGAGACATATGCCACCGTTTGGTAGCGTTCTGAACCCGATTGATTTGACTGGAATGGCTGACGCGGAGCAGTATTATGGGGCACTAAAGGATCTCCTCCTCGACGACAGAGTGCATACAGTCATTGTACTATATTGTCACACGGCGATTACTAATCCAGGCGAGATTGCTGACGCACTGCTGAAAGCAATAAAGGAGACAGGCTCCAAGAAAACTGTCCTAGCATCGTTTATCGGCGGAGACGAGGTAAGCGTTGCATGTAGCAAGCTTACAGAGAACGGTGTGCCATGCTATGAGTCTCCAGAAAAAGTTGCCTCAAGCCTAGGAGCAATGTATAGGTACATCCAGGCGCTAGAAAAGCTAGAGAGGAGGACAGAGGTGTCTCTATCTGTCAATGTTGAGCTGGCTAGGCAGATAGTCAAGAATGCACTCAAAGAAGGGAGAACCGCGTTAACACCATCGGAAGCATCTATACTTGTAAGCCACTACGGTATACCTGTCTTGCTAAAGAAGATTGCCCGAACCCCGGAGGAGGCAGTAAAAATTGCCAAGGAGCTTGGCTACCCAGTTGTCCTAGAGGTCGAGTCGCCAGACATACTCCATAAAAGCGACGTTGGAGGCATAATTATAGGGCTGAACTCTGATGTGGAGGTCGCCGAGGCCTTCAACAAAATAATGGACAATGTCACAAAGAAGGTTCCAAACGCACGTATTAATGGAATCATCGTCAGGAAAATGGCCGAAAAAGGAAAAGAGGTGGCTATAGGAATACATAGGGATCCAATATTCGGTCCCCTTGTTATGGTTGGCTCCGGAGGTATCCTCGTCGAGCTATACAAGGATGTAAGTTTCAGGGTTGCCCCTCTATCTATCGATGATGCCTACGAGATGCTAGAGGAGACAAAAATATACAAGGTTCTCAAGGGATATAGGGGCGAGCCCCCAGCAGACTACGAAAAAGTTGTAGACGTGTTATTGAGGCTCTCGAAGCTCGCTCTAGACATCGAGGAAATAGAAGACATAGACATCAACCCCTTCTTTGTCTACGAAAAAGGCAAGGGTGCACTTGCTGTAGACGTGAAAGTTACGCTTTCACAGCCCAAAAACAAAGAACAATAATGTTTTCCCGGCTTTATTCTCCTAAAACCTCTACAATTATTCTTCTAGAGGCACGTGGGCCATCGAGCTCTACAAGGAAGATGTTCTGCCAGGTTCCACGCACCAGTTCTCCATTTACCACGGGCAATGTTGCCGAGGAGCCAATAATGCTTGATGCTACATGTGCATGTGCATTGTTGTCTATTCTGTTATGTAGGTAGTTTGCCCCAGGCGGCGCGATTTCCAGAATCTTTTTGACAATGTCGCTCAGTAGCCCTTTTTCATGTTCATTCAATATTATCGCTGCGGTTGCATGTGGAGCATAGACAAGACATATTCCGTTTCTAATTCTGCTTTCTTGGACAGCTTCTTCCACTTTGTTAGTGATGTCTACTAGCTCTATTCTCTCTTTGGTAGAGAGATAAATTTCCTTGACGAACACCCTGAAGCCATTGCTAGGTTTTTCCATAAATAATCCATATTTGTCAAGCCCGGAGATAAATAAAACTGTTTCTAGGGTAATACTCTTGTGTATGGTGCTTCGACTCCGAGAATCATTTCTTCGAGGAAGCTTATTCCACCAATATTTACCTTTATGCCTTTTTCGGCAGCCGCGAAAGCTTCCTCTAGTTTTTCACGTAGCCCGCCAGTCACATCTATGCCTGATGCTTCTCCAACAGTCAAAAACGACTTTCGCGAGATTTCTCTAAGAAGGGTCGCATCGGGGCTCTCAGGGGGTCTAGAATAAACTCCGCCAGAACCCATGACATATACGAGGACCTCTGCTCCTAGGTGGATGGCTACTCTTGAGGCGATAGTGTCGCCAGAAAGTATTGAAAAACCTCTGATAGTGTCCAAGACAGCGTCACCATAAAGAACAGGTACAAGCCTCCTTGACAGCATTTCTCGAATTATTTCGTAGTCGAAACGAGCCATCTTACCATTAGCGTTATATGCAACTGCAGATGTCTGGATTGAGACAGCTGGGACACCGTATACCAGTAGGGTCTTAACTACGTATGTGTTTAGTTTTGTCATCCAGTACCTGGTCTCCGCATAGCCTCTCAGCTTTTCTGGTTCTAGTCCACCCTCTTGGAGCCTGTACTTTGCGGCTGTTGGATGTCCAAATGAGCCTCCCCCATGTATTAGGACGAAGTCCCAGCCTTCACTATATAGTTTGCTTATCGTCTTCGATGCCTTAACTATGTTTTCGCGGCGAACGGTGTAGGGTTTAGCCTTATTTGTAATAGCTGAACCCCCTAGCTTGACGACTGCAAGCATTTTACCCACATAGAAAAATGTGATGTTTATAATTAAAGTCTGTCTTTAGAAGTCTCTTTTCTCGATAAATGATGCAAGCTCAAGTAATATGTCTCTGTATTTGCCCCTTGGCAGGACCTCTAGTGCATTTACTGCTTTGTCTACATACTCCTTTTTCAGTTTCTCGGCTTTTTGCCTAGCACTTGTTTTGGAGATGAGCTTAATTACATGTGAGACTTCCTCCCATGAGACATCATCCTTGCGTAGAACCGAGAGTACTTGCTCCTTCTCGCTTGATTCAAGCTCCTCTACAGCCAACAGAACAACAATGTTTCCTAGTTTATGTTCCTTGATGTCTCCGCCGACTTTTTTCCCAGTCTTCTCTTCTACACCAAAAATGTCGATAATGTCGTCACCTATCTGGAAAGCCATGCCTAGATTATAGCCGTACTGTTTCAATGCATCAACTATGTTTTTGTCGGCGTGCGCAGATAGTGCCCCGAAGACACAGGATGTCTCAATAAGCTTGGCTGTTTTCCTCTCGATCATTTTTAGATAATCTTCCAGTGTGACCTTTCTATAGCGATTCTCCAGTATGTAGGGCTCGTCGCTTCTGCCTGCTTGCTCGAATAGAATGTCTAGTCTCTCCCCGTCAGTAAGTAGCTTAATTGTTTCGGCCAGAATCTCGTTGAAAAGTTTTGGATCACGAGTATGATTTAAAACTTGTGAGATGGTCTCGCGGTAGTGCACAGCTACGAGTATAGCGGTGCTGATTCCATATTTCTTCCATACAGTGGGTAGACCTCTCCTCAGCTCGCTGTGGTCGATTATGTCGTCGAGAATAAGGGAATAATTGTGAGCAAGCTCTACGGCTGCAGCAGCGTGTAGTGAGTCCTGAATATTGCCTCCTGCCGCTAGGCAACTTGCAACCGTGAGGGCTGGACGTATGCGTTTGCCGCCCATTTTTATTTGGTATAGAACTGCCTCTTGGAACTCTGGGCTAGCGTCTTTCAGTAGAAACTCTATCATTATTGGGTCGACGGCTTTGCCCAGTTCTCCTAAGACTTCGAGTACAGATTGCACAGTTATAGCTATGTTTAGCCCAATTTATAGGTGTCGGCCTAGAAGCAAATGAAACAATAAATAGGGGGTTTTATAGGGAGAAGTTGATGAGGAAAAGAGAGTCGACCGAGCCTCTGCTATGAAGACGCAAGGCTTGCTGATGCTACTTGTCCTACTGCTACTCAAGATAAAACCATTTTTCCGAGATAAGCCAGTCACTTGTTATTGTCACAGGCTGTAAGCCGTATATTTCCCTGGGTTTTGTCAAGTGCCTGAAGGCAATGGGCGACTGTATGTATAGGCCGGGCTCCAGTATTCTTGGAAGCTTCTTTATGTTTTTCCCAAGAGTCGTGGATCTAAATCCACATTTTGGACACTTGTATCCCTTGTTTCGGCCAGCAGATGTCATCCTGGCTCCACACTTCGGACATCTAGGGTTCTCCTCTAGCATCAATGGAGCAGGCTCAACAACCCTTAGAATCTCTGCATTGAGCGTATTTTTTTCTCTGGGGATTACCCCGCCTCCAACCTCGATCTTGTCTCCTTTCCTCAAGAGTCTCGAAACTCTATTGAGACTGCCGGTTTCCTTGTAGAAAGCTACAGTGATGCACCCCGTATCGTCACATACCTCGGCAAATACGTGTCCACCCGGAATTATCCTGGGTTTGGAATCGACTCGCCCATAAACGACTACTGAATCATAGGGCCTGAGAGAAGCAATTTTCTTTTTTACCTTTAAATGCATGTTTGTCGCTTGGTTTGTCTTAAAGACCATGTATCCGCGAAAGCTTACACTGCCACTTATAGTACCAAGTGCTTTGAGCAAGGTATCGGGATCTAGGCTTCTCAAGCCAAAAAGGACAGGGTCTGGACCATGAGGAGTTGCCAGCAGTCTACCCGAGTTGTAATCAAAAGTAGAAAAAATATATGGACGATACGTCTTGTCAATATCAAGAAACATGTTTGTATCAATATTTCTTTCGGCTGTTTTGTCTCTGGGGTCTCTGTAAACAAGCAACTCGTAGGTGTACTGAGCCAGAGGATAAGCGGCTACCGCGGAGACAGCCCCTACAAGTCCCCTCGGTCTATCTCTGTATGCATAGACCAGCCTAATCTTTTCTTCTGCGGAGAGTTTTCTAACCATGCTGTGAACATGACTGACGGGCACATATTCTGAAAGTGCCCGCTGGAATATTTCCTTTAGTTCTTCGGGAACGTTTCCAGTCGAAATAACTACTGCTGGGTCAGTTTTTCCATGCTTCTCTGCAAACCTTTCTACTGTATTCCTTATAATATTCTCGGCATGAGTAATCTTGTCCTGTTCCAGCCTGAAATGCAAAGAAACAGCCCCATTTCCACGGGTTTTGGCAGGGATATTAGGATCAAGCCTGACAAGGTACGGCAGGTCAAGAAAAACGGCGCCAATTTTTTTCAGCTCGTTAACGAGTAGCAGTCCAAGAAACGTTGTACAAAACCCAAGGGGTGAATCTGCATCGTCTAGGCCGACGTGGACCTCAACTAGAGACATGTAGATTACTTTAAATGTTCGACTGCGTAGAGGTAGATTCCGTCAAGTATACCGGGGCCAGTACCTTCACGCCCGTGCGGGCTTAGAGCTCTCTCACCACGCAGATGAGTGGCCAAGTGGATGTTTGCCGCTGTCTGTGCGACTGCGTCCTTGTCTATGCCCTCAACTATTATATCTTCCTTTTCGATCTTTACTTTTGCGCCGGGCATTATTCTTGCATATCGTGGACCACGTTCTCCAAGGAAGTTCTCAATCCTTATCTTGTCGTTTTCGATTTTGAAGTTCATCGGGAAGTGGGCGTAGACAACCTTCAGCTTATAGCGGTAACCCCTTGTGACGCCAATAATCATGTTGTTGATGTGGGATGCTATAGTGTTTACTAGTGCATAATCTTTTTTCGTGGCGCCATGCGTCTCTACTACGACGTTGTTGCCCTCAAGCCTTATGGTGATTCTCTTGGCATGGGAAAAGTCTTTCTCTACCTTTCCTAATGGTCCCTCAACTGTGACCTTTTTTCCTGAAATATTCACCTTGACGCCTTCAGGTACTGGGACAGTAGCGGAAGTATAGAGCACCCTCAACGAGACTCACCTACCTTTTCCCTTATTCACTAACCATGTTTTTAAATTTTTTCTGACACGTATACCATTGGATAGAAAGTGGTGCGGGGGCCGGGATTCGAACCCGGGCAGGCCTACGCCAGCGGAGATCCCATCTTTTAACTGATCCTGAGTCCGCCCCCTTTGTCCTAGCTCGGGCACCCCCGCCAGTAAAAAACTAAACAACCCAGAAACCTATAAGATTTTCGCGGGTTGCTAGGCTTCAGCTATGACTGAGATTTCGATCAGTGCTCCTCTAGGGATATTTGCAGCCTGGATCGTTACACGCGCCGGCTTGTTCTTTGTGAAGTATTCTGAGTACACCTCGTTGAACGCTTGGAAGTGGGACAAATCCTTTAGAAAGACGACTGAATATACAACTTTCTCAAGAGACGAACCTGCAGCCTCCAGAACCGCCTTTATATTTTCAAGAACCCTCCGGGTCTGTGTTTTTATGTCGTCTCCTACAATCTCACCCGTAGACGGATCAAGGGGGATTTGACCAGATACAAAAATGAAGCCATTAGACTTGATTGCCTGGGAATAGGGACCTATTGGTTTAGGCGCCTTCTCGGTGAACACGGCTTCCGGCATCCTATACCACCCTAAAGTCTAGCCCCATCTGTTTGAGTTTCAGAACTAATATATCAGCATATTCTTTGCTTGGCACCTCAAGCCCCAGAGTGACCAGTGCCATTCCAGGCGTCAAAAGTGGATTTAATCTCTCGTGCTGTATTTCGACAATATTTAGGCCGAGCTCAGCAACTGCATCGATAACCTTCTTTAGTTGGCCAGGCCTGTCAGGCAATATGCCTTGGATTCTCACTTGCCGTCCCTCCACATAAAGAACCTGTCCAAGGACCCTGATAAGCAACGTAGGGTCAACATTGCCACCACTAACCACGGGAACAGTTTTCTTTCCACTCACATCAACTGCGCCAGAGATGACCGCAGCCACTCCCAGCGCTCCAGCAGGCTCCGCTACTGTTTTTACTCTTTCCAGGAGGAGAAACATTGCCCTAGCTATCTCCCGGTCGTCTACAAGAACCATGTCGTCCACGACTTCCTCCATTATTTTCAACGTTAGGTCACCCGGCTTCTTAACAATGACTCCATCAGCAATGCTGCTAACCTCATGCGTCTCCACGATTCTTTTCTCTTTGAAAGACAGATAAGTTGCAGGTGCTCCCTTGGGCTGGACACCGATCACCTTCGCGTCAGGCTTAAGTTTTTTCAGGGCAGTAGCTATTCCAGAGATCAGTCCGCCACCACCAACAGGTACCAACACGACCTCAACATCGCTAAGGTCTTCAAAAATCTCTACACCTATTGTCCCCTGTCCAGCCATTATGTCGAGGTCGTTAAACGGGTGTACAAACTCCGCGTTGGTCTGCTGGGCTATCTCCAACGCCTTCTGGTAGGCATCATCATAAGTATCACCATGTAACACAACCTCTGCGCCATAGCTTTTCGTGGCATTCACCTTGTAGAAGGGCGTGTGCCTAGGCATAACAATCGTCGCCTTCATGTTTAGGCTCGCTGCGGAGAAAGCGACCCCCTGGGCATGATTACCGGAACTAGCCGCGACCACGCTTTTTACACCTGAACGTGCAAGCTTCTGCATCTTGTAGTACGCGCCCCTAACCTTGAAGGCCCCCGTCTTCTGGAGGTTCTCAAGCTTTAGATAGATCTCCCCCTTAGTCAGGTCAGACAAGGTTCTAGAGTGTTGTAGAGGGGTATGATGAACAATGTTTTTCAGTACTTCCCGGGCGTCCCTAATCTTAATGTTCAATTCGTCCAGCAATCTGCTTGTTTCCACAATAAAAGCAATATAGAAAAAATATATAAATAATGACTTTCATGCAAGTTCCTTTATGTTCTCAATGAGTTTTTCCGCCCGCTTTCTAACCTCCCAGCGGTCCTTCAATCCATCAACCCCAGGCTTCTCTATGAGGAAAGATACGGCTGCAGTGGCATATGCAGAGGCCTCCCTTATATCGCCGCTACGCTGATACTCGACCGCGAACACGGTAGTAAACACGTCCCCGGCACCAGTAGTGTCAACAACCCGTGTAGGTATGCTGGGCACAAAGAAAGCCCTCTGCCTCGTGGCTACGTAAGCGCCATCAGCCCCCAGAGTTACGAGGGAAATCCCGGCGCCATCCTCCACGAGCTTCTTTGCAAGCTCCAGTGGCTCGAGGTTCCCGTATATTGCCCTCGCCTCTGCCACCTCTGCATGAACAATGTCCGAAAGGGAAACCACGAGTCTAGCCTCTGGTGAAGAAGACAAAACTATCCTTTTGTCTCCTAGCTGTTTCCGAACGTATCCCTGGAGATCAGTTACTACCAGTGAGGCAACCTCTGAAACCTCCTGGACAACGCTCGGAGGAATCTCGCCAACCAGCGACCCAATAACTGCAATGTTGCCCTTTATCTTTCCCAGCGGCACGTCTCCAGAAAGAATATCTTCGCACCTAGCCAAGAGATAGAGGTCTCTATCGCCGCTACTGCGGTAAACAAGCTTAAACTTGGTTGTCGGCAGATACCTCGAGATACCTACCCCACTGAGATCAATATTATGCTTGCCCAGAAACATCATGTACTCGTCGGGAAAATCCGTCCCAACCTTCGACACTATGTGGGGTCTAACGCCATGCTTGAGCGCCGCTAGAGAGCCGAAGGTAACTGTTCCGCCCAGGCTTCTCCTTACTTTTTCTCCCTCAACCACAATATCGATTGTTAGGTGGCCAAGCAGATAAATGTCCACGCTACATCCCCACCCAAATTTAGCTATTGTCAAATTAAATATTACGCATCCTCCCGTAGCCCGAAATCATTATAAATTGGCATTTTGTTTCGTTCATTGAACTAGATAGATGGGAGAAGTGTATGGTGAGATACAAACAAGTGAGCGATATCGCAAAAATAATGAAAAACGTCGAACAAGTTAGAAATATCGGCACTCTTGCACACGTCGACCATGGCAAGACAACTACCTCTGATTCACTGTTAATGGGTGCTGGTATTCTAAGCCCCAAGGTCGCCGGCCAAGCCTTAGCCCTAGACTACGTCGAGATCGAGCAGTTGAGACAGATGACCGTGAAAGCGGCAAATGTGTCGCTTTACCACGAGTGGGAGGGTAAACCATACGTGATAAACCTCGTGGACACCCCGGGACACATAGATTTCACCTCGCATGTAACGAGAAGTCTAAGAATGATGGACGGAGGAATAGTAGTAGTCGACGCAGTAGAGGGAGTAATGACCCAGACGGAGACGGTGGTGAGACAGGCACTTGCAGAATACGTTAGGCCCCTTTTGTACATTAATAAGGTAGACAGACTGATAAAGGAGTTAAAGCTCGAGCCCAGAGAGATACAGCAAAGGTTCATTGAGATAGTTAAAGAATTCAATGCACTTATAGACCTTTATGCAGACAAAGAGTTCAGGGATAAGTGGAAGGTAGACTTTGCGAAGGGACAGGTGGCGTTTGGAAGCGCCCTGCACAAGTGGGGTCTAACAGTTCCAATAGCTATGAAGAAAGGCGTAAAATTCGACTACATAGTCGACGCTTACCTGCACGATGAGAAAGACAAGCTGGCTCAGGACTTCCCGCTTTATATTGCACTCTTGGACATGGTTGTCGAGCACATACCTAATCCCAGGGAAGCCCAGAAATACAGGGTGCCGAAGCTCTGGAAGGGAGACCTTAACAGTGAGATTGGCAAGGCGATGCTTGAGTGTGATCCAGACGGTCCTACTGTTGTTGCTGTGAGCAAGATAAACATTGATCCGCATGCGGGACATGTCGCTACTGGAAGGGTCTTTAGTGGGACTGTGCGGGAAGGCGAAGAAGTATACCTTTTAAACGCCAAGGACACTGCGAGAGTTCTACAGGTCGGTATCTACATGGGTCCCTACAGGGAAAAGATCGAAGAGGTGTCGGCGGGAAACATTGTTGCCATGCTTGGACTCGACAAGGCAAGGGCAGGCGAAACAGTCGTAGACTCGAAATACAAAGACGTCATGATGCCTTTCGAGCACTTGGCCTACGTTGCCGAGCCCGTAGTTACGGTAGCTATAGAGCCAAAGAAAAGCGGCGATCTACCGAAGCTGGTCGACGCATTGAGGAAGCTTGCCATAGAAGATCCAACTCTGAAGGTATATATCAACCAGGAGACAGGCGAATACCTGCTGAGCGGCGTTGGAACACTCCACCTAGAAATCACGCTGTGGGATCTCAAGCAGAGGACAGGAATAGATATAGTTACCTCCCCACCAATCGTGAGGTACCGTGAAACAATACGCGAGAAGGGTCAGGTCTTCGAGGGTAAGTCTCCTAACAAGCACAATAAGCTATACTTCTATGCAGAGCCACTAAACGAGGAAACAATAAAGCTGATGCAGGAGGGCAAGATCTTTGCAGACCAGGACTGGCGTGAAAGAGCCCAAATCCTTAGAGAGTATGCAGGCTGGGACACAGACGAGGCTAGGAACATATGGGACATCGACGAGAACTTTAACATAATCGTGAACAAGACCAGTGGTCTGCAGTACTTGAGAGAAGTAAAAGACACCATTATCCAAGGCTTTAGATGGACTATGGAGGCAGGGCCATTAGCACAGGAGCCTGTGAGAGGCGTGAAAGTGGTTTTGGTAGACGCGGTTTTGCATGAAGATCCGGCGCACCGCGGCCCAGCACAGATAATGCCAGCTACTAAGAACAGTATTATGGCTACTCTACTTTCTGGCAAACCTACACTGCTTGAACCAATATTAAAGGTGGACGTAAAGGTACCTTCTCAACAAGTCAGCGGTGTGCTTACGGTGCTAAATAGGCACAGAGGCAAGATAATATCCATGGAGGAGAAGGGGATGGTTATGAGGGTTCTCGCAGAGTTGCCAGTGTCGGAGAGCTTTAACATTGCAGACGAACTTAGGGAGGCTACTCAGGGAAGAGCTTTCTTTGCATACGAGTTTTACAAGTGGGCACCTGTGCCGTCTTCCCAGCTTGAGCAGGTAGCTCTTGCAATCAGGGAAAGGAAGGGCCTGCCAAAGAAGCTTCCAACAATAGAGGACTTTGTGGGACCATAGAGAGCTTTCTTGATTTTTGTTTTCTTTATTTTTGCTAGAGAGAGGCTTAAATACTGGTTTTTATTGCCTTAGTTCTGGTGAAGTCTTTGAGCTATAAAGTAGCGATATGCATAGCTACTCTGGGTTTACTCCTGCTTATTCTGGCTACTGCACAATTTGTGCCTCTTTCGAAGGCTGAAGGAGCAGTTTCTTATCCTGCCTCTGCCCGTGTCTCAGGGAGAATCGAGTATGGTTACATCCTAGTGTTTAACAGCCTTAAACTTCCTGAGGCTACGACTAGGGTAACGTTCAATATTTCTTCTTTCGAGAAGAAACTTGTACTGGCAACGGCAACCAATGGAAAATTCACAGTTATTGGTAGAGCTAGCAATGGACTTTTGACCTTTGAGCTTCCCGCCCCCTCTACCAGTATCAATTTTACCTTTGTTTTTGATTCTCTCGAGCCCGGCACAGACGCTGTGAAAGTGGTTTTTCCTGTACCTCTCTCGCCCACCGGAATAATCACGAATGTTACTGGGCAGATTACTCTTCCGCAGCCGATCAATTTGAAGTCTGTCTTGGGAAATGCTACTGGAGCCACGGTTAAGTATAACCAGTCGTATATCCCTGGGAGCTTGGACGTTGTTAGTGCAAATGTTTCTTCATATGGCTATCCTCTCTATAGGGTGGACGAGCTAACAAGAAAGATAACCCTGACTGGCGACAAAATCGTGTTCAATGACACTTTGACAGTTGTTTCACTAGCTGATGCATGGGTCGAGCAACTAAGCTTCAATCTGCCTAGAAACGCGAGTTTAGTGGGTATCTACTGGAGCTTTGGCAAGGTTCCAAGCCCATACATCAAAATTTATACCACAAACCAGTCGAAACTGATTTTGTACAGTATGTTGTCTTCTCTCCAGAAAAGGAACCAGAGGGTTACTTTCTCGCTTGTTTACTCTTTTAATGCTACAAATGCGGTGCCAGTATATATGGGTCTCGGTTTTATAGTTAAAAACTATACCATTGAGCTTTGCTTACCAGGGATTATCCAGACGGTTCCAGAAGTAGTTTCAACAACGGTTCAGAACGACATGCACTGCTACAAGTTTGTAGCAAAGGGACCGCTTTTCTTGTATGACACTTATCCAACAGTAATAGTGAATCCGTCTTTCTCTAAGGTTGCTCAGTCGATCCCCGTAGGAGTCTACCTACTAATAGCGCTAGCTGTCTTAGCAGTGATTGGAGCGGTATACTATGTTAACAGGCAGCGTGTGTCAACAGTAAGGACAGAGGCGCTTACCAGAACCCTGAAACAAGATGAACGACTCGGAGAGCTAGCAGAGATACTGACAAGGAGAGAGGAAAGTATCTCAAGCTTATTGGACCAGTTAAGGGGTCTACGTGAGAGAAAAGCAGGCATAACGAAGATTACATCTACCCTCAGGGCCTTCGAGCAGAGGGATAGGGAGTACGAGAGGCGTACAAAAGAGATACTTAGCAATCTCGAGGGCGACTGGACAGGCCTGGTTAAGGAGCTCGACGAGATCTCCAACGTGATTGCAAGCACCTTGAGGGACATCGAGAAAATAGAGAGAGGATTTAGAACTGGCAGGATAACGTTGAACGATTATAACAAGATGGTTGACGACTTAGAAGAAAGACTCCTCGAGATATCAAGAAGGCTTTCCCGTTTGACCTCAAAGTATCTTGCTTGAGATTTTTCTCTGGACATTTTTATGAATAAGGGTAATAAAGGGTAAACGTTATATTCCTAGTTTTTTCACATCCGTGTGAGAACTATGCAGAAGGTTAACTCTTCCAAACACAGATGGCTCATCTGTGCAGCCTGGCCCTATGTCTATGGTGTTCCCCACCTTGGAAACTTGATAGGCTCTATACTCTCAGCCGATGTGGCCGCGCGTTTCTTAAGGTTGATTGGAGACGAGGTTGTCTTCGTGAGCGGTAGCGACATGCACGGCACACCCATAGAAGTGGAGGCTATAAAAAGGGGAGAAAATCCTAAAGACCTTGCTGAGAGAAACCACAAAATCATAAAGGAGCTTTTTGAAAAATGGAACATCAGTTTTGACAACTATTCGAAAACGGAGAGTCCCGTCCACGTAAAGTTTGTGCAGGACTTCTACAAGAAAGTCTACGAAAACGGATACGTATTTTCAGACAAGGTACAAATGTATTATTGCCCAAAAGACAAAATCTTCTTGCCGGACAGATACATAGTTGGCACTTGTCCCTACTGTGGCTATGATAAGGCATATGGAGATCAGTGCGAAAATTGTGGTCGTCTCTTGGAACCCACTTTGCTTATCAATCCACGGTGCGCCATATGTGGCTCTACTCCTGAGCTTAGGACTACGGAGCACTGGTTCTTTGACTTGCCGCGTTTATCACAGGAGCTAGAAAAATACATCGAGGAGAACGATAACTTGCCTCCTAACGCGCGTAATATGAGCCTGCAGATTTTGAGAGACGGCTTGAAGCCTAGAGCATTGACAAGAGACAATAAGTGGGGTATCCCTGCCCCTTTCCCAGGCGCGGAGGGAAAAACAATCTACGTATGGATGGAAGCCGTGTTGGGCTATATATCAGCTACAATAGAATACTTTGAAAACAAGGGGGAACCAGAGAAGTGGAAAGAGTTCTGGCTTGATAAGGATACAAGGAGTGTCTACTTCATTGGTAAAGACAATATTCCATTTCATACTATAATTTTTCCTGCACTACTTTTGGCCAGCAAACAGGGCTACGTGTTGCCGTGGACAGTCTCGTCGACTGAATATCTCTTGTTTAAGGGTCTAAAGTTCTCAAAGAGCAAGAGGATAGGGATATGGATCGATGAGGCATTGGAAGTATTCCCAGTGGACTATTGGCGGTTCGTGCTTCTCAGTCTCAGACCCGAGCTTCGCGATATGAACTTTTCATGGGAAGATTTCATCAGGATAATCAATAACGATCTAAACGACAATATTGGGAACTTTATCCATAGAGTATTGGTTATCACATACAAAAAGTTCTCAGGCAAAGTGCCAGAGCCCGGAGAATATACAGAGGAAGATAAAAGCCTAGAAAATATGATTGTACACTACAGCGGAGAAATAGCTGAATCTATGATGAACTTTAGGATGAGAGAGGCGCTCGGCAAGATCCTTCAGCTCTCGAGTAGCGGTAACTCGTATCTTAATAGCCGTAAGCCCTGGGAGCTCGAAAGCAAGGAGGCTGCCACTGCAATATATGTGGCGCTCCACCTGATAAAAGCCTTAGCCATTATGCTCTACCCATACATACCTTCAAGTTCACAGAAAATCTGGAACCAGCTCGGATACAGTGACGATATCTCGGCTCATAGATGGGAAGAAATAAAGGAGCCAGTTCCAGTTGGACAAACAATTCCTGAGCCAAAGCCTATCTTTAGGAAACTCACAGATGAAGACGTAAAGAAAGCCACAGAGAAAATAGAGGAGTTAAGGTCCCAAAAGCAGTCTAGTCAATGATTTCTCCTACTAAATGAAGTGGTGACGCGTCGACAATTTTCACCCTTACAAAATCACCTATCTTGGCTGATTGATTCTTGATGATTACGGGCTTATATTCAATGGTACGTGCTGTAAGGTCTCCCTTAAAAGATACATTTTCTACAAGTGCTTCCTTTACCTCGCCTATGTATGTCTTATTAATCTCGTAGGCTATTCTCAGTATCACGTCTGTAGCTAGCCTGCTTCGCTTTTTCTTTTCTGGTTCTGGGATTCCATGCAGGAGGTAGCCCTCAGTAAAGGGTCTTAAGGTATACCTGGCCACGTGTACCTTGTCGAATCTTACTTCTTCAAGGAAAGACAGGGTTCTCCCGAACGATTCTTCGTCTTCGCCTGGGAAGCCCACTATCAAATCTGTAACAATGCTAGATTTCCAGGGTTGTTGCCTAATGTGTGAAACGATTTCTTTGTAGTCTTGAACCGTGTATTTCCGACGCATGAGTCTCAAGACCTTGTCGTCTCCGGACTGTACAGGTATATGGAAGTACCTATAGAGTCGTTCATCTCTGAAAAGCGGCAAGAGGTCTCTTATAAATCTGCTTAAAAGCATCGGCTCCATCATGCCGAGCCTTATTCGATAAGTTCCGTCAACTTCGTCAAGTATTTCTTTTAAAAGGTCATAAAGCGTGATTTTAAGGTCGTAGCCATAGGCGGCCACGTCTTGACCAGTAAGAAGAATTTCTCGTGCCCCCTTTCTAACAGCTTCTCTAATATTCTCGACGATGCTTTGAGGCTCGTAGCTCTTCACTCCTCTGCCCCTGGTTACCCACTCTATACAGAAGGCACAGTTGCCTAGGCATCCACTCTGGATGGGGACGATGTGGAATGATCCACCCTTGAATTCTGGAAGGACTGTTCTTAAATTTTGGTATTGTCTTAGAATGTATATTGGGCTCTCTGATTCTATGATTTCTGGGATTTTCTCTGTGGCGTCTGGTTCCACGAGGGAGGCTTGAGGAACAATTTCCAGGATGCTTCTTGGACGTACGTTGACAAGGCACCCGGACACAATGAGCTTTGTGTGTTTGGCCTGTGTGGTCTTACTTATTTCATGTAGCCTCCTAAATATCTTGTTCTCAGTATCGCCCCTGACCGCACAAGTATTTACAATTATTATGTCTGCTTTTTCAATGTCTTGTACGATTTCATAGCCCCTTTTGGTAAGAAGAGTAGCTATGATGTTGGATTCTCCTTTGTTCAGCCAACATCCAAAAGTCTCGATATAAACTTTTTTTCCTGTTTCCGGGGACATCAGCCGGACCAAGACTCAAGGTATTTTTTCTGTTCGGGTGTCAGTTTCTCGATTTTTACCCCTAGAGCTTTGAGCTTAATATAAGCTATTTTCCTGTCGATAGAGCCTGGAAGTCTGTAAACTTTGGGCCTTAGCGACACGTGTTTTTTGAGGAGAGTCTTTACAGCAAGAGCCTGGTTGCCAAACGAGAGATCCATAACCTCGCTTGGGTGCCCCTCGGCGGCGGCTAGATTGACAAGTCTCCCCTCGGCTATGAGGTAAAGCTTCTTATTATTTGGTAATAAATATTCTTCTACATTCTCGTTTATTTTTCTCTTCGAGACGGCGATTTTTTCTAGATCAGCCACAGAGATTTCAACATTGAAGTGTCCTGCATTTGCAAGTATAGCTCCACTTTTCATTTTCAAAAAGTGTTCTGTCCGAATAACGTCCCTGTTGCCTGTTGCTGTTATGAATACGTCTCCCCATTCCGCCGCCGTTGACATATCTGAAACATAGAAGCCGTCATAATAGGCCTCGAGGGCTTTTATGGGGTCTGGCTCTACAACTAATACTCTTGCACCAAGCCCTTTCGCGCGCCAAGCTATTCCTCTGCCCACCCAGCCGTAGCCTGCAACGACTACGTTCTTGCCCGCGAAAAGAACGTTTGTTGCTCTGAGAATTCCGTCAAGTGAGGACTGGCCTGTCCCATATCTATTATCGAACATGTATTTCGTTTTCGAGTCGTTGACGGCTATTACCGGGTAAAGCAGTTTGCCGTCTTTTTCAAGAGCCTTTAGCCGTATAACGCCAGTCGTCGTCTCCTCTGTGCCACCATATATCCCTTTGGCTATATCGCTGGAAAGGAATTCCTTGCCGATCCTGTAGTCTATGCCCTCTGTTATACCGTGTGCCAGCTTATGAATCATGACTGTGAGGTCTCCACCGTCGTCCATCGTGATATTTGGACCTATGGATGCGGCCCTAGCAATAGCCTCGAAGTATTCGTCCTCTTTCATTCCCCTCCATGCAAATATGCTGATCCCCTCCGTTGCTAAGTAAGCGGCCACCGGGTCCTGTGTTGAGAGCGGGTTTGAGGCTGAGAGCGCGACTTCTGCACCTGCGTCACGAAGTGTCAGCATGAGGACTGCTGTTTCTTTAGTGACATGCATGCATGCCGCGATTTTTATGCCTTTTAGGGGTTTTTCCTCTGAATATTTCTGTCTGATGTGTCTAAGGACTGGCATGTGTTGTTCAGCCCATTCGACCATTAGTTTGCCCTTTGGCGCAAGGGAAATATCCTTAACTTTATACTCCATTCTTGGTCACCTGTTAGATATTTGATTCGCTAAATAACTTTGTGGCAGAGACCAAAAAACCAGAATTTGGGATAAGGTTAGATCAGAGCCTCGTCAAGGTATCTAGCGCATTGACATGTTCTCTCTACAGGTATCCTTGGGATAAGGCTTGTTAAGAGCTTCTTTACTTTTTCTGTGTTCTCAGCCATAACCCTTGCAACCTCGTGGGCTGTGACAGGCTTCTCTGCCCATACATCATAGTCTGTGACCATTGCAATGTTTAGGAAGCACATTCTAGCCTCTCGTGCCAGATTTACCTCTGGGACAAGCGTCATGCCAACGATGTCAGCGCCGAACTGTCTCCAAAGTTTTGACTCGGCTCTAGTAGAAAATCTAGGTCCCTCTATGCATACATATGTTCCTTTTTCATGTGTCGTTATGCCGAGCTCCTTGGCTGTATTGAGGCATATTTCTCGCAACTCGGGACAGAAGGGGTCGGCCATGGATACATGTGCAACGACAGGGCCGTCATAAAAAGTGTATTCTCTTTTCTTGGTCATGTCTATGAACTGGTCTGTGCAGACAAAGTCTCCGGGCTTGTAGTCTTCACGTAAGCTTCCAACGGCTGAGACAGATATTAGTCTCTCGACGCCAAGTTCCTTTAATGCCCATATGTTTGCCCTGTAGTTTACTTTGTGTGGTGGGTATTCGTGTTTCTTTCCATGTCTAGGCAGAAATGCTACTTCTACTCCTGCAATTTCTCCAATAATAATGTTTGAGGAGGGGGCACCGAATGGAGTATAGATTTTTTCTTCTCGTGTATTCTTGAGAAAGTCCGGAGAGTAAAGTCCGCTTCCACCAATTATTCCGATTCTTATCTTTTTCATAACGTATGAAATATTTTCGTCAAGTAATTTAACCTTTTTTCCAGAAATCAAAGCAAGCTATACGTCTGTTAAGGCCGGCTCTACATGAGCCATTTGAACGAGAAATACTGTATTCTATTGGTTGCTGGGTCTCTGTAGGCTAATATGAATCTTTTCCTTACGGAGTGTGATAGACGTCCTGCCCTGATTATTTGTATTGGGTCAAGTTTATCTCCGTACTTCAGAACTTCTACTAGAAATATTGAGTGGTCTATTCCCGGTCCAAACTGATATACGGCGAAGGTTGATCCAAACTTCATTCCTGATTTTACGACATAGCCCCTGTTTCTTAGATCCTTGTATACGGTATATGCGTCGTAAAAGTTGTCATAAAGCTTTGAAGCTATCGAAAAAAACTCTGAAGGCCTTATTGGTTCTCCCCTCTCGTTTGTTAGGTTTAGGCACCCCTGCTCTAAGAGGTACATTGCATCAAAAAGTGATATTTCAAGTTCCTTTTCGACGTCGGGAAGCTTGGGCTTGGGCACAGTAAAGAATCTACCATAGAATCCGCCCCTAAAGTATAGGTCGTGCCCCTCTTTAACATCAAGTACAACGACCCTGTTGCCTAGGAGGACAGCGTTGGCCTTAATGCATTCCATCTTAGACACCCCTTCTCTAGGGGATGCCTACTTTTTAAAGTTATAGTTGTTAAAGATAAAATGGGACAACGAAAAATTTTTTTGTTTTCACAGCAATTACATATGTGAATAAGGTTAATACAAAATTAGTCCAGTGGGAAGAAGTTGTCCAGTGGAGCCGTCTACTCGCCGAAAAAATCGAGGCTTCTGGCTATATCCCGGATCTGGTCATAGCAATTGCGCGGGGTGGCTATGTACCTGCAAGGCTTTTATGCGACTTCCTCGACGTACATGACTTGCTGAGTATACAGATACTCCATTGGGGGAAGGCCGCAGAAATAACCGCGGTTGCCCACGTAAAATATCCATACGAGGTAAACCTTCAAGGAAAAAAGGTTCTCCTTGTAGACGATATTGTTGATACGGGTGACTCTGTCATTGTCGCGAGGGACTATATACTTTCAAAGTGGAGACCTAGTATGCTAAAGATTGCTACCATGCAGTGGATATCTTCGGTGGCCAAGATAAAGCCAGACTACTATGTAGAAGAAGTAAAGGAGTGGGTATGGTACCAGTATCCCTGGACAAGGCTAGAGGACACTACAAACTTTTTTGAGAAAATAATTTCTGAGCTCAAGAAAGAGGGCAAAAATGAAGTTCCTAGAAGAGAGATACTTCAGAGGTTTAGGGACATCTATGGGATAGACGTTGGGGAACACTATTATAGTCTGGCCTTCAGGAAGCTTGCAGGGAAAGGAGTTATAGAACTTGTAGGAGACTGGGTCAAAATTAAATAGGGCTTCTTGTATTTCTTTTCAAAGCACTCTGCTTCACCGAGGATAAGCTTTATGCTTGAAATTACTGTGGACCACGGTGTGGCACTACAGAAAGATGGGAAAGTAATTTTGCTAGATCCTACTCGCATGCCAAAGAGGGCTCCAAGCGTTATAATAGTCTCTCATGGCCATAGTGATCATTTCTCTTTAAAGGTTTTGAAGGCCTACCCAGATGTTCCAAAGATAATGAGTAGGGCGACACATGAGATAATAGACCCAAATAAGAAGCTCAGAAACATAGTATACGTAGAACACGGCGAGACGATAGAAGTTGCAGGAATCGAGTTCAGCGCGTACAATGCTGGGCACATAATAGGTAGTCTTCAGTTTTCCTTCAATTTCGACGGGAAAGATTTCGTTTTTACGGGAGATTTTAACCTCGAGAAAAGACTAATTCTCAAGCCTGCCCAGATACTAAAGGGCGATGTTCTGATAGTCGATGCTACGTATGGTTCTCCTAGATATGTTTTTCCCAAACGTAGTGACCTATACAGAGAGATAGTAGCTGTAGCAAAGAGGTTTTTCGAGGAGGGGTCGCCAATAATTTTTAAGGGGAGAAGAATTGGGACTGCACAGGAACTAGTTGCATTAATGAACGCTTCGGTAGATGTCTTGCCCCTGGTGGAAGAAGTCGTAGCTAGGCACAACTCGGTATATGAGATGCATGGCGAATGGTTGGGCATGTATGCATACTGGAATGGACAGCCCCCAGACATGCCCCTACCCATTATTGCTGGCCTTAATTCAAGAACCGGAGGGAAAATCCCCAAATGCATATGTACAGGATGGGTAAAGGGAAAGCTCGCATTCCCCCTAAGTAGTCATGCCGACTATGACCAGATATTTAGATACATAAAAGAAAGTAACGCCAGCCTAGTCATTCCATTCTGTGGTTTCCGGAAAGAGCTGGCCGACGCGGTTTCTAGGGAGTTGGGGATAGAGATATCTTATGCAGATAAAACTAGGATCTGAAGGTGTACTAACCAATTTTGCTAACTGGTTCGGCATTGCCGTTGAGCATCATGTAAACTGCTAAGTACATTGGAACCTCTATGATCCCGTTTTCACCACTGTTAAAATAGTAATATAGAATTTTTCTGGGGAGAGGTGACAACCTCACCTTGACTCTTTCCTCTGAGAAAACAATGGCTCTTTTAAGAATAGTCTCGGAATCGAGGTTTTCTACTTCGTTGGGGCTTATAGTGAATACCTTTAGACCGGTTTTCCCATGTAGGCTTCCAGGCAATCTTATAAGCCTCTTTATATCAATAGTGACCTTCTCGTCTATTTTTACTGCTAACTCGTTAATGGCGGCTTTTATGTTCTGATGCCACCATTCAAAAGGCTTGCTTAATTGTTCAAGGTCTACGCCTCCATTTGTCTCATTGTTCAACAAAAGGTATTTCGCTATTCTTCCAGCCCAGCCCGGCGCTACCACATTATACCTGTAGCGGTAGTTTTTCCCGTCCCTTGTCAAAAACAGTTTAGTCTCTAGCCCTACGCCTCTAACATAGTCAGATATCTCCCTGCGTGCATCTTGATCTAGATCCCGTACGTCTTCGTTCTCTAAGTGGAGGTGAAAGCCTCTGTGTCCCGAAAACGTTACAAACATATCTGACCTGCTGTATCCAAAGTCGTTCTCAAGTATATCTATGAGCTTGATAATTTCCTCGCGTGCATAATTTATACAAATGTCGCATACCCATTTTTCCCATTCTAGTTTATCACTGCCACATGAAGGGCACTTTTCCGTATAGCCCCACCCGCTTGCCCCACAGTTGAGACATTTCCAGTAATCATGTAGCTCTTTGCATTTTGTTGGTATGTGGTCTACGTCAATGTCAAAAATTAGGTCGGCTCCTAGCCATCCTTTCTCGTCCATATTTTCAGCAGATGGCCTCTGATAATATGCTGAGGAATAATAGATGTGCTGAGGGACGTTAGCCTTGATATACTCATTTAGGTCTTCTTTGTTATTAAACGATATATGTCTAATCATAGTTGAGGAGTCAAACTTAGAAAATGCGAACTCTCGCTGTGGAAGACTAGTAGGTGGATCTATACTGTTTCTCGAATAATACGAGGCAAAGAGTCTTCTCGCTATCCGGATTCGATACTCTTCGCTACTGTATTTCTGCGACACGAGGAGGTCTACCCCGAGCAGCTCTAAAGAAGAACTGTAAAGGATGTCTTATGTTTTCACATTTCCATCTGCAAAGTCCGTATGAACGCATATTTTCACACTTGTAGGGGAGATACTTTGTCCTTGATCCTCTGAGCCCAGCAATGTGTTCAATCTGATACCTAGCTATATCTTCCCTGAAATCTGGTGTAACTTTAAAGACTTCTAGGACTTCATCCACACTGAAGCCTATGCTGAGCAAAAAGCTTGCTAATGCAAATCTAGCACTATGCGGTAGGTTTTTACCACTAGAAAGTTCACTTAATAATGAGCGTATACAGGGAGGGAATAAGTCCTCTTTTTTGCCACTATACGCGCTCCGAGCATGGGCAACTAATTCTCTCCTTAGATTCGTCCAGGTAGCGGCGATGTCTTCGACGGTTTTGTAAAGACTTTCGGGTATCTTGCTTTCCTCTATGCGTGTCTTCTCGATGAGGTTCAAGACATATTTCTTAATGCCAGTTTCTACTAGCCTAGTAAATTTTTCTCGTGGGACTCTGACGAAGCCTTTACTCAAAAGTCTATTGACTAGTTTCCATTCTTCGGTATACTCGGGTACTCCTTGGAGATAGTGTTTGTAGTATACAAGGCTGTCCCCATTGCTGTCTAGGGAAATGTTCCAGCCCAACGTGTTGATCGCTATGTGGAGGACTTTTTCTATGGGCTCTTTGCTTAGCTCGGCGCCTATACGTTTAGAGAAAGCGATCGCGAATTTTTCATTTAGGGCATCATCGCCGATTTCAGAGAGTAGTATCAGGGTAGTCAAAAATGACGCGACTTCTGTTCGATAGTCGTCTCCATGTATAGGGTACTGACCCTTCTCTATGACTGTAAGTATCTTTTCGCGAGCATTTCTCAGGAGCTCGGATCCAAGAGGGGTGTTCCCGATATCTTCCAAGGTTAATCCGAAAAGCCTTATGTCGTTGATAGCTTCGCGTAGAAAAGGATACTTTTTGTAGTCCTCGTAGTCTAAAACAACCTTGAGTGTTCTAGTCTCCATAAAATTCCTTTTATTATTCCATTCTGGGTGCAAGCAGGTATTTCAGGGTGCCTCCACCGGCTATGTCAAAGGTCAATTCGAGAGGCATGTTTGTTGCGAAGCGTAGACCAAGTATGTCGCTTACTCTGTATGCCTTTGAAACGATTTTGTTTAGGAAATCTATTCCGTAGTTTGCCTCTGCAGTCTCCTTAACGTCTATCTCTACGAGGCTTCCGGTCTCGATTGAGAACCTGCTCTCGACTTCGCCTTTATCGCTCTTTGCGATGAGCCAGAGGTTCTCATTCTCAGCCCTCATTTTTACAGTTTCAGATACAAGTTCAGCGTCTTTTAGGGCATCCCTAAATGTGTCACTCAGCATTTTAGCCGCAACGGTGAAGTTAAGCTTTGGGCTGGGAAGCTCCTGCCCAGAAATATCTAAAAGGGGGAACCTGAACCTTCTTTCAGCTCTACCAGCAAGTGTAATGATAAGGCGTCCACCAGAAACTTCAAAGGAAATCTTATCATCTGACTTTGCACGCTTGAGGACATCGTTTATGTCGTCAAGCACCACGCCGATTTTTGTGTCCTGCTCTACATTATATTCTTCAAACAAGTTTGCGGGGATATAAAGGTCGACCATCGCTACCCTGCCAGGGTCTAGGGCTCTAAGCTTCAAGCCGTCTGGAGAGGCCACAAAGTTGGCCTCATCTACGATTGTGGTTATGCTCTCGATAATATACTTCCATTCTCTTGCATCTGGGAACACGAATTTCATATTTCATCCAGGATAATTATTAACTTCGAAATTAAAAGGATATTGCGTAATATACTGTGAAGTATACAAAACGGATTGGTGTCTAAAAATTCTAGGCGTATTCCCTGTATACCTTGCGGCAACGTGTACAAATATAGAACCTTGTCGCGGGCTCGTCTCCAGCACGGGTCTGAAGTTCATAGACGTATGCCTTATCGTTCCCACAGTTTTCACACTTGAATTCTACAACTGGTAGAGTTGATACATCAACGTCTACAAGTGTAACTGTGTCTTTTGGATTTCTCTCGATCTTCTGGGAGAGCTTATAAGTGTTTGGATTGTTTCCCTCAGCTATATATCCACAATGTGTACATTTGAGCACTTTTTTCCCATTTAGTACTGTTGGAACCATTATTCCTCCGCACTTCGGACAAAACTCCACTGCAGTCACCTAGAGTTCAGTCTATGCTTTAACGTCTTTAAAAGGTTTTCTGACATGGAGATATGCGTCTACAAAGCTTGCAATGACGTGTTTTACAGAGTTAACATCGAGAGGATATGTCTTTACCATAAGGTCTGCAACTGAATAGTCCCGGATATCAACCTTATAGTATCTCATGGCTCTCTCAGCATTGCTTTTTTCGCGAAGCTGTATCTGCGAGAGAGCCTCTTCTATTGAGATGGATTCTCTTTGTGCTATTCTTTCGGCTCTTATCCTAAGCGGTGCGTCTACTATTATTTTTATGTCGGCTATGTCCCTTAGGATCCACACAGCTAGGTGTCCCTCTATTACCACGTTTCCTCTTTTTGCCTCTTGCAACGCTCTCTCGTCTATCTCTCTATCAATGTCCTCTCGTTGCTCGGCTAGCCTATGCAGCTCTAAGAGGTCCACCCCCATCTCTTTTGCGAGTTCGCGGAAAAGCATTCCATTGGATACGAAACGTAACCCGTATCTCTCTGCAAGGAATTTGGCGTATGTCGTTTTTCCGCTGCCAGGTGTACCGCTAACTGCAATTGTGAGGTTGCCCATGGTTTTTATAGTTCTCTCGCTTCTAAAAGTTTTTGGCCCAAAGAGCTTTAAACAAAAGAATAAAGCAAGAACCAATGTGATGCTTTAGATTGCCTTGTATATTGATATCTTTAGGGCTTTCTGTAGGCATTCGTGACAAAGGTATCCGCCATATGGTCTAGAAGGCATTCTGACTCCACGCCTTTCTTTGCGTGCAGTAAGCTTAGGTATACCATGAAGAGGTCTGCCACATATGGCGCATCTTGGATAGTCGTGTTTCTTGTCGATTATGTGTAGGGATAGTCGTCCTCCAGGCGTTCTAACTAATTTGCGTTTCTTTGTTCTGGATCTTAAAGCTGGTCTAGGCATAACTTCGCACCCAGAGCCTTACACTGAAACTTATAGGAGGTTTATAAATTTTTCAATAATGCCCGGCGAACGACCGCAATATCGATGTGATGAGAAACACCAAACTTTTTATTGAAAAAGGATGGCATTAATGAAAGTATCTAAGTGGTGTTAGCTAGATATGAGTGAGCCGAGACAAGTTACAGGATGGGTTTCCAATGTAAAGATTCTTGGTAAAATCGCTTTCATAGAGGTTATAGATGACCTAAGCCTGACACCAATAACTATTGTTGTAAAGAAGGAAACTAACAGCGAACTGTGGGAACTAGTCAGCAAGGTAAAATTAGGCTCAGCCCTAAAAATCGAGGGAAAAGAGCCCCAACAAGTAGTAAGTAAAAAGGGACGAGAACTACACGCAGAAGAAGTACAAATACTAGCTGAGCCACAAGATCTATTACCGATAGACGTAACCGGCAAGACACCAGCAAGCTTCGACGATTACATCAACTACAGGTACCTTGCATTGAGGTTGCCCAAGATCCGTGCAGTGTTCGTTGCTAGAAGCATAATTTTCCAAGAGGTTAGGAACTTCCTAACAAGCAGGGGCTTCCTCGAGGTGAACACACCAAAAATAGTTAAGGCAGGGGCAGAGGGCGGAGCTACATTATTCTCAGTAGACTATTTCGGCGAGAAAGCATTCCTCGCACAGAGCCCACAACTATACAAACAGATGCTAATGTGTGGAGTTCCAAGGGTCTTTGAGGTTGGGCCATTTTTCCGCGCGGAAAAATTCAGCACCACTCGGCATCTAAACGAGGGTTGGGGGCTAGACGTGGAGATGGGTTTCATAAACAATGTAAACGATCTACTTTCTCTTCTTGAAGAACTAGTTACGCACGTCAACAAGAGGCTAGTAGAATCTATGGGAGACCAACTCAAAAGCCTCGGTTTCAATATTATTGAGGACATGAAGCAATTTCCAAGGGTCACTTACGACGAGGCGCTAAAGATCCTCAACTCGAACGGCTTCGATCTAAAATGGGGAGAAGATTTTGACCCTAAGGCAGAGAAATTCCTAGGAGAGTATTTCCAGCAACAAGGCACACCAGCATACTTCATAACAGAGTACCCATGGGATTCAAAGCCTTTCTACATTATGCGGAATGGGCCACAAAAAAGTTATGCATTTGACCTGGACATTCGGGGAATAGAGATAGCCTCTGGAGGACAAAGGGAGCATCGCTACAGTGAACTCTACAGGAACCTCGTCGACAAAGGCCTAGACCCAAATGACTTCAAGTTCTACCTAGACGCATTCAAATATGGAATGCCACCACACGGAGGTTTTGGACTAGGTCTAGACAGGCTAGTCATGGTTCTGCTGGGACTGCAGAACATACGTGAAGCAGTCTTGTTCCCGCGCGACAGGTTCCGTCTAGTCCCCTAGAATAAAGCCGATACCCATGCAGACACGGGATCCGAGGGAAAACAGGGCTATAAAAGCAGTGCTTGAAAAGAGGGTAAAAAAGGTAAAGGTCAAGACAGGTTCTGGGGAAACATATTTCTTTATTGTTGAGGGGTCTCAGAAGGAGAAATTCTATCTAGTTATACCTGGTCTCTATTGTTCGTGTCCAGACTTTCTCTTCAGTGTAAGGTTCCGGAAGCGAAAAGAAAAATGCTACCACATGATGGCTGTAGACATAGCGCTGAAAGAAGGAAAATACGAAGAGATAGAAATGGATAAGGATACATTTCTAAGCAGGATAGTAAACACTTTGCTAGGCAAAGCTCCTGGAGGATCCAAGGGGAGGCGCAAATGAGCAAAACCGAAGACATCATCGAAAATGAAATTTTGAAGCACACAAACATCTCTAAAGAGGAGTTAGAAAGAAAGATTCAGGAAAAAATAGAGGAATTCGGGGGCATAATCAAGAGAGAGGCTGCCCTTATAGTCCTAGCAAAGGAGCTTGGCATCCCAATTCCGAGAGAAAACTTCTCACAGCAGTTATCCGCGTTGAGAATCAAAGACTTGGCTGTTGGATTTAGGGGAATAGACGTTGAAGGTATAGTTATCAGTCGGCAACCATTGTTGAAGAGCTCCACCGGTAAAGAGTATTTACGCTTTGCTCTTGCAGATGAAAATGATGCCATCTGGGTAATAGCGTGGGGTGAAAAAGCCCTAGAGCTCGATCCACAACTAAAAATAGGCCAGAAAATACTCCTGTCGAGAGCATCAGTCAGGAAATACAGGGACAAAAAGGAAATCGTCTTAGACAAGAATTCTACGATTAGGATGCTCGAGAACATAGACACCTCAACAATCATGGAATTATCTAGAAAACTGGGATTCCCGCTGACACTTGTAGAGGTTGTAAAAAGTTTTAGTGACGATACGGGTATAACTCTATACGGCTACAACAATGAATGTAGACCCTCAGCTGTGCGGGTCTTGTCCAAAGATCCACGTTTAAAGATAAGTGAAGGTGATACACTGCTTCTATCCAACTGTACTATAAACACGTTCGACAACTATTCTCAGGTGACATGTCGCCCCTCCTCCTACCTCCAGAAACTAGATAAAAAACAAACTTGCTTTGAAAGAGACATGGAGGAGCTATTTATCAGCGGAATTCTATTGGGTTATGAAGTTTTCTCGAGGGAAGGTGGAAAGATCTACCTCTTGACGAACACGGGGGTCAAAAGTATTGTTTTTTTCCGAGACGAGTTACTGACAGAGGCCTCCAACCTTATACTTAGAGGAACACTTGTTTGGGGCTACAGGAAGATTGATGATGCGTTACGTGAAATCGCCTATACGAAGCTTGAAGGCGGCGAACAGATATTTCCAGCATTTGAAAGAAACAAGAGGTTTTTAGAGGTAGAAGGCTTCATAGAGACTCGTGCAAACATAGTAAGCATAGATCTTAACCGTAAATGCCGAGGTGCATACAACCTTTTCTCGATCTATGTGACACTAGATGACGGCACATCTACAATAAAGTTTCTTTCAAACTCCTCCAAAATTCTTCATGAAGTCTTTTCCCTGTCACAGGAAGAACTATGCGACTATACAAATGATGTTATCGAGGAAATTATAGCTTACAGGCAAGATGAGCTTGGGGGAGAGGAGGCGGCAATAAGGGGATACATAAGCCGTCGGCAACGGGTAAGCTTTCTGGTAGAGATATCACCAACCGTATAAATAAGGTTTATTTAGAACTTGAAAGAGTATTCGGTGACAGTTGATGGGCAGGAGGAAGAGGAGACGTACACGTCCAGTAGCCGTAGTCAAGCGCAAGCTACCAACAGTTTTTCAGTGTCCACGATGCGGAGCTCAGGCAGTAAGCGTGACGGTTAAGAAAACAAAAGAAGAAAAATATGTCTTGGTTCGTTGTTCGAATTGTGGTCTAAGCATGCGTTACGACTATAAGGAGTACCTCGAGCCAGTAGATTATTTCAGCAGGTTCCTAGATGATTATGGTGAAGGGAAGATTTCCTCGCAAGAGGAAAATATAGGTGGGGAAAATGGGGAAAGTGAAGAACTACATAATGGAGAAAATTAGGGAACGCGGAGCAATACACATGACACTGATAGATCCAGATAAAACCACCCCAGACCAAGCCGCAAAGATAGCCCGCGAAGTATCAAAGGCGGGGAGCGCGGCAATAATGATCGGTGGAAGCACAGGTGTAAGTGAAAGAATGACTGACGACATAGTTCTCGCAATAAAACAAGTAACTGACATACCTGTGATACTATTTCCGGGAACGCCGTCCGCTCTAAGCAGGTATGCTGACGCTGTGTGGTTTATCTCGGTTCTAAACAGCGCCAATCCCTACTTTATAACAGGTGCACAGATGCAGGGAGCCCCCATAGTCAAGAAGTATGGACTAGAGGCGCTATCCCTCGGATACATAATAGTTGGAGAGGGCGGCACTGTATCAATAGTAAGCTACACTAGGCCTCTACCCTTCGGAAAACCAGATGTCGCCGCCGCCTATGCGTTGGCGGCAGAATACATGGGTTTCCAGTTTATCTACCTTGAAGGCGGCTCAGGAGCTAAACCCGTCCCGCCAAAAATAGTAAGGATGGTGAGAGGCACTGTTTCTGTGCCCCTAGTAGTTGGTGGAGGCATAAGGAGACCTGAGACAGCAAGAAAAATTTCACAGGCCGGTGCAGACATAATAGTTACAGGGACCCTAGTCGAAAAGACCCAAGACATTCAAGATGCTATCGCCCAGATAGTAAAAGCAATTGAGGAAGGAGCGAGAAGCAGAAAGCAGCAGACCGCCTAACCTAAGGCCCAAAGACCCCCGCATGCGCAAGTATAACTAACATAACGAAGAGGAAGGTTCCAACAACAACTATTTCTGGCCTAATCTTTATCCCGCCTATGTCTTCCTCGTAAAACGTCAATAGACCAGCTGCTGGCATTGTTGCGGGCTTTCGTTCGCTAGATTTTTCCTTCTTAGAACCTTTCTTCGCCTTGCTAGACATAGTTCCTCACAAACATGCTGAGCGGGATCAATATAAAATTGTTGTTGTGTGTCGTGTCAAAATATAATAATTACTCGTAATGCTACATGTATCGATACATATGGATGACCTCATTCGAAAGTTGTCCAGCTATGCAAAGTTGTCACGAATCGACCACGGCGTCATGGCAAGCCTGGCAGTAGTAGCTGGAGCCTTTTCTGTAGAAAACACTTTGCAGAGTATATCTAACTCCCCACTCTTACTCGCAGTCACATCTGTACTCTTCGTGGAAATGTCGCTATTCGCATCAAACGACATATTTAATATCAAAGAAGACAAAATAAACAACCCGACAAGACCTATAGTTGCCGGGGAATTATCAACAAGAGAAGCAGTGGCATTTACATTTATCACAGGCCTCATAGCAGTACTAACCTCAGCAATGGTGAACACAGCCTGTCTTGTAGTAATTATTGTCGCACTCGTCGTTGGTAATCTCTACAATTCCTATTTCAAAAGGCACGCATTCTTCGGAAACATCATTGTATCAGGATTGACATCGTTCACTTTTCCTTATGGAGCCATATCGATCGCAGGAACCCTAACAGAAAAATCCCTCCTATTTTTCATGATAGCCTTCCTTGCAAACCTAGGAAGAGAGATTGCTAAGGGCATACGTGACCTAGAGGGAGACACAAGAGTAGGCATCTGTACCCTCCCGTGCGAAATAGGCACAAACAATGCTGGAAAACTTGCTGGAATATTTATGTTGATGGCAGTGGCTCTAAGCTTTTACGGGGCAAACTACGTTAAAACGAAACCAGTCTACCTGGTTCTAATACTTGTAACTGACGCCATATTTACGTACGTAGCCGTAAAGCTCATCCATAACCCGTCGACCCAGACGGCCGAAAAAGCCAGAAAGCTCACGCTACCAGCAATGCTAAACGCAATAATAGCCTTTACCCTGCCTTAGTGTCGCCATAAAGCCGGCTCCTAAACGTCTCAGACACACCCGAAAGCAAGAGAAAATAAGCATCGCGGACGTGTCTGCCCAGCCTCTCCCCACCCTCACCAACAACCCGCAAAATCTTCTTTACATCCCTTTCGCGAATCTTTCTAACAACCACATTCCGGCCTATAGTGATGCCTAGCTCTTCTAGCCTCTTACACGGGTAGTCTCCAGTATAAATGGTAATTCCTTTGAAAAATCTGCTAAACAAATCGATAATAATTGGCAAAACTTCGGGAGAAACCGTTTCACCAATTATCCTCTCCCCGCCCACAAAGACAACCACACCGACGTGCCTCTCGCCCGGGTCAACCCCCATCACAAGTTCTCCTGAAATACCCTTTACACGCGAATAGA
>Ga0209225_1000600_pt1 | contig 40269 bp, 39 predicted proteins | sample WasSprMetagenome_FD_184732 | JGI IMG/M metagenome (GOLD analysis project Ga0209225, IMG submission 184732) | Sulfidic aquatic microbial communities from Washburn Spring, Yellowstone National Park, USA - WS (SPAdes) (version 3) | ecosystem: Environmental > Aquatic > Thermal springs > Hot (42-90C)... | reverse complement strand
ACATAGCGTGAATTTCCCTCTGATTTAATTGCGCTGTTTGGTAAAGTTAAAACATCAGGTTTTACCTCAACAACAATTTCAGCATTAACTGACATTCCAGGTTTTATTCTCTCATCGTCTGAATCTAGAGCAATTTTTACTCCATAACTCGTCACCCCTTGGCTGACAGTTCCGAGAGTATCGATTTCTGTTACTTTTCCAGTCAAAGTCAAATCTGGAAGAGCATCGAAGGTTAAAGTTGCTTTTTGTCCGATTTTAATTTTGGCAGCGTCGATTTCGTTTAGAGTAAGCTCTGCAATTTTTTGAGTTGAAATGAAAGTAAAAAGGGAGGTGGTAAGAGAAACATTATCCCCTTCTTTAACATTAACTTTGGCTACGATTCCGTCATAGGGCGCTTTAATGAAACAATTTTCATAATTTTCTTTGGCATCTGATAAAGCATTTTCTTTTTGCTCAACAATTTTTTCCTGTGATCGAATGCTATCTTCGTAATTAGAAATCGATGTCTTCAATTGATCGATCGTTTTTGATAGAGAAGTAAGATTTGCTGATTTTTGGTCCAAAGAATTAGTTAGATTGGAAAGGGTTAGAAGTTGATTTTCAGTAACCGAAAGAGAAATTGGAGGAGTTAAATTTTGTTTTTTAATTGTTTCTTTGTAAAAAGAAATGATATCTCTGGCTGACCTTGTCAAATCTGAAATTTCCTTAACTAAATCCTCTGTATTTTTTAGCCATTCTTCCAAAACTTCTCTTGGTGAATTTTTTGAAAGCAAAAGAAAATTGTCGCGAGTTTTTTCATATTTTTCCTTCAATTTTGAGAATTGATCTTCTTTCTCGTTTTTAGGAAATGATTGTCCGCTATAAAAACCAACTACTGAACGATAGTAATCAATGTCTCCTTGATCACCGCCGTAACTGCTTTCAGTAAAAATTGGTTCTATAGTTTGGATGATTTGAGGTAAATCGTTAAAAGTTTGAGAAATTGAATTGAAAGAGTTTTCATAAGCATCGTCTAAATATTTTTGAGCATCTTCTTTATTCTTCTTTAAATTTTCCAAAGTTGTTTTGGCATTATCTAAAGCCAATTTTGCATCATCGATCGCTCTTTGATAATTTTTCGAATCCAATTCCAAAAGCAAATCCCCGGCCTTTACTCTTTGATCTTTTTGGCCATAGATTTTTAAAACTTCTCCTGAAACCTTTGGTTTTATCTCCATTTGGTCTGAGGCTGAAATTTGGCCCGACCCTGAAACCGAAACCAAAATCGTCCCTTTCTGAACGGTTGTTAAAACATAACGAGTGGCTTCACCCTTTTTAAGAAATTTCGCCCAAGAAAAATAACCAACCACTGCCAAAACTAATAAAATGGCAAATAAAATTTTTTTATTCATATAATTTTTTTACTAATTTAGAATACCAAAACCAGAAAATCCTTTCCAGCCAAACCCTCTTGCTTCAGCTTGATTGGCAATCAATATCCCGAATATTAAAATTGGTAAAATTATTCCAATTAAAAACTTCTTTTCCATAATTTCTTTTTAAAAATTTTGACGACCTTTCCTATATTTACTATTACAAAAAGAATTATCTTTTATTTCAGACCAGGAAATCCATGAATTCGACGTTCAAAAATTCTAAATCGATCATCAATCTTTCGAATAGCAATAGCCAATATTTTGCTATCCTCCCTTTTCCCAACGACTACGACGCTATCTCCCTCTTTAATTTTTTCAAAAAGAAATTTAATTTCTTTGGAAGGAATTACATTGAATTGTTCACCGCTTAATTCTCTAAGTAAAAATCCATCTTCGGTTATTTTCTCAACCATTCCCCGATGAAAATCTTTAAACTTTGGCATTCCAAACCTTTGATAAATCGGAGAAAAAGGAGGTGGCATTTTGCCTGTCTGAGCCTCAAGTAATAATCTCTGATGGATTGAAATTTTTTCAAAAATAAAGGTTCCTAAAATAATGATAAAAACGATTGCCAAAAGGGAATAAATCAAAGGTCTTTTCCAAACAAAAGAGAATTTTTTTGAAAGAATTTCTAAAATCAAAATTAAAAATAAAATTGATAAAATCAAAAGCCAAGGTAAAGATCTTAAATAAATTCCGAAAACCTTCAACCCAAAAGATGGCAAGTACCAAAGCCCGCTGACTCTTAAATGAAAGTGAATAAAACTAACTAAAAAGGCGGTGAGGAAAAGAAAGAAAATGACTCCCGCAATTATAAAAACAGTTTTCAAAAGAAAATAAATTTTAGGTCGCATCTTCACCTGATTGCTTTTTATCTTTTCCAAAATTCTTTCCTTTATAGATTTTTTCTCTTCTTCATTCATATTTGTAGCCTAATTTTTGACAAAAGTTTTTAATTTTCTCTTTTGCCCTTTTAATTCTCACCCCAACTGTCGAAACTGGAATTTCTAAAATGTCAGAAATTTCCTGATAACTTAAATTTTCAAAAAAATAAAGGATGATTGGCTCTCTGTATTTTGGTTCTAATTTATCTAAGCATTGATCAATAATTTTTTGCATTTTTTGCCGGTCTATTTTTTCTTCCAAATGCTCATCATGAGACAAATAAGGAAGAAAAACATCGAGGTCGATGAACGAAAAATGGCTTTTCTTTTTGAGGAGATTAACCAATTCATTATGGGCAATTCGATAAAGCCAGGAGGAAAATTTTTTCTTTGGGTCAAAGCTTTGAATGTTTTTATAGGCTTTTAAAAATACCTCCTGAACCACATCCTCGATATCTCGGTGGTTAGAAAGAAATTTTCTAGAGTAACGTTTAATCTTTTCTTCATATCTTTCAATCAAAATTTCAAAAAAATCAACTTTTCCAGATTGAACCAATTTTGCAATTTCCTCATCAGTTTTTTGAATCGATTCCTCTCTCATATTAATACAAAAAATAAAAAATTAAATTTCGATTATAGAGAATTAGCTTTATTCAAATTTAGCTGAAATCAAATCGCCGATGAAATGAGCGAAAATAATTACCAATAAAGCAACGATTAAGTGTTCGAAAACTGCTCTCCAAGGATTTAAATTTTGGTTTTTGGCAATATAAAAGCTTAAAATACCAAGTAAAATTAAACCAAAAATTATGCTCGTTATAATTGCTGAGTTTAAATTAAAAACTAAAACTGGAAAAATGAAAACAGCAGCAAAGAAAAATTTAGCCAAAAAAGTAGCAAAAGTTGCCTCCCAAACTTCTTTGGCAGTATGCTTTGCTTCTGATTCTTCAGAAATGTGAATACCAAGGGCATCTGAAAGAGCATCGGCAACTGCTATCGTTAGTATTCCGCCAATGACTGCCAATTTTGAATGGGTGCCAGAATGAAGACCGACCATTAAACCAAGAGTGGTAATAATTCCCGAAATCAAACCAAAACTAAATCCCGTTCGAAAAGATTCTTTTATCATCCTTTATTATATCTCAATTTTGAAATTGTTCACTGTTAAAAAGAGGTAGAAAAAATTCCCTTGAAAAAAGTTTATTATAATAAATAATAAAACTTGAAAATTCGTTTCGCAAAAGAATGAAACCCTTGTTCGATAAAAATTATTTTTCGAACGGATGGTATTCGAACTATTTGAAAGAATTCAAGAAAATCGGGGAATTTAAGGCAAAAAGATTATTAGAGATTTTGGAACCAAAAAAATCTTGGAAGTTTTTGGACGTTGGGTGCGGGATGGGAGGTCTAGTGTTGGCATTGAGGAAAAAAGGATACAAATCATTTGGGCTCGAAATTTCTGACTTTTGTCTCAATAATTCGCCAGCAAAAAAATGGATAATTAGAGGAAACATTTTAAACTTGCCGTTTAAGAAAGAAAGTTTCGAAGTAGTAACTTGTTTCGGTGTTTTAGAGTACCTGAGCAAAAAAGAAATTGAAATAGCTCTCGATGAGTTAAAAAGAGTAACAAAAATCTTTTTACTTTTAGAAACAATTCCGAAATTTTCTCCCAATTCCTATCAAAAGTACAATCGAGATGAGTTCAGAAAGAAAACTCTATTAACTTATGGTGAATTAGTAAGTTTAGCAGAAAAGAGAAATTTTATTCCTTTGGGAAGAGTTTTTACTATTAAAGAAGAAATTGATCCAGATTGCCTTTTCATAAAAAGAAAAAAAGAAAATTTTAAAATCCTCATCTCTTTTTGGAAAAGAGCAGGTTACCTAAAATGAATTTTCAATTCATAAATAAAAAACGCCCAAAAATGGACTTTGCTCCGGCGGCAGGACTCGAACCTGCAACCCACGGCTTAACAGGCCGCTACTCTACCGTTGAGCTACGCCGGAATTTCTAAAATTGTAAAATTGCAAATTGTAGATTGTAAATTTATTATTTTAATTTCTTAGAAGTAGTAATAATTATCGATGCGAATATTTTCGCCAACTCTTTTACTTCTGAAAGAATTTTATCAATTTTTTCCTTTGGGGTCAAGTTTAGTTCTTCAATAATTTCTAACCAATAAATTGTTTCTTTAGTTTCTTTTAAAACAATTCCCATTACACTAACAAATTCTTTCTTACTTCTAGCGCTTTGAGCCTCTACGAAATTTGCACCAACGGAAGTAACAGCATCGATAATTTGTTCTCCAATTTTGAAAGCTGAGGTTTTCTTTGGGAAATTATCAACAATTTCAACAATTAATTTAATCAAGCGTTTTATTCTCTTGAGTATTTCTTGGGCTCTTGGATTCATCAATTTACAATCTGCAATCTGAAATTTGCAATTTAGTAACCCTTCAATTTTTTGAGTTTTTGGTGCTGTCTGATTTTTTCAAGGGCTTTGGCCTCGATTTGTCTGATTCTTTCCCTTGTCACTCCGAACTCTTTTCCAACTTCTTCCAAAGTATGGGTTATTCCATCTTTTAAACCAAACCTCATCGATAAAATTTTTTGCTCTCTTGGGCTTAAATCCTTTAAAATTTCGTTCAACCTTTCTCTCAGCAATGCCCTGGCTGCTTCCAAAGAAGGAGGGGGAGTTTTTTCATCCTTGACAAACTCAACCAAAAGAGAATCTTCTTCATCTTCTCCGACCGGAGTTTCCAAGGAAACTGTCTTTTGGGAAATTTGTTCTAAATGATGGACTTTTGAAACTTCAATTCCCATTTCAGCAGCAATCTCCTCTGGCAAGGGTTCTCTGCCCAAATCCTGCAAAAGCCTCCTTTTTACTTTGTTGTACTTTGTCAAAGTTTCGACCATATGGACTGGAATTCTGATCGTCCTGGCTTGATCAGCAAGGGCTCTGGTTATTGCTTGCCTTATCCACCAAGTGGCATAGGTTGAGAATTTGTATCCCTTTCTCCAATCGAATTTTTCAACCGCTCGAAACAATCCTAAATTCCCTTCTTGAATTAAGTCAAGCAAAGTTAAATTTGGAGATCTGCCAACATATTTTTTAGCGATGGAAACAACCAATCTTAGATTTGCCTTTGCCAATTTCTTTTTTGCTTCTTCATCCCCTTTCTCGATTCTTTTTGCTAACTCAATCTCTTCTTCAGGAGTGACGAAGGGAATTTCTCCGATCTCTCTCAAATAAATTTGGACAGGGTCTATTTTTTCATCTCGACTTATTTCTCTTATTGGCTTTTCTGGCAATTTTAAAAGCTCCCTTCTTTCTCTTATCTCGATTCCGTTTTCCTCCAATTCATCGAAGACCTTTTCTAAACCCTTAATGTTTTCGCAAAAATCTGGAAAGAAATAAAAAATGTCAGAAAAAGTGACGAATCCTTTTTCTTTTCCTTTTTTGATCAACTCTTCAACTTTTTTCTTGTCGAAAATTTTCCTCTTAGTTTTTTTCTTTTTTGTTTTCTTTTTCATTTTTTAATTTAAAAATTTTTTTGCAATTTGATTAAATTTTTTAGTCAACTCTTCGACTTTATTTAAATTTTTCTCCTTTTCTGCTTTTTTAATTTCTTTTGAAATTTTATCCAATTGATTTTTAATTTCAATTAACTTTATTTCATCCAAACAAAATTTGATTTCTGGTAAAATTTCTTCTTCATCAACTTCCTCAACCTCTGCTTTCAAAGATAAAATGTTGTAGAATTCTAAAGCCTCTGGTGACAAAGATTTCGTGTCCTTTTTTTCTTTGAGCAAAAATATAATTTCTTGACTCTTTTTTGAAAAATACTGAACTTGATCGTCGTTTAACAAACTCAAACTCTCTGGCTTTTTTAAAATTAAACTCAAAAATCTCTCTTCCAAAAGATCTTTTCTCGTTTTTGGCGGAGGCTTTGGTAAAATTTCAGTTTCCAAATAACTCTTTTCTAATTTTATTTTCTGCAATTCATTTTGGATATCTTTTTCTTCCACCCCAAGCTTTTTTGCTAACTCTGAAACCCAATAACTTTTTTCAATTTGATTTGGAATTCTCTTTATCACCGGGAGTAAAACTTTAGAGATTTCTTTTTTCCCTTCGAGAGTTTTAGAATCGTAATTAGAAAATGCGGTCTCAAAATAAAAGTTTACTATCGGCTTTGCGCTTTCGATTATTTTTTCCCATTCTTTTGGATTTTCAGAAATAATATCGGCTGGGTCCTTTTCTTTTGGTAAAATCGTGACTTTGATGTTAAAACCTTCTAACTGAGCTAAATCAATCCCCCTTTTAGTAGCAAAATCACCACCCACATCCATGTCGAAAGAAAAAATCAAATTTTGAGAATACCTTTTCAAAAGAGAAAGTTGATAAGGAGTCAGGGCTGTTCCGGAAGTTGAAACGACATTTTTGATCCCGGCTTGATGGGATAAAATTACATCTGTATAGCCTTCGACCAAAATGCAAAAATCTTTTTTCCTTATTTCGACTTTGGCTTCATTCAAGCCATACAAAACCTTGCTTTTGTCATAAAGCAAAGTATTTGGAGTGTTGATGTATTTTGCTTCTGATTCAGATTTAAAAACTCTTCCACCAAAACCGATGACTTGGGAGCTCAAATCGAAAATCGGAAAAATAATTCTACCTCTGAACCTGTCGTAAAAATTTCCTTTTTCATTTTTTATTGCTAATCCCGCTTTTTCTATTTCTTCCCTTTTGTAACCCTTTGAAACTAAAAAGTCGGTCAAAGGGCTCCAGGCATTGGGAGCATAACCTATCCGCCATTTTTTAATCGATTCGTCAGAAATTCCCCTTTTTAATAGGTAATCTTTTGCTTTCTGCCCTACTGAACTTTTTTCCAACTGGGTTTCAAAAAATTTTGTCGCTAGCTCACAAATTTCATAAAGGTGGGCCCTTTGGGTTTTTAATTCCTTGCTGACTGGCTTTAGTTCTATTCCCGCCCTTTTTGCTAAAATTCTCAAGGCATCGCCAAATTCTACCCCTTCGATTCGCATTACAAACTTAAACACATCGCCTCCGGCTCCGCAATTTTTCACTGCAAAATTCGTTGCTACATAGGAATGATCGCCAGCGACAGTTAGGTCGAAAGTATCTCCTTGATAATATCTTTTTTTGATTTCTCGAATCGGACAAAGCCAATAGGTTACATCTTTTTCTTTATAAAAATGAGAGTAATGTGCAATATGATCTTCTTGCCAGATTATTTTATAGGATTTTTTATGATGTACTCCCTTTTTATCAACTTTTTCTTTTTCTACATAAAACCCAGGAAATTTGCCCAATCTTAGCAAAATATCTCTCAATTGTTCAGCTAAAACTAAAGAGGTTGTAGAAATGCTTTTGGATTTTCGATCTTTTTTAGACTTTGAAACTATTTTTTCAGTTCCATCGCCTCTATAAATAGCATCTAAAATCACCCTTTGTTTTTTTGGAGGTAAAAATTGAAATTCAAAAGGGATGTGTTTATTTTCGTTCCCTTTACCACATAAATTCTCAAAAATGTTAGAGAGCTTAGAATTGCAAGCAGAAATTTCTAACCCTTTTTTGTCTCCCTTCCTTTTATGGATAGAAGCTTTTATTCCAAAGATTTCTTTTATTAAATCTTTTATTTCTTTGGCAAAATCTAATTCGTGACCACCTAAACTAAATCTGATATAGGCCCGGTGATTACTTCCTTCAGCAATATAATAACCAATGAGTTTCAAAAACTTTTCATCAACTTTTATCTTTGTTGGAATTTCGCCAATATCGGGACCATAATTACTAATTCTTCGATTATAGTATTTATTCAAATCAATAAATTCTATATCCTTAATCTCTTGATTAATTGGGTAAAGTAAAAAGTCATCCTTTGAAAGTTGAGAGGCTGGCAATTTTTCAATTTTATAATTTTTATAAAATTTTGCTGGACAGCTTTTTTTACAATTAAAAGTACAAATCCTTGTCCTTCTTCCTTCATATTGGCAATGCTTAGTTTTTATTACAAAAACAGTATGATCTGGAGTTAAAGAAACGACATGATTTGATTTTCTAACTTTTATGTCCAAAATCTCCCCTCGATAAGGCCTCCACAAACTTCTAATTATCGGAAGAAATCTTCCTTTATGAGTCAAAACTTTTTGACCTATTTTGAGATCTTCTATTTTGTGAAATCCCTTTTCAGTCTTTATCAAAGAACCTGGTAAAAAACAGCCAAAGCAATGCCAAATTTGCCTTGCCGGAGAGACAAAGAAAGAAGGATTCTTTTCAGAATGAAAGGGACAAAGGGCTTTGTAGTTTGAGCCTGCTTTCTTTAATTTAATATAAGAACCGATGACATCGACGATGTCCAACCTGTTTTTAATTTCATCGATCGGAGACATGGAGCAATTTTATTTTAAGCGAAAAAACAAGAAAAATCAACATTTGACATTGGATTTTGCTCAGCATAAAATTAATCTATGAGCTAGTTAAGCTCGATTTTTATTAATATGAGAATTCTATTTCTCTATGATTTTCCTCTTTGGGGATCGGGGTCGGGAAGATATGTTCGCCACTTAATCGAAGAATTAATAAAACTGAATTATAAAATTGGCATCGTTTGTCCAGAGGAAAGGAGATTTTTGGAAGATAAAATCAAGCATTATAAGGTCTCTCTTCCCCAAATTCCGGTCTTCGTTGCCCATCCTGAACTAAAAGGGGCGAAAAGATATTCTGAATTATCGGAAAGAGAAATTACAGAAATTTATAAATCCTATTTAGATACAACGATAGAAGCAGTGGCAAACTTTCAGCCAGATTTGATTCATTGCCAGCATCTTTCTTTAATTTCTTGGGTAGCAAGATACATAAAGGCTTTAAAAAGAATTCCCTACATAATAACTTCCCATGGCTCTTGTCTTTATCATATTTTAGCAGATAAAAGATATCTTTCCCTTTGCGGCGATGCTTTGAGGGGAGCGAAAGCAATAACTGTCGTTAGCGGTGACATAAAAAGTAAAATATTGAAGATTTTTGGAAGGGAATTGGAAAAATTAATTTATATTATTCCCGGAGGGATATCGCCTTCTTCTTTCCCAGCAGAAAAGGATGTTTCAACCTTGGATGAGAAATACCAAATAAAGGATAAAAAAGTAGTGATGTTTGCTGGGAGGTTAATCTCTCATAAAGGAGCGAAGTATTTAGTAAAAGCTGCCGCCCAAATAAAAGGAGAAGTTTTTATCATCGGCGAAGGCCCGGAAAAGGAGCATCTGAAAGAATACGTTCAAAGGAAAGGGTTAAAGAACGTTCATATTTTAGGCTATCTTTCTCCCGAAGAATTGACAGATTTTTATTATCGGGCTGATGTTTTTGTTGCCCCTTCTGTCTGGGATGAACCATTAGGTTTAACGATCTTGGAAGCAATGGCTGCTAAAACTCCAGTCGTCGCCACCAGAAAAGGTGGCATTCCTCTTTTAATTAAAGAAGGGGTGAATGGTTTTTTTGTCCCGGCAAAGAACGCAAAAGAAATTGCCATAGCTTGCAACAAGCTTTTAGAAGACGATGAATTGAGAAAGAAAATGGGAGAAAATGCCAGGCAAATAGTTTTACAAAAATTTACTTGGAAAAACACTGCCCAAAGATTTCACCGACTTTATCAAAGGCTTTTTAAAAATAAAAAGAAATAAATAATCTCCTTCAATCAAGACAGTGAAAATTTTAATCGTTTCTTTGCTAAAAAGAAAAATCACTCCGAGAATTACCGCCTCAAGGCCGAGGGTAATTTTTGATTTGATTTGTGGATTAAAAAAGAGGGGGCATAAAATAACTGTCTTGGGAACTGGAGATAGTTTTATTGAAGGGGTAAAGATCATTCCTGTTATTCCTCGTTGTTTCGTTGACCTTCCAGCTTTCGAAAATCCCTTTTATGCTGAAACTGGTTTTTTGGTGAAAATGGCAAAGATTTTAGAAAAGATCGGAAACGATTTTGATATCATCCACAACCACACCTATCCCGAATTCATCAACCTTTTAGTTGCAGAAAAAATAAAAAGGCCAATTCTAACTACCATCCATGCCCAAATGACCCCTGAGTTGGACGAAACCCTTTCCCATTTTAACGAATTGAAAAATTGCTTTTTTGTCTGCATTTCAAAGGCCCAGAGGAAATTGGCAAAAAAGACAAAAATCTTCAAAATAATCCACAACGGGGTGGACACAAAGCTCTATTCATTTTGTAAAAAAAAGGAAGATTATTTGCTTTGGATTGGAAGATTATCGAAGGCAAAAGATAAAAAGGGAAACTTTTTAGATCCAAAAGGGGTAAGGTGGGCGATCAAATTGGCCAGGGAAACTGAATCTAAACTTCTTTTATCTGGAAACGTTGAGGATTTTGAGTTTTTCAAAAGAGATGTTGAACCTTATCTTTCAGAAAAAATAAAATGGGTTGGAAAAATATCGACGGAACAGCCCTTAACAAAAAAGCAGGTTGCAAAATTAATGCAAAGAGCAAAAGCATTTTTAATGACAGTCAATTGGTATGAACCCTTTGGTTTAGTCATGGCCGAAGCCATGTCTTGCGGAACTCCAGTCATTGGTTTTGATCGAGGCTCAGTTTCAGAATTAGTTTTGAATGGAAAGACTGGTTTTGTAGTCAAACCAAAAGAGGGAATAAAAGGATTAAAAAGGGCTTTAAAAAAAATTGAAAAAATAAAACCAGAAGATTGCAGAAATCATGTCGAAAAGAACTTCAGCTTAGAAAAAATGGTCGAAAATTATGAAAAGGCATACAAGGAAATTTTGAATTTATGAAAAAGAAATTGAGGATTGCTCAACTTTCAACTCCTTTTTTAGACGTTCCACCAAAAACTTACGGAGGAACGGAATTAATAGTTTATTATTTAACTGAAGAATTAGTAAAAAGAGGCCACAAAGTAACTCTGTTTGCAACAAAAAATTCTAAAACTTCAGCAAAACTTGAATATTTTTTTAAAAGGGGGTTGGGCCTAGGAGGAATGGAAAAGCTTTTGTCGCCTTTGGCAGCAAAGCTTTCTTGGGCTCATGCCTTGCCTTCTTTAATCCATGCCATTTTGCCATTTGAGAAAGGAAATGAATTCGATATCATCCATAACCATTTTCATTATTACGGTTTGTTTTTTTCTTCTCTCACTAAAACCCCAACTTTAACAACTTATCACGGAGATTTTTCAACCGCCCAAAAGTGTAAAATAGAAAGGATGATTTTCGAAAAATATAAAAAAAGTTTTTGGGTTGCAATTTCTGAAAGCCAAAAGAAAAGTTCGAAAATAAAATTAAACTTTTTGGCAGTCATTCACCATGGCATTCCGATTGAAAAATATCAGTTTTCAAAAAATCACAAAGGTTACTTAGCCTGGCTAGGGAGGATAACAGAAAAGAAAGGAATCGAAGAGGCAATAAGGGTAGCAAAAAAGACAAAGACAAAGCTTTTGATAGCTGGAACTGTCAATCCAAGGGATGAAGAATTTTTCAATAAAAAAATAAAACCGAAAATCGACAAAAAACTAATATTTTATTTAGGACCGGTATCCCATAAAAAGAAGGTAAAATTTTTAAAAAATGCCAAAGCTCTTTTGTATCCGATAAAATGGGAAGAACCCTTTGGTTTGGTACCGATAGAGGCTCAGGCCTGCGGTTGTCCAGTAATTGCCTTCAAAAGAGGAGCGGTTTTGGAAACCGTCAAAGACAAAGAAACTGGGTTTTTAGTAAAAAATGAAAAAGAAATGGTCGAGGCTTTGAAAAGAATAAAAGAGATTGACAGAGAAAAATGCCGGGAAAATGTAAAAGAAAATTTTAGCATCAAAAAAATGACAGATGAATACGAAAAGGTTTATTATAAAATATTATCATGAGAAAACTGAAAATTGCCCAAGTAGCACCGCTTTGGTTTCCTATTCCGCCAAAAAAATACGGTGGGACAGAAAGGATAGTTTATCATTTGACAGAAGGTTTAGTTAAAAAAGGGCACGAGGTTACCCTATTTGCCTCCGGCGATTCAAAAACAAAAGCAAAATTGTTTTCGGTAACGAAAAGGGGGTTAATTTCGAGAAGAATTCCCTGGCAAGATTGGTGGTGGAACAATTTGAATTATTCGATCGCTTTTTCTAAGGCAAAAAATTTCGATATAATCCATTCCCATTGGACCCCCCTTGGAGTTTTTTTCCAAAATTTTGTTAAAACCCCTGTTTTGCATACTTTTCACAACATACCAAAAAGAAAAAGCCATTTGTGGCAAGTTTTAAAACATTTCAAAAATTCGAACGTTGTTTTCGTTTCAAAAAAAGAAAGAAAAAATTCAAAAATAAGGTTCAAAAGAGAGTTTGTTGTTTACAATGGGATTGACGTTTCAAAATTCAAATTTAACCCAAAGCCAAAAGAATTCTTTTTATGGGTCGGAAGAATCTGTCCACAAAAAGGAACAAAAGAAGCAATTTTAATCGCAAAAAAAGCAAAAGTAAAACTTTTTTTAGTTGGCCAATTGCAGCCAATGTATCTTGATTACTTTGAAAAAGAAATAAGACCGAATTTAGGAAAAGATATAAAATATTTAGGAGAGCTGAACGAAAATAAATTAATTTCCTTTTACAGAAATGCAAAGGCCTTTTTATATCCTTTGCAATGGGAAGAACCTTTTGGCCTTTGCTTAGTCGAAGCCATGGCCTGCGGAACTCCGGTCATTGCTTTCAAAAGAGGTTCTATCCCGGAAGTTGTAAAAAATGGTAAAACTGGTTTTATTGTCAAAAATGAAAAGGAGGCAATAGAGGCAATAAAAGAAATTGAGAAAATAAAAAGAGAGGATTGCCGAGAATGGGTTGAGAAAAATTTTAACGTCAAAAAAATGGTCGAAGATTATGAAAAAATCTATTATAAATTGATAAAATGAGAAAACTAAGAATTGCTCAAGTAGCACCTCTTTGGTTTTCAATCCCGCCAAAAAAATACGGAGGAATTGAATGGATAATTTATTACCTTTGCGAAGGGTTGACAAAACTTGGCCACAAAGTAACCCTCTTTGCCACCAAAGATTCGAAAGTCCCTTGTAAATTGATAGGAACCTTTCCAAAACCTTTGACTGAAATTGGAGTTTCCTGGCAAGACCCGAGCTATAACTTAATGAATTTAACCGAAGCTTACAAAAGGGCGAAAGATTTCGATATCATCCATACCCATATCGATACTTGGGAAACATTTTTTGCTCCTTTGACCAAAACAATTTCTGTTCATACAATCCACAACCCCCTTTATACCACCAAGGATCCAAAAAAAATTTCGAGGTTCTTTATTTTAAATCATTTTAAAGATCAAAATTTTGTTGCCATCTCAAAAGCCCAAAAGAAATTGTCGGCGGTGAAAATAAATTTTGTTGCCGTAATTTATAACGGAATAAAAATCGAAGATTTTAAATTCAACCCAAAACCAAAAGATCATTTTATTTGGTGCGCCAGGATCGATAAATACAAAGGGATCGAAAACGCAATCGAAATTGCTAAAAAAGCAAAAGTAAAATTGATTTTGGCCGGAAGGTTAGACCCAACTCAAAGAGAATATTTTAGAAAGAAAATTAAACCGCACTTGGGAGAAAAAATAAAATACATTGGTGAATACTCATTCGAGGAAAAATCTGATTTTTTTGGAAAGGCAAAAGCGCTTTTGTATCCAATAGAATGGCATGAACCCTTTGGCTTAAACATGATTGAAGCAATGGCTTGCGGAACTCCAGTCATCGCTTTCAAAATGGGTTCAGTTCCAGAAGTTGTAAAGGATGGAAAAACCGGCTTTGTTGTAAAAAACGTAAAGGAGGCAGTAGAAGCTGTAAAAGAAATTGAAAAAATAAAAAGAGAAGATTGTAGAAAATGGGTAAAAGAGAGGTTCACTGCTGAAAGGATGGTCAAAGAGTATGAAAAATTGTATTTTAAACTCTTAAAGAAATGAAGATCCCAAAAGTTGGCAACATTTTAATACCAACAATAGAAAAGAAAGTAGAAAGGAAGTTAAAAGAATTGAATTTGAAGCCAGAAATTGAAATATCAGATTTTTTAAAAATTCACAAAAACAAAAAGCATCGCTATTTCACTCCTTGCCTGACAAAGGAAGGGGAAAAAATTGCCTTTTATTCAAGGGTTCACTTTAATCTCGATGCCAAAAACAAAATAATCAGGGAAATTGAATTTTTAAAAAAACTAAAAAAGAGCAAATTAAAAATTAAAAAAATAGTTCCAGAGATTTTAAATTATGGCATTGAAAAAGACTTTGAATGGTTTGAAAGAGAATATCCGCCAGGAACTCCTTTGGGAGAAAGTCGAAAACTAAAACAGAAATTAAAAATAAAAATAATTCCAGAAATAATAAAAATCATTTTCGAAATTTCAAAAATCCCTCCTTCTTTCTTTCCGAAAATAAAAAAATTCAACCCAAAAAATTATTTGGCTGAAAGAGTTTATGAAGAGTTGGTTAATAAAAAAATATTGGAAAAAAATTTGGCCAAATCAATCCAAGAATTCATCGAAAAAAATATTCCCCTTTTGAAAAAAGAAAATAAATATTTTTGCCATGGGGATTTAAATTTGGGTAACATAATTTCTGATGGAAAAAGAATTTGGTTAATAGACTGGGAGTTAATTCAGATCAACAACTTTGCTTATGACATCGGCTATTTGTGGTCTCATTTATGGCAGGCAAAAAAATCTTTCAGGCAAAAATTGATCTTGGATTTTTTAAAAAAATTGCCATCTAAAAAAATAAAAAAATTTAAAATCCTCTTTCCTATAGTCACATCTTATTTGGCCTTAGGAGGAATAAGAGGAGGTACAAAAAAAAGAAGAGAGTTTTATTCAAAGATTTTCAAAAATTGCCTTGATTTTAAAAAATTAATCGATCTATGAAAAAATTAAAAATCGCTATCTTTTGCACTAACGAATGGCCAACTCCCCCACCCCAAAAAATCTTTTATGCTCCCCTTTGGATTGCCTACTGGGTTGCTGAAGGACTTGCAAAAAGGGGACATAAGGTCTTTTATTTTGGTTCGAAGGAATCAAAACTAAAATACGCAAAGCTGATCTCTTTTGGAATTCCGGCAATAAAGTATAATAAAAAAGTTTCTGAATTAATCAAAAACCCATATTTGAATGAAAAGGTAGTCAATTTTTATGAACAACTCTTCGTTTCAAAGATTTATCAAATGGCAAAAAAAGAAAATTTTGACATCATCCACATCCATCCTTACAGAAGGTGCATTAACTTTGCTCCTTTTGCCAAAATTCCAACTGTGATTACTATCCATGACCCGATAGAAGGCTTGGCAAAACATATGCTTTCTTTTACTAAAGAAATTCCCCAAATTTTTTTAATTTCCATCTCAAATGCCCAAAGAAAACCTTTGTCAAATTTAAACTATGCAGCAACTGTTTACAATGGCATAGATATTAAGAATTTTAAATTCAATCAAAAACCAAAAGATTACTTCGTTGCCGCCGGCCGTTTTGTGCCTGAAAAAGGAATCGATCTGGCGATCTTAGCGGCAAGGAAGGCAAAAATAAAATTGAAGTTGGCAGGAGGGCCGGCAAAAGGAGAATATTGGGAAAAGAAAATAAAACCGTTTTTAGGAAAAAATATCGAATACGTTGGAATGCTCGATTATTCAAAAATTGGCGATTTTTATGGAAAGGCAAAGGGTTTGTTGTATCCCCATCGCTGGCAAGAACCATTTGGCCTAATTTTCATCGAAGCGATGGCCTGCGGAACTCCGGTCATTGCCTTCAAAAGAGGTTCTGCTCCTGAAATAATAAAGGATGGAAAGACTGGATTTTTAGTAAAAAATTTAGATGAAATGGTAAGAAAAATAAAGGAAATTGAAAAGATAGATAGAAAAGAATGCCGAAGATTGGTCGAAGAAAAATTTACGATCGAGAGGATGGTTGAAAATTATGAGAAAGTTTTCTATCAAATTTTAGCAAAAAAGAAAATTAAAAAGGGCTCCTGAGCTCCAGGCCTGGGGATAGCAGGCAGAAGGAATTTTAATTATTTTTCCTTTCTCAACTCCGTAAAATTCTGGCAAAAATCCTATTTCTTCAAAAGCTCTTAAAATCGCCTTTTTTATTTTGTTGTACTCTTTTTTGTATCCCAATTTTTTTAGCCCTTGGGCAATTATCCAATTGTCGTGAGGCCAAACAGAACCAAAATGGTTAGATTTAGGATCGAAATTTTTTTCTTTTTCAGAAAGGTTCCTAATCCCAAAAGGTGTAAACAAATCTTCTTTAAAAATTCTTTTGAGGAGCAATTTTTCTTTTCTTTTTTGGCAAATGCCAGTGAAAAGCAAATGGCCAGGGTTTGAAGTAATTTCTTTCTTTTGTCTTTTTTTAGAATCCAAAGCTAAGCAAAAGTAATTTTTATCTTCCATCCAAAATTCTTGATTAAATTTTTCTTTCAACAATTTTGCCCTTTCAAACAAAAATTTGGCCAAACTCTCTTTGCCAAAAATCATTGAAATCTTTCCTATTTCGACCAAGGCCAAATACTGATATCCTTGAACTTCAACGATAGCAACCGGCGGATCGATTTTTAAAATGTCAAAAAAGCTATCCTTCCAGCCCTGGTGAAAAAGTCCTTTTGGATTTTTCCTTTTGTATTCTAAGAATAAATCTTTATCTTTGTCTCCAAAATTTAAAATCCACTTTAGAGCCAAAACGATGTTTCTCCAATGCTCTTTTAAAAATTTGAAATCTTTTGTCTTTCGAAAATAAAAAGAGAACAAAATTAGATAAAGCGGAGTTGAATCGACTGAGCCATAATAAGGGAAGGGAAAAAACCTTTCGGATGCATTCTTTTTCCTATTTCGTGCTCGTGCAATATTTTCCCCGGCTCTTCTTCCCTTTCTCTGTTTTCCTTTTTTCCTTGGTACAAAGAAAGAATTTTTAACGTGTTTTTACAAATTCTTGGATCAAAATCTAAAAACTGCCAGGCAGAAATCAAAGAATCCCGACCAAAAAGCCGGCCATAATTTGGCAGGCCGGCTTTTAAAAATCCCCTTTTATCTTTCAAAATCTCAATCTCTCTTAAAACCTGCTTTTTTATTTTTTCCTTTATCAATTTTTTCATTGAGCGATGACAAAAAATTTACTCAAAATTTCTTTTGCTTTTTCAAAATTTTTCTCTTCAACGAATATGTAATCAGTTTCGTAAGTCGAAATATAAAGAATAGAAATTTTGGCATCGGCCAGAGGTTTTGAAATAGAAGAAACAACGCCAGTCAATGTAAAACCCAAAGGACCTTTTACTTTGAAAGCCTTCCAGTTTTTCTCTGCCAAAACACCACCTGGAATTTTTTCTTGCTGACAGATTATCGACAATTCGTCATCGGTTTTACCTATGAAATAAAAATTGCTTCCTTTCAACCAATCTGGAATTTTGCTTTTTTTGTCAAAATGACAAACCGCAAATTTTTCCTTTAAAGGTAAAAGAATTAATTTTTCCATTCGGTGGGTGCAGGATTCGAACCTGCGCGGGACTTTTTAGGTCCCCGGAGATTAGCAATCTCCTGCTTTAGACCGCTCAGCCAACCCACCTCCTTCATTTTAACTTTTAAAAAAGAAAAGTCAATTGAATTTAGAAATTTTTTGTGATAATTTAAATAATGGTGCGCGTCCCCATAGCTCAACGGATAGAGCTTTGGCCTGCGGAGCCAAGGATGGAGGTTCAATTCCTCCTGGGGACACATGAAGCTGGAAGCTGAAATTGAAAAAATAACTGGAATCGGCCCAAAGCTTCAAAAAAGATTAAAAAAACTCGGAATTAAAACAGTCAAAGACCTTTTGCTCCATTTTCCTCATCGCTATGAGGATTTTTCAAATTTGATAAAAGTTTGTCAAATAAAAGAGGGAGAAAATTTTTCAGCCAAGGGTTGGATTTTGGAAATCAAAAATTGGCAAACTTGGAAAAAGAGAATGAATCTGACAGAAGCCATTTTTGGCGATGAAACAGGAACTATAAAAATAGTCTGGTTCAATCAACCATTTTTGAAAAAAATCTTAAAAAAGGGAGATTTCGTTTGCTTAGCTGGAAAATTGGTTAGGGATGAATATGGCATTTATGTTTCGAATCCTTATTTCGAAAAAATTTCTCCTTTCAAAGATTTAATCCATACGGCAAGGCTCATTCCCATCTATCCAGAAACTGAAGGAGTCACTTCTAAATGGTTGAGGTCAAAAATAAGGGAAGTTTTACTAAAACTGAAAGGAAAAATTGAAGATCCGTTGCCAAAAGAGATTAGAAAGGAATACAAGCTTTTGCCAGTCGAGGAAGCATTTTGGCAGGTCCATTTTCCAGATTCTTTAAAATCAGCAAAAAGAGCAAAGGAAAGGTTTGCTTTTGAAGAGCTTTTTTTAATTCAACTTTTTGTTTTAAAAGAAAGAATAAAATTGGCCAAAGAAAAGGCAATAAAAATTCCGATCGATCTAAATTCGATCAAAGAATTTGTTGAAAAATTGCCTTTTAAATTGACAGATGCTCAAAGAAAAGCAAGCTGGCAAATTTTAAAAGACATGGAGAAAGAAAGGCCGATGAATAGATTGTTAGAAGGCGATGTCGGTTCTGGAAAAACAATCGTGGCAATGATAGCAGCCTTGAACGTTGCTAAATCTGGTTTTCAAGTAGCTTTTATGGCACCGACTGAGATTTTGGCCAGGCAGCATTTCGAAAACTTTCTAAATTTTTTAAAAGGTTTCAATCTAAAAATTGGTCTTTTAACATCTGAGGATGTAAGATTGAATGGAGAAAAATTAAAGAAAAAGGAAATCTTAAAAATGATCGAGGATGGAGAAGTTGAAATTTTAATTGGCACCCATTCTTTAATTCAAAAGGATGTAAAATTTAAAAACTTAGCTTTCGTCATAGTCGATGAGCAACACAGGTTCGGAGTTGAGCAAAGGGCAAAATTATTGCAAAATGCAAATTTCAAATTGGAAAATGTGAAAATTCCTCATCTCTTATCAATGACAGCTACTCCCATTCCAAGAACTTTAGCTTTGACAATCTACGGAGATTTAGATTTGTCGATTTTAGACCAAATGCCAAAGGGAAAAAGAAAAGTAAAGACAATGTTAATCAGCCCAAAAGAAAAAGAAAGAGCTTATGAATTTATTAAAAAAGAAATAAAAAAGGGAGGAAAGGTCTTTGTCATTTGTCCGAGAATTGAGCCAGATAAAGAACTTGGTTTGACCGAACAGAAAGCAGTAAAAAAAGAATACCAAAAATTAAAAGAAATTTTTCCGGAATTTAAAATCGGAATGCTCCACGGAAAAATGAAGTCGAAAGAAAAAGAAGAAGTAATGGAAAAATTCAAAAAAGGGGAAATTGAAATTTTAGTTTCAACTTCAGTAGTAGAAGTGGGAGTGGACATACCAAAAGCAACCCTAATGATTGTTGAAGGAGCTGAAAGGTTTGGATTAGCACAGCTCCATCAATTCCGGGGAAGGATTGGAAGGAGCGGAGAAAAAGCATATTTCCTTTTATTCACTGAATCCTCAGCAAAAAAAACAAGGGAAAGATTAAAAGCCCTTTTGGAATCAGAAAGCGGTTTTGAACTGGCAGAAAAGGATTTAAAAATCAGGGGGCCGGGTCAATTTTTCGGTTCAAAACAATGGGGAATTCCTGATTTGGCAATGAGTTCTTTGACCAACGTCTTTTTAGTCGAAAAAACGAAGGAGGCAGCAAAGAAAATTTTAGAAAAAGATTTTGAATTAAAAAACTATCCCCTATTAAGAGAGAAATTAGAAAATTTCAAAAGAGAAATTCATCTTGAGTAGTGGCGCCAAGGGGAATCGAACCCCTGTTAACGGATTGAAAGCCCGTTGTCCTAGCCACTAGACGATGGCGCCTTGTCGCCTGCGTCGCTTCGCTCCTCGGCTCCCCAAGGGGAGAGGTTTCTCCCCTCTGGCGTTCGCTCGGAAAGATAAACTTTCCTCGCTCACTGTCACCCCTCTGAGAGGTAAAATATTATACATTTTGTCGCCTGCTTCGCTTATTTAGCGATTTTTTATTTTAGCAAAAAATTGATAAAATGAAAAGATGAAAGAAATTCCAAAGTTGTACAACCCAAAGGAAGTTGAAAAGAAAATTTATAAGTTTTGGGAAAAAACTGGTTTTTTTAATCCTGACAAACTTCCTAAAAACTATAATCTAAAACCTAAATACTATTCAATCGTCATTCCCCCTCCAAACATTACTGGATCACTCCACATGGGCCATGCCCTAAACTGCATAATCCAAGATATTTTAATAAGAAAAAAGAGGATGGAGGGTTTTAAAACCCTTTGGTTGCCTGGTACCGATCACGCTGGAATTGCCACTCAGTATGTAGTTGAAAAGGAATTAAAAAAAGAGGGAAAAACGAGGTTCGATTTGGGAAGAGAAAAATTCATCGAAAGGGTTTGGCAATGGGTTGAAAAATATGGGGAAATAATTTTAGAACAATTCAAAAGGTTGGGTTGTTCTTTGGATTGGTCAAGAACAAGGTTTACTTTAGATAAAGAATATGTCAAAGCAGTCGAAACTGCCTTTTGGCATTACTATAAAAAAGGTTTAATTTATCAAGGAGAAAGAGTAGTAAATTGGTGCCCTCAATGTAAAACTTCTTTATCGGATTTGGAAATTGAATACGAGGAAGAAAAAGGAAATCTATGGTACATTAAATATCCAATCAAAAGTCAAAAGTCAAAAGTCAAAAGTCAAAATTATATTGTAGTGGCAACGACTAGGCCAGAGACGATGCTCGGCGATTCGGCGGTAGCAGTAAACCCCAAAGATGAAAGATATAAAGATTTTGTTGGAAAAAAGGCGATCTTGCCTTTGGTTGGCAGGGAAATTCCGATCGTAGCTGACAATTTAGTCGATAAAAACTTTGGAACTGGGGCAGTAAAAATTACTCCGGCCCATGATCTAAAAGATTATGAAATTTCAAAAAGACATAACTTAAAAATTTACAAAGTTATAGATGAGGAAGGAAAAATTACAAATTTGGCACCAGAAAAATACCGGGGATTATCAATTTTTGAAGCAAGAGAGAAAATAGTCGAGGATTTAAAAGAAAAGGAACTTTTGGAAAAAATCGAAGATTTTTGGCATTCTGTACCAAAATGTTATCGCTGTAAAACAAAAATTGAATTTTTGCCAATGAGACAATGGTTTTTGAAAATGGAGAATTTAGCAAAAACGGCAATCGATGTTGTCAAATCTCAAAAAGTAAAATTTTTCCCAAAGAGGTTTGAAAAAATTTATTTCGACTGGTTAAAAAGCACAAAAGATTGGTGCATTTCCAGACAGATTTGGTGGGGACACAAAATTCCGATCGAAGGGGAAGAAGATGTCTTGGATACTTGGTTTTCATCCGCCCTCTGGCCTTTTGCTGCATTGGGCTGGCCAAAAAAAACTAAAGATTTAAAAAAATTTTATCCAACGAGCGTTTTATCAACCGGCAGGGATATCATCAACCTTTGGGTAGCCAGGATGATCTTTTCTGGAATGGAATTTATGAAAAAACCGCCTTTTAGAATTGTTTTAATTCACCCAACTGTCTTAACGAAAGAAGGGAAAAGAATGTCAAAATCTTTGGGAACAGGCGCCGACCCGATGGAATTTATTAAAAAATATGGCGGGGATGCGACAAGGTTTGGGATAATTTGGCAGGTAATGGGAAACCAAGATTTAAGGTTCACCCAAGATCATATCAAAATGGGACAAAAGTTTTGCAATAAAGTTTGGAATGCTAGCAGATTTGTTTTGTTGCAAATTCAAAATTCAAAATTCAAAATGGAAAATTTAAAATTAAAAAAGAAAAAATTGGGAAAAGAAGATAAAAAAATCCTAAAAGCATTAAACAAAACGATAGAATCGGTAAATAAAAGTTTGGAAAAATTTCAATTCGGAAAAGCCGCCCATTTGATTTATAACTTTTTCTGGCACGATTTTTGCGACAAATACATAGAAGAATTCAAAAAACAAAAGTCAAAATTCGAAAGTCAAAAAGTTTTACTTTTTGTGCTATTAACTTCTCTGAAATTGTTGCATCCTTTCATCCCGTTCATTACTGAAGAAATTTATCAAATTTTACCGATTAAAAACAAAAAGAAAAGCATAATGGTTGAAAAATGGCCAAAGCAAATCTAATTTTTTTTCCCTTTGGAATTTTGCCAAGTTTAATCTGGCTTTTGTATTATTTGAGGGAGGATGTCAGGCCTGAACCTAAAAAGATGGTCGTTTTTATTTTCTTATTGGGAATGCTGATGAGCTTTCCGGCTTTCATATTCGAATGCCTGCCATTTGGTTTTGATAAAGAAGGGAAATTAATTTGTAAACTCCAAAATTTTTTTTCAAAGATATTTCCAAAACCCCTTTCTACAATTTTTTATTTTTTCCTTGCTGTAGGCTTAATTGAGGAGGCGGCAAAATACTTTCCAATTAGGCTTTTCATTTTAAAAAGCAAAGAGTTGGACGAACCCATAGATTTAATCATTTACATGATTGTTTCTGGGTTGGGTTTTGCTGCTATCGAAAACATTTTTTTGGCTTTTTCAAAGGAAAGCTACTTTTCGATTTTGATCGGTAGATTTTTGAGCGCCACCCTTTTGCATGCCCTTTGTTCAGGAATTTTGGGATATTTTTTAGCATTAGCATTTTTTGAACAAAAAAAGAAATTTTTGTTTTTATCTTCTGGCTTTTTATTAGCCACTGGCTTGCATGGGCTTTATGATTTTTCTATAATTGAAATTGAAGGAAGTTTGAAAATTTTCATTGTCTTTTTGACTTTAATCTCGGCAGCGATTTTACTCAAAATCTTTTTCCAAAGGTCAAAAAAAATAAAGAGCGTTTGCAAAATATAAATGGCGAACTTTTTTGAAAAATTGAAAAAGGGAATGGGAATAGAAGAGGAAAAAGAAGAAAAAAGGATCGAGAAACCAAAAGAAAAAAAGCAAAAAAAAGAGGAAGTAAAGGTTCAGAAGGTGCAAGAGAAAAAGCCAGAAAAAAAAGAGTACGAAGGTCCTGAAGGGGAATTGGCAATCGATTTGTATCAAACTGATGAAGATTTGGTTTTGCAATCAGCGATTGCTGGAGTGAAAGCAGAAAATTTAGAAATAGAGATCGAGGGAGACATTTTGACGATAAGAGGAGTAAGGGAAAGGCCTTTTGAAGAAAAAGGAGAATTTTTCACCCAAGAGTGCTTTTGGGGTCCTTTTTCGAGGAAGGTGATTTTACCTGTCGAAGTCGATGTCGACAAAGCCGAAGCCCAAATAAAAAATGGAGTTTTGACGATAAGGATTAAAAAGGTTCAAAAAGAAAGGAAAAAGAAGATTTTGGTCAAGGAGTAAAATTGCAGATTGCAAATTGTAGATTGTAAATTTTAAAAAAACCGCGCTTTGCGGTTTTTAAATTTGGGCAAGGTGGGATTCGAACCCACAAGGGAAAAACCCAACAGGTCCTAAGCCTGTCGCGTCTGCCAGTTCCGCCACTTGCCCAAAACTACAAAGCACCGACAATCCTGGCAGCGATAGCAGGAATTGCCCTTGATAAAATGGCAATTACTAAACCAACTACGGCAAACAAAATGTAATTTCTACCGGTCGTCACTTTTTCAGGATTACCGGCAGCAGTAGTTATATTCAAAGCACCCATAATCACCATAACAGCCACGACAGACAAAGCAATGTAGGTCACCCAGTTAGTGATTTTTGCTATGGCATTGATTAAACAAAGAGTTCCCCAATCTGGGGTGACACAATCACCATCTGCTGCTGCCCCTGCCGGACAATCACCGTCTATTGGCGGGGCGCCGGGTGCGCAGTCATTTGCCGCAGTAGTTGTTGCCTCTCCAACCCACCAACCGCTATTATACGTAACGTTTTCGTAAGTTATTGTCCTCACCAACTTGCAACAAGAAATCACTTTCTGGCCAAATCCAACCATCGGAAAGAGCAAACTAACAAAGATTAATATCAATGCGAAATTTTTCAAAGCCATGTTTCAATTTTTAGTTTTGACCTTTTCTCAATTCTATTTTACCTCCTTCAAAAAATAAATCAACCCCCAAAAGGGGGTTGATTTCCAACTAAAAAAACTTTCAATCAAAACTATGCTCCAACGAACCTCCTGGCGATGGCTGGAATTGCTCTTGATAAAAGTGCCACAACTATACCAACGCAGGCAAAAATGATGTAGTTTCTTCCAGCAGTTACTTTTTCAGGAGCCCCAGCAGCCGTTGCCAAAGTAAATGCTCCCATGATAATCATTATTGCAGCAACGGCCAAAAGAATGAAAGAAATCCAATCAGTCACATTGTAAATTGAATTCAGCAAACAAACAGTTCCCCATTCTTTTGTCTTACAATCTCCAGTTGTATCACCTGAATCAGGACAATCGGGAGTACCGGCTGGCGCTGTCTCAGGATCATAAATAGTGTGTCCTTTTAAATATCTCACATCGCCATATAAAATATTTCTTCCCAACTTACAACTCGCAACCTGAGCAAAAGCCATCGGAGCAACTAAAATAGCTAAGAGGATTAATATTGCTAATTTCTTTGCCATTTTATTTTTTATTTATTTTCTTCGACCTTTTTAAAAATTTATCATTTTCACGCCCCTATTCTTCTTACCACAGAAACAAGGGCTTTGGCAAGCATGACGACGAAAAAGCCAATGGCGGTATAAAGAGCGATTTTTTTTGCCCTGTTTACTTTTTCAGGATCTCCGGCAGAAACTCCTAATAAAAAACCAGCGATAATCCACATTAAGGGAGCGATGGCAATGGCTAAATAAAAGACGAAATTGACCAAACTATCGATCAATTGTTCAACGGTTGTCGCCTTTAAAGGGTTTGGAATTACTATTCCACCTTGGGCAAAGACAAAAAGAGGTAAAAAAAAGAGAAGAAAGAAAAGAAATTTCCTCATTAAGTCAATTTTACAATTTTGAAAATAAAAGTCCATAGTGGTGGGGGCCGGCCTCAAATTCTTCTTCTAATTTAAAGCCGATTTCTTCAGCCATTTTTTTAACTTCCTCTGGCGGTACTTTTTCTGCCGGCCCAATTTTACTCTCTTTTTTCCAATCGACTATTAGCAATTTACCTCCTTTTTTCAAAACCCTTTTCCCTTCTTCTAAAACTTTCTTTTTCTCCTCGCATTCAAAAAGGAGGTTTGTCATTAAAACAAGGTCGCAACTTTGGCTCAAAAGCCTCACTCCTTTTTCGACATCGTTCTTTACCAATTCGATGTTTGAGATTCCTTCTAACTTTGCCTTGCTTTTTAAAGCTGAAAGGGGCTCTTCTAACATATCTATAGCATATACTTTACCATCTTCCAAGATTTTTGCCAAGGGTATGGCCCAGCCACCAGAACCCGAACCAAAATCGGCGGCAATTAAATCCTTTTTTAATTTCAATTTTTCTAAAATTTTTTTTGGATTTAAAAATTCTCTTTCCATTTTAGAGATAAGCGGCAGAAACTAATTTATCGCCCTCTTCCAATTTCATTATTCTTACTCCTTGGGTTTGCCTTTTTAATTTTGGAACCGAAGAAATTTTTGTCCTCATTGCTTGGCCTTTTTGAGAAATCAAAATTAAATCTTCCTGGCCAGTCAAAACCTTAAAGCTGGCGATTCTTCCTGTCTTTTGATTTACCTTTGCTGCCTTAATTCCCAAACCTCCTCTTTTTTGAACTTTGTATTCTTTCAAATCAGTCCTTTTCCCAAACCCGTTTTCAGTCAAAGTCAGAATTTCTCCTTTTATCTTACCCTTTTTTTCTTTAATTACCTCAACTCCAACTAACTCATCATTTTTTAATTTTATCCCTCTGACTCCGTAAGAATTCCTTCCCATCTCCCTTATTTCTCTTTCATTAAACCTAATTGCCATTCCGTTTTTTGTTACTAAAATCAAATCATCCTTGCCCGTCGATTTTTGAACTGATTTTAAAATGTCTCCCCTTTTTAATTTGATTGCAATCAAACCAGATTTTCTTATTTTTTTGAAATCTTCGAGGGGCGTTTTCTTTATTATACCTCCTTTTGTCGCCATGACTAAATATTTAACTCCATCCCTTAGATCTTTTTTCCCTAAACTGAGAAAAGTTAAAATTTTCTCTTGGCTTGAAATCTCTAAGAAATTGGTTATCGATTTTCCTTTGGATAACCTGCTTTCTTCTGGAATTTCAAAGGCTGGCAAAGAAAAAACCTTCCCTGACTCAACGAAAAACAAAAGCTGATCTTTTGTATTAACAACTGAAAAATGCAAAACTTCATCCTCCTTTTCTGTTTCAATTCCGATCACTCCTCTTCCTCCTCTTTTTTGAATTTTGTAAACCCTCGGGCTCACCCTTTTTATATATCCGCCTTTTGTCAAAACGATTATTGTTTCTTGTTCTGGGATTAACTCTTCTTCTGAAATTTCTCCGACTTTTTGTTCAAAAATTTTTGTTTTCCTTTCATCCTTAAACCTTTCTTTCAATTGCGAAAATTCTTTTTTCATTACTTCTTTTATTTTCTCTGGACTTTTCAAAATCGAAGTCAATTGTTTTATTTTCAATTTTAAATCTTTGAGTTCATTTTCGATTTTCTTTCTTTCCAGCTTAGCTAAGGAAGCTAATTTTATTTCCAAAATCGCGTTGGCCTGAACTTGGTCCAAATCAAAATTTTTCATCAATTTCTTTTTTGCCTCTTCTCTTTCTCTTGAATTTTTGATCAAAGAAATTACTTTTTCAATATTCCCTAAGCATTTTTCAATTCCTTCTAAAATATGGGCCCTTTCTTTTGCCCTTTCTAAATCGAACCTCATCCTTTTGATTACTATCTCTTTTCTGAACTCCAAAAATTCTCTCAAAATTTCAACCAATCCCATCACCTTTGGTTGGATTCCACCAGAAAGGGCCAGCATGTTTAAATGGAATGTCTTTTGGAGATCGGTAAATTTAAAAAGGGCATTCAAAATTTTCTTTGGCTGAGATTCGGATTTTAACTCAATAACAATCCTTATTCCTTCTTTGTCGGATTCATCCCTTATTCCCTTTATTCCCTCTACTCTTTTTTCTTGGACTAAATTAGCAATTTGTTCCAAGAGGTTGGATTTTAGAACTTGAAAAGGAATTTCGGTAATAACGATTTTTGGTTTTTTTCCTTCCTCGACGATTTCGGCTTTTCCCCTGACTAAAATCGGTCCTTTTCCGATTGAATAGGTTTCGATCAGAGATTTTAAATCAAAAACTTGACCGCCAGTTGGAAAATCTGGCCCTTTGATGAACCTAAAGAGGTCTTGGGTGTTGGCTTTCGGATGATCCAAAAGATAAATCAAAGCATCTAAAGTTTCAGAAAGGTTATGGGGAGGGATGTTGGTAGCCATTCCTACGGCAATTCCCAAAGTACCGTTCAAAATTAACTGGGGGAAAGGGGAAGGTAAAACGGTCGGCTCTTTTTTTGTTCCGTCATAATTCGGTTGAAAATCGACGGTATTTTTTTCGATTTCTTCAAGCATCTCTTGGCCAAACTTTGAGAGGCGACATTCAGTATACCTCTGAGCAGCCGGAGGGTCACCGTCAATAGAACCAAAATTTCCCTGCCCTTCGACCAGAGGATATCTCAAAGAAAAATCCTGGGCCATTCTGACCAAGGCTTCATAAATCGGAGCATCGCCATGAGGGTGATACTTTCCCATAACCTCACCGACGACGGCTGCCGATTTTCTGAATTTGGCATCTGATTTCAAACCCATCTCATACATCGCATACAAAATTCTCCTCTGAACTGGTTTTAATCCATCCCTGACATCGGGAAGGGCTCTGGAAACAATGACTGACATTGCATAGTCAATGTAAGATTCTTCCATCTCCTTTGTAATTTCTTTCTCTCTCAAAGTCCCAATCTTCAATTTTTCTTTTTCTTTCATTTTGTTTTTGGAATTAAGTTTTCAATTTTTGGTATTTTCTCTAATTTTTCTTTTAATTTTTGTATTTCAAGCTCTTCCCCAATTTTCTCTGGCTTTATCTCTTTCAGTTTTAACTGAACATATTTTCCGTAAAGAAAAAATAGAAATACAGAAAGGGGAATGAGAATTGACCAAAAAATAATTTTTCTTTTTCTTTCTGGTAAGCTTCTAACTTTTTCCAAAAACTTCATGGTTTTAAAACTACTATTTTTGCTTCCTCTGGCGAAAGTTCTCTTTTTTTGATCGAAAGCTTTGGCATTGGTTCAATTTTTTTTATTCCTAACAATTTCAAAAATTTTTCTAAACCATCGAGCTTAATTTTCAACTTTGGTAGGGAATAATGCATGGGAATGGTGATTTTTGGCTCAACTTGAACTAAAATTTCTATTGCCTCCTTGGCAGAAATCGTATAAACTCCACCTATTGGAATCATCAATACATCGATTTCGCCCATTCTTTCTAGTTGCTCGTCAGTCAATTTTTTTTGTCCAAAATCTCCCAAATGACAAATTTTTATTCCTTCTGCCTCGATGGTATAAATAGTATTTCGGCCCCTTTCTTCGCCTTCTTTTTGATCATGAAAAGAGGGAATTCCCTCAATATAAACTCCTTTGACCTCGTACTCTCCCGGTCCTTCGATCAAAAAGGGATTGCCCAAAACGCCCTTTTTATTATTATGGTCATAATGGGAATGAGAAATTAATAAAACATCGGCTTCCAGTTTTGGTAACCTTAAGCCAATTTTTTCAGAAAAGGGGTCGATAACAATCTTAACTTGATTTCCTTTGGAAACATTGGCCAAAATTTGAAAGCAAGAATGGCCTTTCCAAAAAATTTGCATAAAATTAATTTAACACATTTGAACTCACTTTTCAAGAAAAAGAAGATGTGATAAAAATGGAAAATATGAAAGAATTATTAAAAAAAGAGGAATTCAAACCGCTAAAAGTTGGGGAAATCGTCGAAGGAAAAATAATAGCCAGGGGAAAATCGGCAATCTATTTAGATTTGGGAAAATACGGAACTGGAATAATTTATGGAAAGGAATTTTTTGAAGCCAAGGATATTTTAAAAGAGATAAAAATCGGAGAAAATATTTTTGCCAAAGTTTTGGAACCAGACAATGAAGAAGGCTTTGTCGAATTATCGTTTGCTCTGGCAAAAAAAGAGTTGGCTTTCGAAAAGCTAAAAGAAGAAAAAATAATAAAGGCAAAAATAATCGGTGCCAACAAAGGAGGTTTGTTAGCCCAAATTTCAGGAATACCGGCTTTTCTGCCGGTTTCGCAGTTGAGTTTCAAAAACTATCCGAGGGTAAAGGGTGATTCAGAAAAGATTTTGAAAAGCTTGCAAAAATTTATCGGAAAGGAATTGGAGGTAAAAGTTTTAAGCTTGAACAAAGAAGGAGGACAAATCATCATTTCTGAAAGGTTGGCCGAAGCTGAAAAATCAAAGGAATTGTTAAAAAAATATAAAATCGGAGATGTGGTCGAAGGGGAAGTGACTGGATTGACAGATTTTGGTGCCTTTTTGAGGTTTGGCGAATGCCTAGAAGGGATGATCCATATTTCTGAAATGGGAGAGAAAGTAAAAGATCCTTCAGAAATTTTAAAAATCGGCGATAAAGTTAAAGCAAAAATAATTGATATTTCTCAGGGAAGAGTTTCTCTTTCTCTTAAAATTTGAAAATTAAAAAATTCCTTGTTATAATTTAAAATATGAATGGATTAATGAAAAATCTTTTTTTGATCTTTTTGATTTTATTTTTGGTTTCTCTGTTTTTTTCTCTTTTGCCAATCCAAAGAATAAAGGAAATTTCAATCAAACAATTGGTTTCCGATATAAACGAAGGGAAAGTAAAGGAGATCGTTGTTTTGGATAGCCAATTAGAAATCACTTATAAAAATGGGGAAATAGCAAAATCGAGAAAAGAAGAAGGGGTAAGCCTTCGCCAAACTTTGATCGATTATGGCCTAGAGAATGAAAAGTTCAAAGATGTCGATGTTAAAATAAAAGAGTTGTCGAAAGTCTGGGATTGGTTGGGGCCTTTGTTAATCTTTGGAATTTTACCGCTTCTTTCGCTTTTCATTTTCTTTTGGTTCATTTTTAGACAGGCAAGAGTCGGAGCCAGCCAGGCCTTCGATTTCACAAGAGCAAGGGCAAGGGTGGTTGGCGGAGGGATAAAACCAAAAGAAAAAATAACCTTCAACGACATTGGCGGTTTGAAAGAAGCAAAAGAGGAATTGAAAGAAGTGGTTGATTTTTTAAAGAATCCAAAAAAATATTTGCAAATTGGGGCAAAAATTCCAAGGGGAGTTTTGTTAATCGGAGCACCAGGAACTGGAAAAACCCTTTTGGCTAGGGCGGTGGCCTGCGAAGCAGGAGTTCCATTTTTTTCAATTTCTGGTTCGGAATTCATCGAACTTTTTGTTGGCGTAGGAGCGGCAAGAGTAAGGAGCCTCTTTGAACAGGCAAAAAAGGCAGGAAGAGCAATAATTTTTATCGATGAAATAGACGCCATCGGCAGGGTAAGAGGGCCGGCCATTACTGGTGCCCATGAAGAAAGGGAGCAAACTTTGAACCAAATTTTGGCTGAAATGGATGGGTTCGAAAGGGAAGATGGAAGGATTGTGATGGCTGCCAGCGTAGCTGGAGATACTCCAGTTTTGATTAAAGAAAGAGGTGTTTGTAAGCTCTTACCAATTTCAAAAGTCATCGATCCTTATTATAAAGAAGGGGAAGAAAGAGTTGAAAAATTAGTCGAAGGAATTGAAGTTTTGGGCTTTGAAAGAAAAATTCCAAAGCAAAACAGAAAAAACATTTATTTTAAAAACAGTGCCTTTAAAAAAGTGAGAAGCGTTTACCGTCATAAGGTAAATGAAATTTACGAAGTCGAGTATCAGGGAGGTAAGATAAAAACTACTGGAAATCATTCTCTATTCATCAGAAGCTCCAAGGGCCTGCAATTGAAACCAGTAAGTCAATTAAAACCAGGGGATGTATTGGTTGGATTACCGTTTAAAGAAAAAAGGGAAATTAGAGCCCACAAATTTAACCCCCAGTTTGAACTCGAACTCTCAGTCTGGCGTCCAGTTTTTGAAAAATTTGAACCGATAAATCACATTTACCAGTTTGTTTTATCGCAATCAGGAAAAATATCCCAGAGAAAACTGGGCAAAATAACTGGATTTGCTCAGACAACGATCAGCCAATGGCAAAGGGGATTGTGCGGACCGAGGGTCTTATCTAAGAACTATTTCCAGCATAAAGAGGTTTTACCTGAGAAAGTAAAAGTCACTCCTGATTTGATGCGCCTTTTTGGATATTATGTTGCTGAAGGTTATGCTAGAAAAGAAATTGATTTTTGCCTAAACAGGAAGGAAAAAGAAAAAATTGAGGACATTAAAAATTTAATGAAGAAAATCTTCAATTTGGAACCGAGCGAAATAAGATTGAAAACGCCAGGGGCGATTAACATAGTTTATTACTGTAAACCATTGGCCAGCTTTTTCGCCTTCCATTGCGGTAAAGGAGCGGAAAATAAACATTTACCAAGTTTCCTTTTTGAAGCACCTTTTGAATATTTCAGAGAATTTTTAAGAGGATATTTAGGAGGCGATGGATACGTTAATAAGAAGACAAAAAAAGGAGAAATAACTTCAGTAAGTAAACAACTAATTTTAGAATTGAATTGGCTTTTTAGAATGCACGGGTTTAAAAGTTACATTTCTTCTTTCAGAGCAAAAGAGGGAAGAAGAGTTAAAAACGGTAAACCCTTAAAAGAAACTCTCGCCTGGAGAATAGGTTTTGGAAAGACTCAAAATCCTTTGAATAATTCAGATGAGAGAATAAAAGGTTGTATTTGGAGGCCAATTGTAAAAAGCGTCAAAAAGATTCCTTACAATGGCTATGTTTATGATTTTTGTGGGTGTCAAAACGAAGCATTTTTTGCTGGCGAAAACCCAATCTTAGCCCACAATACTAACAGGCCAGATATGTTAGACCCAGCTTTGTTAAGGCCTGGAAGGTTTGACCGAAGGATTGTTTTAGATTTACCGGATGTTAACGAAAGGGAAGAGATTTTAAGAATTCATTGTCGAGGAAAGCCATTGGCTTTGAACGTAAATTTGAGAGAAATTGCCGAAAGGACGCCCGGATTTTCAGGAGCGGATTTAGAGAACGTCGTCAACGAAGCAGCGATTTTAGCTGCCAGGAAAAATAAAACTCAAATTTTCCAAGAAGATCTTTTAGAATCGATAGATAAGGTTTTGCTAGGGCCTGAAAGGAAATCGCATGTTCTTTCAAAAAAAGAAAAGGAAATTGCCGCCTTTCACGAAGCCGGCCATGCCTTGACTGCTGCTTCTTTGCCAGAGGCAGAACCAGTAAGAAAAATTTCGATCGTTGCCAGAGGGTTGGCGGCTGGCTATACCTTGAAAATGCCAACAGAAGAAAGAAAGATAAAAAGCAAAAAGGAATTTTTAGCTGAGATAATGACTCTTTTGGGTGGCTATTGTGCTGAAAGGATTAAGTTTGGTGAAATTTCAAGCGGTGCTGCCAACGATTTAAAGGAGGCCTCAAACTTAGCCAGAAAATTGGTAAAAGAATATGGAATGTCATCTCTGGGACCGATTTCCTTTGGCGAAAAGGAAGAGGCGATATTTTTGGGAAGGGAGTTTTTCGAGTACAAAAATTATTCAGAAAAAATAGCTGAAAAAATTGACAAAGAGACAATAAAAATTATAAATCAATCTGAGAGGAAAGTAACTAAGATTTTAAAAAGAAAAAGGAAACTTTTAGAAAAGATTGCCAAAAAATTGATCGAAAAAGAAACGATAGAAAAAGAAGAGTTTGAAAAATTAATCGGAAAAAAGCGCGTGTAGCTCAGCGGTAGAGCAGCACTCTTATAAAGTGAAGGTCGCTGGTTCGAATCCAGCCACGCGCAATTATTAAAATCCCCCGAAGTGGAAAAATAGAAGGTGAAAGCAAGGTCGGGGGATTTTGGGCGGTTAGCTCAATTGGCCAGAGCGTTCGCTTGACGTGCGAAAGGTTGTAGGTTCGAGTCCTACACCGCCCAATGGAAAAAGTAAAGGAATTTTTAAAAACTTATTTGAAAAAAGATTTGCCAGAAATTAGGGCTGGAGATATCATCAGGGTTTATCAAAAATATAAAGAAGGGGGGAAGGAAAAGACATCGATTTTCGAAGGTTTGGTCATTGCCAGAAAGCACGGAAAAGAGATCGGAGCAACGATCACCGTCAGAAGAGTAATCGATGGAGTTGGAGTGGAAAGAATTTTTCCAATTCATTCGCCAACGATTGAAAAAATAGAGATAATAGGAAGAGAAAAAGCGAGGAGGGCAAAGCTTTATTATTTGAGAAAGAAAAAATAATTTGCGGACGTGGCGGAATTAGAAGACGCGTGCGTTTGAGGTGCGCATGGGTTTATCCCGTGAGGGTGCAAGTCCCTCCGTCCGCACGGGCGCGTAGCTCAGCGGCCAGAGCGTTCGCCTTACACGCGAAAGGTCTCAGGTTCAAGTCCTGACGCGCCCAAAGCCGGGGTAGTGTAGCTGGTGCGCACGGATGTCTGAAAAACATCAAGATGCGGTTCGATTCCGCACCCCGGCATGCGGGTGTAGTATAACGGTTATTACGCTACCTTGCCAAGGTAGTGAAGGGGGTTCGACTCCCCTCACCCGCTTAACACCCTTACCCCTAGAGTTTGCCTCTCTGGCGCTAAGCGCCAGCGCCCTTCGGGCTTCGGCAAACTCTCCGTGGCGCTCGTTTCACTCGCTGTCACCCCCTCTTCCTAAATTGCCTCGCTTCGCTTCATGCTACCTCTAAAATAAATAAAAATGGTTTAACTTATTTTTAATTACCCTCACCCGCTCTTGACATAACTTTTTCAAAAAGATAACATAAAAAAACTTTCTCTTTGAAATGAGGCTAAAAAAATCAATGATTGAAATCCTTTTGATTTTTTCCTCGATTTTTGGGATTTTTTTTCAATTCCCTTTAGAGGCAGAAAAAACGAGCTTTGATTTTAATTTGCCAAAATCTCCGACTTTAGGAGGAAATACTTTGATAGCTATAGCCAATCCAAAGAATCCTGAGCCAAAAGTAATAAAAAGGTTGAACGTAATTTTGACTGCCTATTCTAGTTCTCCTTGGGAAACAGACGAAGATCCTCACATAACTGCTGCCGGAACAAAAGTAAAATATGGAATCGTTGCCAACAACTTATTGCCCTTGGGAACGAAGATTAAAATTCCAGAAATTTTTGGAGATGAAATTTTTGTTGTCGAGGACAGAATGAATTGGAAAAAGGGAAAATACCAAGTCGATGTCTGGTTTGATGATTATTTAAAGGCAAAAGAATTTGGAGCAAAAAAAACCTACATTGAAATCTTAGAAGACTAAAAATAAAACTCCACCGAAAAGGTGGTTTTTTTATTTGTGCCCGGGGAGGGACTTGCACCCTCACGGAGATAAAATCTCCATTGGGTTTTAAGCCCAACCTGTCTTCTAATTCCAGCACCCGGGCTTGAGGCGTGGGCGGGAATCGAACCCGCGTATAGTGCTTTTGCAGAGCACCGCTTTACCACTTAGCTACCACGCCAAATCTATTTTATCTCATTTTTTCTCTTTTTTCAATTTAAACAAAATTTTTTCTATCTTCGCGGCTTCGATCAGCTTTTTTTCAGATAGGAAAACAATCTTTGGTATTTTTCTCATTTTCAAAAGGGAATTCAATTTTTTTTGCAAAAAATAACTTTGCTCTTTTAATTTTTCAAAAACCTCCTTTTCCCTTTCTTCTGGTAAAACAGAAATAAAAACCCTGCACTCTGAAAGGTCCTTTAAGGTTTCAACCCGAGTCAAGGTTACTAAAACATCTTTTGGAAATTCCAATTCTTTTAAAATTATTTTTGAAAGCTCATTCCTGATTAAATTGTTTATTCTTTTAATTCTTTCTTTCATATCTCTATTTTTTCTTTCTCCTCTTTGTAAACCAAAAGGATATCGTCGATTTCAATCTTTCTATCTCCTTCGTACAAAATTCCAACTTCTTCTCCTTTGCCCGCTCTTTCAATATCTCTTTTGTTCTTTTGTAAATTCAAAATCGATCCTTGGCCAATTTTTTCTCCCCCTCTGAAGACTTCGATTTTTGTTCCTTTCTTTACTTCCCCTTCGATTACCCTTGCTCCGATGATTTGTCTGGTCTTCTTTGTGAAGAAAACAACTAAAACCTTTAATTTTCCCAAATCAACCCTCTTTATTTCTGGCTCCAAAACCATTTGAATTAACTTCCTTACCCCTTCGATCAAATCGTAAATGACATCGAAAATAAAAACCTTTATTTTTTCTCTTTCTGCCAAAATCTTTGCTCCGGGAGTCATTTTTACTCTGAAACCCAAAATCAAAGCCTTCGAAGTTTTTGCCAACTTTATATCGTTTTCGTTGATCTGGCCAGGTTCAGCTTTGACGATTTTCAAAACAACCTTTTCTTGAGGAATTTTAGAAAGAATTTCTTCGATTGGTTCGATAGAACCTGAGCAATCAGTTTTTAAAACTAAATTCAGAACCTTTTGCTCTGGTAAAACTGAGAGGGGTTTTATTTCCTTTTCTTTTTTCTTTTTCACATAGCTCTTTGCTTCTTCGAGATTTGAAAAAACTATAAACTCTTCTCCGATCATTGGACATTCTTCAAAGCCATACAAAATAGCCGGCTGAGCTGGCATTGCTTCCTCGATCTTTTCTCCTTTAAAATTTTCGATCAACCTTATTTTTCCAAAAGCAGAAGGAGTGGCAACGATCTGACCGGTTTTTAATTTCCCTTGCTCTAAAATTGCTGTTGCCTTTGGCCCTTTTTTTGGATCGACAAAAGATTCGATTATTACCCCTTGGGCTGGTTTTCCAAGATCGGCTTTTAAATTTTCAATCTCAGCCAACAATAAAATCAAATCCAAAAGTTCTTCAATTCCTTTACCGGTTTTAGCCGAAGTTAAAATGAAAGGCACCTTTCCTCCCATCTCTTCGACTAAAATTCCTTCTTTTGCCAATTCCCTTTTTGCCTTTTCAGGATCGATATCTGGTAAATCGGCCTTGTTTAAAGCGCAAATCAAAGGAATTTTTGCCTCCTTAATTATTGAAATTGCCTCTTTTGTTTGGGCCTCAACTCCTTTTTTTCCATCCAAAACTAAAACAGCAATGTCAGCAACCTTTGCTCCTCTGGCCCTCATTTGGGAAAAGGCCTCATGACCAGGGGTATCGATGAAGGTTATTTTCTTTCCTCCTCTTTCAACTTCGTAAGCACCGATATGCTGGGTGATAAGTCCGCCTGGCTTTCCTTCAGTAAATTGAAATTTCCTTATAGCATTGAGCAAGCTCGTTTTCCCTGAATCGATGTGGCCCAAAATTACGACTACTGGTGGTTTTTTTATCTCCATTCGGAGGGGGCGGGACTCGAACCCGCAAACCCTTTTAAGGGTCCACGCTCTCCAGGCGTGTGCCTTGCCCATTCGGCGCACCCCTCCTAAAATGCTACTTTCTTTAATTCTTTAATCCTTTCTTCTATCGGCGGGTGGGTTGAAAAAATTTTTACTAACCAACTTTCAATCTCTTTACCTTTGAAAGGGGAAACGATGAAAAGATGGGCGGTCGAAGGATCGATCCTTTTCAACTGACTTTGGTCATTGGAAATTTTCTCTAAGGCTGAAATTAAACCTTCGGGATATCTTGTCAACAAAACTGCCGAGGCGTCGGCCAAAAATTCCCTTTTTCTTGAAATTGCCAACCTAATCAAATTGGCAACAAAAGGAGCCAAAATTGCTCCTAAAATTCCTAAAAGGAAAAAAATTAAATTCCCTCTTTCTTCCTTTTTTCTCGGTCTAAAATAACCCATCCTCAAAAACCAATTGGCCAAAAGCGAAATTGCACCAACTAAAACGACGATCGCCGAAGCCAAAAGGATATCTTTGTTTTTGATATGAGAAATTTCATGGGCGATAACTCCTTCAAGCTCAGTCCTTTCTAATTTTTCCAAAAGGCCTCTGGTAACGGCGATTGCCGAATGTTTTTCATCTCTACCGGTGGCAAAGGCATTTGGCTGGGCTTCATTTAAAATATAAACTCTTGGGGTAGGAATTCCGGCAGTGATCGAAAGGTTTTCAACAATCCGATAAAGTTCTGGGTTATCTTCTTTTTTAATTTCTTTTGCTCCGGTCATTGCCAAGACGATTTTGTCTGAATACCAATAGGCAGAAAAGCTTTGGATTGTAGCCAAAATTATTGCCAAGATCAAGAAAAGATTGTTTTCAAAAAAATAACTAAAGAGCCAACCCAAAAACAAAATCAAGAAAAAAATGAAAAATATTAAAACCCAAGTCTTCCTGATATTTTCCTCAGCCAAGGTATAAACAGTAACCATGTTAAGAATTTAGAATTTAACTTTCGGCGTTTCTCTTTCTTCCGGAGCTGAAATTTCAAACAGATCCATCTTTTTGAACCTAAAAATTGAGGCGATGATGTTCGAAGGGAAGCTTTCGATTTTTATGTTCAAATCTCTGACGTTTGCGTTATAAAACCTCCTGGCTGCCTGAATTTTATCTTCTGTATCTCTGATTTCTCTTTGAAGCTCAAGGAAATTGGCCGATGCTTTCAAATCGGGATAGTTTTCGGCAACAGCAAAAAGGGTTTTTAATGTTTCTGATAAATAATTTTCAGCCTCTCCTTTTTCTTTTATCGTCTTTGCTCCCATCGCCCTTGTCCTGGCTTCGGTTACTTTTTCCAAAACTTCTCTTTCGTGGGCAGCATATCCCTTGACCGTCTCAACCAAATTTGGAATCAAATCGTGCCTTCTTTTTAACTGAACGTCGATATCTGCAAAAGCCTCTTTTGCCCTATTCCTTAGCTTTACCAAACTGTTAAAGGTAGCTCCTACCCAAGCTCCGATTAAAACTAAAATGACGATTATTATTATCCACATTTTTTTTAAATAACTTTGACCTTTAAACTTTCATTATTATACATTTTTCTCTAAATTTTTTCAAATAAAAAGCCAGCAAAAGCTGGCTTTTTAAAAACTATTTATGCCAGTCCTATCGACTAGTCATAATATTATGATCGCGTGCCGATCTAACTTCCACTCTATAAGGCGGGGTAGTGGTGCTCCATCTTATTTCATAATCAGTGTCGTATCCTGCGGCACAACCAGTGTACGGAGCACCAGCTTCTGGATCTCTTGGAAGGGAGCCAATATAATCAGGGTATAGACAAGGACAAATATCGTAATCAGTATCTGATATCTCATGCCAAGTGGTGGTCACATCGTAAGGCGTTCCATCAACAGTGCAACTCCAAGTTCCAGCCCTATCAACCGTTCTTTGAGCAATAGCATTAGCTAAGACATTAACATGGCTCCAACGAGTAGCATCCCTAGCAGCAGCCATTTGTTTTGCTGGGTTGATCGCAGCAATCGTTATCCCAATCAAAATTATTACAATTCCAATAACGATTAATAATTCGAGTAAGGTAAATCCTTTCATTTTATTTATTTTTTATTTTCGACCTTTTTTAACGTGTAACTTTAATGTCTGGTGGAGTTCCGTCTTCGGATTGGGCGTTTGGAGCAAATATCGTTATTCTGCTCGTCGTCGCATCTTGAAAAATCTTATAGCCAGTGTTGTAAGTTGGAGGACAGGATGTCAAGGGATTGCCGACAGATGGGTCTTGGGGCAAAGATGGTAGATATCTTGGAACTAAGCAATTGCAAATATTCGCCTCGGTATTACTGATGAAATGGCCAGAAGTTGAAGTTGTAATTTGAGGATAATCAGAACAAGTCCAAACTCCTTTATTATCGATTATGTTTTGTGAAACAGCGTTGAGCAAGGATGTAACGTCGGACCATCTCCTGGCGTTGTTGGCTTTGGCAAATTGCCTAGCTGGATTGATGGCTGCGATCAAAGATCCGATTAAAACTATTAAAACTCCAATAACAATTAGCAATTCCAAGAGTGTGAAGCCCTTCATAATTTTATTTTACCTTTTTAGCAAATTTATTCCAGACCTTTGAGGATCTTTTTCCAAACCTCTAAGAGCCGATCCGATGGCAACTGAATAAAAATAAGGGTTGATCTTCAATGCCTCTTTAAAATATTCTTTTTTTCTTAAAATTTCAATATCGATTTTTTCCCAGGGATCGCCCATTAAAACCTCTTTTTCTAAGTTTTCAGCCAAATATTCTTTCAAATAGGGCAAACTGGCTGAACCGCCAGTCAAAATAATTTTTTCAACTTTTTTTGAAGTTTTGTTGAAAAAATAATTCTCAATTTCCCTTTCTTGCTCGATTAAACTCTGGATTTCCTTTTGCAAAATTAAAAAAACCCTCCCTTCTTTTCTTGCTGGATTTAAACCAATTTCTCTTTTTAACCTTTCTGCCTCTTCGAATGAAATTCCAAACTTCTCTGAAATTGCCTTTGTAAAGGAAATGCCGGCCACTGGGTTTGAGATGCTCAACCTCAATTTTCCTTTATCAAAAAGAATGAAATTTGAAAATTTCGAGCCAACATCCAAAATCAAAACAACTTTTTCATTTTTAACCAAAGCCCTTCCCAAACTCAAGGATTCGCTTTCTATTGCCAAAGAAGAAATTTTACAATCTGAGAAAATATCTAAATAATCTTTGACGATTTCTTTTGGACAGGCAACTATTAAAACTTCATTTTCTTTGGTCTCGTAATCGAAAAAAAGTTCTTCTAAGGGATAGGGAAAGTTTTCTTTTGCTTTTTCTTTCACTAATTCAAAAATATCTTTTTGAAAACCGGAAACAAAAAAGGAATGGACGAAGATTTTAGATTCTGGCATCGAAAACACAAATTTTTTTGTCTTCAATTTCCCAAAATCTGGCTTTGAAATCAATTCTCTCAAAAGAATCTCAAGCTCTTTCTTTTTTAAAACTTTCCCATCTCTTACAA
>Ga0209225_1000593_pt1 | contig 40488 bp, 53 predicted proteins | sample WasSprMetagenome_FD_184732 | JGI IMG/M metagenome (GOLD analysis project Ga0209225, IMG submission 184732) | Sulfidic aquatic microbial communities from Washburn Spring, Yellowstone National Park, USA - WS (SPAdes) (version 3) | ecosystem: Environmental > Aquatic > Thermal springs > Hot (42-90C)... | reverse complement strand
TGGGGCTGCCCGCCCATTAAAGGGGAACGTGAGCTGGGTTTAGACCGTCGTGAGACAGGTCGGACTCTACCCACGGGGGGTGCGGGCCGCCTGAGGGGAAGGTGACCTCAGTACGAGAGGAACGGGTCGCCGCGGCCTCTGGTGTAGCGGTCATTTGACAGGGTGTATGCCGCGTAGCTACGCCGTAGGGGGTAACCGCTGAAAGCATCTAAGCGGGAACCCCTCCCCGAAAAGAGGCGGCCGTTCCCGGGCGAAAGCCCGGGAGGAGGGCTCCCGTAGAAGACGGGGTTGATGGGGCGGGGGTGAATGCCCCGAGGGGCTTACGCCTCGAGGGGTGCAGCCCACCGCTCCCAATAGCCCGACGCCGACCTGGGGCGGGGACCGGGTATAAGCGGGCTTGCGCAGTGCTCATTGAGGGTTCATGCTTCTGCTTACTTAGTTAGGCTTTTCTCCCCTGATTTCCATATGGAGTCCCAGAGGTGAGTTTAGATGGCGTCAGAGGACAAAGTTCAGCAGGGTAGTGAAAAGCAGAGGGATCCCAAGAGGGTCTGGGTTCAGAAAATGGTCAAGAGCGCTAAGCTTCACCACAAGCTATGCCCTTTTTACGACAGGAAGAAGAGGTTTTGCTTCTTAAAGCTGGGCGAGAAGTGCCCACTTGATGGTAGGTTTGAAAACTGCTCTGTATTCACAGGGTTTCTGGAGAAGAGATACGATGAAATTGTGGCTGCAGGCAAGCCCCTGCCAATAGACTTTGAGGACCCTTTAGTGCAGTTTGGAGTGGCTTAGCAATGTGCCTTAACGCTGTTAATGATTTAAAGCTCTGCATAGCTAACGCTACGGGGGCTCCAGTAGAGAGACTTGCTAAAGGCCTTGACATTCCCAAGGAGGAGTTCGGGGACTTTGTAATAGTGCTGCCGAAGGCCGGCATCGATAGGGTGCAGGCAGAGGGAATAGCGGAGTCTATAATGAGGTGCGGGCTTATTGCCAGAGCAGAGTTAAAGGGAATATACTTAAACATCTTTTTAAACAGAGAGCTGTTTTCATCAAAAGTGCTGGAGTACATTGTAAACGATAACGAGTATGGCATTTGCAGAGAAAGAGAGCCTAAGAGAATAGTTGTAGAGTATGTCTCTGCAAACCCCATTCACCCACTACACATAGGAGCAGCAAGAAACGCTGCTCTTGGTAGCTTCATAGCCACAATACTTAAAGCTTTTGGAAATAACGTACAGACAAGGTTCTACATAAATGATGTTGGAAGACAAGTTGCAACAGTAGCACTAGGCTTTAAACTACTTGGTAAAGTAGAGATACCGAGCAATGCAAAGCCTGATCACTGGATCGGCCTTATTTACGCAATAACCAACACAATTGCAGAAATCCAGAGCATTAAGAAGAGGCTTAAGACGGCCACAGGAGAAGAGGCTGAAAGGCTTCGAGAAGAACTAGATGAGCTTACAGCAGATGCGGCAAGGCTTTGGAAAGCCGCGCCAGACATATTTAGCGAAATTTCGGAAAAGCTTAAGGATATTGATTTTGAAGAAGAGCTCTCCAGGATCATGAGGGGGTATGAAAAAGGTGAAGCAGAAGTAGTGCAACTTATCAGAAACGTTGTTAGTGCATGCATTGAGGGGTTTAAGCAAACTCTGCAGAGGTTTGGTGCAGAGATAGAGGTTTGGGATTGGGAAAGCGATTTGGTGTGGTGTGGAGATGTTGAGAAAGTGCTTAGAGCACTGAAGAGAAAGGCAGTAGAACACAAAGGGGCGCTGGCTCTGAGCTTTAGCTCTATAGACAGCGCTGAGCTGAGGGAGAAGCTGAGAATACCAAGAGAACTTGAAATACCGCCTCTAGTCCTTCAGAGAAGCAATGGAACAACACTTTACACAGTTAGAGACATTGCCTACACATTAAAGAAGTTCAGAGAATTCAACGCTGATAAAGTCATAAATGTGATAGCCTCAGAGCAAACCCTTCCACAGGCTCAGCTAAGGCTAGCTTTATACATGCTGGGCCATGTAAGAGAAGCAGAAAATCTCATTCATTACAGCTACGAGATGGTCAATGTCGAGGGTATGAAGATGAGCTCGAGAAGGGGCAGAATCATAACACTAGACGATATGCTTGACGAGGCTAAGAGGAGAATTATGGTTGAGCTTGAGAAAAGAGGTAGTGCTTCAGAAGCTATAGCGGAGAAAATGGGGGTAGCTGCTGTAAGGTTCTACCTACTCTTCGTATCTCCAACAAGACCTGTAAAGTTTTCATGGGCTTTAGCACTAGATTTTGAAAGGAACTCAGCCCCATACCTGCTCTACACCTATGCGAGAACAGAGGGAATATTTAGAAAAGCTAGGGAGCTAGGCATTGAGCTCGATTGGAAGAAACTGCTTAAAATTATGGATAGGAGCTTCACAATTAGCGATCGCAGGTGGAGGCTTGTAAAAATGGTTTCAATGTTTCCAGAGGTCATGTACAAGAGCTATGAGGAGCTCGATCCATCAGCACTCGCACTATACCTGCTTAGGGTTGCTGATGAGTTTAACACGTGGTATGATGAAGAGCCTATTGTTGTTGAAAAGGATGAGAAGCTAAGAGCCTCAAAGCTTCTCTTGGCATATGCCATAAACAGGGTTCTGGACAGGGGATTGCGGATATTAGGTATAGAGCCTGTAGAGAGGATCTAGGTAGACAGCCATGTTAAGCGGGTGCGAAGAAACGGTGAAGCTTTATGACATAGAGGGTTATGCGCAAGCAGGGTTTGTAAGGAATGCAAAGTATATTAGCTGTGGAAAAAGCAAAGTTAAGATCTTATTACAACTTATTAATAACAAAGTAGTATGTAGTCCCTGCCTTGATCAGCAAGTTGCAGAGTTAAGCAAAAGAGTTATAGAGCTGTACAGAGTAGTTGAGTTACAGAGATGATGAGTGGTATTACCACAGAGCAACGCTGTGAAGAAGACGCTAGACTCTGATTCTAAGGGGTTCAGCTCTTATGTAGGTTCATATTGATTTAATGCGGTCATCACATCATCTCCTTTCCCCTGCATCACTTCTTGGGTCTGCATCCGCCTTGGGGGCGTTCAGGGCCGCCCCAGGGACCCCACATCTTGAGCTACCCTCGGGGAGAGCCTGTAGAGGGCTCTTCACCCCTCACAGGGAACACCATCAAAATACACAATAATAATATTAAACCTTATAAACCTATATGAAAACCAAAACAGTTGCGAAAGGCGCATCCTAGTACAGTTCTTCATAATCAATGGGAATCTTTTCCTTTAGGCTGAGAAGATAGGCTTATGTAATTACACATGGGGTTTGAAAACAAGTTTGAGAGCTCTTCAAGGGCTATAAATTTATAAGCCTAGAAAGGGCAAGAGCTGTGATGCATGTTATAAAAGTACGGTTGGTGAAAAGATAATGCAGTTCTGCCCAAAATGCGGAGGACTTATGATGCCTGTGAAGAAGGAGGGTGGTGTAGTAGCTTTAAGGTGCAGTAAATGCGGGTATGAGCTTCTGCCTCAGGGCAAGGAGTATACTGTAGGTGTTCAAACAGCTTCTGTAGATAGGGTTAAGACAACGTCAGTTATTAGTGAGGGTAAGAAGGTTGGTAGGAAGAAAGAGGAGATAGAGCAGGAAAAGGAGGAGTACTATAAGGAGGTATTCTTAGAGCTGCTTCACGAGGAGGAGTATGGTGAAGAGTCATAGAGCTTTTGGAATCCTTGGTAAGATTTTTAGAGAAAAGTGAGAGAGTTTCTGAAGCCATTTTCACCACACTTATTGATAAGCTTTTGGGGAAAAGCAGTATAGCCATAGTACACTGCGGCTCTGTAGAAGGAGTGGCAAAGCATTTAGAAACACTCCTCAGAATATCGCTAGGAAGAGTAAATGTAATAACGATGAATGGTGACTACATTTATAATACTGTACTGCCTTACATGGCCGATTTTATTGAATATGCCTTATTATTTTCCTCAACTCGAAGCCAGGGATGTGCAAGTAGGGTACGGCAAGCGCTCAAGCTCTTAGGCATAGACTTTTACGCCTTGCTACCTAAACCTATTCACGAGGTAGTAGGTTATGCGTTAGCAGAAGGAGAAAATGTCATGGAGCTTGACGAGGCTGTGTACAGGCTATCGATTAGCTTAGCAAATATAAAATTAGGCTTGCACATTGGGAGAGGGTTAAGGAGGGTTAGGAGGATGGAGGCGGAGACCAAGCTCTCTAACATAGCTAAAGAAGTTATAGAGTTTTACAGCAATGCTATTGAAGCTGCTGAACAGTGTAACAGTGTAATAGTATCTCAAGCACTAGCTTCCGTTGGTGAGGAGCTCGGAGACCTCGGGTACCTGTATACCACAGTGGATAGAGTGAATACATGCATAAAGTTTGCGAATTATGCAATGCTGTTTTATACCACATCAGAAGAGCATATTGTACGAGAAGCACTTTTAGCAATGGCGAAGACTTTCCCAGGCATTAAGCTTGTTCACGTAAGGATAAACACTGATCCCCTTACAGCACCGCTTTATGGCCTAGTACTAGCACTATACATAAGGCTGAGAAAATCCATTGCAGCAGAAGAGAGGCAAAGAGTGATATAAGCTTTTAGCCTCACAAAACACTATTCATTAAGTGACTTGAGCCAATCACGTGGGCGCCGGGGTAGCTCAGCTGGTAGAGCGCGGGGCTGTTAACCCCGTGGTCGGAGGTTCGAATCCTCCCCCCGGCGCCATTTCCACAAAATGATGAGGCTCGAAAGGGTTGATTTAGTGATAGGCTCGCGCAGGTCTGAAACTCTATGAAGATCTTCCTTGGTGTTACAGGGGCTAGCGGATGTGTTATTGCTCTTAGGCTTGCCGAGGTTTTGAAGAATTTAGGACATGAAGTATATGCAGTGGTTTCTGAGAAGGCACTTATGATTGCTGAATATGAATGTATAAGTAAAGGTTGGTTTCTCGATAAATTGACAAGCTTTGCTACTAGCATATATAGAGAAAGTGATATTAACGCTGACATAAGTAGTAGCAGTAATGCACTGGATAGCTACATACTGGCTCCAGCCTCTGTAAAAACCATGGCGATGATCGTTCATGGCATTGCCGAAAACCTCATTGTGAGAGCAGCCCTCATTGGCTTAAGAATGCGTAAACCAGTAATAGCTGTTGTAAGAGAAGCTCCACTAGGTATTGTAGAGCTCTCAGTACTTCTTAAAGCAGCTAAGCTTGGTGTTTTTGTAGTGCCTGCTGTTATAGGCTTCTACACTTATCCGCAAAGCCTTAAAGACGTAGTGGACTTTATAGTAGGTAAGGTGCTAGATGTGCTGGGCATAGAGCATGACTTATACAGACGATGGAAGGGGTCTAGAGCTCCTCTATACCCAGATCCTTGCGAAGTCCTCTACGGCTCAGCAAGCTCTTCAAGCTCTCCCTAGTCTCCCTCTTTTCAAGCTCCCTCATAAACTCGTCCTCACCTTTATCACTAGTCTTAAGCGCGGCAAGACACCTTCCATCAGGTAGGAGGTACCTAGCTGTACAAGAGGCATATTGACACTTATGAATAATACACACATCGTTTACCCACGAGCACCAAGCAACGGGCTTACCATTAACAAGCTTTACCATTAGAGCTCTTTTAGCACATCTAAATAATGGACATGAGGGATTGCACTGCGTGCCCAGGGGTTTAGGTACAGGCTCGTGGTGCCTCTCCCCTGGTTGGGGCCTTCGTACCCTATCTTCATGTACCTCCTCCTTTTTACTGTAGGGATATGCCCCGCGCCTGTCAATGTGTTGAGAAGGTTGCTTTAACACGTTCTTTCTATCTTTCAATTAATTCACCATATGAATGAGATAGGTTAGGGAGGACATGGCTCAAGTGAAGTTATATCTTAACCCATTTAAAAACTATATAGTTTACAGAGCTTTTTTCCTCATCCACTACAGCAAGAACAGATCTTTTTCTAACACTATGGCTTAATCTGCCAAGCCCAACAATATCAACTGCTTTAAGGTAATCTTTTGCAGAGGCAACTGTAACTACATATGGTGCGTGCTCAAGACCAGGCCCCAGTTCATATACTGTGAAATCAGCTCCAAATTTCATACCGCTTCTCACTATATAGCCTCGCTGTCTAAGATCCTTAAACACCAAGTACTTTCTTTTAAACTTTGGCATTAAATTCATAAAGTGCTTTTCCAAGGTTTTACAATCAATTCTCTCAGTACCTAATATGGGCTCTGCAACCCCTTTTTCACATAGGTACAGAGCTTCATACATGGAGAGTACTAACGGAACTTTATACACAGTGTCTGGTTCAGGCTTTGAAATGCCTAAAGGTTTTCCTATAAACATCTTGAAAAGCTGTGCAACTTTCTCAACATCTACTACAATGCTTTTCCAGCCAACAACATGCACATCAAGTTTCAGCTTTTCTTGGCTTGGTACAGACATAGTATTGCCTCGTACAGATTTGTAACAGAGTGGGCTAGGGCTTCCATGTCTAGCACTATTAAAACCGGCAACATGGAATACGCGTCATCAGATGCGAAGTCATTAATGTAGTCTTCCAAATCAATTGCTATTCTTGACATTTGGCTCAAAAGTTCCTCTGATTTTTGGGATCGTGAGAGGTAGGCGTTGAGAAATCCTTCTACAGTTTTCATATACATGTTTAGTAATGCCACAAACTTTTGAACGCTTAGGAGAGTCTTTTCATTACTGCTCAGCTCTCTCTTACCTATGGATAGTAGATGTAGCAACATTTTGTGAATGTTTTGTAGCATTTGATTAAATGCGTTTAGCAAGTTCAAGTAGTGAAGATTATGCAATAATACTGCAGAAGTTTGAGCAAAGTGTAAGTGTATTGCCTTAACAGCTTCTCTACAACTAGCATACATAGCCAAAGATTTCAAGATCCTATTCTTAGCACTTTCAAAGCGCAATGTAATAAGGTCTCCTAGCACCCTATCAACTTCTTCAACAATTTCAATAGATTTTGTAACAGAGTTTCTAATGCCTTCCAAAATGTTTTCCTCAGCTAGTGAAATCTTTATCTGCAGCTCCCTAGGCTCTATAACATCGCTTGCCAAGCTACCTACACCATGAAAGTTAAACACTTTACAATTTGCTCAGCTTTCAGCTTTAATATTGATAAGAAGAATATAAATACTTTGTTGAAATATCTATATGCACCTTCTCTAAGACTTTAATTCTTCACATTCTTCATGTAACTACGGTATTGGGCTAAGTCAAGAACATTACAGAAAATCCTTATAACTTAATAACTTATAAACTGGTGTACAAGCTAAGAGTTTAATGAGTAGCCGGGTCGTCTAGCGGCCAAGGATGCGGGGCTCTGGCCCCCGTGACCGGGGTTCGAATCCCCGCCCGGCTACCAGCAACTTACTTTTACATTCATTGACCTGAGCATCATGCCGGCAACCTCTATAATTATCTTTGCTCCTAGAAATGCTGTTGCTTCTGTTGGGTCGTAGCGAGGTGTTATTTCAACAATATCAACTACATAAACATTTTCATCAATTACTTGATTTAAGAGCTCCAGCAACTCCAATGGCATTACACCCAAGGGTTCTGGCGTTTGTACGCCTGGAGCGTATGCAGGGTCTAAAAAGTCCATGTCTATAGATACATACTTTGGAGCTTCTCTGCACTCTTCAATTGCCTTAGATAAGCCATCCTTAGTTTCTCGAGATACTTTGCTGAGAACTTGCACAACTTTCAATTTACTATCATTAGCGGTCTTTACATAGCTTACTTCTTCTCTACTTAACGCTCTTGCACCCATGAGCACTACTTTTCTATGGGGAACCTCGTCTATTATACGCCTTAAAACTGTTGCGTGATTATATCTTGACCCCAGGTACTCTTGCCTTAAGTCACCATGAGCATCAAAGACTACTAAACAAGGCTCTTTAAACTTCTTTGCAAATGCCTTAAAGGATGGAAGCGTTATTGTGTGTTCACCACCTAAAATAAATAATCTTCTTTCTTTAGTTAAAACTGCATATACTACCTGTTCTATTCTATTCATAGACTCAATTATATCACCTGGTGCTAGCACAACATCGCCAAGGTCATGAAAGCCAACGCTCTCTATATCAATGTTTGTAAAGAATGTGCAAAGTTCTAAAGATTTCGAAGCTTCTCTTACTGCTCTTGGTGCTTCAGCAGACCCCCCTCTATACGACGCTGATATATCCAGAGGCGCACCCATAATGATAAATACTGCCTCTTCTAAATCTTTACTAAAGCCTAGGAAATGGTGTTTTTCTGCAGCAGGACTTATGTACAAATGTTGTGCCTTGTACATAGTTATCACAATTCATTAAAATATATAACACTATAAGTTTTAAACATTAAGAATGCAGAGATAGCCTAGGCTGAGACGTAAAATGTCATCAAAGTACGATAAAATAATTGACTATGCAGTGCGAAAGGGCTTTTTCTGGCAGTCTTATGAAATTTACGGAGGGCAGGCAGGTTTTTATGATCTTGGACCACTTGGGGTCTTGCTTAAAAACAATATTATGGAGCTGTGGAGAGAATTCTTTGTAAAGCAGCATCAGGAATTTGTAGTTGAAATAGAGACTCCTATGATAGCGCCTGCAATAGTGTTTAAGGCAAGCGGGCATGAAGAGAATTTTACAGATTATGCTGTTGAATGTCTTCAGTGTCACAGGATATTTAGGGCGGATCACTTAATAGAGGAGAGGCTTGGTGTATCAGTTGAAGGACTAGGGGTAGAGCAGCTTGAGAAACTAATCAAGGAAAATGACATTAAGTGCCCTGTATGCGGCGGAGCTCTTGGAAGTGTATACAGATTCCTTCTCCTATTTCAAACTTACATAGGACCTTACTCACCAACAAACCTAGCTTACCTAAGGCCTGAGGCTGCTCAAGGGATGTTCATAAACTTTAAGCGTGTTTACGATCTTGTAAAGAGAAGACTTCCCTTTGGAATTGCTCAAATAGGTAAGGTTGCTCGTAACGAGATTTCGCCTAGGCAAGGGCTGATAAGGCTCAGAGAATTTACGATCATGGAAATAGAGTTCTTCTACGACGAATCTAATCCGAATTGTGATGTACTTTATGAAAACTGCTCTGATGAACATATAAACATCTTGAGAGCTGAAGATAGGGTTAAAGGTGTTGATAAATTTACTTCAATCCTAACAACTGAGGCTGTTGATGAAAGAATTATATTGAGTCCCTGGCTTGCATATTGGATGTGCATAGCGAAAAAATTTGTGAAAGCACTTGGAGTGCCAGATGATAAAATGTATTTTGAGGAGAAGTTGCCTACTGAAAGAGCGCACTACTCTAAGCAAACATTTGATCAGATGGTAATTATAGAGAAATGGGGTAAGCTTGAGGTCTCAGGACATGCGTATAGGCATACATACGATTTAGAAAGACATATGGAGTTTAGCAAAGCTGATTTATATGCAATTAGGCAACTCAAAGATCCAAAGGTAGTGAGGAAGAGCATTGTAAGGTATGATAAGAATGCTATAATAAATCTCTTTGGCTCCAAAGCTCCACAAGTATTTAAAATACTTGCGTCCCTGAGTAGTGATGTGCTTGCAAAAATTGTTGCAGAATCTCAAGGAGATAGCATTGTTATTGAAGGCATTTCTATGCCCAAGGCTGTATTCAGGGTAGAGGACGTTGAGGAGAAGATATGGGTAGAGAGAATTATTCCACATGTAGCCGAACCCTCATTTGGTGCTGAAAGGCTTCTTTACATAACCTTAGAGTACGCGTATAGTGAGGATGGGGGCAGAGCAGTGCTGAGGTTTCCCAAGAGAGTAGCTCCCATAAAGGTAGGCGTAGCATCTTTAGTTAATAGAGATCCGCTAGAAGGAATTGCTTACAGGATTTATAAAGAGTTGAAGAAGCATTACTATGCTATGTATCTTGAAGGAGACTCTATAGGGAAGAAGTATGCTCAAGCTGATGAACTTGGCATTCCATATGTAATTACAATTGATTACGAAACCCCAAAGAAAGCTGATGTAACTATTAGGGATAGGGATACAAAGAGGCAGATAAGGGTTCCCATAGCTGATGTTATAAAGGTTATTGATTCAGGGCTTAAGGGCATAGACATTTTCTCCCTAGGATACCCTGTTATTGAATATGCAGAGAGCAAGGAATGAAACACTTTTTAAGCTACAAAGACAGGTAGATGATATGACGTGTGTTGCTCTCTAAGGTGTCTTCGTAATTGAGCAATGAAAAACTTGAATCAGAGCTTGTTGAAAAAGAGGAGGAGCCTCAGGAGAAGGTAGATTTAAAAAAGCTTTTAGCAGTTATACCACCTCCAACTGAGGTGTTAGGTAAAAAGCAGCAAAGTATTAAAGAAAAGAGAGTGAGGCTGCTTTACGATGATAACATTAGTGAAGATGAGGCCAGGATTTCTCCTATATTAGCCAAAGAATTAGGTGTTAAGGAATGTATTGAGGTAAGTGTAGCAGGGAGGAAGAGGTTTAAATTTAAAGTCTATATAGATGATAATGCCTCACCAGAGCATGTGTATGTGAATTCGGGGCTTATGAAGAAAAACGGCATTGCAAATAATAGCATATGTACTATTAGAGCTATTTAATGATGAGGATTTAAAATGAGCTTAGTAACGCTTTTAGAAATAGCTGTTCATAAATACGCTAGGCACATAAGAAGGTGTAAGCGCCTCAGGATAGAGCCTCTTAATGAACGTGCTATTGATGTTGTCAAGAGGCATGTAAACAGGTTAAGGAAGCTTGCAATGGAGTTGAATAGCATCCTTATAAGTATAAACGAAAATACCATGCATAATATGGATCAGGACTCTTTAACCCGACTATACTTGCTAACATTCTTTATATATGAAGTGGCTTTAAGTGAGGAGGAAGAGGTATTAAAGATGTTGCTGAAAATCCAGAATAGATTAGGAGTAGAGATAGTTAGTTATAAAGATATTGAACGCGTCCATATGATTAAGGATTTGGCTGGAAGAATCAATACTTCTCTTCAATCCTTATTGAAATAACTTAAAATAGTAAGGATTATCGGTTTTAACTTTTTAGCGCTTTAATACCGTCAACTATTTAAGTTAGAGAGATAAAAATAGCCAGAGATTACCTCTATGTAGTTAAGCTTAAATTAGTTTATTTTGCGAAAGGTTTATAAGTTTTTGCAGAGTAAGCTTAGAAGGCGTTACTCAATGGTCATTAGACCTTCTGAGCCTTCTCAAGAGGACATATTATCGCGTTGCCCTAGTGGCAACATTATTTATGATGAGGTTCGAGGCGAATGGATATGTGCAGATAGCGGTGAGGTTATTGCAGAGCATGTAATTGACAGGGGACCTGAGTGGAGGGCTTTTACAGCTGAGGAGAGGGATAGGAGGAGCCGTGTTGGAGGCCCCATAAATGTAGCGTTGCATGATAGTGGGCTTTCAACTGTTATTGATTGGTATGATAGGGATTTTGCGGGTAGGAAAATAGATTTGAAAAAGAGATTAGAGATGATGAGGATCAGAAGGTGGCATAGTAGGATGAGGGTTCAAAGCGCTGCGGAAAGGAACTTGATGCAGGCCCTTGACGAGATGGAGAGATTAGCTGAGCAACTAAACTTACCTAGAAGTGTGCGAGAAGAAGTAGCCATGATATACAGAAAGGCTGTTGAAAGAGAGCTTGTAAGAGGTAGGGCTATAGATAGTATGGTTGCAGCGGCCATATATGCAGCGTGCAGAATTCACGGGATTCCAAGAACACTTGACGAAATTGCCAGAATTTCTAAAAGTGCTCGGAAGGAGATAGCAAGGTGCTATAGGCTACTTGTACGAGAGCTCTCTTTAAAGATACCAATAGTTGATGCAGCTGAGCATGCTCAGCGCATAGCATCAATACTTGGGTTAAGTGGAGCTACTGTTAAGACGGCTATAGAAATTATTCAAAAAGCTAGGGAAAAAGGAATTACAGCAGGAAGAGATCCGGCAGGAGTAGCAGCTGCAGCTGTATACATAGCAGCGTTACTAAACGATGAGAGGAGAACTCAAAAAGAGGTTGCAATGGCTGCAGGCGTTACTGAGGTAACCGTTAGGAATAGATACAAAGAGCTAACCAATGTCTTAAGTAGCGAAGGCTTAGAAGAAAAAGAGAAGGAACTTAAAAGTAGCAAGAGTAAATAGTAAATGGTTTTAAACAGCACAGCACTAACAGTTAGCTGCAAAATTTATAGTAATTCTCTCAATTTTTAAACACAATTTACTACTTATTTAACATCATTAAAGCCAAGGTCAGAGCAATACACATTTAAATCTTGGCCTTAATGAGATAGAACACGCCTTTGCTCATCACGTATTATATGAATTTATATGTATCAAATGCATAAACTAGTCAACAAAATGCAGAGAACGCAGAGGTAATAGTAGATATTCATAGGTGTTTAAAACTAGTCATAGATGGCTGTTCTGAGGAAATCCTCATACAGCTTTCAGAACCTTTACTTCATCGCTACGCACCTTTGCTATAACTCTATAACCACAGTAAGGACATCTCACATTCATCATAACAGTAAGTTGGGATTCGTCAAATTCTCTCCCACAACGCACACATAGGTACTTTACCATAGCATACCACCAAATAGCTGAAATTTATTTGCTGAAATATGCTTTTAAACTCTTCTACACAAATCTTTATGGGCATGCAAGCAAATGAAAAAAGATGCGTACTGTGCAGGTTTACCACCAGAACTATGTATACAATTAGAATTAGAGTCCCAAGTAATAAAGGTAAAGCTCGAGCATAGAAAAATGGGTAAAGTTGTTACAGTAATTGAGGGAATAGATGAAAAAGCTTTTGATCTAAAGAAACTAGTATCATACCTAAAAACAAAACTTGCTGCTGGTGGAACTATAAAAAATGGTAGAATAGAGATTCAAGGAGATCATAGAACAAAGCTTAAAAAAATCCTAGTGGATGAATTTGGATTCAAGCCCGAAAATATAGTGTTTATAGAAGAAGAATAAAGTATAAGTATGTTTTTCAATTTCATTAGTGAGAAACACATTTTAAACCTCAAACTGCGAACCCATGATTACATATTTTTAGAGTATCAGAGCGAGAGCTTTTCATCATAAAAGCTAATTATCAGATGGTTTGCTTTTCTTCATCTCTTCACTAGCTGAATAACAAACTTTGCGAGGCTTTTAGCAGGGTTTATTCCTGTTACCTTTTGAATGCCTCTCCACTGAGGGGCTGCATTAACTTCAAAAACTACGTAACCATTTTTTGATTCGCCAAAATCTATTCCTGCATAGTAGAGTCTAAGCACATCTAGAATTTTAAAGGAGTATTCTTTGAGCTCTTCATCTAGTTTTTCTATAGGTTGAGCTATAGCTCCTTGAGATATATTTGTTTTCCAGCTACCTGGAGTTGTCTGTATCCTATAGTAAGCAGCAACAATTTCATTGCCTATAACTAATACCCTTATATCCCTATTCGGCTTCTCTACGTATTCTTGAACATATATTGGTTGCTTTATTTGAGCCAATGTCTTGCCTATAGTATACGCCAGATCAGGGTCTTCAATTTTCAAGACCCCAAGACCTAAGCTTCCAATAAGAGGCTTTATTACTGCCTTAGAAAATGTCTCAACAACTCTTGTTGCAGCGTAGAAATCCTCTAATACAACAGTCTTTGGAACTGGTATTCCAGCCTTACTAAGTAAGCAAAGGCTCATATACTTATCCCTAGCAGTAATAAACGACTCCACGGGATTAATTACAGGTATGCCTTCAAGTTCCATGTGTTTAAATAGATCTACTCTACGTAGAAACATTTCAATAGTTGTTGCAACTCCTAGATCACGAAGTACGATAGCGTCGAGATTTACAGGTTTTAGAGTATTGGTAAAGACAATGCTTTGACCATTTCCTATAACAGAAGCTATGCTAGAAGGTCTTACATAGAGAGTGTCTATACCAAACTCTTCGAGAGCTAGTATTATTTGCCTAACACTCCACGGAGGTGTAGGTTTATCAGCTACAACACCCACTTTCATATATGCCGCCAACCCGCCTTCGCAATTAAATAAGTTTTACGCTAAATATAAATGTTATTGCAAGTTGATGTAGAATTTTGAGCCACTGTATAAGTATTGTTGATATGTATATAGCGTCACGCTCTCCGGCTCCGCCTATAACTAGGACATGGTTAGTGAAATGACGCCGTATGTAAATGTAATGAAGTAGGTCTGAGCCAATTATGATACCCACCTGGGTTGCAAGAGGAAGAGCATAGCAGTAAACAGTGTGGTTATCACAAAGAATGTAGGAAGTAACATAATATGTTATTGTGTAGCTAACTATATTCACCGCAAAGAGCTTTTCCATGATTATTGTGTTAAGAGCTGAGAGAGCTACGGCAAGACTTGTAAGCAATGCGAATAAATGAATAGAGGAGCAAAATTCTAATAATACTGGAATGAGCATTACTATGGACGAGGCTAGGGGTATCAAGGTTCCTACAAAATCTAAACCCACTTTTACAAGAGGTATTTTTAAGATCCTTTCTCGGCTTTTCATTATAATAATATTTACAAGAGCTATTACAACAGTAGGTACTACGGTAAACCAGGAGTGTTTAAATACATAGTAAGAGTACATAATTATAGTAATAGAAAATAGCACACGAAGTGCCACGCTCATAACAGCTCATATTATGTGATTAATATGGATAAGCTAATAAGATCTCACACAAGACAATTTTAATATAAGGCGTAAAAATTGATTTTAGATGTTGTTAAAGCATTATTTTATGCTTGTAGTAGCTATCCCAAAATAGCCTCGCCTCACAGGTTAAGCTCTTCAGATGACTATGAGTTATGTATATTATCAGCATTAACTCCTGCTGTAGCACTTCATGACCATGTAAATAAGATTATGGATGAGTTTAGGCATGGGTATAGAGGTGTAAAAGACTTAGAAATAGGGAAAACTATAGCAAAAGGAATAGCACTTCTCTTACAAGATATAGGATATAGAACCAGAATCCCAATTACAGTAACAGCAGTGATTGTTATATATATTGATACATGCTTCCAGACCATTGCAAAAGATTTTCATGATGCGTTAAGGAAAGTCTATAGTGCTATGCACTCTACTCCCTCAACCGAAGTGGCAGAATTAGCCAAGCTCTTGAGAACTGCTGGAGGAGATTTCGCTAAGGTCATAGAACTTAATGAGCTTTCCGAAAGAAGGATAATTATGGAGGGTGTAGACCTAGCTCACTTCTTCTCAATCTTATCACAGCACATCAAGGCATTCGAACCCCTAGCCCACCAGCAAAAAGCTTTAGAATCTTTGACAATTGTGGAGAAAGCTTTTAAGAATCTTCACGATATCAATGCAGCACTCTCAGCCACATTCCTTGAGTTAGCAAAAAGTTTTCTGCCAGGAGATATAGAGCTGAGTAAAGCTAAATTATCAGATCTACTAAAATTAGACATAGCCTTCAGGAAATCAGGACGTGACTTAAGCCATTTAATGCCTTACATAATGTTTGCATCACTTTACATTATTAAGGTCTTAATGTAATGAACGTAACACCTCTTCTTGCTGGTAACGAAACGTTATAAATAACGGTGTCCTTAATCACGGCCTCAAGTCTTGTTGCATTATGTGCGTGACCGTGAATGGCAATGTCAGGTCTTATCATCAATTCCTCAATTATTGGGTATCCTAAGTAAGGATATATTGATGGTTTTTCACCATATATGGTTAAATAGCTTGAGGCATAGTGTGTTACAAGTACTGTGTAATACTTGTTTTCTTTGCATTTTACAATAGCCTCAGATATGCTCTTCAATCTCTCGCTATAGATAAGCCGTATGTTCTTTATATTCTTCTCCTGCCATACTGTAGGCTTCTTCAAAACACCTCTACTTCCAATGAAACACACTTCAAGTTTGTTTAAATTAAGCACATGTGATGTTTCATTAAGCCACACAATTTCAGGATATTTATGGTAATATAAGTCCTCTGTGCCCATATACTCCTCATTACCAAATATGGCTATTACAATAGGTCTTTTAAAGAGGTTTGAGTAAAATTGCTTTAGAATTCTAATGGTGAGCTCCATTGACTCAGCCTTTCCTCTATCTACAATATCTCCTGCAAGTACAATTGCATCAATATCCTTAATTTGGTATTTATTTAACGAGGTTATGAGCAAGTTCAGGTATTGGGATGCGTGTACATCAGAAAAGGCGAGCATCTCCACAGACATGGCCTATCTACTGACAATTTCAGCATTTTAACTTATAAGATTTTAACAAGCTACTAGGAGAACTGTATATAGTTTAAGAGTTGGTGAAGATCAATGTTGAGACCTAGGGGATGTAATTCAGCAGGACATAGGGGATGGTATGAAGTTAAGTGTGGAATTTGTGCAAAGAAGCTCTATTTAGGCGATGATATAATATACTTCTGCCCAAAATGCAACCCTAAGTACAGTATATACTATTGTCAAGCCGATGCCAAAAGACTTCACATGAAATGCCCCTTCTGCGGAAGCGAACTTACATTGGCCTTACACTCATCATAGGATTGACCATGTCTCACACAGAACTCTTAATTGATGAACATAGAAAGGCTGTTTTAATTTTTGAAGAGGAGAAGGTAATTATAATCCTAGATATGTACCCATGTGATGTCGATTTTTCAGAGCTTAAAAGTGGTAATAGCGTTGAACTGGATAGAGTAAAGGTAGTTTTTCAAGACATTAGGGTCTCAGAACCCTTCCTAATGGGCAAAGTGGAGTTTTTATGTATAATACCGGAAGAAAGATGTGCTTCTATCAGTGCGATACTTGCAATTCCTTACAACTTTTATAAACAAAAAGGTCTTGAGGAAGTACTAAAGGAAATTAGGAAGTTTCTACAGCAATATGAGAGGTGCATATCAGTACAAGCATAATCTTAGCACCTAACGCTTGTTGTGAATCATTATAATAAGCTAGGGCTAAGGTATGAGGCTCACATTTTAAATTATGCAGGTGTAGCTGAGTATTACAATAGATGCTACTCTGGTGTTACTGTAATGAGACAGGAGATAGCTCTGAAGAAGCTTGTTGAATATGTAGCTAGAAAGGCTGCCTTACTGACCCAGAGATATGAATTAGAAGACCTAGTAGCACCTTCAATAGCCCCCTTCTTCGAGAAAGTTATTGACAAAATGGTTGTGACACTTGTAAAGAGAAATGGGGGGTTACGATGTAATCTTTGTGATAAGGGGCCATTCACTAAGAGAGGGATGTACCTACATCTGATAAGGGTTCACTCAAAGGACATAGAATTCATGGTACACGAAGAGCTTAGAAAATTGCTCGAGGCAATGAGAAAGTGACATCTTTACCTGAGATAGCAATTTTTATGTTTTTAGAACCTTACTTCTAAAGTCTGCGGCATTGTGAAGTAAGGAGAAAGAAAATTAAATAATTCGCTTAATTGTATTACTGTTTCAGTGAGTCTTATGTGATGCTGGTAGTAGCATTTGATGTTAATGGAATGCTTACCCCCATTTCAAGTTCATGGCTATTTGCACATTTAATGCTAGGTAGTAAGCAGCAAGCTAAGAAGAATTTTGATCTCTACACTGAAGGGCACATAACTTACGGGGAACGGATTTACAGAGAGCTCTCCTTATGGACAGGATTACCTGTTGTTACCTTTAATAAAATTCTCTCACATTTACTGTGGAGAAGCGGTATAGAGGAGTCAGTTAAAGTTAGGCAAAAGCATAGAGGTTACACTCTATTTATTGCAGTTTCTGGTGGCTTTAGTTTCGTTGGGGAAAGAGCTGTAAGGGAGCTCAGATTTAATAATTATAAAATGGCTATACTAAAGATATACAATGGCTTTTTAACAGGCTATGTGGAGCGCTACATTGATTTGAATGGAAAAAGGGAGGCCCTAATAGAGTACATCAAGAAGCGACTAAGTGATAGAAAAACTAAACTCGTATGTACTGGTGATAGTATAAATGACGTTGAGATGTTCAAGTTGTGTGATTTCTCTACAGCATTTTGCTTTAATAAGAAACTCTATAGATATAGCAAATACATTGATATATTTCTTCACACATGCAATATAAAGAACTTGGCAAAGTTGCTTGGCGAAGTAATAACAATGCTAATCAATAAGTAGGGGGTGTAATAATCGTGGTACCTAGAAGAACAGGGTCTGATCTTAAAGTAATCATATTAATAGCCATTATCCTTACCCTAACACCTTTACAAAGTTTTTCTCTTCAATCACAAAGTAATGAGATATTCATAAATGATCAGAATGTTTTATGGTTGTTCACAAGTAATGTAGCTCCTATTCAAAAAACAATTAAATCATTCAAAGTAATGTACTCTTTTAGTAAAGTGGATAGCATATTTTCAATTTATTCAAATATGCAAAATAATATTTCGTTTAGTGTCAACATCACTATAAACTTTATTGGCAGAGAGAGACTTCACTACCTACTTACAGCAGTTACATACAATACTTCTTCTATAACTATAAAAGAAAGTGTTGAAGGCACATTAGTAATTGATTGGAAAAGCATTGTAATTCAATGGCATAAATATGAAGTAACTACCCCTAGTTTATACACAATCTCGTCTCCTATGTGGGTTTCCCTCAAACCGTTTCTAAATGAATTGATAAACAATAGGCTTTATAATGTTGGAAATGTGGTTAAAGATGGTAACGGTATATATGTCTTAACTACACAAGACGGTAAGCTAATATCAACAATTAGCCTTATAGATGTTTACTTAAATAAATCAAGCTACCTTAATTACTACTTAAGGGAGGTTAAAGAATGTGATACAATAGATTATTTGCCTATGAAGACCGATATAAGGATTAACATAAATACGTATAAAGAAGTAATGAACTACTCTATACATGTAAGCGGTCTTACAGCTTCTGATCCTCTTGATTCATATAGAGCTATACCATGTCTCTTACCATCTTTAGTACTTGTACAAGATATTGCTAAAAGAATAGAAGCAAACGTAACAAAAATTCCTATCTCTACACCAAGAATAAGTGACAAAATTCTTAGGAATATACTTCCTTCATTCTTAAATGTATTTATGTCAAGAATATTAGAGGGGTATTCCAGAATCTTCTTACTCCAGAATAAATACACTAATACCATCTTTGTTTCAGCGTTTAATAGTACAGATATAGGTTATGCCATAATGTTAAGCATATACAACATGAACTTCACTTATATTAATGATGTAAATGTCTATAAAAATTGGCTTTGCAACATCTCAAGTTACATGGTTACACCATATATTGATGGAGATTTTTGCAAAACATTACAAGAGGCTGTTGTACATATAAATGTGACAGGCTTTTCACAATCTTCAGCATCAAATAAACTTGATGAAACATTTACTCAATTATTCGTTGTAACTATAGTTATGGTCTCAATAGAAACAGGTATAGTAATATACATAGTTCTGAACGTTCTAAAGCGCAGGGCTTAATTCAAGTCTAATATATACCCATTAGTGTCATTGCTACCAGCCTTCTCCCACTTATAAACCTTGTCTTTACACCTCTAGTTCTAAGCATTTCCTCTACATACTCAACTGTAAGTATTGAAGGATTAAGTGCTTTAGATCCTACAATGAAATTACACGCATAGCCAAAGGATGGGATCCACACTTGATACTCCATAACATGGGCAAATACTTGCTTTACAGTATTAGCAACATCATTGTATACCTCGTCATAGAAGTACTTTGACCCTGCCTGTGTTACAACAATGCCTTCAGGGGTTAAGATGTTTGATACTTTTATAAAGAATTGCTTGCTGTAAAGATCTTTTGCAATTTCACTTGAGTAAGGGTCGGTCAAGTCCATAATTACAACATCGTATTTTGACTCTCTTGCAAGTTCTTTTTCCACAAACCTCTTACCATCATCAATAACTATTCTTGCCCTCTTGTCAAAGAAAGACCCACAATGCATTTCAGGTAAAAACTCTTTAGATAATTCAACAACATCTCTATCTATATCCACCATAATAGCCTCCTCAACAGTATTATGTTTTAAGACCTCCCTAAGTGTAGCGCCTTCGCCACCACCAATTATTAGAACTCTTTTCGGATTTGGATGCAATAACATTGCTGGGTGAACTAAACTCTCATGGTATATAAATTCATCAGCAACTGTACTCTGAATGTAGCCATCGAGAATCAAGGCTTTGCCAAAGTCTTCGCACTCAGCTATTATGATCTCCTGAAACTCTGATTTCTTTATAGCAATGAGCTTCTTTACCTTTATAACCATTAAACTGCTCTTACCAATACCCTGAACTACAACAGTGCCTAATAACATTTAGCTACACCAGTACTAAAATTCAAAAATATTTAAGCACAAAAGTGTTTCTCTGTCAATGAAATAAAAATGCAGCTTATTTTGACCTTAAGATCAGCCTCAATTAAAGAAGAGATGTTTTTGCTACTAGAGAATATTAAGATTTTGTCGCACTTTTACTAAAAGGATTTAAACTTTTCATTAGTATAGTGTTATTTGATGAACGAGTATTCACAAGATTTTACTTTAGGCAAACATATGTAATCGTTATGTACATGATGAGCATGCTAAATACTGATACATAATGATGTGGGGCCAAAGCGCTGAAGAAGTTGTAGTAAAACACTTATCTATAGCAAATGTCAAGAGCGCATAGGTGTTGTACACCACTCTGAATGCTTTCTATCTGATAATGCTATTCCCCTTATGAAGTTAGCTTGGTATAGAGGTATCTCTAAGGCTGTATTGTTGCTGGGATTTCTTATTACCATGCTATTAGTGCTTATCTTTTCTATAATGATTGTGTTGCCCACAACCATGCCTGCTTTAGTTAATTTATCAGTTAAATCAAAATGAAATGAGCATAATATCCTAGTTATCTTTATAGGAACACCTTCTTTAATTTTGAGTAGAGGGCTGTCATTAATTATTTCCTGCAGTTCTTCTTCACGATATTCAGGCAGTCCTGGTATAATGTTTCCATGCGGGCACCTGCAGGGTTTATTCATAAATATCCAGAGCCTGTTGAAAAACTCCTCGGGCATGTGTTCAAGCATATGGGCATAAATATGCGCCTTTACTAAGTCAAATTTGAGATAGTAATGCAGGAAGTATTCAGCAAGTCTATGCTTCTTAATTATAGTAATGGCTATAGCCCTACCCTTTGGACTCAGCTTTACACCTTCATAAGGAAGTCGCTCAATAAGTTTACCGGCTTCCAAGCGCTTTAAGGTCTTCGACACTGTTGCTGCAGTAACTTCAAGTTCTCTTGCAATGTCACCTGTTTTAGCTATTCCAAAAATCTCTTCAAATTTGTATATAGCCTTCAGATAATCCTCAACACTCCTACTACTATAACTCAAAACATTACCCCGTAAACTGTGAGAAACGAGTAAAAGTAGATATATGTGTTTTCCCGCTAACGGCACTCGATGGTGCTCGTGAATACCTGTAATTCTGTTAGCGGGGTTGCATTTCAGTGCGGGTTCCCTAGCTTCACCTGTACTTCATGAGTGGCTGACGAGCCTAACGCCACGGGATCCCCCATCTGATTCTCTATATACCACTGCAGTGTAGACCATCTAAGAAGTTGTGGTGAGTGCAGAGGTATTTTAAACATTGATACCAAGTGTTTACACGTATTCACAGATATCTAAACTTACTGTCAGTTCTGTAATAGACTTCTTGAGTCTTATCAACATGTGCTCCTGAGCATGCCGGGTATGCTTACTTTATGACTGTAGACTTTAGCAGGTCTTACTATTTATGTACTGACTTGTAGGAGCTCTACGCATTTTACTAAACTTTAATCTGCATACGGATGATCTGAATTATTTAGTTCAATTCTTCCATAACTAGATGTGTCAGTGTAGCAACAATAACGTTGAAGTAATCTATAGCTAAGTAGTAGATATTTAAAGATGTTTGTATTAAATCAAAACTTATTACAGCTCTTATTGAAGAGCTGAAGTGGTATAAAGCCTGAAAGTTTTAGAATATCTGATTGTGAAGACATAATTATAGTGAAGACAATGCTGTTGAAGAGCTCTTTTTATAGAATATTACAAGGTATTGCATTCCTATTGACTAATAGTAAGAAGGTTAGGTTAACGACAAAGAAAAGTAAGGAAGATTACATTACTGATATTGCTACAGTTCTTGCAAATATCATGCTGGTGGGCAAAGAAAAAACAATTAAATGTCAGTATTATGATACTTCAACAGGCTTTTGCACGCTTTTAAAATTTGATGTAGATGTGCCTACACTACATGTTGCTAACGTTGATGGGGTTTGGAGAGTAAAAGTTGATAAACATCCAGAGATATGCGTTGCATGCCCTTATTGGAGAAGTAAATATGGATGAGACCTCATAATATAACAACATTTTCAATTCAATTAATAAGCACCAGATACTGAACTGCATTTACAGAGGAATGAACGCCAACTTATTTAAAGCTCTTTAACTTATGAAGAGTTATTGTGTCTTACTATGTTAATTGTAGCTCTAGACCCTCCATATGATGCAGATGTTTTGAAGTGGATTGAATACCGATATAATTTGCTTAAGCCATACGTTCAAGGTTTTAAAATAGGATTGCCAGCCATTTTGGAGGTAGGCTTTAAAGCCATAGGTAAAATTCTCAAAAATTATGAGGGGCTATTGATTGCAGACCTTAAATTAGCTGACATAGGTGATATAATGTGCATTTCTGCAGAGCGTGCTTGGATACACGGATTTAATGCTATTATAGCACACACTTTTGTAGGATATGAACAGGCATTAGATAAGCTAAGCAAGCTGTGCAGAGAAAGAATGCTAAAGCTTATTCTTGTCGTCTCCATGTCACATAAAGGCTCAGCAGAGTTTATTGACAGACATGTCGAGGAGTTTTCAGAGCTCGCTAGGAAAGTCGGGGCTTGGGGTGTCGTAGCACCTGCTACTAGGCCTAATGTTTTAAAGAGGATCAGGGCTTTTGTTGGAAATAACATAAAAATACTAGCTCCAGGTATAGGAGCACAAGGAGCTAAACCAGGAACTGCTATATGTAATGGAGCTGATTATGAGATTGTTGGCAGGGCTATAACTCATACCGAAAATGTTTTAGAAAATGCTTTTAAGATAATAGAACAGCAGAAAGAGGAGGTTGCAAAATGTCGTGGCTTGCAATAGAGCTTCATAAACATGGTATGGTGAAAATAGGAAGATTTAAACTCACATCAGGTCTTGAAAGCCCATATTACATCGACCTCCGGCAATTGTATAGCTATCCGGAGTTAAGAAATAGAGTTGTAAGAGAGCTTATAGAAAGGTTTGAAGTCATTAGGTACAGCGATGTTATTGTAGGCATTGCTACAGGTGGATTAGCGCTAGCAGCATTCATTGCAGCAAAACTGGATAAACCGTTGGCGTATGTTAGAATTGAACGAAAAGAACACGGCACAAAGTCTTTAGTTGAGGGAAATGTTATAGGAAAAAGAGTTGTTATAATAGATGATGTTGTGACAACAGGAGGTTCAGTAGAACAGGCAGTAATGGTTTTGAGGACCTCGGATGCAACACCTCTTGCAGCAGTAACTATAGTTGATAGAGAGCAGGGGGCAAGACATAGGCTTAAGAGTATTGGAGTAGAGCTTTATAGTCTTATAACATCACGAGAAATATTCGAGGCATTATACTCTACTGGATTATTATCAGCTAAAGAATATGAAGAAATTATAGATTACATAAATAAGGAAGGTGCAAAGAGTCAGCATAAGTAAAGATAATAAGAATTCAAATACCTTAAGGTTGGCGAAAGCCAAAGAGCTTATATTTTGTTTTAAATTAATACTTGTGGCGGGTTTTAGTGAAGAGCTCCTTTTACCAGCATGATGTACTCTCGATACTGGATTTTAGCCGAGAAGATCTTGAACTACTGTTTGGCTATGCAGAGAGAATGGAGAAGAGCATAGATACAAAGCTAAGCTTGTTATTTGGTAAGATGGTGGCTTTAGCATTTTTCGAACCTTCAACAAGGACTAGGCTTAGTTTTGAAGTAGCTGCAAAGAGACTTGGAGCTGACGTAATTTCTATTACAGGTGAAGAAAGTCTTAGTATAAGTAAAGGAGAGAGCCTTGCTGATACCATTAGAATGCTAGATACGTACTCAGACCTAATAGTAATTAGGCATAGATATGAAGGTGCGGCAAAATACGCTGCAGAAATAGCAAGGCACCCAGTAATAAATGCTGGTGATGGTAAGCAGCACCATCCGACACAGGCAATGATAGATCTTTACACGGTTAAGAAATTGTTTGGCACAGTGGATGGTCTTAACTATGGCATTCTCGGGGATCTGCGCTATGGTAGAGCTTCAACGTCATTCATATTTAGTCTTACGCTATTCAAACCAAAAAAAGTTTACTTGATATCTCCAGAAAGTTTGAGGGTAAGGGAAGAGGTGCTACATGTTCTAAAGGAGCGCGGGGTGGTTTATGAGGAAAGGAGAAGTTTAGGTGATGTTATAGAGGAGCTTGATGTTTTATACGTAATTAGAATTCAAAGAGAGAGAATACCGGATCCAATAGAATATGAGAAAGTTAAAGGTTCTTACAAAGTCACCTTAGATTTGCTAAAGCGTGCTAAAAAAGAGCTAAAGATATTGCATCCTTTGCCAAAGGTTGATGAAATAGATGAGAGAATAGATAACACACCTCATGCGGCATACTTTATCCAGGCAAAATATGGTATACCTGTACGCATGGCACTACTAGCTTTAATTTTTGGTGTTGAACCTTGAACGAAGAGCCTACACTTGTTGTCTCAAAAATTAGAAACGGTACAGTAATAGATCACATACCTGCAGGTAAGGCTCTAGACATACTTAGTGTTCTTGGCATTGCCGGAAAGGAGGGGTTGAGAATAGCTGTATTAATGAATGTAGAAAGCAAAAAGCTTGGAAAGAAGGATATAATAAAAATTGAGGGGAAGAGGCTATCACCACAAGATGTAAGTGCAATTGCACTCATAGCTCCTACCGCAACAATAAACATAATTGAGGATTTTGCAGTTGTAGAGAAATATAAGGTAACTGTACCCAACATTGTAGTAGATGTATTAGCGTGCCCTAACCCTACTTGTATTTCAAATAAGAAAGGCGAGCTCGTCAGGACTAGGTTTAAGCTTGTATCCGGAAATCCGCTTAAGTTGCAATGTGAATACTGCGGTACAATAATTTCAGGTGATGAGGTAGTGAAGTTTGTTATTAAGAGAAAGTGAGAATAAAATAGTCAAGTATTTCTTCAAACCCTTTAAAGTCCTTGAAAATAAGCCAGTAGCACTCGATACCTATTTACTAGCCACAGAGCCTATAAGCATGCTTAACGATATTGATGTTAAACCATTTAATTTCTTTAATATATGGGTGCCAGGGGTAGATGAAATACCACTTAGCATTGCATACAAGGTTGAGAAAAAGCTATTCTTTCTGTATAAAGTAAGAGGTATAGGTACAAAAACGTTAGCACAACAAAAAGTAGGAGCCTTTATAGGTGTTAAAGGTCCCTTGGGCAAAGGGTTTGAACCCAAGAAAGGTGAGAAATGGCTTGTTGTAGCAGGAGGCATAGGTGTGGCACCGGTACCCATGCTAATTAAAAAGACATTTGAAGTTGGAGCAGAACTTGATGTATTTTGGGGTGTAAGGAGAAGTAGTGAGTTCTTTAATATTGTAGAAATCTTTGATCTTCCAAAAAAGGCTTGGAGAATAGTAAAAGCATCAGAGGACTGTATGGAGGGTTTTTGTGGTCTAGTAATAGACGCTATTAGAGGAATTAATGTGGATAGATATGATGTTATTATAGCTATAGGTCCGCAGGAAATGTTAAAAATGTTTTGTAAGTTATATGGTGAAAATAGAGAGAATATTTACGTATCTCTTGAAACCATGGTTAAGTGCGGAATGGGGATTTGCGGTTCGTGTTATGTGTCAGGATCTGAAAAACTGTTGTGTATAGATGGACCTGTATTTAGATGCTTTGAGGTGAGGAAGCATTTTGAAAGTGCTTCTGCTTAATGTATTTAGTAATGGAGGAAAAGAGCAGCTTACACTAGTTGTTGATGAACATGGCTTTGTATCAAAAGTTAAAGTAGGTATTTTTAAGGATCTGTGTAGGGAGGTGGAATGCATTGACCTTACAGGTTACGGCATTGCTGTGCCAGGATTCATAGACTTGCACACGCATTTACGAGGGCTTAAACTTTCTTACAAAGAGGACGAGGTAAGCGGGTCTAAGGCTGCGGCTAGGGGTGGGTACACGGCGGTAATTGACATGCCCAACACCATTCCGAAAATAGATTGTGCAGATGCTTTAGAGCAAAAGCTTGAGAAGCTACTGCACGGCTCCTTTGTAGATTTTGGAGTTTCAGTAGCGCCATCACGAAATGGAGATGCTAATGAACTTAGAAAGCTGGTTGCGAAACCCGAAGTTGTAGCAATTGGAGAGCTGTTTCCAGAGGATTTACCTCAATTGCCAGTAGTTATAAAAGCAGTTGAAATGGTAAAAGTGCAGAAGGTTGTAATTATACATCCAGAAACAGTGGAGTTTGTTGATGAATGCGAAAAGGGATTGAGATGGATTTGCAGACCTTTAGAAGCAGAGATAAGTGCAATAAAACTTGTTAATGAGGTACTCAAACAGTACAATGCTAAGTTAAGGATACACATAACTCATGTAACAAACCCAATATCACTAGTTTATGCAAAGAGTTCTGGATTTACAGTAGATACAGCTCCTCATTACCTGTACCTATCATCAGATGAGGAGCTTGAAAAAGGATGTATGGCAAAAGTTAATCCCCCTCTCAGACACGACACTACAAAAAATGCTATGCAACTCTACGTAAAGTACCTTGATGCTATTGCATCAGACCATGCCCCTCACTCCTTTACTGAAAAGCAATTACCGTTTCAAGAGTGCCCTCCAGGTATATCATCCATCGAAATAACTCCTTCCCTCATTCTACATATGATTTCAAAGGGTGTGATTGAATTACAAGATGCTGTAAGGCTTCTTTCAACAGGACCTGCAAAAATCTTGGGCATAGGTGAAAAGTGGGGGTGTTTCAAGCCTGGCTGCATAGCTAGCTACACGGTTGTAAACCTTGATAAGGAATTGACTATAGATTCCTCAAGATCTTACTCTAAAGCTTCATTTACACCTTACGAAAGTATGAAAATTAGAGGAGCTGTTGAAGCTGTTATCATAAGAGGAACCCTGGTTCAGCTAGGTGGCGAAATTGTGGTGGCAAAACCCTTAGGGAAGCCTATTGGGAATTTAATATGGCGCTAGACAAAGGTTCTCTTACAGTGTCTATAGCAGGTATAAGGCTTAGACACCCAATTATGAATGCAAGCGGCTTTCTGGGCTATACCAGGGAGCATATAAGTAGACTTGCAAAGTACGGCTTTTCAGCTATTGTTACAAAAACTATTACACCCTATGCCAAAAAAGGTTATGATCCACCCATAGTAGTAGCTCTTCGTAATGGAGGGCTGTTAAATGCTGTTGGACTTGAAAATCCTGGTAAGAGGTGTATAGGAGAGCTTGTAGATGAAGCTAGGAAGTTAGGTGTGCCACTAATTGTCAGTATTGGTGGTGTGAATGCAGAGGAGTTTGCAGAGGTTGCTATAGAGGCTGAGGAAAAGGGTGCAACTGCTGTAGAGATAAACCTAAGCTGCCCTCATGCAAAAGGTTTCGGGCTCGAAATAGGCTTGAACCCTGTTAACGTCTTTAACGTTGTAAAAACCGTTGCTTCAGTTACAAAGTTACCCATAATAGCCAAGTTGGGGTCTTCAGATAGAGTTGTAGAGGCGGCAGGAAAGGCTTTAGAAGCAGGGGCAAAGGGTTTAACTCTAATAAATACCATTAAAGCTATGGCAATAGATGTTTACACACTCAAGCCTATTTTAACAAATATTTTCGGCGGGTTATCTGGACCTCCAATACACCCAATAGCTGTAAGAGTGGTGTATGAAGTATTCATGGAATACAAACCAGATATAATTGGATGTGGTGGAGTGACTACATGGCTTGATGCAGCAGAGCTTATAGCTGCTGGAGCAAAGGCTGTACAAATAGGCACAGCATTAGTGCTATCAGACAACGCGCAGAGCCTCGTAGAAAGCATCTTGCGTGGATTAGAAAACTGGCTTTTGCTTCACGGCTTTAAGAATATTGAAGAGGCTGCAGGATCTGCACATAAAGTGTGATTTTGTAATGGAAACCAGTACGATAATAAGGTTTCAATGCAGTGATAAAGAAAATTGGCTGAAGTTGATTAAGAAAAGCACGCTTAATGCTATTGACTTGTGTTTAGACCTTTACACAGAAAATGAAATTATAGAATTGAATAAAATATTAAAGCACTCCCACAGATTTATGATAGCATACGCAACACCTATTATTAGTACAGCACTCTTACTTATGGGGCGCGCCCTAGCACTCTTCAAAGAGGTTTATAGCATCAGATTAGAGCTCACTTTAAACAGCAAAACCACCTCCATGATAAAGAGCTTTATAAGTACATGCAATAGCAATGTGGAAGAAATCTCAAAATTGCTGAACAGCATTGTAAAAACTTTAGATAAGAATATTGCTATAGATACAGTCATAAAGCAACACAAGGAGAATTCAGCAACTGTTAGCGTAAGAGGTGTGAGTTATAGTAATAAAAGAAAGATATATGTCTTTGAAGCTAACTTAACTACAGAAGAGGGTAACGCGTACATATTCATAGACACGCTAGTTGACTTGATGAAACATTATACAGGCATCTTTGCAGGGTTCTTAACACCACTTGACCTGGGGAAAGTTGAAGGTCTCTATGCAACGGTTATTGCAAAGATGATTGAAAAATCAATGTTAAAGATAAGAGGTGTAAACTGGAGCAGTACTAACGAATAGAAATGCAGTAGTGGCTTTATCGTTGTGAATTTTCTAAGCTCATTGCCTTCAATAAAGTGCGAATCTTTTTATTTATGAGACACTAGCGGATTTGCATCTTTTCACTAGCTAAAAATCCTATTTACTGCATAGAAGACTGTTTGGTAAAACAGTTACCATCTTTATAACTGTTGTGATTTACGTAATATGACGCGTACATCTACAACTACAGCACCGCTAGGATACGCTATTACGGGGTTTAGATCTATGGAGTCTATTTCTTCAATTTCTAGCATTAATTGTGAGATTTTCACTATGATATCTGCTAATGCTTTTTTGTCTACGCCTTGCTGTCCTCTGTATCCCTCTAGGATTCTTTTACACCTTATTTCGTTAATCATTTCTAGAGCTTCATCTACAGTTATAGGCGCTACTCTGAATGAGACATCTTTTAAAACTTCAACAAATATTCCCCCGAGACCGAACATTATAACAGCTCCAAAGACAGGATCCCTAGTGCCTCCAACAATTACTTCGGTACCTGGAGGAGCCATGTGGTACATTATGTATCCTAGTATCTTAGCACCTTGAGCTTTTATTGAAATATTTCTTTGCATTTCTTTGATAGCCTGCAAAACCTCTTCTTTGCTCTTCAAACCTAGACTCACTCCTCCAACATCACTTTTATGTACTATGTCTGGAGAGACTACTTTTACAACTATTGGATAGCCTATAGAATCTGCAGCATCATATGCTTCTTTAGCGTTTTTCACAAAAATAGTATTGGGTACTGGAATTCCATAATGTTTCACAAGCTCTATTGCCTCATGTTCTAATAATTTAGATCTACCTTCACTAAGAGCGTCTCTGATAACCTCCTTAACACTTCTCATTACTATTCACCCCGTGGTTTAATCATACTATATGTGTACAAGGCTTTTAGTGCTCTTGCAAGCCTTTCAGGGGATTCAAAGACCGTTATTCCATTTTCTTCAAATTTTTCAGCTATTTTCATGATGCGCTCACCACCTATTGTTATTGCAACTATAGGCTTTCTGTATTCTGTTCTAATCTTAGACAAGTAGTCTACAACTATTCCTTTAAAGCGCGGCAGATAGGGTCCTACGACAACTACAATAGCATTCACATAAGGCTTATCTATCAAGAGGTCAAGCACGTGTATATAGTCCTCATCAACAGCATCGCCAGTGAGATCAATTGGGTTCTCTACAATCCAGTGAGGCGGAAACACTTTTCTAAGTGCCTCTCTAACGTCGTTAGGCGTTCTCGGCACTTCAAAACCTGCATCTATTAGTGCGTCAGTCAGCATAACACCAACACCTCCACTTGTTGTTATGATAAAGACGTTGTTGCCTCTCATTAGGGGCTGGTGTAGTAAAATCCTAACAAAATCCATCATTTCATCAAATGTCTCAGCTTCAATAATACCTGCTTGCTTAAAAGCAGCTTTATACACTGTATATTCTCCAGTCATTGCAGCAGTATGGCTAAGCGCTGCAACACCACCTCTCTTTGTCTTACCAGCCTTGTATACCACGATAGGCTTCTTTTTAACAACTTTCTTTGCAATATCAATGAACAGCCTTCCACGGCCAGGCTTCAGATCTTCGATATACATCAGAATAACCTTTGTATTTTCGTCTTCAGCTAGGTACTCAAGAACATCAACATCATCTACATCCACCTTATTACCGTAGCTAATGGCTTTTGCCAAGCCAATTCCGTGGTACGCCATCCAATCCATTAGCATGCATGTAAAGGCTCCACTTTGACTTACTAACGCTATGTGGCCGCGGGGTGGTCTCTTTAATCTCTCTTCTGGTACAAAGAACGTGTCTACGCCACTGTAGTTATCAAATACTCCAAGACCATTAGGACCCATTATTCTGATACCATATGCCTTTGAGATTTCCTTAAGCTCCTTCTCAAGCTTCTCTCCTTCAAACGTACCTGTTTCTGCAAAACCACCACTAATAACAATAACTGCAGGAACACCTTTAACTGCAGCTTCACGAACAATTGAAGGAACGCTAGGAGCAGGCACTATTACAACAACAAGATCTGGCGTCTCAGGAAGCTCAGAAACGCTTTTGTAGCACTTAAGTCCAAAAATCTCATCGTAACGAGGGTTTACTGGATACACCCTTCCACGAAACCTCTTAATAAAATTCTCTAAGACAATTCGTCCTAATTTACCCTCCACAGGCGTAGCTCCTACAATTGCAACACTTGTAGGGTTAAAGAATTTCTCAAGGCCATTTCTCATGGTGTAGGGCCCTTGCCTTCACAATTCTTTTACAAACACCTTTAATACTAAGACAACGCTTTTAACTTTAATTTAACTAATTTAATGTAAATTCACTTTTCTCCATCTACATGAAAACAAAGTTTTTAATTGTTAAAACATGTTGAAGCAACACTCATTCTGTTGCTATAATCATAAATAGAGATGCTCAATGTCCTTGCAATTTGACATTAAGAGTGAAACCATGCTATTACTGTAAAGTTTTAGTGCCGCGGCCGGGATTTGAACCCGGGTTTCCCGCGCCTTTGCTAAAAGGCGTCACGGGCTCGAGAGGCCCGCATACTTGACCGGGCTATACTACCGCGGCGCTATTTTTCATATTTATCAGCAGGTAACTTAAAAGTTTATTTTTGGCTAGTATACATGTGCTGTGTCTTGATGAACAGGAGAAGAGTTAGGGAACTTATTGAAGATATAGCCTTAGAGCGCATGGAGATTTTGTTTAAGCTTGGTATTGAGGCTGTTAAGCATGGTGATTACGAATTGGCTAGGCGTTATGGCGAGCTTATAAGGAGGATTTCTATGAGGACTAGAGTTAAGTTGCCGAGAGAGATGAAGAGGTGGGTATGCAAATACTGTCACATAATCATGGTCCCGGGATTTAATGCTAGGGTTAGGACTAGGCGAGATGGAAGAGCTTTAAGAGTTGTAACAAAATGTCTTTCTTGCGGCTGGATTCATAGATATCAGTTTGTGGTGAAGAAAGGTCATGGCGAGGCTCAAGGGAGTCCTGGAAAAGTTGAGAAAAGAGAAAGTAGTGAGCAAAGCTGATGTTAATATAGGTAAGTCAGGGCTTCACGAAGGAATTGTAAAGGAGATTGAGAGAAGGTTGAAAGAGCACATGGCGGTAAAAGTGAAGGTGTTAAGGAGTGTGCGAAACACCGTAACAAGTGAAGACATTAAAAGGCTTGCTGAAAGGCTTGGAGCCATAATAGCTGACGAAAGGGGATATACATATGTGCTTATAAGTAAGAAGTCAAAAAGAAAAACTAAACCAGCATAGGTAACACGGTCTGAGGAAAAATGGTTACAGTAAGAGATGTGCCTGCAAATCTGCTAGTAGAAAAGCTTGCAGAATATCTCAAAAACAATGTGCCTGCAGTTAAACCTCCAAGCTGGGCTTTATTTGCCAAGACAGGCCCTCATAGAGAGAGAATACAAGATAACCCAGACTGGTGGTACATTAGAGCCGCTGCAATGTTAAGAAAGCTGTATTTAGCGGAAGAGCCCATCGGTATAGAAAGGTTTAGGGTAATGTTTGGAGGTCTGAAGAGAAGGGGCTCTGCACCTCCGCATTTTAAGAAGTGTGGAGGTTCTAGCATTAGAAAAATATTACAGCAATTAGAGCGAGCTGGGCTTGTAAAGAAAGTTGGTAAGGGCAGGGTTATTAGTGATGAGGGCAGGAAGCTTTTAGACAAAATAGCTTTTGAAATATTTAAGGAGCTTCTCAAAATGAGGCCTGAACTCGCTAAATATGCTCCAAAATCATTAATATCTGCAACAAGTTAATTAGCTCCTATATATAGTGAAGCACGTGGGGTGCAAAACTCTAATTTTATAGGTGAGTAGTCTGTGTCTGGCGGGGAAATGTATTATAGGAATGACGAGGAAGTAGAAGCATTAATTGAGAGAAGGTATAGAGAGCTACTAGCTAAGGGAAAAGAGGCTGAGCTGAGGAGAAGGCAGGCTGAGGAGGAGGCGAGAAGGCAGGAAATACTTAGAATGATTCTAACTCCAGAAGCAAGAGAAAGGCTATCAAATATTAGGCTTGTGAGACCGGAAATAGCGAGAGCTGTAGAGGATAGGTTAATAGCACTGGCACTTCAAGGTAAGATAACACAGCCTTTAACAGATGAGGAGTTGAAGAGTATTTTAGCAGAAATATATGAAAGAACTAGAAGAGATTTTAGGATAAGCATTCGTGAAAAATAAAAATCCTTGTTAGAGGTCTGGGAAGTGGCTAGGAATAAGCCTTTGGCAAAAAAGCTCAGGCTCATAAATAGAGAGAAATCAAATCAACCCATACCAGTATGGGTAACTGTAAAAACCCTTAGAAAAGTTATGAGGCGTTTTAGGCTAAGGAACTGGCGCAGGTCAAAATTAGAAGATGTGTAGTGGTGATATGCCTATGCCTAAGGAGAAAGCCGAAGGTATTTTAATCATACCGTTAAGGTATGTGTATAGAGCTGGGAGTAGAAGGGATAGAGGGAAGAGGGCTATATACTACATTAAAAAGTTCTTAACAAGGCATCTTGGAGGTAAGGTTCTTTTAGATCCGACGATTAGCCACTACATATACATTAGGAAAATTGAAAAGCCTCCAAGAAGAGTTGCTGTAAGATTTATTAAAATAGATAGTGGGGTTTATAAGGTAACACTGGCTGTTGAGGTGAAGAGGTAGAATAATGGTTGTTATTGAAAGGCTAAGCTTTAAAGGCAATCCAAATATAGGAATATATGCTTTTGCAACAGATAAGTATGCAATAATTTCCTGTGATGCTGATGAAAAGTTTTATAAATATGTTGTAAAGGTTCTTCAGGTGCCTGTACTAAGGGCATCTATAGGGGATACAGGACTTGTAGGGGTGTTTTTAATTGGGAATAATAAGGGGCTGCTGTTACCAAGCATTGCTAAAGAGTACGAGGTTTTGGAAATGAAGAGGGGTGTGGATGTAAATGTAGCTATAGCTAAAAGTAGGTTTACTGCATTGGGAAATATATGCTTAGTCAATGACAGGGCAGCTCTACTTCATCCTGAGGCTTTTGAAGAGTTAAAGCATGTGGTGGTAGATGTGCTGGGAGTTGAAGTTGTTGAAAAAGGCACAATAGCAGGCTTTCCAACTGTAGGCTCAATAGCTTTTGTAAATAGTATTGCAGGTATTGTGCATCCTGAAGCTAGTGAGCGTGAGGTGGAGTTTCTATCAGAATTATTTGGAGTGCCATTTGATGTAGGAACAGTGAATTTTGGAGTAGGATTTATAAAGTCTGGTCTTGTTGGAAATTCTAAAGGCATCTTAGTTGGAGATAAAACCACAGGTCCTGAGATTTTGAGAATAAGTAAGCTCTTTGGGGTTGTAGGACATGGTAGAGGTAAAAACATTTAGAATAGAGGGCTTCATGTTAATAGCTACAAACAAGCTGCCAAGGTGGCAGAAGTTCTCTGTTGAGGTAAGGGCTCTGAATAGGGAACAGGCTTTAGACTTGGTATTCTCTGTACTTGGAGGTAGACATAAAGTAAAAAGAGCAAATATAAAGATACTTAAGGTTGAAGAGATATCTCCAGAGGAAGCTTCAGATAAATACGTCAGGGAGCTAGCCTCACTAACAAGAATGGTGATTAAATGAGTTCTGAAAGAGCAAGACTAGAGGAGGCAATTCAGCAACTTCTTGTGCAGTTAGACGAGCTTCGCGAAGCTATTAGAGTAGTTCAGGCAAGAACCTTAGCAATATCTTCTGAAATACAGGAAATTAGAATGGCTTTTGAAACACTAAGTAGCGTTCAAAAGCTTACACAACGCGAAGTCTTAGCATCACTCGATAGAAATGGCTATGTCTTTGCCAAGGCACTGCTATTGGCAACGGATGAGGCTCTTGTAAGAATTGGTAAAGAGTACTACGCAGTGTTGCCCATAGATAAAGTAAAAAGCATTCTCACGGAATATGAAAAAGACCTTACAGAAGAGCTTAGAGAAACAGAGGCAGAGCTAAGAAGACTTACCGAGCTCTATAACCAGATTCAGAGAAGGGTTCAGGAGTATGCGGCTTCACTGCAGAGGTTAAGAAGTAGTGAAAAACAGTAGTAAGTGGGTTATGGTTATTGTTTGGAAAAATAAAGAAGGTTTTACAGGATTTCGTAAATCACATACAGTCTGCTGTTTTCTATAAAACACTTGATGAAAAAGATATTGAAAAATATTGTAATGAAATGTTCTTAAAGCTTGTTGAGGCCGATGTAGCTTACGAAATTGCGGAAAACATTATAGAGGGTATTAAGCGTAGGCTAATAGGCATGAAGGTGAGAAGAGGGGATGATGCAGCAAAGTATGTTGAAGAGTCCATACAGGAGTCTATAGCAGGTATTCTTTCAGCTATAAGGGGTTTTAATCTGCCAAACTATGTTAAATTAGTCTTAGCGAAGGAAAGCCCTGCTAAGCTTGTATTCATGGGCGTTAATGGTGTTGGAAAAACAACCACAATTGCAAAGGTTGCTTATAAACTTAAGGCAGAAGGCCTTAGGCCCATAGTCATTGCAGCAGATACTTTTAGAGCCGGGGCACAAGAGCAGTTAAGAAAGCATGCGGAAAGAGTTTCTGTACCTTTCTTTGGTGGAAGATATGGTTCTGACCCTGCAGCTGTAGCCCTTGATGGAATTACATATGCTCAGAAAAACGGATTCAATGTTACCTTAATAGATACCGCAGGTAGAATGCATGTTGACATTGATCTAATGAACGAGCTTAGAAAAGTGATTCGAGTAGTAAAGCCTCACATCAAGCTCTTAGTGTTAGACGCCTTAACAGGTAATGACGCTTTAGAACAGCTCAAAAGGTTTGAAGAGTCTGTAGGAGTAGATGCAGTTATATTAACAAAAGTAGATGCTGACGCTAGTGGAGGAGTGGCGCTGTCTGTTATTGTAGGAGTGGGCAAACCAATTGCATACCTAGGTGTTGGTCAGCGCTATGAAGACCTCATGGAGTACGAGCCTAGCATAATACTTAAAACGCTTTTTAAGTAAGGTTTCTAAGTTGAGTATTCTCAAAGGGGTAAATATCAGTGTCTAAAGTGCTTATAGAAGCGTTTAAAAACATGACAAAAGTGCTGGAGCTAGCTGAAAAGCCTGAGGGTGATGAGTTTAAGCAACTAGTGAAAATAACGTTACTGGGATTTACAGTTATAGGCGTTATAGCCTTTGCCATAGCCACAGGGCTGTATTACTTAATGAGTTTTCTAGGCATTGCAACGCTTTCATAGGGGGTTAGGTGAATGGAAGGCTTAGGCGAAACTGAAGCTAGTGATGAAGGGCAGCTACATAAGGAAAACAATGAGGCAGTATTAAGGCAGTTAAGACAAGGCAACTTTTTTGCTGTGCGTACAACAGCAGGTCAAGAACAAAATGTTCTCTTAATGCTTGAGGTGAGAATTAAAACCTTGAACCTGCCTATATACTCTGCCTTTTCTCTTCCCGACCTAAAGGGGTATATAGTAATCGAGGCTTCAGGGCTTCACGTTGTTTATGAGGCTATAAGAGGCCTTAAGCACGTCAAAGGCAGGGCCTCTGGCGTTGTCAAATGGGAGGATATAGAGTCTTTGCTAAAGCCTAAATCGCTAATAGAGCTGCTGAAGGAGGGTGAGGAGGTTGAGATAATAGCAGGGCCCTTCAGAGGCATGAAGGCTAGGGTAGTAGCAGTTGATAAAGTTAAAAACGAGGTCTCCTTGAGTGTTTTAGAAGCAAGTTACCCACTCACAATAACCATTCCCGTAGACTACATTAGGCCTGCTAAGAAGGGGTGAGCAGATGCTATGGCACGCCTAAAGGTGATTAAGGTTCAGGTAGAGGGGGGAAAGGCATCAAATGCCCCACCCCTAGGCCCTGCACTAGCTGATGCAGGGTTAAACGTGGCAGAGGTAGTTAGCAAAATAAATGAGATGACAGAGCCATACAAAGGGCACACTATAACAGTAAAGATTATTGTGGATTTAGATACAAAGGAATACACTATTTCACTAGAGCTTCCCACAACAACAAGTCTGCTACTCAGCTTCGTAGGTGCTGCAGAACCTTCAGGAGACCCTGCACATAAAAAAGTCGGGAATTTGAGTCTTGAAGATATAATAAAGGTCGCATTGCTTAAGAAATCAGAGCTTAATGCAAAAAACCTAAAAGCAGCAGTGAAAACAATTCTTGGAACGGCAAGGAGCATAGGCCTAACTGTAGAAGGCAAGGACCCTAAGGAGGTAGTTGCAGAGCTTAACAAAGGTTTATACGATGATGTGTTGAAGAAGTATGAGGTAGAGTGGCAGAGAAGGTGAGTATTATGAGCTTTAAAACACAGGAATTTGTAGAAGCGCTAAAGAAGGCTGTACAACTAGCGTTGCAAACTAAAAAACCGTGGAGGTATACTCAGTCTGTAGAGCTTATAATGACTTTCAAAGGTGTTGATGTTAAGAAGCAATCAGAATTCAAGTTTAGAGATGTAGTAGTACTGCCAAAAGGTCTTGGAAAGAATGTAAAAGTATGTGTAGTGACCGAAGACGCAGGAGCTCAAGACGCTTTGAAAGCGGGGGCCTCAATTGTCATATCCAAGTCAGAACTCTCTAAAATCGATAAGAAATCTGCAAAAAAGATTGCTACTCAGTGTGACTGGCTTTTAGTTAAAACAGACCTAATGGGCTTGGCAGGCAGGGCTCTAGGACCAGCGCTTGGCCCTAGAGGTAAAGCCCCAGTACCATTTCCACCAACAGCTGATATAACACAGCTTATCTCACGTTATAAAAATGCTACAAGGCTGCATTCAAAGGAGCAGCCATGGGTTGGCTGTAGAATTGGTGTAGAGAGCATGGCTGTGGAGGACCTTGTAGATAATGCATTGGCTGTGTTAAGCTATGTTGAAGATAAAATTAAAAGGCCCTTACTTGAAGTAGCAAAAGTTTATGTAAAGGTTACCAGCAGCCCGGCTATAGAAGTTATGTAGGTGAGCATTGAGATGAAAGCTAAGTTAGTGCGAGAACTAAACAAACTTGTTAAAGCCCGCTCGGCGGAGGGAGAGGAAAGGGAAAGGGTTAGGAGGGCTATTGAGGAAAAGAGAAGAGTTATTGAAGAGGCAAAAAAGTTGCTATCGTCTTACAGAACGCTTTTGCTTATAGATAATTCAAATCTTCCAGCAAATTACATTACCATTCTTAGAAAACACCTTACAGGCATAGCTGAAGTTAAGCTTTTCAAAAATAGCTTACTCAGACTGGCTATTAAGGAGCTTGGCATGAGAAACGCAGATGAGCTTGCAAAGTACTTGCAAGGCACAAACATAGCAGTATTTGTAAATGCAAATCCATTTGAAGCAAAAATGTTCTTAGATAAGATAAAAATTATGTGGAGAGCTAAGCCAGGTGATAAGGTAGAGCACGAGATTGTAGTATCGCCTATGAAAACAGACGTGAAGCCAGGGCCCATGATGAGCCTCTTCAGCAAGCTAAAGGTGCCCATACAGGTAAGAGATGGGGTTATATGGATTGCAAAAGAAGCTGCCATAGCAAGGCCAGGAGATGTTGTAACTCCTGAGCTAGCAACACTATTTGATAAACTAGGTGTTGAGCCAAAGGTTTTAAAGCCTCGAATTAAAGTCGCTTACGAAGGAGGAGTAATTATACCTGGCGACAGCCTTACACTAGACTTAGAGATGTACAGAAAGGAGTTTGCAGAAGCTCTGTCAAATGCTATAGCCATGGCTTCAGAACTAGCCATACCAGAACCATTTGTACTAAAAACATCACTATTAAAAGCCCATACGAGAGCCTTAACGTTGGCTGTAGAGGCAGGCGTACTCACAAAAGAAACCTCAACTCTAGTACTAATGACAGCAGTTTCAAAAGCGCATACACTTGCACTAATGCTTGCCTCAAAATCTCCGGAAATTGCTCAATTCCTTCAAATATCAATACCCACAACTACAGCACCAGCTGTAGCTGAGCAGAAGGCTGCTCCGAAGGCTGAGGAGAAGAAAGAGGAGGAGAAGAAGGAAGGGGTATCGGAAGAGCAGCTGGCTGAAGGACTTGCAGCACTATTTGGATAGGACAGCATTTTTGGTCTTATTTAAAGGCTGGCACTCAGTTGCTATACCTCTATATTTGCATGCTGTTCTCTTAAATCTTCTTCACTTTTATTTAGCTTTTGCATAAGCTCAGCTATTATTGCATCTAAAAAAATCATTGCACAGTCTTCAAATAGCGTGCCTAAGGGGGCCAGCGATTCGTGCAATCCAAGAACTTGTCTAGCAAAATAATCCTCAACAGTACTTACCTTAGTTCTTCCGGGAACCTCAACAACAATATCAGCTATTTTAGCTAGTGGAGAGTCTATGTAAGAAGTTATTGCCACAACAATTGCTCCAACAGTCTTAGCAGCTTCTGCAGCAGTTACAATAAGAGCTGTTCTTCCAGAGCCTGAGATCGCTACCACTATATCGCCTTGCTTAACAGGAGACACTATGGTGTCCCCAAGGACATAAACATCATAACCCAAGTGCTTTAACCTCATAGCAAAAGCCCTACCTACAAGACCACTTCTACCAGCACCCATTACAAGCACCCTCCTACCACTTCTATACGCCTGCATTAAAACATCTATGAACTTCTCTACTTGAGAACGATTAAACACAGCTAAAGAACTTGCTACAAAGTTTGAAATCTGCAAGTACGCTCTATAAAAAGTTGGCAAAGCCTTAGCGAGATCAGGATTGCTCATAAAGACCTACACCATAAATTATGTTGTGTAAAAAGAAAGATAAAAAGTATAACGAATTTTAAGTCACACTGCTGCTAGACATCATTAAACAAAACCTCATTACTTACTACATCAAGTTTGGCGAAAAACTCAAAAATCCCAGCAACAATAAGAAATTTCAGTAAGCCGCCGTAGCTCAGCTCGGTAGAGCGCCGGCCTTGTAAGCCGGTGGTCGCGGGTTCAAATCCCGCCGGCGGCTCTAAACCAAGTTAACTAATGTTTTAGCTTTGATTATTAGCTAAATAGGATATTAAAATAGAATAAATCTCGTCAAAGAAGTGAATGAAAGCATTGAAATCTGTACATAAGTAGTTAAGCAAGGGTTTATGCTGATGCCCATAAGAATATCAAAATCTTGTCTTAGGCATTTTTGTAAAGCTATGCAAATCCAGAATCTTTAATCAAAAATATTGACAGAATCTGTTAAGAATCACAGTAGCTCTACATTTATGGCATCACTAATCTAGCTTGGGGCTTACTACAGTGCTTGTTTTGTAATGGTGCAAAGCAATAGCATGTGTTAAGAAGTTCAATATTGCTTTACAAGTGGTGTAGAGAGAGGATGTGGCGGGCCCGCCGGGATTTGAACCCGGGACCTACGGGTTAAAAGCCCGCCGCTCTACCTAGCTGAGC
>Ga0209225_1000592_pt1 | contig 40492 bp, 39 predicted proteins | sample WasSprMetagenome_FD_184732 | JGI IMG/M metagenome (GOLD analysis project Ga0209225, IMG submission 184732) | Sulfidic aquatic microbial communities from Washburn Spring, Yellowstone National Park, USA - WS (SPAdes) (version 3) | ecosystem: Environmental > Aquatic > Thermal springs > Hot (42-90C)... | reverse complement strand
AATCTTAGGTTTCCAGAAGTAAAAGTCAGGGTTTCTGCAAACGAGATGACAATTGTGAGGGAAGCAAGACCACCAGAGCTTCCAAGACCTGCACCGAAGGAAGAGATAGAAAGACACGAGAGGGAAGTGGCGCCTATAGAGAAGAGAGAGGTAGGGGAAGTAACCGCCCCGGGCGCGCCGGAAAAAGCGCCAAGCGCAAGACCACCTGCAGAAAGAGCCCCTGGGGAGGCTGCCCCAGAGAGGGTTGCCCGGGAAGAAGTGGGCCCGGTGATACCTCCAAGACCAGCTGAGACAGTTCCGCTCGCCGAGGCTGTAACAGTTATCTCGGAGGTGGCTAAAACCCCAACAGTTTATGTTCCCTCTCCAGCTCCCGCTATTTCGCCCCCTATCGTGATTCCAGTAACTGAGGCAACTGCTTCCCTCGATACGACCCCGCCAGGTCTTTCTTTTCTCTCAAAACCACCTCTGTTGACAAATTCCCCGTCCGCAAGTTTTCTTGTGTTGTGCGACGACCCGAGTGCTAGTATCAAGTATTTTTTGAATGGGAACCCAGTCACATCCACTTACTTTCCCTCCCTTTCTGACGGCACATATACGTTTGTTGTAGAGGCCACGGATAAGGCTGGAAATGTATCGTCTCTGAGTTATTCCTGGACAGTGGATACAAGATCTCCTTCCGTATCTTTTGTTTCCTCCCCGCCATCTCTTACACGTTCACAGTCGGCAGACTTCTCCGTCTCTTGTGACGATCCAACTGCAACCCTAATTTATAAGCTCGATGGCAAAGAAGTGAGCTCTCTTACTTTCTCCGGGCTTTCAGAGGGAACCCATACGTTTGAGGTGATAGCAAAAGACCAAGCTGGGAATAGCTCATCCATAGCATACTCCTGGACTATTGATCTTACCCCACCTTCCCTTTCCTTCACATCCACACCCCCATCTTCCACAAACTCTCGTTCTGCTTCATTTGGAGTCTCCTCTGAACCAGGGGCAACACTTACATACTTCTTAGACGGAAATCGTGTACCTTCCCCGACCCTTTCAGGACTCTCAGAAGGAACCCATACATTTACTGTAGAGGCAATGGATCAAGCAGGAAACAAATCCTCTTTGAGTTATTCATGGACTGTTGTGCCAACTCCCACATCTCTCAGTATTAGTGTGAATCTTCTAAGTATTGAACCGGGAAGTGTAAAGGTAAATTACCAGATTCAAGGAGAAAGAGAAATCACTGTTAAATACAGATTGAAGGATTCGGGCTCTAGTGAATGGGGTAACTGGGAAAATTTAAACACCATTCCTGAAAACACTGTTAATCTGCAGTTAACACTAAGTCCAGGGGCGAGCAAAAATTTGGAGATTCAGGCAACTGATTCTTACGGGAATACTCAGACATGGGAGTCTGGTACAATAAGTCCCCGGTTAGGAATTTTATCAGGAAAAATTCATACAACTAACACAGTAGACCTATTAGGCGCTGTTGCATCAGTTGTGGGTGAGAACAAAGGTGTGGCAAAACTGAACGTATCAGAAAGTGTTCCCGTCGGTGATTTTCAGTCCGCAGGAGGGGACCTTACAGACGGAGAAAGTAGGTTCTTTGTGTATTCTGGAAGTCATACTGGAGGTGGAAACTTTGATACATCCTTTAAACTTCTTACAACTACTCATTTATTTTCCGGCTCTGGAAACTCTGTTGCTAACCTTTCTGCTTCTGGAGAAATTATTTCATTAACTACAGCTCCTTCAATTAGTGTAGAACCTCTTAATTTCTCAACAAACTTTAATGGTATGTTTCATTATTATGATGGAAGTAAAATAAATGAAGTAAGTGGAACGTGGGCTAAGTTTTTGCTTGGAAGAACAGGAACACTTCAGTTTCCATCGGGAGGATTTGTGGATTATTATACAGACAATTATCTTGTTGGTTTAGAAAATTCAACAAACGATAATCATGTGTTCTGGGGAAATTGGAATAGTAACTTAAATAGTATTGGATGGGTTACTGGCTATGGAGCTGGGTTTTTAAAGGAAGGCTTAGACCCTGCATTTGCACTTTATGGTCTTTATATTGCTCCTGATGGCGCTGCTGGTTTTGTAAGAGCCTTTTCACATGATTCTCAATATCTTTGCTATGTGGGAGGTTTTAGCTCATTAGCAAGACTCGAGTTTGAAAAGGAAGCAAGTGGACATCAATCTTCTTATCCAAGGGGGAGTTTAATTGAAGGCAGTTATCAAGGATTTTTTACAGGAGGAGGTGGAACTCCCACAATATCACAGCAGAAGATACGTGAGACATCTGATGGTTTTATTGGTTCAGCTACTCTTTCTCTTAAAAAAGGATCATCTGCAAATGATATTGAACCTTGGGGAGTATTTGGGATAGAAATGGGAGGTAGTCATTCTGCAACCTCTCCAACAGGATTTGTGATTGAATTTGGTGGAGAATCCTGGGATAATAGAGATGATTCTTCCGACACACCTGATTTCTGGGTTGGTTCGCTCAAAAATACGAGCCTATCAGATGGAAAAATGTACGGCCAATTCTCTGGTAAATTTATGACTCCAACCCATTATGGTTATATAAAAGGTGATATGCTTGGGCAGTTTAATTCACATGACTGGGTCGGGGTGGCAGTTGGCGAATACTATCCTGTAGCGGAGCTTAAGCATCTGAGTTATTCCGATGCAGGCACAAATGTCACAAAGATTTATCAAGACAATTTTTTGCCGTTAGACAATGTAAAAATCCATGGTTATCTTGGAGGAGATGAATTCTGGAGCAAATCTTCAGCAAGCCTTTATGCTATTGGTAAATTTGACAGCGGGATTGATTTTTCTCAGGGAAAAGGATACGTTTATTATGCTTCACCTGATTGCTATTCATGCCCTTCTGGAATAGCCTATAAAAGCTTCATGGCAGGTAGGGCTGTTCAGAAAACAGACGGTAAATACAATATAAATGCCTATATTGCGGGAGTTTATCAGGATGGTACAAATAATAAGGGAATTTTCATTGGAAATCTCTCAGATGATGGTACGTCAAATGTTTTACAACTTGAAAAAAGGTTCTTCATGGAAGGCGAAAATACTGTAAAGGCGGTAACACTTGATACTGGAGCGATTTCACCAACTACAGTTGGTTTAGACACCGCATATTTTAGTCAGGATGGCGCAGATCCTGGGGGTATTTATTTAGCGAATAAAGACGGTTCTTTTATTTTTGATAGTTCCCACAATTTTGGTGTGGGTTTTATCGGAACAGGCGGAAGTTACAGTACTGCTCCTACTTCATCCTGGTATATTTCCTACAACTATAATCCTACAGATAACAATTTTTATTTCGGCGCAATCACACAGAATAACAATCCTTGGGGAAATGATGGAGATGTTCAAAATGTAATAAAGGGTAAAACTTACGGATACTACGCAGATTTAAATCCTTCTACACCTGTAACAGGAATCTTTGTTGGTGAAACAGTTGGAACTTTTAATCCAGCAGATACTACCCGCACCTGGCAGACTGTTACAGCGGGGGCATTCGTTGAGACAAAAACCTTTCTCTCAAACGCTTACGACAGTAAACTTGGCAAGATCAACATTCCCGTCGTTGAGGTGGGACGTGTCGATTTGAGCTATTCCAATTCTAACTGCGGCAACGATTGTATCAGGGATGTTTCTATGAACAATGTTAAATTCTTTGCTCCTCAGACCGGGAAGCCACCAGTAATATGGGCGACAGACAGTGTCTCGGGAAGCTTTAATGGAAATGTGCCAACGTCAAACTACTCAGTTACACTCACAGGTGAAGGAGGATTTACTGTTAATTTCACCCCAACAGTATGGGATACAGAAAACAAGAAATGGGCTGCTAGAATATCTGGCTCTGGCAGCATCAGTGGTTACACTATTCATGATATGAGGGGTGTTGCCGCAGGGACAATTTCAGGTAGCTCTTTTTCTGGGACGGCCGCGGGTACAACAAGAGAGCCACACCGAAACAGCATGTAATAGCCCTCAATTAGACCGGACACCTTCCTAACCAAAATAAATTGTGGCTGTTCAAAAAGTAAAAATATCCGTTCCTTTTTCGGCTAGTCTTTGGTTCTGGTAAGAAAAGTTTCCTATCATTATTTAACGGGGGCTAGTACATAATACGAAGACCTCGCAGAATAGTAACCACAATAGACAATTTTATCTTGAATTTGTCCCAAATTTCATATAATTTAACAGACCCATGTTCCACCTGAGGAACGGAAATGCCATTATCCTTGCGAGTGAATCCGCACGCAGGGTGGACCTTTTGCGGACCTTAGGCATCCCCTTCTCTATTGTTCCCCCTTCAATAAAAGAGGAAAAAAGAAAGGGAGAGACACCAAGGGATTATGTACTTAGGGTTTCACTGGAAAAAGCGAAGACCATTGGTCAGTATTTTCCAGAAAAGTGGGTTATAGGCGCGGATACGGTAGTCGTCTTTAAGAATCGGATAATAGGTAAACCTGAAAGCGAAGAAGACGCTTTTCGGACACTAAAGATGCTTAAAGGTAAATGGCACAAGGTTATAACAGGTTTCAGCATAGTTAATGTTCAAAGAAATGTTTATTATACCAACGCTGTTGAGACAAAGGTCTTCATAAAAGAACTGACAGATGAGGAAATACTAAGGTACATAAAGACCTCCGAACCCTTCGGAAAAGCTGGTTCCTACGCTATCCAGGGGAGAGGGGGCTACATGGTAAAAGAGATAAAGGGATCACACACTAACGTTGTTGGATTACCCGTCTGTGAATTAGCAGAGGCACTCCAAACTCTGGGCATCCTTTCGTGACAAACGTAAAAGAATCGCTTAAGATCGTAAAAAGTAGAATTGAAAGCGCATGTATAAGAGCAGGGAGAGATCCATCTCAGGTTCGCTTGATTGGGGTGACAAAGGGGGTAAGTAAGGAAAAAATCCTTGTCGCTTTAGATGAGGGACTTAAAGATATTGGAGAAAACTACATTCAGGAGGCAAGGGAAAAATTCGGCTATTTAAAGGACAAAGGAGTCACCTGGCACATGATAGGCCACATACAGAGTAATAAGGCAAAGTACATACCTCATATTTTCACGTTTGTTCATTCAGTAGACAGGATTAAGATACTTGAGGCTTTGGATTCATACAAGAAGCCATTGAAGGTTCTTTTTCAGGTCAACCTTTCCGGTGAGGAAAGTAAATGGGGAGTTAGATCTGAAGAAGAGCTTTTGGAGTTAGTTAAAAGGGCAAGGGATTTAAAATATGTTGAACCATTAGGGCTAATGACAATGCCACCTTTTTCTGAAGACCCAGAAAAATCGAGGCCCTATTTCAGAAGACTAAGGGAGCTTTTACATAGTGTGAATGAAAAACTGAATCTCAATATGAGAGAACTTTCAATGGGTATGTCTCAAGATTTCGAAATTGCAATTGAGGAAGGGGCCACTATGGTCAGGATAGGAACTGCAATTTTCGGGGAGAGAAGATGAAGCCCTGGGAAGGAAGATTCTCTGAGTCAACCCATCCGTCAGTAGAAAAATTTACAGCTTCAATCTGGGTAGACAAAAGGCTTTATCTTTACGATATAGAAGGGAGCATGGCTCATGCTGAAATGTTGGAAAAGATAGGGATCATTTCAAAGGATGAAAAAGAAAAGATAGTGAATGGCTTAAAGGAGATTAAAGAAGAGATAGAAAAAGGAACATTTAAGTTCACTGAGGAATTGGAAGACATACACATGCATGTTGAGTCGAGACTCATAGAAAAGATTGGAGATACTGCAAAGAAACTACATACTGGCAGGAGCAGGAACGATCAGATTTCTCTTGATGTGAGAATGTATATCAAGGATGAGCTAAAAAATGTAGAGAGGGAACTCTTAGGGCTCATGAGATCGATTATAAATCGGGCAGAGAGAGAAAAGGACGTTCTCATGCCCGGTTACACACACTTGAGAAAGGCCCAGATTGTTCCATTTTCCCATTACATACTCTCTTTCTACCACATGTTGAAGAGAGACAGGGAAAGGATCCGCCAAGCTATTGAAAGAGCTGACTATATGCCACTTGGATCGGGAGCACTTGCCGGTTCTACTATCCCCATTGACAGAGAATATCTTAAGGAGAGGCTTGGTTTTTCCAGATTAACCGATAACAGCATGGATACCTCATCTGACCGTGACTTCGTAATTGATGCCCTGTACGCTCTCTCGATGATTATGATCCATTTGTCGAGGTTATGCGAGGATTTTATCATTTTTACGACGGAGGAGTTTTCCTTTTTTAGGCTACCTGACAAGCTTTTGTTAGGTAGCAGTATAATGCCCCACAAGATGAACCCTGATGTTCTTGAGTTGATAAGGGGAAGGGCCTCCCGTGTGGTAGGAGATTTTTTGAGCCTTTTGATTTTGATGAAAGGCCTCCCCTCTACGTATAATAGAGATCTACAGGAAGACAAAGAACCCCTTTTTCACGCACTCGATGTCACAAAGTCATCCCTTTCTATTATCGATCTTTGCATAAGAGAGATGGAGATAATGAGGGGAAGGATTGAGATGGCTATCGAAGAGAGCTATATCCAAGCGACGGAAGTAGCAGAATATCTCGTGAAAAAAGGGATCCCCTTCAGAGAAGCCCACAGGATAGTCGGAACGATTGTAAAAGAATGTGATCGAAGAGGTATAAGATTGCAAGAACTGAAAATCGAGGAGTTTAAAGCCTTCTCCCCCTTCTTTGATGAGGACGTGTACGAAGTTATGGATCCAAAAAGAATAGTTGAATTGAGGAAAACAATAGGCGGAGCATCCATAGGTGAGGTGGTCGCTCAGATTGAGAGGGAAAAGCTTTATCTGTCTTCTTAGTGTGATCTTGCTCTTTTCGGGATCTTGCGGAAAAAAAGGCGCACCTCTGCCGAAGATAACTTCTCCCTCTTACGTGATAAGCGATTTGACCGGGGAAGTAAAAGACGGTGTCCTTTTTCTTTCTTTTTCGCTTCCGAAAGATGAAAGGAAAGTGGAAGGGTTCAGAGTTAAGAGAGTAGAGAAAAGGCAAGGAGAGAAGGGTTCAGAAACTACAAGATATGTGAGGATAGATTCTCCTTATGAGGTCACCTTGCATAAGGGTAGGGTTTTTTTCTTTGACGAGGATCTAAAACCTGGAATAACGTACGTTTACGAGGTTTTTCCATCTTCAACGGGAGGCATACTTCTCGGTTCCTCCAATCCTTTCTCCATAAATTGGAAGGAACCCCCAGGATATGTGAAAGTCTTGGGGATAGAAGTAGAGGAAAGTGGGGTCACAATAACTTGGGAAAAGGAGGAGGGTTATTTCTACAATGTTTACAGGTATAAAAAGGGAAGTTACGCTCTCTTTCCAATAAACGAAAAAGTACTTGATATCTCCTTCTATAGGGACACCGCTTTACCAGAAGAGGCACTCTACATGTACGAGGTGAGAAAGGTTAAAAAGGAGGGAGAGAGATTAATCGAAGGAGAGGGAAGACCTATAGAGGTGGCTTTCTTCCCTAAGAAAGTTCTTCCTGTGCCGTGTAACGTAAGGGCAGAGAAAACTGAGGAAGGAATACACCTGTCGTGGGAGTTAAAGAGTTTAGAAGATGTAAAAGGGGTCCGCGTTTACAGACATTTGAATGGGAAAAGAGAACTGCTCAAAGAGCTCCCATTTGAGGAGAATACCTTTGTTGACCATTCATATCCTAAGACGAAGGTCCTTCTTTACTCAGTTAGATCGGTTAGCTATACTGGTAGAGAAAGTGAGGATTCGAATTTTGCGGTAGTCCACATAGGGGAGGATTGATGCATTTCTTCACATACAAGAACGGGGAGCTTTATTGCGAGGATGTCCCGCTAAAGGAGATCGCAGAAGCTTTTGGTACGCCAGTTTATGTATATAGTGCCAAAACACTAAAACGACATTACAGTATCTTCGATTCAGCATTCAAAGGTATTCCTCACATCGTCTGTTATTCCCTTAAGGCCAATTCCAACCTTGCAGTGCTTACACTTTTGAAGACCTTAGGAAGCGGTGCCGATGTTGTCTCAGGAGGTGAACTTAAAAAGGCTTTGAAGGCGGGGATTCCCCCTGATAGGATAGTCTTTTCAGGAGTGGGGAAGACCGAGGAGGAGCTTAGGCTTGCGGTAAGAAAAAGGATTCTCCTTATAAATGTTGAGTCAGAGGGAGAATTGGGGAAATTGAAAGAAGTTTCAGAGGGATTAAGAACAAAGGTCAATGTGGCCATAAGGGTGAACCCGGACATAGACCCCAAAACCCACCCTTACATAACTACAGGCCTCAGGAAGAACAAGTTTGGTATCCCAATTGCTCAGGCAGAAAGGCTATATTCGATGATCAATGGTCACCGTTATCTCTGCCCCGTTGGTATCTCCTCCCATATAGGTTCTCAGATATTAGAAGTTTCTCCCTTTATTCAAGCGCTAAAATCTATCATGGAACTGGGGGAGAGGCTCAAAAGGAGAGGCCTTGCAATAAAGTACTTAGACATTGGGGGAGGTCTTGGTATAACATATAAGGACGAACTTCCTGCTCATCCAAAGGAATATGGTAGTAAAATATGTGAGCTTATCTGGGGTACCGATTACACCCTCATACTTGAACCAGGAAGGGTTATAGTAGGTAATAGTGGTGTACTTCTGACAAAGATATTATACGTGAAGAAGATGGGAAGGAAGACCTTTTATATTGTGGATGCAGGTATGAACGATCTCATAAGGCCTGCCCTCTACAATGCCTATCATCAGATCTTACCAGTGAAGAAGGGGAACGAAAAAAAGATAAGAGTCGACGTTGTGGGTCCAATATGCGAGTCGGGAGATTTTTTCGCAAGGGATAGACTGATTCCAAACCAAAAAGAGGGGGATCTGCTCTCTGTGATGAGCGCAGGAGCATATGGGTTTTCCATGTCCTCCAATTACAACATGAGAAAAAGGGTTGCAGAAGTTTTGGTGAGTGGTACCAATTTCTATTTAGTAAGAAAAAGGGAAACAATGGAAGATTTGATAAAAAACGAGGTAATTCCCGAAATAGTGAAAGAGGGGAAGATATGAGAGGTATAAATTTTTTCAAGATGAGCGCAAGCGGAAACGACTTCATATTGATTGATAACAGGGAGAAAGTTGTGGAGAGACAATTTCAAGATGTGCCGGAATTTGTGAAAAAAGTATGTAAAAGACGCCTATCCGTCGGCGCGGACGGAGTTATACTCGTTGAAAAATCGGAGAAAGTTCATTTTAGGTGGCGTTTTTATAACTCGGATGGTTCAGAGGCTGAAATGTGTGGAAACGGGGGGAGATGTGTTGCCCGTTTTGCTTACCACCTTGGAATTGCTCCAAAAAAAATGAGCTTCGAGACTTTGTCTGGGGTGATAAAGGCGGAAGTGGAAGGTAGGAAAGTGAAAGTTCAACTTAGTGAACCCCACTCTTTAAGACTCGACTACGAGATAAAGTTAAGCGACAGAGAAATTTTTGTAAGTAGCGTAAATACAGGAGTTCCCCACGTCGTCCTGATGTACGAGAATATAGAGAATGCCCCTGTTGAGGATCTCGGGAGAGAGATCAGATTCCATACAGCCTTTAGTCCATCCGGCACTAACGTGAACTTTGTTAAGGTGGTCAAAAATAACGAGATAGTTGTTAGAACGTATGAGAGAGGCGTAGAAGGTGAGACGTACGCATGCGGAACAGGTGCTGTTGCCTCTGCGATTGTTTTGAAGGAAAAAGGACTGATAGATTTGCCGGTGAAGGTTTTAACAAGAGGTGGTGAGACTCTTCTCGTCCATATTGAAAATGGGGTTTTTCTTGAGGGGGATGCAAGATTTATATACGAGGGTAAACTGAATCCGGAGGCATTAATTTATTGAGGAGGGAAAAGATGAAGCTGGAGGGCGTTTTTACTGCGCTTGTTACGCCTTTCAAGGAAAACAAGCTGGATGAGGATGCTTTAAGGCGGATCATAGAGTTTCAGATAGAAAATGGCGTAGATGGACTCGTTCCTTGTGGAACAACTGGTGAAGCGCCTACGCTCTCTTATGAGGAGCATGAAAAAGTAATAGAATTGACCGTAAGGTTCACGAATGGAAAAGTTCCCGTGATTGCCGGTACAGGCTCAAACAGTACCCACGAAGCCATAGAACTTACCCAAGCTGCGAAGAATGTAGGGGCGAACATGTGTCTTCTTACCACTCCTTACTATAACAAGCCTACTCAAGAAGGGCTATACAGGCATTTTAAGAAGATTGCTGAAGAAGTAGACATACCAATAATACTTTACAATATTCCGGGAAGAACAGGCGTCAATATGGCACCGGAGACAGTGGCCAGACTGGCTCAGATCCCGAATGTGGTTGGGATAAAGGAGGCGTCCGGTTCGGTACTTCAGGCTGCGGAGATATTTAGGCTTACGGAGGGGAAGTTCACGATTCTTTCCGGTGATGATAATCTTTTTCTTCCCATAATGAGTGTGGGAGGAAAAGGAGTTATCTCAGTTGCATCGAATGCGATGCCAAAGAGGATGAAGGAGCTCTATGAGGCATTTCTTGTGGAAAGAAACGTCGAAAAGGCGATAAAGATAAATACGGAATTGTTACCATTTTTCCAGGCCATATTCGTTGAGACTAATCCCATACCCATAAAAGAGATACTATATCTCATGGGCTTAATAGAAAGGGAGCTTAGACTTCCCCTTTGTCCTCCATCAGACAAGACGAGCAAGTACTTAGAAGAAATCACGAGAAGGTACGGACTTTTGAGGAAAGAGAAATGATTAAGCTTGCTATTACAGGTGCTTTGGGAAGGATGGGGAGAGTGGTCCTTTTCCTCGCCGGAAAGATGGGGGAATTTGAAATAGTTGGAGCTATAGAAAGAAAAGGACATCCCGAGATCGGAAGAACACTTAAGAGTCTGGGTGTCTTGGATTTAGACCTCCCTCTAAGAGATAATCTGGAAATCGTCATAGAAGATTGCGACGTTGTTATCGATTTTACAGAACCCCTTTCCGCACTTAGACATTTCGAGATTGCAAAAGCAAAAAAGAAGGCCATCGTTATTGGCACAACCGGTTTTTCAGATTCTCAGATGGAGTCGATCCTAAAAGAGAAGGATGTTAGGGCAGTTATTTCACCAAATATGAGTATTGGTGTTAATCTTATGTTCAATCTGGTAAAGAAAGTTTCTGCCGTTCTCGGTAAAGACTACGACGTGGAGATAATAGAAATACATCACAGGATGAAGAAGGACGCTCCAAGCGGTACCGCACTAAAGTTAAGGGATATGGTCATAAGTGGAAATTCCGAAATAAAATGGAGGCCCTTATATGGTAGGTATGGAATAGTAAAAGAGAGGGAGAAAGAGGAAATAGGGATAATGAGTGTGCGAGGGGGAGATGTTGTGGGAGAGCACACTGTCATATTTTTCGGTCAGGGAGAAAGGCTTGAGATAACCCATAGGGCAACCTCAAGGGAAAATTTCGCAAGAGGAGCCCTACTTGCTGCAAAATGGATAGCTCACAAAGAAGAAGGTATATACTCTATGGAAGATGTGCTGGGTCTAAGTCCTTCGGCTTGAGAAAAATTTCTCTTGATCTTTCCACGGACAATTGGTACTAATCTTATTTTAAGGAGGCTGAACTTGGGAAAGTACACAAAAATACCAGAGGCTACCATAAGAAGGCTATCCAACTATTTGAAGTGTCTTGATGAGCTTGAATCGAGAAACAAAAAGATCGTTTCAAGTGCCGAGCTCGCTCATATGTGTAATGTAAATCCAGCTCAGGTTAGGAAGGATTTCGCTTATTTTGGTGAGTTCGGTATAAGAGGAATGGGCTACAAGATAAAGGAACTAAAGAGCCACATTAAAGGGATCTTAGGTATAAATAGGGAATGGAGGATAGCTGTAGTCGGTATAGGTAATCTGGGAAGCGCAATCTTAGTCTACAAGGATTTCCTGAAGCAGAATTACAAGATAGTTGCCGCTTTTGATATAGATCCAGTTGGTGTTACAGGAAGGATTTCAGAAAGGTTAGGGAAACCAGTTGAGATACTCCACATAGATAGTTTGAAAGAGGTTGTAAAACAGAGGAACATAGAAATCGGAATAATAACTGTCCCCCCGCAGGAAGCACAAAAAGTGGCAGATCTCCTTGTGGAGGCAAACATAAAAGGTATTCTCAACTTGTCGCCGGTCCCTGTTAGAGCCCCTGAGCACGTGAAAATCAGGAACATCTTTTTCACATCGGCTCTGGACAGTCTCGTCTATTATCTGTCAAAGTAGAAAGGAGTGGGGATGCTTCGGAACATCTTTGATATTTTTGTATATTCAGCCCTTTACGTTTTTATCTTAGTTCTCGGTACGAAAGTCATCGGCACAGTATTCTCACCCGATTTCGAAAGAAGAATTTCACAAAATGGCAACATAGGCTTATCGATCCTCTTATCCTCCTTTTTCATCGCCATGGCAATTGTATTCTCCTCTGTGATCAGATAGTGAGATCGATATTTATTACTGGGACAGGAACCGGTGTTGGCAAGACCTTCGTGGGCGGAGCTATCTGTGCGTATCTTTCATTGAAGAGAGGGCTCGATGTGGGGGTTATGAAACCCTGCGAGACAGGATGGGATCCACAATCCTCAGATGGGGCTACACTTAAAGAGCTTTCCGGATCAAAAGATCAATTAGAAGAGATAGTTCCATACAGGTTTTTTCTTCCCGCATGTCCGGAGGTTGCGGCAAAACATGAAAGAAAAGAGGTAGATATAAAAAGGCTTAATTCGATTTATGAAAAACTCCTTATTGGTCATGAAATCCTTGTTGTGGAGGGTGCAGGGGGTTTACTCGTTCCTATAAGAGATGGTTTTTTCTTCTCCGATCTTATAAAGGCCTGGAGGATCCCAGTCTTGGTTATTTCGGAGAACAGGCTGGGCACAATAAACCATACACTTTTGACCTGTTATTACCTTTTATCTTTGGGTGTATCTGTTTTAGGCGTTGTATTGAACAACCTCCGCACGGAGGTAGACCCATCTTCTGAGTCGAACCCAGAAATGTTAAAAAAATACCTACCAACCCCTTTTCTCGGGGTCTTCCCATACGTGTCATTGTCAGGACTTAGAACGTCCTTAAGAGAAGAACTTGCAGATCTTGTGGAAGAGCATCTCGATCTTACTTTTTTATCTTCTTAATGCCTCCATTGCCCTTATAAAATAGGGCCTGGACCTCTCTATCATCTCAAGATCTACGCAGTAGGCAAGCCGGAAATGGCCACTTTTCCCGAACCCCGATCCTGGCACAGCAAGTATGTGGTGTTTCTGCAAGTGCCTGACGAATTCAACGTCGTCTGGAATAGGGGATTTCGGAAAGATATAGAATGCTCCGTTTGGTTTAATCGTTTCTATTCCAGCTTCGAGGAGTATGGTGTATATAGCGTCCCTCCTTTTTTGATACTCATTTATATCGACGCTATTTTTTTGGAATTTCTTGACAACCCTTTGCATCAGTGCTGGAGCATTTATAAAACCTAAGGTCCTGTTAGCAAAGACAGCGGCCCCAATAAGCGCTTGAGCTCCCTCTATAAGAGGGGAAATAGCAATGTACCCGATTCTTTCCCCTGCTAATGAAAGATCCTTCGAATGGGACATCACTACTACGGTGTCTTCGTAAATCCTAAAGAGGTCTGGAAACTCTATATTGTCGTAGATGAGCTTTCTGTATGCTTCATCGGAGATTATAAAGATTCTCTGACCCTTTCTCTCTCTTCTCTCCCTCAAAATATTGGCAAGTCCAATGAGCTCATTTTTATTGTATACAACTCCCGTCGGGTTGTGGGGGGAGTTAATTATAATGGCCTTCGTTTTTTCGTTTATCGCTTTCTCTATTGCCTCCAAATCGAGATGGAAGTCTTCCTTTGTGTCTACGAGCCTCATGACCCCGCCATGGTTATCTATGTAAAACTTGAATTCTATAAAGAATGGCGATGGAACAATAACTTCGTCGTAGGGGTCAAGTATAGATTTAAGAATAACGTTCATTCCGCCCGCAGCACCGACTGTCATTATTATGTGGTCCTCAGTGAAAGGAAGCCCCGTACTTTCCCTGTACAGTTTAGCTATTTCCCTTCTTACGTCCTCATATCCGTTATTTGGCATGTACCTGTGCAGTCCTTTCATTCCAGATGAGACTATCCTTACGATCTCTCTTTTAAGCTCGCAAGGAGGTTCTGTTACGGGATTTCCAAGTGTGAAGTCAAAGACGTTTTCCTCCCCGTATCTTTCTTTAAGTTTCAGGCCTTCTTCAAACATAGCCCTTATCCACGAAGAATCTTTCATAAGTTCTGATAACCTTTTTGATACGACCATCCCTACCTCCCCCTGAAGTATTTTTTTGCGATTCTTCTGAAACCTTCTATGGAGGCTAAGATCGTCTCTTTGGGAACGCAGTAAGCGATTCTAAAATAACCCCTCTTTCCAAATCCCCTGCCGGGAACAACGAGTATCCTTTCCTCGTAAAGTCTTCTTACGAAGTGGAGCTCATTCTGGGTGGGCGATTTCGGAAACATGTAAAAGGCACCCATGGGTTTTACGCATTCGAAGCCCGCTTCCACTAAAGCCTTATATAAAATGTCCCTTTTTTCCTGATAATCCTTCACATCTACTGAATTGTTCTGGAACTTGCTAACAACTCTTTGAAAGAGAGCCGGTGCATTAACAAAGCCTAAAGCTCGCGAGGATATGGTGAATGCGGAGACGAGGAGATCTACCCATTCTATATTAGGAGAAACCGCTATGTATCCTATCCTTTCACCTGGAAGTGCAAGGTCTTTAGAGTGGGATGTCACGGAAATTACGAGGTCATAAAAGGAAAAGAGGTTGGGAAGTTCAACACCATCGTATACTATTTTTCGATACGCGTCATCGGAAATTATATATATAACTTTTCCTTCTTTCCTCTTTGCGAAAAGGAGATTAGAAAGTTCTTTCAAAAGCTTCTCCGCATATACGACGCCAGTGGGATTATTGGGGCTATTAAGAAGGACCGCCCTCGTCTTGTCTGTTATAAGGGCTTCTATTTTTTGCACATCGATCTGGAAGTCCTCTCTCGTTTCAGCAAATTTTACCCTCCCTCCAAAGTTCTCAACGTAGTTCTTGAACTCCCAGAAAAAAGGCGTGGGGATTATAACTTCATCACCCCTGTTTAAAATGCTTTTGAGAACAACGTTCAAGCCTCCAGCACATCCCACTGACATGAAAACGTGCTTAGACGTGAAAGGAAGCCCGAACTTTTCGGAAAGATACTGGGCAATCTCCTGTCTCACTTCCTCGTACCCACTATTTTCCATATACCTGTGCATCCCCATTTTCCCTTCCTTTAAAAGTTCGATCATAGTATTTTTGACCTCTATAGGGGGCTCAACCTCTGGATTCCCCAAGGAAAAGTCGTATACGTTTTTCTCCCCATAAGTTTTCTTCAGCTTTATTCCTTCCTCGAACATTCTTCTCGTCCATCCTTCCTGGGCCAAAATCAACTGCCTCAGTTTTTTCGAGATTGCCATCTCTCCCTCCCAAAATAAAAAGGCCATGGGTTCGACCCATGGCCCAAAAAAAAGAGCCATGGGCTTTTGCACCCATGGCTCAGTGCCAATAAGGCACACGAATCATGGGTGCCAGTTTCTAAAATAAAAGTAAAAGTAAGAGAGTTCTATCTTTACTCCCCGTTTCATTAGCTTAATATTTATTAAAATAATTTGTCTTTCTTTGTCAAGCACATCTTTCAGGCAAAAAAGAGCTTAGTTTTCAGTCGTAAATGAAAGTTTTTCATATTGGTCCTTGGTTAGGACATAGTATCCATCTTTTTTAGGGAAGAACACATCGAGTATATTCACCATTTCATCGAGAATCATAGTGGGAAAGAGGGCTATCTTTCTTGGAATCTTGCAGTATTCAAGGAGTTTTTTATAAGGTGTCATGTTTAATGAGGAATGGAATCTTATAGTATTATACACCCATTGCCATCTTATTGCTCTGAAGAGAAACTCTTTTAAATCCTTACACAGTTCAAGCTGAGGGATATAGAACTCATTATCATCCGTTTGATGAGATCTTTCTACAAAGGCATTATATTCTTTTCTTCCCTTAGGTATATGGATGAGCTTTGCATTTAAAGGTTTAAAGATCATCCTGTTAAGGTAATCAAGTTTATCGACTGACCTTCCTCCAAACTCCTCTCCGTTGTCCGTCTGTAGTGTTATCTCATGATCTATACCAAGGGCTCTTAAGAAATATATTAAACTCAGCATAAAGATTAGACCGTTTGTAAAGCTCTTCTCATAGGAGTATTGTTTTCACATCTATAGCAGTCCACTGATAGGGTGGGATATTCAGTTTAGAGGCATGAGTTATGGATTCTTCAGAGAGAGTACCTTTATCGTATATTTCTTTTAGATCAACCTCAAAATGAGAGAGGGGGTAGAGGGCATCGAAATCATAGAATCTCCGTCTTTTTCTGTATTTTGACCTTTTGTATCTTCCTTGAAGGCCATATCTTTTAAGGACATATCTAACAGTTGATGGTCTAACCTCAATACCTTTTTCTTTAAGGACTCTTGCAATTCTCACCCTTCCATAACCTGTCTTCTTTCTCACAGAAATAATAGCAAGTTCTAAATGCGGAGGGGTTTTATTTGGTGATCTCTTTGGTCTTCTTGAGAGATCTTTTAACCCCTCTTCTCTATGTTCTTTGAATCTTCTAATGATCTTTCTTACAGTCTTTCTTGTAGCTTTAAGGATCTTTGCCACTTTTGATATGTTTCTTGTATTTTCGTAAAGGGAGATTACAGTTCTTCTTGCAAATTCAGGATTGGCCTTTCTTAATTCTTCTATATTTTGGGTATAATAGAGTTAGGTTCACGGGCTTCCTCCTCTTTTGTTTAGAATGTTCAAAATATATTCTACAGGAGGAAGCCCACTTGAACTAAAAATCTCTCTAACTATCCTTGATGCTTCATCCTTATCTTTAGGAGAAAATGGTTTTGCATATCTTTTTTTCCAGGTTCTATTCTTACCCTGGATACTATGTCCTAACCTGAAAGAGTATTTTACTTGACAACTTCGCTTGACATGCAGTATAAGCCTACAAATCGTTAAAGGAGGTATACCATGAGGACTAAGCTTGGTCTGCTCACAATTTTGATCTTTTTTGTTATCGTTTCCTATGCTCAGGCAGAGGTCATAAAATTGAAGGCCGCAAATTATCTACCTGTAACGCATAAGATGTCACTCCTTACACAGTGGTTCTGCGATGAGGTAAAAAGGAGGACAAACGGCAGGGTTGAAATAGCCTATTACCCAGGAGGTACGCTGCTCTCTCCAGTTAAGATGTATGACGGGATACTTTCCGGAATTGCAGATATGGGACTTTCACACATCCAGTACACAAGAGGAAGGTTCCCGGTGCTCGAGGTTTTTGATCTCCCCCTCGGTTTTCCGAGCGGATGGGTAAACACGCAAGTATGTATGGATTTTTTTGCTAAGTTCAAGCCAAAAGAATTCGATGACGTACACGTTTTTTACGTAACCCCTGCGGGAGCTCTCATTCTGCAGACAGCAAAGAAGCCTGTTAAGACATTAGAGGACTTGAAAGGTTTAAAGATAAGAGCGACCGGGCGGCTTGCTGATGTCTTCAAGTACCTTGGCGCAGTTCCAGTTCCCCTTGCTATGCCTGATGTGTATGAATCTTTAAGGAGGGGTGTGATAGACGGTGTGAGCGTAGACTACTCAACTCTCAAATACTGGAAATTCGCAGAAGTTGTGAAATATGTCACGTCAACATGGAAAATAGGGACCACTATCACCTTTTATTTCGCTATTAACAAGAAAAAATGGGATCAGCTACCTCCTGACGTACAGAAGATAATGGATGAGGTCGGGCTCGAGGCAAAGGAGAAGCAGGCGAGGCTTTGGAATGAGATGGACCTGGAAGGTATAGAGGTCTTTAAAGCTCAGGGTGGCCAGATCTTTGAACTTTCTGACCCCGAGGCGGGCAAATGGATAAAGGCGGTAGAGCCTGTGATCGCAGGATATAAAAAGAGCATGGTTGAAAAGGGTTTTAAGGAATCCGATATTGAGGGCTGGATAAAGTTTATAAAGGAAAGGATTGAGTACTGGAAGAAGGAGGAGAGAGCAAGAAAAATTCCAACTCCTTTTTAATGGCAAAAAATGGAGAATTTGATAGCAAAGATCAGTAAGGCGATAAGTCTCTTTGCAGGGCTTGCCTTAAGTATCATGATGTTCCTTACCTTTGCTGATGTGGTGCTGAGGGCAGGGGGGGTGCCGATTATTGGGACATACGAGATCGTTTCTTTGCTTCTTGCACTTACTACCGCCTTAGGCCTACCCCAGGTAACAATGGAGAAAGGCCACGTTTACATGGAATTTGTGCTTGAGAAGCTCGGGGAAAGGGGTAAAAGAATTATGAACACGATCACAAGGCTGTGTGTTATATTTCTGTTTCTTCTCGCGGGAATATACATGATTAAGGTGGGGAAGGTTTACAGAATGTCAGGAGAAGTTACCGCTACGGTAAAAATACCTTTTTATCCTTTCGCATACACTGTCGCTTTGTGCTGTTTCATTCAGTGCGCGGTTCTTTTGCGGGAAGTAATTAGTCTTTGGGGTAAAAAATGAGCGAAGTAAGTGTCGGGTTATTGGGGCTTTGCGTTCTCTTGCTTTTTTTCGCCACAGGCATAGAGCTGGGCTTCGCTATGGCTTTGGTCGGATTTCTCGGCTTTGCTTACACTAACGGATTTGATGCCGCGGCAAACCTGTTAGCGAGAGATCTTTTCGAAGTGATAACGAACTACGGATATTCAGTATTCCCTCTTTTCATACTAATGGGCCAGATAGGATTCAACGGGGGTATTGCGGCACGCCTTTATAATTCTGCCCATAAATTTGTTGGACACATACCTGGTGGACTTGCGATGGCAACTGTCCTCGGAGCTACGGCCTTCAAAACAATATGTGGTTCTTCAGCCGCTACATCCGCAACTTTTGCGGGTGTTGCGATTCCTGAGATGAAAAGGTTCGGATATAGCGACGAGCTGTCTGCGGGCGTTGTGGCGACAGTAGGGACCCTGGGCGTGATAATCCCGCCGAGTGTAACTCTCATCATTCTCGGGATCCTCATGGAGCAATCCATAGGTCAGCTTTTCATAGCGGGAATTGTACCGGGCCTTCTGATCGCGACTTTGTTTATCGGCGTTATATACGTTTGGGCAAGAATAGACCCCAAAATAGCACCAAAATCTGACAAATCGAGTTGGGGAGAGCGGATAAGGTCTGTACCTGAGGTTTTATGGGTTCTCATAGTTTTTCTCCTAATTATAGGTGGAATTGCTCAGGGATTCTTCACTCCCACTGAGGCGGCCGCGGTGGGAGCATTCCTTGTTCTTTTACTCACACTCATAAGAAAGGACATCACATTCAAAAAGTACGTGCAGTCCGTAAAAGAATCCTTGAGGACTTCAATAATGTTGCTTATGCTTATCTACGGCTCAACAGTCTTTGGTCATTTCATAGCGGTCAGCAATATCCCTCAGGTAATTGCTGAATGGGTAAGTTCCCTTAAGATAAACCCGTACATAGTGATGATCCTCATCTGTGTCATTTACGAACTGGGAGGTTCTTTTATAGATGACCTTTCCTTTCTTATACTTGCTACTCCCCTATTTTACCCAGTAGCTGTTAAGCTCGGTTTTCATCCCCTTTGGTTTGGGATAGTCATTGGGGTAGTAGCCATGATAGGGGTGGTGATACCTCCTGTGGCCATATGCGTTTTCGTTGTAAAAAATATAAGTCAGATCCCTATGGGGGTCATATATAAAGGCGTTTTGCCCTTTCTTTTTTCGCTTATCCTAGTTTGGATCCTTTTATTCATTTTTCCAGATCTTGCCCTGTGGCTACCATCCCTCTTTTTCAAAATTTAGATTTTGGCTGTGTGGAAGAGTCTCTTTTTCGGATCGAATATATCTCTCAACGCTTCACCCAAGAGATTATACCCCATAACAGTCAGGAATATGGCAAGACCAGGGAAAAGGCTGAGCCACCAGGCAACCTCAATACACTCTTTGGCCTGTGTGAGAATGTTCCCCCAGCTTGGGGTGGGGGGCTGAACTCCTATTCCTAAGAAGCTCAGTGCTGATTCAGTGAGAATAGCGCCTCCTATTCCGAAGGTTGCAACAACGTAAACTGGAGAAAGAGCGTTCGGTAAAATGTGGCTAAATATGACCTTCATCTCAGGTAGTCCCAGAGCCTTAGCTGCGAGGACAAAGTCTCTCGTTCTTATGCTCAGAATTTCAGCTCTCACAAGTCTCGCAACACCCATCCAGTTAGTAAGCCCGATAACCACCATTATATTCCATATGCTTGGCTCGAGAAGGGCAATTACGGCGAGGATCAGAAAAAAAGTCGGAAAACACATGAAGAGATCGACGAGTCTCATTATCAGATTATCCACAAATCCTCCATAATATCCTGCGATTGCTCCCAAAAAAACACCGATGAGCACTGATATGCCCACTGAGACAAAACCGACAAGTAATGATATTCTGCTACCATAAATTATCCTTGAGAAAACGTCTCTTCCAAGCATGTCTGTCCCAAAAGGATGGTCCAAAGAAGGAGGGGAGAGTATGTTTTTTATATCAGGTTCGTAGGGACTGTGGATAGCTATAAAAGGAGCGAATATGGCGCATCCGAACATAGGGAGAAGAATAAAAAGCCCAGTCCTCCCAAGGCTATTGCGCCAAAGACTTTTTAGGAAAGGCAACCCCCTCATTTCCTTTCGCTTAGAGAAATTTGAGGAGGAAGGGATCTTTTTATGGATATCGCGATCTTAAAGAGAAGGGTAAGGATCAAAGCTCCAAGTGACCACACGCCAAGGGTAATCGATATCTCTTCAAAGGTTGGTACATACCTAACTATTCTTAAATCTACTGTGGGGTTGAATCCCGTGACTATTAGAGTTAATCCCTTCTCGACCCATATGGCGAAGATGAGAATAAGGAGTGTGACAAAGATTAACACGCGGTTCTTAGAGAATCCAGTCGAAATTAGGGTTAGGAAAGAAAAGATTGAAGCTATCAAAGAAAACCAACTAAGGGCTGTAAGCCAATAATGGCCTCCACTTCCTAATAGGAGATACTCGAAGTGTCTTAGGTGTTCTGGGCTTCCGCTGTAAAAAGTTGTAAAGAATTCAGCGACCAGGAAGAAGATGTGAATAGAGAGTGCGTAAGTCACTGTTTTTTTCAAGTTTTCAAGCACCCTTAAGCCCGGGTCGAACCCGGTTAACCTATTTAGGACCAAACATAGGGCGAGAAGGATTGAGGGACCCGAGGTGAAAGCAGAGGCGAGAAATCTTGGGGCTAAAAGGGAGGAGAACCAGAAGGGCCTGGAAAGAAGTCCGCAGTATATAAATGCAGTGACAGTATGTATACTTATTGCCCATGGTATTGAAGTGTAAATGAGGATCTTCAACCATCGAGGAGAATCTATCCCCTTTTTTGCCAGATCTAAGCCCTTCCAACCGAGAATTACATTTAATAAGAGGTATCCAGAAAGGACGACCATGTCCCAAAAAAGAAGTGAATTGGGAGAGGGATAGATGAGAACGTTAAAAACTCTTTCAGGTTTTCCTAAGTCTACAAACACGAAAAGGATCGCAAGGAAGACAGAAGCTACTGCCAAGAACTCTGCGAATACAAGAGTTTCTGAGTATTCCTTTACCCTATGGAGATAGTAGGGAATAACGAGCATCACCGCAGAAGCCGCAACTCCAACAAAGAATGTGAAGTTCGCTATATAAAGGCCCCATGATACATCTCTTCCCATTCCTGTGATTCCAAGCCCATATATGAGCTGCTTCGAGTAGAAAATAAAACCGTATATAGTAAGAAGGAAGAGAAAAAGGAGCCACATCCAGTAATTTTTTCCACCTTGAAACGCCTTTTCAACCATGCTTCCTCACAATAAGTAAAATACATTAGGCTTTGTGCCAAGGTGGGGCTTTCTGACCATGCTTATCCTCCCTTTCAGTATTTTAGACACCTCTGATTCGGGGTCAGCTATGTCACCAAACTTGAGGGCGCCCAAAGGACAGGCCTCAACACACTTAGGGATGAGCCCCCTTGATATTCTCTCTTCGCAGAAGTTGCACTTTTCAACAACACCTTTTGCCCTTACAGGGAAATCGTAATTTATCTTCCCTAAATAGGGTTTACCATCTCTCCAATTAAAACTCCTTGCCCCGTACGGACAAGCGGCCATACAGTACCTACATCCTATGCATCTGTGATAGTCCATCATAACTATCCCGTCTTCCCTTTTCCATGTTGCCTTTGTCGGGCAGACCTTCACACAGGGAGGGTTCTCACAATGGTTGCACATTAAAATCACAGGCTGACTAAGATTGTCTTTTATACTGATTGGTAGCTCATTCTCAAAAACCCTATCGAATGTGGAGATCCATATCCATTTTATCTCCTCCTTGGAACTACCTATGGACGGAACGTTATGGGTCTCGTGACAAGCATCAACGCAGGCTCTACAATCCTTGCTTTTCGCACATACTGTAATATCTACAAGCATTGCCCATCTTTTCTCCCTTTTCTTTTCACCAGGGACCAAGATTGAGGGGAAGAAGATACCCGAGCAAAGGCCAGAGGCTATCAGTTTCAAAAAATCTCTTCTTTTCATTTCTTTGCCTCCTGGGGGACGTTGTGACATGTCCAGCATTTTGGAGTCACTCCCACATACCCGTGACACCTGTCGCAAAACTCATCCTTCTTCTTGTGACAATTAAGGCAGGTCCCAGAAAGGCTAATTTCGAATTTTTTCCCATCCTCCCTAATGTAGATCCTATTTCCCTTTCTTACAGCCTCGTCCCGCCATAATCTTAGCAATTCCATATGGCTTTTTTTCATGTATCCCGTCCTTCTCACACACTCCTTTTCGTCCTTCTCTATTTTGAGCTCTGGCACGTATGCTCCCTTTCCGGAGACCTTATTATACCAGAATGGAGAGGTAACGATTGCGAGAAAAAAGAAAAGCCCAGTTAAGATTTTTCCGCTATCATACAGTTTTTTCATTTTCTTCCTTTAAAGGTTCTCCTCTTAAATTCTTCGTCCTTTCCTTTTCTCCCTTCATGACGAGAGCATTCCCTACAAGTTCGTGAACGCCGCACACCTCAACACCACCAACCCAGTAGTCAAAAAGGGTGGGCAGAGATGCCTTATCTATCGCGCACATGCATGCAACCATGTTTACGCCGTATTTTTCTTTCACATACTTAACAGCATAGGCCCTTGGAAATCCCCCCTTCAGTCTTGCCTCAAGGTTTTCGTCCGCCCCAAGGCCAGCCCCGCTCCCACAACAGAACGTCTTTTCCCTTATCGTGTTTTCTGGCATTTCATAAAAGTGATTGCAAACGTGTTTCAAAATGTACCTTGGCTCCTCAAGTAGTCCCATACTTCTCGCTGGGTTACAGGAGTCGTGGAAAGTGACAACCCATTTGTCGTTCCTTTTCCTGTCGAGCACGATCTTGTTATTGTATATGAGGTCCGCAGTAAACTCGGAAATGTGAACCATCTTTGTAGATTTCGCATTCTCGAATTTCGTTCCAGTTATTGGAGATACAGGTTCCTCAAGGAAATCTGCAGGTCCATTGACCGTGTCCATGTACTGGTGGATGACCCTCCACATGTGGCCGCATTCTCCACCTAAGATCCATTTTACCTTAAGCCTTTTTGCCTCCTCGTATATCTTTGCGTTTAACCTCTTCATAAGCTCGTACGAATGGAAAAGTCCGAAGTTACCCCCTTCCGAGGCGAATGTGCTCCAAGTGTAATCGAGCCCTATTTCATGAAAGAGCATGAGATACCCTAAAAGTGTGTACCAATGGGGGCTTGCAAAGTAGTCAGCAGAAGGTGCAACAAAAAGTATCTCCGCACCCTTCCTGTTTATGGGGACATCGATTCTAATTCCGGTCAATTCCTCTATTTCATCGACCGCAAAGCCGAGTGTCTCCTTAAAAGCAAGCGGTGGAACACCCAGATGGTTTCCCGTTCTGAAAGAATTTGAAGCTGGTTCCACAACCCACTGAATATTGCATCCAACAAGATTCAAAAGTTCTCTGCCCATCATCGTTATTTCGCAAGTGTCGATCCCATATGGACAATAAAGGGAACATCTCCTACATTCTGTACACTGATAGAAGTAGTAGAACCACTCTTTCAGAACGTCCTCTGTCAGATCCCTTGCTCCCACAAGCTTACCGAGGATTTTCCCCGCAAAGGTGAAATATCTCCTGTACACGGAACGCAATAGCTCTGCCCTTAATACGGGCATGTTCTTAGGGTCTCCGGTGCCGATAAAAAAATGGCACTTATCCGCACATGCCCCGCATCTCACGCAGATGTCCATAAAGAGCTTAAAAGACCTGTATCTCTCGAGGAGCTTCCTTATACCTTCAAGTACGATTTCCTTCCAATTTTCGGGAAGATTCCAATCCTCATTGTGGGGTTGCCATTCTCTCTGATTGGGCAGGTCCAGGTACTTTTGATGTTTTAGAGGGGCGCCGTAGCAATAGGTTCCCTTTCTAAGTTCAACTTTTTTTTCCATCCAGTTTTCGTCCTTTGGAGAAAGATCCACCTCTATTTTCTTTTCTTCCTTCAAACTACTCCTCCCTTTCAAGTGGTATCTGGGCTTCTTTCATCATTTCTCTGAATTCGTCTTCCCATTCCTCATAGGTTCTCACTTTCACAGGATAGTTCCACGGGTTTATGTATCTCTTTTCTCTGCTGTTATTTTCTAAGTTCCTCGTAGGTGAAAGGAAGACCCCTGCCGCATGGAGAAGTTTGCTGAAAGGGAAGTAGGCGAAAAGGAAGGAAACCAGGAAAAGATGCAGATAGAACGTGGATCCAACAAACTGAGGTATGTAAGGGTTAAATGAGAAAAGTCCCAATGCGAACTTTTTTACATCCAAAAGATCGACCCTGAAGAAATACCGGAGAAGTATACCGCTTAAGACGACTGAAAGGACAAGGAAAAGGGCAAAATAGTCGGTTGTAAGGGAAATGTACCTCACTTGCCTAATAAGTATTCTTCTAAGGAGAAGGTAAGTACCTGCAAAAAGGATGAGGATCTCGGTAATGAAGACCCCGGGCAAGAAGATATCAAAAAGGCCATCAACCTCATTTGCAAGATTCAATATCTTGGGAACAGGCTCCAGGAAAAGTTTGAGGTGCCTAAGGACTATCACAAGGAGCGAGTAATGGAAGATTAAAGCCATGAGCCAAAGCCCCTTTTTGGACGTGAAGATAAGCCATCTCCTCACGTGAGTGTCAACCCTCTCGTTCCTGAGGAGTGACCTGAAGAAGACTATTTCAAGGATCATTCTGAGGACGAGTCCAACTTTGTTATGTGGGCTTTCTATATAACTACTTCCTATCCATTTTAGGGATTTCTGCTGCCCCGCCACAAGGGGTATTTTAAAAGGCTGAGGAGATGCGCCCCACCGAAGAACCTTATAGACTGTCCCTACCATGAATGATAGGATCGAGGCATAGGGTATGAAGAGGGCGAATAGTTTCTCTAACTTAAAGATGCCGACACCGATTAGGGGAACCAAAATCAATAGGATGTTAAAGAAAAGGGCATAGATTATCCTCGTGGTCATGATTATTTGGGCCTTCCATGTCTTATTAAGCTTATGCCTCTTTTTCTCAGGCGTTCTATCTTTTCCTTAGTTTTCCCGAAGATATTACCCTCCTCACTATGGAGCTCATCGAGTCTTCTTTTAACCTCCTTGTCCAAATTCTCTTTTAGGTATTCCCTAATGACGTTCTTAAGAAGGGCGATATAACCCTCCTTTGAAGAATAGGAATAGCCATGTAAGCACCCGATCTTTACCATGTCTTCAAGTGCGGAGGCAACCTTTTTGCCCGAAAAACTACCAAATAATTCTTCAACGATCACTTTAACGCTTTCCCTGTAACTCGACCCTATGGGGTTCAGGAATCTATCTTTCTCTTCCATGCAGAATCTCTTACTCTCCCGATGATACGTATCTATGATCTTTTCAAACCATATCTCTTCGAGTCTTGTCATTTCTTTTAAATACTCTCATATAACAAGACAAAGAACGTTTCAAGAGAAAAGTTAAACTCCCCAGCCGCCAGAGACAAATATGGTCGTCCCAGTTATGAATGATGCGTCGTCCGATGCGAGAAATGCAGCGACTCTTGCCACTTCTTCTGGCTCCCCAATCCTGCCGAGGAACGTTCTTGAGATTATGGGAACCTTATACTTATCAGGCATCTTGAGTATAGGAGGTGTGCGTATAAGGCCCGGCACTATGGCATTCACGGTCACCCCATCTTTACCCCCCTCTCTTGCCACTGATTTTGTGAGGCCAATAATCGCCGCTTTTGCCGTAGAGTATGCGACCTCACCCTTTGCACCTTCGGTGCCATATACCGAACTTATGTTGACTATCCTTCCCCATTTCATCTGCCTCATATCTGGAAGGAACATCTTGATCAAAAGAAACGGGACTATGACATGGATCATAAGCACATCGACAAACCTCCTTTTGTCCACTTTTTCTACAGTCCCTGGTCTATCAAATCCCGCATTATTGATGAGTATATGTATTGGGCCTTTTATCTTTATATCGGAGACAAGGGATTCCAGCTTTTTAGTATGCATAAGATCAAATACATAAAAGTCTACTGGATACCCCTTTGATCTTATACTTTCTGCAACATAAGGTAGTGTTTTTCTGTTTTTGTCTATGAGTACAAGTTCTGCTCCCTTTTGGGCAAATACTTCCGCACACGCCTTTCCAATTCCCTGTCCAGCACCAGTGATGAGAGCCCTTTTCCCAGAAAGTAACATTCTTCAGGCGGCCTTATTCTATAAAATCTTTTGCAATCGCACAAGGATTTTTGATAAGTTTTTATCCGTCCCGTGAGAAGGTAGTTTAGATGGATCGTGGGGAGAGGTTTTACAGAAGAGCATGCAATTCGGAAGATCTCCTCTGTTACGAAGTAAGGTACAAGGAGACGGATCTATTCTGTTGCACAAAGGTTGACCTTAAGGAACTTATAAAGGAGAGGATCCTCTATTACAGAAACCAAATTGAAGAATACATAAGGACGAATCCCGAATTCGAGTATAGTTTAAGACCAGTTGAGTACGATGTACTTGCTCCGCCGATTGTCAAAAGGATGATGCAATGTTCAGAGAGGATAGGAGTGGGTCCCATGGCTACTGTGGCAGGGGCGATAGCCGAACACATAGGGATGGACATAGGAGGGCTTTCTGATGAACTGATAATAGAAAACGGGGGAGATATATATCTCAAGACGAAAAAAGAAAGGTTCGTCCTTCTTTATGCAAATGACTCACCCCTTAGCCAGAAGATCGCTTTGAGGATAAAACCTAAAGACCATCCTTATGGGATATGTACATCCTCTGGAACTTTTGGCCATTCTTTGAGCTTTGGAAAGGCTGACGCGGTGTGCGTTCTGGCAAAATCTGCTACTTTCTCAGACGGACTCGCCACACACCTTGGCAACTTGGTTAAAAATAAGGATTCTATACCTTATGCGATTGAGGAAGCGAGAAAGTTCGATGAGGTGATAGGGGTTGTGATAATACTTGGAAAGTACATGGGTGTTTGGGGAGATGTGGAGTTGGTGAAGGTTTAGAAAGGGGGTATAATGAAGAAAAGGATTCTCATAAGGTTCAAAAGAAATACGATAGATAAACCCATAGTGTACAGACTCGCCAAGGATTATAATCTCATTTTCAATATCCTTAGAGCGCATGTCTATCCAAAGGCCGAATCGATTATGGTTCTTGAAATAGAAGGGGAGGAATCGGATTTTGAAAAAGGCATGGAATACCTGAGAAGTAAGAACCTCCAGATAGAGCTAATAGAACAGAATATAAAAAAAGATGAGGATAGATGCGTCCACTGCGGTGTGTGCACGAGCGTTTGTGCAACAGAAGCTTTGCATATAGTGAGGGAGAAGGACATGCGTGTTGAATTTGACTACGAAAAATGTGTTGCCTGCGAGCTTTGCGTGAAAGTCTGTCCCGTAAGAGCGATGAACGTTTTCTTTGACCAGTTATGAAAAGGATTTACCTTGACAACAATGCGACAACCCCTTTGCACCCAAAGATATGGGAGGAAATGAAAGATCTCTTCGGGAGTCTTTTTGGTAATCCTTCGAGTGTTCATGAGGAGGGGAGAATTGCAAAAGAAAAGGTAGAGAAGGCAAGGTCGAATGTAGCGAATTTAATAGGTGCAAAAGAAGATGAAATCTTTTTCACAGGCTCTGGGACGGAAAGTTCAAACCTTGCGATAAAGGGGATTGCTTACAGGAACAAAGAGAAGGGGAGACACATAATATCGACGATGATAGAACACCCTTGCGTTTTAAACACCTTAAGGTATTTGGAGTCAAAGGGTTTTGAAGTTACCTACCTTCCAGTAGACTCAAAGGGGCAAATCGATCCTGAGGACGTAAAAAGGGCGATCAAGAGGGAAACAATACTGATTACGGTTATGTGCGCCAATAATGAGACTGGCACTGTTCTCCCCATAGAAGAAATAGGGAGGATCGCGAAAGAATACGGTATTTGCTTCCACTCCGATATGGTCCAAGGGCTTGGAAAATTGAAGATAGATGTTAATGAGATAAATGTGGACCTTGCAAGTTTTTCAGGCCACAAAGCTTATGCTCCTAAAGGCGTTGGTTTTTTATACCTTCGTGAGGGTTTAAATTTAGAACCTCTAATCCACGGTGGCCACCAGGAGAGAGGCTTAAGAGCGGGTACGGAAAATACCCTTGGGATAGTTGCGATGGGACTGTCTGCCTCTAATTTGATATTGGAGATGGAAGAGGATATAAAGAAGATGGAGAGATTACGTTCTAAGCTCATATCTGGCATTAATGAGACCCTGGAAGGGGTTAAAATAAATGGGGATCAGGAAAGGAGGCTCCCAAACACAATAAACTTGAGTTTCGAAGGAGTGGATGGCCCTTCTCTTGTCCTACTTCTTGATAGATTAGGGGTTGCTGTATCCTCAGGAGCTGCTTGCACTTCTCAAACTCCCACCTTATCTCACGTCCTTCAAGCCATGGGAATTCCGAAGGAGATGATAAGAGGCTCAATAAGGATTAGCATAGGTAAGTTCAACGAAGAAGAAGACATAGATTACGCGCTTTCTGTGATCCCCTATGCTGTAGGCAGATTGAGGGAGAAGTATCATAGAAATTAAAATAGACTACGGAGGTTTAAATGGTAGATGGAGGAAGGGTAGCGAGGGTTACCGAGGTAATAGCGGGGTCTCCGAAGAGCTTCGATGATGCTATAATGGTGGGGTTCAAAAGAGCCACAAAGACGTTGAGAGGGATAACCGGGATCAGGGTGAAGGATTTTAGATGCAGGGTTGAGAACGGTAAGATTGTGGAATATAGAGTAACTCTCGAGATTATATTCGTTCTTGAGAGTTAGATTGAGGATAGCCTCTTAGCCCGTAGTCTTCAGGTAGACCCTTAAGGAACCATATAAGTAAACGCAAGTAATAAAATAAGAGATTCCTCTTCTTTGCAGAAAAAAGCAAAAAGGGAAGGAAGATAAGGACTAAGAGATTTCCAAGGGCCTTCAAAAAACGAATGAAGGCGAAACATATGAAATAGGTTCCTCTGTGGTGCTTTTTTATGAATTTAAAAAGTGATATGTTGTACTCTATTCTGCCCAAGATCCACGACTTTTTTACCGTCATCCCTTGGTAATGGATGACTTTGGCGTAAGGTACAAAAACGACAAGTTCACCTATCTTTCTCACCCTCACGCAAAAATCGGTCTCCTCAAGAAAGAAAAAAAAACGTTCGTCGAATCCATTTAGTTTCCTGAAGGTCGTTCGTCTGATGAGAAGACAGGCTCCGATGAGCGAATCAACAATAAATACGGGGAAATTTTTTTCCCTTTCAAGCTTCTTCAATTTTCTTTCAACAAATATTTTCTCGTACAAGGATCTTGGAAAAAGTTCGCTAATAAGAGAGGGAACGTGCGAATATGATCGCTGGGGGGAACCATCTGAGAAAAGTAGTTGGGGGCCACAGACACCCACATCGCCGTTTTTTTCCATAAATCTCTTCAGGTTTATAATTTCTCCTAATGGAAGAAGAACATCGGAATTGAGTAAAAGGATGTAGTCTCCTTTAATCTTTTTTGCCCCTAAATTAACCGCCTTTGAAAACCCTAAATTTTCCTCTAACCTTATATATTCCACATCTAACCCAAGGTCCTTTACGAGTTTCTCTGTGTTGTCTTTTGACCCGTTATCAACGATTATGATCTCCTCCAACTCGGAGAGAAGGTCTTTATCCGCAACTATGGATTTTATAAGTTCTAAGGTGAGCTGGGCACTGTCCTTTGTGACAATGATGGCAGAGATCTTACCCTCAGAATTCAAGAAATTCCCCCTTTTTTTTGGTTTGCGGGCACACAAAAAGACAAACACCACAACCCGTACATAAATCCTTATTTATCCTGATCTTTTTATTAACCTCATCGAACTCGAGGGATGGACAATCGAACTCTCTCAAGCACCTCTTACACCCAGTACAATACTCTTCAAGGTCTATCTTCCTTTCCCACTTCCTCTTTGTTAGGAGGAGACATTCTCTCCTCGAGATTATTACGCAAGGACCTTCTCCCTTCCTTAACCTCTCGTAGCAATCCCTTATAGTTTCGATGAGAAGGGGAACCTGGTATGGATCAACGACTTTTACATTTTTTATCCCTAAGGACAAAAGAGTGGCTTCTATGCTTATGGCCCTCGTCTTTTCTCCAAGGGCAGTTATTCCTACCTGAGGTGTTGGTTGCATACCGGTCATTGCTGTTGTGCCATTATCCATAATTATGAGTATGAATCTTTTCTTTTTCTTCTGGGCATCATAAATGGCTGGGAGGCACGCGTGGAAGAAAGTGGAATCTCCGCAAGACGCGACGATGGGAGTATCTTTGCCATCTTTATTTAGCACATCGTAGAAGCCGGCGGCTAAATTTACACTTCCACCCATGTCCACAAAAACGTCAACTGCCCCAAGGGGTATGCCGAGAGTGTAACAGCCTATGTCCCCCGGGAATAATGCATCTGGAAATGCCTTTTTCATAGCGTAAAAAGAAGCTCTGTGGGGACATCCACTGCAGAGCCTTGGCGGTTTCGGAGGTATTTCTATTTCTCTCATCAGGTCTTTGAGCTCACTACTTTTTTTAAAATCGACTTCCATACCTGCCAGATCGCACATCCTGATAATCGCTTCCCTTATTATGTCATAGCTCAGCTCTCCAGCCTGGGGGAGAGTGCCGTTTAACCTTCCGTAAACTTTCCCTTCTTTTATCAACTTCGCTTCCAATGTTGCGTCTGTTTCCTCGAGGACTAAAACTCTTTCAACCCTATCCCTGAATTCAATGACTTTTTGATCGAGGGGGTGAATCATCAAAACTTTGTAAACGGGGATCAATTTTTTAATCCCCAGTTCTTGGATAACATCCATCCCGATAGAGTAAGACATTCCAGAGGCTACTATCCCCAGACGGTTCGTTTTTGCCCCATTTAAAATGCCCTCCTTAAGCCTTACCTTTCTTTTCCCAGGCCTGTACATCCTTATCGCTTCCCTCGAATGGCTCACCCTATGAGTGGGTCTTATAACGATGGGCCTTTTGGTTTTTTGGGATAGTAGGAGAGCGTAATAAGCCACGTCGGCTGCTTCAGAGGGGGAAGAAGGGTCAAAAACTGGCACGTTTATGAGACTTGATACCATTCTTGTATCCTGTTCGGTCTGGGATGACTGAGGACCAGGATCGTCGCAGGAAACTACGACTAAACCCCCTTTTATTTCTTTATATATGGCCTCAAAAAAGGAAGGAAACGCCACATTCAACCCTACCTGTTTCATCATACATACTGCTTTTCTTCCGGAAAGAGCGGCACCGAGAGCTACTTCAAAAGCGATTCTTTCATTTACTGACCATTCACAATGTATCTCAGCATTTTCTCTTCTTGCGAATTCCACTATACCTGGTAGTATTTCTGAGCTTGGCGTACCTGGATATGCGGAGGCGAGCTCGACACCAGCCTCAACAAATCCTCTTGCAATGGCGTAGTTTCCTATCATCAGTTCTCTCATTCTTTTATTTCCCTTCCCTTTCTGAAACCTTTTTCAAATACCCTCAAATTCTCCTCTACCATTTTTCCTTTTAGCCTCCCCTTTATTGCTTCCTTAATATTCTCATATGTGAAAGGTTCTATACCCAAAGCAGAAAGAAAGCCCAAGAGTACCATGTTTGATGCCTGATACAACCCTTCTTGTCTTGCAATTCCGTCTGCGTCCAGAAGATAAACCTTTATTCCTTTCCTTTTTAGGGCCTCATCGAGCTTTAGATCGATCTTTCTCTTATGAGTATTGACAATAGCGATCGCTCCTTCCTTCAAGTAAGGCAGAGCCCTCAAAAACTCGCTCTCCTCAAATCCCAGGACTATGTCCGCACTTCCCTTTCCCACAAGGGGACTTTTTACAGAACCAAGCTTGACAAGAGAGACAACAGAACCACCCCTTTGGCTCATTCCGTACTCGTCAGAACCTATGGCATAGATGTTTTTTCTTAGGGCCGCATCTATAAGAAGTGTGGAAGAGAGAAGTACACCCCTTCCGCCAACGCCGGTGCAAAGTATCTGTATTGGACCAAACCTTCTTCTCATAAAGTTCCCCTTAAAATGAATACGGTAAATCCCTCTTCTTTCTCGTAAGACCTTATCTCTTCTATACTTTTTAAGACGTGGTAGTTGCGGAAGTTCAATCCCTCCATGAACCTTATGATTTCATCTTCTCTCCCGCCTGTCAGGATCAGAAGGTGATAATTAGAGTCATTGTAAAGTGTGTTTATAAAAGCGGGTATGCCGGAATGAAAAAAATTGTCCTCGTAAGTCAAGGCGAGAATCTTTTTTTTAGGGTCCAGCTTTTTGATCCCATGGGCCAGGTTCATTGAGGAAGAAGGACCGTAAATATCCCTTATGATCTCATATTCCCATAATCTTTCTCCCTCTTTTGGTATTTTTCCTTTAAACCCTTTATGACCCTTGAGGGACATTATTCTTCTACCGAGCTGAAAATCTATTACCGAGTAAGGATCTTCGAGTACGAAGACCTCTTCCATTTTTTGCACGAAACCTGAAACTAAATTTGCGGGCAAAGGATAGACTGTTGAAAGAAAGAGGGTACTAAAGTCCTTCTCTAAAAGTTCTAAGGATCTCGATCTGAACGTTATAAAACCAGTCCGGCTAAGGAGCGTACATCTATTTCCAGGGTAATTTTCGAATTCTTCTCTTATCTTTTTTATCTTCTCATTCAAAAGAACGTGTAGTCTATATCTGAAGCTCGGAGTTGCCGCCCACCTTGAAGTGTCTTTTACAAATTTTGCACCTTCCCTTTTCTCTTCGGAGATGTTTTTCCTTTCATCTTCAATTTGACTATTTAGATTTGACATATCGAGCTCAACTATAACCGGTATTTCGAATTTCTCAGAGATCTGAATTCCGTAATTTATAGCTTCCTGAAATTTAGCTTTGTTTCCTTCGATTATGAAAGGAATCTTCGAAAAGGGGCCCAGGAATGTGATGTCCTCTTCGGTATCCCTCAAAGCGAGAATGAGCATACCTCCCACCACACCCATGTAAGCGGTACTCATCACAGGGTCAAGAGCCTCGAGAATGTTTTTCGGACTTGTCAAGAATACGGACCTTTTTTTCATTATGCTCGCAGCAAAGGCGAGCTCATAAGCTATTTTTTCGTTCGTGGCGAACTCGAGATGGAGGGTAGATGATATCTTTTCAGCTTTTTTTAAGGTGGCTAAAGGTCCCCTCCTTGTCGTATAGATAAATTCGATCTTCGCATCTAAAAGGAGTTCTAAGATTTCGTCGATCATGTCCAAATTATTTAGGCGAGCCTCCTCAAAATTTCAATTCCTTTATGTAAGACCTCATCTTCTTGGGCAAAAGATATTCTTATGTGGTTTTTTCTCCTCGAGAATACGCTTCCAGGAATCACAAAAAGTTTTTCTTTGAGCGCCCTTTCCACAAAAGCATCTCCATCTCCTTGAGGAACCTCAGGAAAAATGTAGTACGCACCTTCAGGTTTCACAACTTTATATTTATCCTTCAATCCCTCGTATATCAAGTCCCTCTTCCTCTTGTACTCACTGATCACTGGACTCATGTCATAATCAAGGGCTAAGAGAGCCGCCCTCTGGGCAACTGAGTTAACACTACTAAAGACGTATTGTTGCATAGTTACCATACAGTTTATGAGCTCCTTAGGTCCAGCTACATATCCGAGCCTCCAACCAGTCATACCCCAGGTTTTTGAAAAACCGCCGAAGGTTAAAGTTTTTTCGTAAAGTGCTCCCATGTAAACTCTTTCTCTCTCATCGTAGACGAAAGCGTCGTATATATCATCGGAGAAAACCCATATCCCCTTTTCCCTTGATACATTAGCTACGATCAGCAGTTCTTCTTTTGAGTAAACTCTACCAGTAGGGTTATTCGGGGAATTTATCAGTACGATCTTTGTCTTTTTCGAAATGGCTTTCCTTAGGGCATCTTCCCTGATTTTGAAGTCTGGATATGTGTCAAAGAAGACTGTTTTTCCGCCGAGGAGATGGACTTGATACTCATAAAGTACAAAGTAAGGATCGGGTATGACCACCTCTTCCCCCGGATTCAGAAGGACCATGAAGGCGAGCAAAAGCCCACCAGTTACTCCAGGTGTTACTATGACATCATCGCACATGATCTCCCTTTTTTTCAGTAGGTCGAGAATCTTTTGTCTCAATTCGGGAATTCCTCCAGAGGGGGTGTACTTATTGAATCCCTTTTTTATCGACTTTATCGCCTCCTCCTTCAAGGGAAGGGGAATATCGAAATGAGGTTCCCCTATGCTCAAGTTTATAGGGTTTTCTACCATGGAGGCGAGGTCGAATATCCTCCTCACCCCAGAAGGTCTTATATTTCTAACCTTGTTTGAAAACAAGGACCTCTCGTCCATACTCTATTTAAGGCCTCGGAAATTGTTCAAGGTCTTTGAGGAGCACGTTTATCTCCTCTTGGGATAGGACGTAATCCTCAAGCCTCTTGCCCATATATGAGTCATATGCAGAGAGATCTATAATCCCGTGCCCGCTGAAATTGAAAAGGATGACCCTCTCCTTCCCCATTTCCTTTGCCTTTTTTGCCTCCTCCAATACGCAAGCTATTGCATGGTTGGTCTCTGGAGCGGGAATGAAACCCTCAGTTTTGGCGAACAAAATTCCGGCTTGAAATGTTGTATTTTGTGTATACGCCCTGGCCTCTATCATGCCTTCTTTCAGTAAGAGACTTACAAGGGGTGCCATGCCGTGATATCTTAGCCCTCCTGCGTGTATAGGAGGAGGGACGAATCTATGACCTATTGAATGCATGGGGAGTAAGGGCGTGGTGCCTGCGGTGTCACCAAAATCATAAACGTAAGGACCTTTAGTTAAAGTGGGACAGGAACTTGGTTCACAGGCGATCACCTCAAGTTCCCTCCCATTTATCTTGTCACATAGAAAGGGGAACGACAATCCTGCGAAATTGCTTCCCCCACCCACACATCCTATTACTACGTCTGGATATTCTCCCATCAGTTCGAGCTGTTTTTTTGCCTCTAAGCCCACAATAGTCTGATGGAGGAGGACATGATTGAGGACACTCCCCAATGAGTACTTCGTGTCCTTTGAGGTTACCGCATCCTCTATTGCCTCACTTATGGCAATCCCAAGGCTGCCTGGATGTTCAGGATCTTGCAGGCAGTAGTTTCTCCCAACCTCTGTATCCATGCTCGGGCTTGGAACACATTTCGCACCCCAAGCCTCCATGAGAATTCTTCTATAGGGTTTCTGGTTGTAACTTACTCTGACCATGTATACTTTGAGCTCTATTCCAAACTGGTTACATGCAAAAGCTAAAGCACTTCCCCACTGACCCGCCCCCGTCTCTGTGGTGAGTCTTTTTGTGCCATAGATTTTGTTATAATAGGCCTGGGCGATTGCGGTATTAGGCTTGTGGCTTCCAGGAGGACTGACTCCCTCGTGCTTGTAGTATATTCTTGCCGGTGTTTCGAGGTATCTCTCAAGAGATGTGGCTCTGTAAAGGGGAGTTGGTCTCCAGATGAGCAGTTTTTCTAATACCTCGTCAGGTATTCTTATCCATCTCTCCTTGCTGACCTCGAGCTCAATCAAATTAGCGGGAAATATCCTTGAAAGCTTTTCTGGCTCAACAGGTTTCTTTGTCTCAGGATCAAGAGGAGGAGGAAGTTGAACGCTCAGATCAGCCTGGATGTTGTACCAAAACCTTGGAATCTCGTTTTCTGGCAATATAATCTTTCTGACCATCCTCGTACCCCCTAATTTCAGTTTAAAAAAAAGGCCATAAGTCTTTTGACCCATGGCCTTAAATAAAAAAGCCATGGACGGTGTGAAACCGTCCATGGCTTTATCTTTCAAGACGGTTTCACACCGTTTTAATCCTGCGCCACCATATGAAGAGCTTCGCAAATGGACTATAAGTCATCATTTTTTTTATTTTTAACCTCGGAACCTGCCATCTGTCAAGAAAAAATTTCGTTCGCTATAGTGAACAAAAAATGGAAAAAGGTCTTATAAGAGAGGTTGACATTTCTGCGAAATTGCGATAAAGTTCACATTGTATTCGCTATCATGAACAGATGCTGAGTCGGGCAATCATGAGAAGATTTAAGCTTCTTTGCCCAATATCGAAGCACGGCTGTATAGAATGTCCCATTTACAGAGGAAGACACTATTTGTTATGTAACAGAGCAGATCCTCCGGGAAATGTGCGGAAAAATGAAGATACCTTGATATTCTCAATTCCTGATGATTTACTTTCCTGCGAAAAAGTTATAAAAAACGTAGAAGAACTCATAGAAAGGAGTGAGCTATGATACACGATTTTCACTACTTAAGGCCTGGATCCTTGAAGGAAGCATTGGAGATGCTCTCTGAACACGGGGAAAGGTGCAAGATAATATGTGGTGGGCAATCGCTTCTCATCGTGATGAGACAGGGCATGGTAGCTCCGGAGTATCTTTTAGACATAAAGCACTTAAAGGAGTTGAATTACATTGAATACGATAAGGAAGAAGGCCTACGAATAGGAGCTACGACGACACACAGAACGATTGAAAAGTCCGACCTGGTTAAAAAGTACTACCCCGTACTCTGTGCCATGGAGAATAGACTCGCCTCGATCCAGACGAGAAATTGGGGAACTATAGGTGGAAATCTTGCCCACGCTGACCCGGCCGGAGACCCTGCGCCCGTTCTAATCGCTCTTGGTGCGGAGATCAGACTTCTAAGCTTAAAAGGGGAAAGAAGAATGTCCCTCGAAGATTTCTTTGTAGATTACTTTACGACCCAGTTAAAGGAGGATGAGCTTATAAAGGAGATCAAGGTACCTCCGCTCCCTAAAAAAAGTGCATGTGCTTATCAGAAGTTTAACCTCCTCAAAAATGATATGGGTATAGTGGGAGTTGCTGTGAAAGTGACTTTAAATGATGACGGGACCTCTCAGGACGTAAAGATATGTCTTGGCAACGCATCAAGAACCCCAATGAGGGCCAAAAAGGCGGAAGAGCTTGTATTGGGAAAAAAATACGATGAGAAACTATTCGCAGAGGCCGGGAAGGTTGCGTCTTCAGAGTGTGAACCTGTATCTGACATCCATGCCTCAGAAGAATTCAGAAGGCATCTCGTGGGAGTACTGACAAAGAGAATGTTACAAGCAGCCTTTAAGGCGATTTAAGGGAGGATTCTATGGAAAAGAAGTTACTTCGATTTAAATTGAACGGCTTGGAGTATGAAGTATTCATAAATCCAAAGACACTGCTCGTTGAGGTCATAAGGGACCATCTTGGATTTACGGGTACAAAAAGGGGATGCGAAAGTGGTTCATGCGGCGCCTGTACTGTTATGGTCGAAGACATGGCTGTGAAATCCTGCTCCATACTCGCCATGCAAGTGGAGGGGATGAACGTTACCACTGTTGAAGGATTGGAAAAGAATGGTAAACTCAGTCCGATTCAGCAGTCCTTTTTGGATCACGGTGCATTCCAGTGCGGTTTTTGCACACCGGGGATGCTGATATCCGCCACCGCTCTGCTCAAAGAAAATGAGGGAAAGGTGCTCACAGAGGAAGAGATAAGAGAGGGGATAGAGGGAAATATCTGCAGGTGCACAGGCTATAACAGCATTATAAGAGCCATAGAAGCAGTATCAAAAGGCGAATATAAGGAGGGCTAATATGAGCCACGAGACGAAGGAAATAAGATACTCTACTTTTAAGACCGGGGTAAAGTACACCGTGATAAATCATAAGACCCCGAACGTAGATGGATACGCAAAGGTGACTGGAAGAGCGCAGTACACCTTCGATATAAAACTCCCAAACATGGTTTATGGAAAGATATTGAGGAGTCCCCACGCTCATGCGAGGATAAAGAATATCGATTACTCGAAAGCCTTAGAGTTACCAGGAGTCTTGGCGGTTGTAACGGGAAAGGATACCTTAGGAATAAAACAGGGGATATGGAGGAGATATAAAGAACTCTGTGATGAGCAGATTCTACCGGTTGAAAAGGTGAGGTACATCGGTGAACCTGTTGCCGCTGTCGCTGCAGTAACTGAGGAGATCGCTGAGAAGGCACTTGACCTCATCGAGGTCGATTACGAAGTACTACCCGCTGTTTTCAACCCCCTTGATGCCATAAGAAAGGACGCACCTGAAATACACGAGGGAGTTGAAAGGAATATAAACGTAACAAGGCATATCGAATGGGGAGATGTGGATGAGGCCTTTGCCGAGGCAGAAAAGGACGGGTATATAAGGGAAGATTGGTTCAGAACATCGAGTCAGCATCATATGTGCATGGAGACGAGGGCTGCTGTATCGAGTTACACACCTGACGGAAAGCTCACTGTCTGGTGTTCAACCCAGGCTCCATACTACATGCAGGCACTTCTCGCCTGGGTTTTAGGATTAAGGGAAGGCGATGTGAGAGTAATAGCCCATTATGTCGGTGGAGGTTTTGGTGGAAAGTTTGAGCTCGATGCAGCTATCTTTTGCAGCGCAGTCCTTTCTAAGAAACTCTGTAGGCCAGTAAAGATCGTTTTCACAAGAGAGGAAGATTTTATAGCTTCGAAGAGAAGAACACCCATGTACTACTACATAAGAACCGCAATGAAGAAAGACGGAACCTTTCTTGCGAGAGAGGTAAGGGTCTTCACGAATGGAGGCGCTTACACTGGAATGGGAGCTACTGCGCTTTACTTAACGGGATTCTTCTGCTCATTCCCATACAAATGGAGGGCCTACAGGTATGATGGTTTCAGAGTTTACACAAATACTCTTCCTTCCACGGCGATGAGAGGTTTTGGTGCTCCCCAGGCTATGTTCTGCTCCGAACAACAGATAGAATGGATGTGCAAGGATCTCGGTCTTGACCCGTTCGAAGTGAGAAGGAAGAACGCGCATACAGAATGTTATGAGGTTCCTGGCCAGGCGTACATCCAGAGTTGCGGAATGACTCAGTGTATAGATAAAATCGAAAAATGGGTAAAGTCTAAAGGAAATCTTGGACCAAATAGGGCAATAGGAGTTTCTGCGGCGGGCTTCATGTCAGGAGGAATATTCAACTGGTTTGATACTCCGTATTCGTTCTCCTCTGCTGTGGTGGTAATAAATTACGATGGAACAGTAGATCTTTACGTAGGAGCACAGGATATTGGGCAGGGTTCAAATACAACGCTTGCGATGATCTGTGCGGAGACACTCGGTGTCAGAGTGGAGGATGTGAGGGTCTTCTCCGGTGATACAGGGATTTGTCCTCCAGATCTTGGAGCATGGGGATCCCGTCAAACCCTTATGGCAGGTAATGCGGTAAAGATGGCGGCAGAGGACGCAAAAAGGCAATTACTTGAGTATGCATATGCGGAGATGGGGCTAAACATCGTTTACGATCTGGACATAAAGGACAGATGGGTCCATGTCATAGCAAGACCTGAGAGGGGAATGAAGTATGAGGATCTTGTGAAGAAGGCCATCAGAGCGAAAGAGGGTCAAAGAATAATAGGGCGTGGCTATTACACACCCCATAGAAAAGGGATGATATCTCCAGCTTATAGTTACATGATGCAGGCTGTCGATGCCGAGGTTGACCCCGAAACAGGAAAAATCACTATTCATGAAGTGATGACCGCCCATGACTGCGGCCAGCCGATAAATCCTCTTGGACT
>Ga0209225_1000591_pt1 | contig 40516 bp, 41 predicted proteins | sample WasSprMetagenome_FD_184732 | JGI IMG/M metagenome (GOLD analysis project Ga0209225, IMG submission 184732) | Sulfidic aquatic microbial communities from Washburn Spring, Yellowstone National Park, USA - WS (SPAdes) (version 3) | ecosystem: Environmental > Aquatic > Thermal springs > Hot (42-90C)... | reverse complement strand
CTTTGTGTTGGGGATATTTGCTAATGTAAAAGGGTGTAGCGTTAATGCCAAATCGTCCAGTCATAGTGGGTGCTGGGAGAACCAAGTTTGGGGAACATTACGAGAAGCAGCCTGAAAGACTTATTGAAGAGGCTTGGCTTAGAGCATCTGAAGAAGCGGGGCTAGAGCGTAAAGACCTTGAGGCGTGTTATATTTCAGACTATTTCCTTCTCATAACCAATAAGCTTGGCCTTGAAGAGGGTTTCCTTTCAGAGTTAACGGAGCTTCACGTTCCCATGGATTTTGCCCGCTCTTTCAGTTCAGCCTTTTCCAATGCGTGCAACGCCATTCAAGCTGGAAAATACGATTTGGTGTTGATTGGCGGAATAGAGAAGATGACAGACCGCTGGGACAAAATCAGAGACGACTTAATGCTTCTAGGAGACCCATGGAGCTATTATGCGGGAGGCACGCCAGAAGCAAACCACGAACTTATGCTTAGGGCCTACATTAAAAAGTATGGTATAGAAGGCGAAAACCTTGAAAAACTAAACCTAGCTTTAGCGCAGATTTCAGTTAAAAACCACTTGAACGCGTTGAAAAACGAGTGCGCCCAGTTTCAGAGGAAAATAACTGTGGAACAGGTTTTAGAGGCTAGACGAAGTGCGCGTAGACCTTTGGGGGTTTATGATTTTGCTCCTATATCTGACGGCGCCACCGCGGTGATTCTTGCAAGCGAGGAAACCGCTAAAAAAATAACGGATAAACCAGTCTGCGTTCTCGGCTCTTCGTCAGCAACAGACTACTTGACGTTTTCGTCTAGGGAAGACATTACAGGTTTTCTTGCAACTCGTCTTGCCATTGGAAAAGCTTTAAAAACTGCTGGAATAAACTTGTGGGATATCCAAATTTTAGAGCTTTACGACCAGTCTACGGTTATGGAAATGGTTTCTCTTGAAGATTTGGGCTTCTGCGAAAAAGGGAAAGCTTGGAAAACCATATTCGAAAGCTGCCAAGACTACAAGGGATATTACGCGATAAATGGAAGGAAGCTTTTCGTAAACATGAACGGCGGCTTAAAAGCTGACGGCAACCCCTTGGGGGCTACGGGCGGCGCCCAAATCCACGAGGTTTTCAAGCAACTCCGTGGAGAAGCTGGCGAACGGCAAGTCACAAGCGATAAGGAGTTGAAGTATGGATGTGTGCTTGAGCTTGAGGGTTTTGGCACCAAGGGGCATGTGCACATTTTTGGGAGGGATTAAATGAGCAGTGAACCCATAGAGAGAAGAGTCTCCTATCTAGGCGACAGGCTTAGGGGGAGACGCTGCCAAATCTGCGGGAAAGAATACTTCGAGATAAGGGATTACTGCGGCAACTGCGGTAGGAAAAGCTTCGGAAAAATGGCTGACATAGATCTTTTCTATGAGAAGGGAAGGCTTGAAATATGCACCCTTGTCAATGAGCCCACAAACAAGTTTACGAAGTTGGGCAACTACATTTACGGCATAGTCTCCTTTCATAACGGGAAAGTAAGGGTTCCTGGAAGGCTTACAGACAAGATAATAAAAGACGGCGAAACAGTCGATTTTTCAACTCTTGAAGGCAGGGAAGTCGTTCCAAGGTTCAGGAGACGCTATTCAGTAGGCAAAAGCGACATAATCCCAACCATTTCATTGGCTTTCACATTAGCAGATGAGTACTATCCGCATCAAGAATATGTTGTGGTTAAACCTAACAAGGAGTATGAGGCGCCTGGAATAGTTGGCTACGGCGCATACACTTCAAAGTTCAGGATAAAAGAGGGCGGCATGGAACGTGCAATTCCATTCATAGATGAAGATGCTATAACAGCGGCGGTGGAAGCTGGAAAACTCGCCTTAATCCACTCAGGCGTCGACAACTCGCTTATTGGAAAAGTTTACGTCGGCTCAGAGTCAAACCCCTACGCTGTGAAACCCATAGCCTCAAAAGTCGCGCAAGTCTTAAAACTTGGGGAGGAAGACGAAGATGTTCAAGGCGTCGATGCTGTAGACACGGAATTTGCTTGTAAAGCTGCCACAAGCATGTTTAAGGACGCTGCCTCCCTTGTCAATTATCCGAAACTTGGCATTCCATATGCCATGGTTATAGGCGCAGACAATTCTCAAGCAGCTCCAAGAGACTGCCCAGGCGGAGAACTAGACTTCTTCGTAGGCTTCGGCGGCTGCGCCTACATATTCGGAAAAACCGATGTAATAGCCGAAATTGAAGGATGGTACTCATGCACCTCTGACACGCCTGACTTCTGGCGAAGAGACGGAGAGGCATATCCTATGCATGGTGGACGCTTCACAGGCGACCCAGCCTACTTCAAACATATCCGCAAAGCCGCAAAAAAGCTTATGGAAAGATTGGGCTTACAGCCAAGCGACGTAGACTATTTTGTGGCTCACCAGCCCAACGTTCAGTTTCCAGTGAGAATCGCCAAAGAACTCGGATTCAAAGAAGAACAATATTTGCCATCGCTTCAAGTTGCCAAGTTCGGCAACACTTATTCAGGCTCTTCGCCAGTAGGCTTGGCAGCAGTCCTCGACATTGCGAAACCAAACGAGCGCATTTTAATCGTAAGCTACGGTTCAGGAGCTGGAAGTGACGCCTACGCATTCGTAACAACCAGCCAAATAACCGAAAAAAGGCAACGCCAAAAACTCACAGTCAGATACCAAGCGGAAAACCCATATCTGGAATACGTGGACTACACAACCTACAGACGGCTAAAACTCGGAATGTAACGAACCCTTAATAAATAAGCCGAAACAAAATATGGGCGCGGAGCTTAAACCTTTGTCTGCACATGAAATATTAAAAGTGTTGTACGCGCCGCAAAAGGCTTTCAGAGAAATAATCCAAAACCCAAGGTACATTGGACCCATAATTATAATGATTTTATTTGTTGCAGCGAATGCAGCGGCGACTTATGCTCTTGTATCTAAAACTTACGTTGAAAAAACTTTTCCAACACAAAAAGACGAGTGGACAGAAAATGTGACTTTGTGGCAACCAGTTGGCGGAGTTTATCCCACAGCTAATTATGCTGACCACATTGGAGGGCTGATTTATGGAAATAAAAGCATAGAATTCACGGTGAAAAACAGCACAGAAATCTCCATGCAGCTAGAAAATATGGGATCAATAAACTGTTCAGGCCAAGATGGTTACACGAAACTTTATGTAAGAATAAAATGCACAAGCCCCAGCAGTGCTCCTAAAAATGTTTCAATTTATTTGTATTCTGCTGCCCCAAGTTTCTTTTATCGTGATTTGACTGAAAAATTTTCCACCGCGACAATTGGTATCTGGGACAACCTAACCATATCGCTTGCGGATGGAAATTGGTCGCGTGTTGGCGATGCTGATTGGGCGAACATTACGGGCCTAAAGCTGGTTTTTGAATGGTCTGAAAAATCTGACATAACTGTTTTGGTTGATGGACTATTTTTCGGCGGTGTCTATGTACCTTACGCAGAAAACATCGCCGCCTATTTAGCCAGTTACTCTGCTTTTTCGTTTATGCAATTTGTTATAAGATGGGTTTTCCTCGCCGGGATAATTCACATTATGAGCAAGGCGTTTAAAGCCAACACTGTCTGGAGGGTTACGCTTATCCTTATTGGATCTGCGTTAATAACCATGTTTATACAAGCCCTTGCAAACGCAGCCGTATTCTCAACAACCTTACCCCCAATTAAATATTCCTTAGCATATATCGGCGGCGTTGAAGGCGAAAGCGTAACAGCCTATAACCAAATATTAGAGGAAACGTGGCTTGTAAACCAGATTTACAGTTACGTTCAAGCAGCAATAATTATCTGGACTATAGCCCTTTGCGGTCTTGCTGTTCGCCTTTCAACAGGGTTTTCATGGGCTAAAAGCTTCCTTATAGCCGCCGTAGCCTATTTCGCCGCCACAACCATTGAAAGCTTTCTAGTGCGGTGAAAAACCGCAAACTCTCCTTACTCGTATCTTAGGGCTACTACAGGCGGTATTTTTGACGCGCGGTAGGCTGGAAGAACTCCGCCGACTAAGCCTATCAACATTGTAAGGGTTAAAGTTTGAATTATAAGTAAGGGGGTTATCAGCGGGCTTAGTTGTAGGACGATTCCGCTTTCACCTATTCCGCCGATGGTGAATCCCTTTGATGATAATATGTAGGCGCCTACTACACCCATGGATATTCCAGCTGCTCCTCCAACGAGGCTCATCATTACCGACTCCAAAAGTATCATTAACAATATTTGGGAGTTTGTGTAGCCTATGGCTTTCATGACTCCTAATTCTCTTGTGCGTTCCATAACTGATGTTATCATTGTCGCTGCCACTCCGGCGATTGCCACGGCGAAAGCTGAAAGCGAAGTTGAGAAGTTTATGAAGTTTATTGCTCCGGTAATGCTGGATATGGCTTCGGCAATGGAGCTGAAGGCTATTATCTGAACTTTCTCCTCATAATGTTGCCTCAAAGTTGAAACTGTGGGCTTCACATTGGCCGGGTCGCTTACCAAGATGAGTATTCCCGACCATTTATCTAAACCCAAAAGCCTCTTGCCAGCCTCGAAGCACATAAAAACTGTTGAGTCTGGATCGACGATTAAGGCGCCGCCGTACTCTTCAAGAATGGCTCCTGCAACAACGTTTACGGTTTTCTTGCCAGTTATTTTTCCGCCTTCAATTTTAGGTATAGTCAACGTCAAAACATCTTCTAGACCAAAATATTTCTCGCCGTCTTTATAGGCTATTTTTCTGCCTATTATGGAATAAATTATGTTGGATTCTGGCGGAATAGTTCCCTCGCCTATTTCTAGGCTGCCTATAGCCTCAAAAAGCAAATTATAGTCCACAGCAAATATGGACGCTTTAAGCTCTTCATTGCCTCTTTTTAGAACTCCTTGTGTATTATAAAAGGGTTCAGCCCTTGTGACCGTGTGAAGGGTTCTCATGTAGTTTAAGTCTTCCTCGTCAAGCTGGTAATTTTCTGTAGGGAAAACCGCGATGGCATTCTGCCCCAAAGACGTAACTTTCTCAACTATGTAGCTGGAGTAACTTCCCACAACCGAACTCATCATGACAAGGACTAAGGGGCCTATGGCGATGCCTATTATCGTGAGCACTGCTCTAGTTCTTCTTTCGCTTAGGGCTTTCAGAGAAAGTCTAACAAAATCTGCAAGCATTTTAGAGCCTCATGGCTAAAGGCTTTCAGGTTTTTCCGTAAACCTTGTCTTCTTCATCATTCTATAAATCATCAATGTTGCAGCTGCAAGAAAGACTATGACGCCTGCCACGATAATCCATCTTTCAATAGGCCCCTGTTCAGTCTGAGTTGGCGGAGGCGCTGTTTCCTCCTGCAATGTTATGCTGACACTTGTTTCCTTTGTTTCCTGCTCGTTGAATACATTTAAGTACTTTATAGTTAGAAGCGCCGTACCATTGTATTTGTCTATGTCCACTCTGAACGCAATTTCTGAGCCTGGGTCTATATCTCCTATGAAAGAGGACTGCACTGTGTCGCCAATTTTTAGCTCTGCCTCAACACATCGTGCTGTGGAAGACCCGTAATTAACTATTATTCCAGTTACTGTTGAAGAAGCGCTTGTTCCAGTTGCTCTAATATTCGATATGACGAGTTCTATGAAGGGCTCAACAATCACTGTTATTGAATTGTTGAACGTGCGAGAATATCCGCTTGCATCTCTATAAATGATTGAAACCATTAATGGAACCGGCCCATAAGTTATGGATGTGGCTCCAGTTTGGGAATAAAAGCCTAATGGGTTGTAAGCCAACGTTAATGGCAGTTGACAGTTTTCTCCAGGGCTTATTTTTTCAACGTGATTCACTGCTGGCGAAGCGATGAGTATGGGTGTTCCCTGATAAGGTGAAACCACAACGTAGGCATCGTATATTGGCGAGCTTCCACGGTTAACAAGCGTCAAAGAAGTGTTAACGTATCGACTTCTCACTCTTAGACTGCTGTCCATGGATATTTCAATGTAATCGACTTTTCCAAGTATGGCTACTGGAATCGCAAGTGGGATTTCCCTTTTGTAGCCCCACGTGTCAATGTAAGATATCCGCCCATCAAGTGTGCAGGTTCCAACTTCAACATCTAAAATGTTAAGGCTTGCCATGAAGGTTAAAACGTCACCTCTGCTGTAAACCTGCGTAGGACTTGCCTGCTGAGCATTTAAGAAAGCGTTTAAAATTTCGGCAAGGTTTTGTGTTTGCAGTGCCTGTGGCAGCTGCGCAGAAACGGATAAAGGAGTTGCTTTAACGTGGCTGGAGTTGTCCGCAGAATTAAAAATGCTCTTTGGCAAGTTAAGTTCAAGCACTGCGCCGTGAAGGCCGTCTACATAAACATTTCTAACCAGTATTATTAGGTGGGCGCCGTAGGTGTTCGGTCCAACAGAGCCTTCATACCATCTTGAATCCAATAGCTCCAGCGCGGAACCGTCGTCATTTACGCCTATTTGCACGCTAAAGTTTTCCATACGTCTGACTCCGGGGCCTCCTGAAAGCAGTATACAATCCGCTGTCAGATTTGCTTTGTAGCTTCCAGGCTGTATGGCTCCGACAGTAACAGTGAAGGAGGCTGTGAAGGTTGCTAGGCTTCTAACTGGCCCTTCAAAGTATGCTGTTGCCTCGTTTTGTCCCTTCGAAGTTATTCCGGCTGGAAGCCTCAGTTTGAGGTTTACTCCGCTTATTGAGTAGGGCGCCCTATTCGCCAATGTTACCTGGTACGTGGCGTTGCTGGTTTTCGGGAAAACATTTACATTGTTTTGCCATCCAGCACTAACCACGGATAGAAGGCTCTCGGAAGCTGGATAACTTTCCACGGGCAGAGAAGCCGTGAAGTTCCTAACCACGTTTATGTGGGTTCCAAACTCCGTGAATATGTAATTCGCAAAAACCTTAACAGGTACAGTTGGGGCAGTCGTGTTTATGTCAAAGTATAGAACCGCCGTGCATGAACCGCCACTTGCAACTGTTGTTGCGCATGCTTCTGAATCCTTTATTGGTACAAGGTGTTGCGACGAAGCATTTACAACAACACTCCAAACACTGTACCGCCCATAATTGGCAAGCCTTATTGTTAAAGGTATATAACGCGAAGTTGAATAAACCGGCGTCGGGTCTGGATAACCCCAATAAGCCTCAACGAAAATAACCTCAGAAATGTAGCTGTGGGCGCTCTCCACATTAATTGGGAAATAAACGGTCTGATTCATGAGAAAGGAAGCCCCAGAAACTATTCTGAGATAGGTTATGTTCAACTTGCCTACTTTCTCACCCAAATCTATCTGGGAGTCAACATCAACTGTTAAGTCGACAAAGCATGTGCCGCCCGGCGCCATCCCGTTAATGTAGGTTCCGGAGACTCCCCTAACAAGCATTCCATTTGGAAGCGTTGCATTTACCGCCACGGCGCTTATAGTGTCTGGAAGCCTATTGATAAGATAAACTCTCAAAACTGCGCCTCTAGCAGATGGAAGAAGCGGAGCCGCGGCTCCATTGAAAAGCGTGTTTACAGACGCCACCATTATCGGTTGTTCTGGAGGCGGATTTTCCACCATAACTGGCACGTTAAGAGATGTGGCATTGCTGTAGGCTACTCCGTCCTCTGTCCTTGCACTGCAATCCGCATAAAGAGTTGCGCTGTATGCTCCCACCAAGGCATTTACTGGTATTGATACACCGGTAAATGTCAGGGTGAAACGGTCTCCCTTATTAACAAGCCCAGTGCTTGCCCGTGGATTCTTAACAGCGAAACCGTCCGGAAGCGTGACGTTAAAGTTGGCCGAGTTTATGGTGTTGCTGCCATTGTTCTCCAAAACCACGTAAAGGTTTGTGTCAACAGATCCGGGATAGGCGGCTGGCGAAAAATAGGCGTCGACCACTCTCAGAGAAACTGGCGGATAAGGCGAAATTGTTATTGTTATTTGTTGGTGCACTTCAAATGTCATGATGCCCTCTTTCACGTATGTTATGTTAAGTGCCAACTCGTACGTGCCATTATTTGCGGAGTCGGAAACATCGAGCAGATATTCAAACGTGACAACTGTGCCTATGCTGATTTCTTCGGCGACGCTTCCATTTAGCAGCCGCGCTGGGGAGCATGCACCACTTCCAGAACTGAAACCTATGCCTTCAATTGTTTTAAGCCATCCAACAACGTTTGTGGCATTAGCGGTGCTGTTTTGATAAGCTGCCTCAACTTTTAAATCAACTCTTTTACTGCCTGGATATACGTATGCAGTGTCAGCTGAAGACCTAACGTTAACGTTTCTTATGGCAAAGTCCGTTGGTGAATCTCCAAAAGCCATATTTTGAATGAAAAGAAATGTAAACTGTAATACAAGGGTCATGGCTAATGTAAGGGTTAAAACCTTCTTCAGGTTTTTCATGTTCTCGCCTTCTTCAATTAGCGAATTTTAAGTCTTGCTAATAAGGGATTCTGCCTTATTAGCCGTAAATTCCCCCACGATTTCTCCATCTCTTATAACATATATTTTTTCCATGCAGTTGGCGACTTCCGGATCATGTGTCACAACCACTATTGTGTGCCCCACCTTGTTTAAGTTTAGAAAAGTTTCAACAACAAGCTTAGCTGAGGCTCTGTCCAAATTGCCAGTTGGCTCGTCTGCCAATATGACAACGGGTTTTCCAACAATAGCTCTTGCAATTGCCACCCGCTGTTGTTGCCCTCCAGAAAGCTGATTTGGTTTTTTGCGAAGCCAGCTTTCGTCCCCTCCAGCCTTAGCCAACGCTTCTCTAACCATTTCGGCTCTTACTTTGCGGGGAATCCCCTTCGGTATCAAGGGCAACTCTATGTTTTCAAAGACGCTCAACCTATTAATGAGGTTAAAAGTTTGGAAGACAAACCCCAATTTAGTATTCCTCAAGTTAGCGAGGGTTTTGTCGTTAAGTTTTGAAACGTCAAATCCATCAAAGAAAATGTGGCCCTTCGTCGGCCTATCTAATAAGCCAATCATGTTGAGAAGCGTGGTTTTACCCGAGCCAGACGGCCCCATTATAGCGATAAGCTGCCCCTTAAAAATTTGAAAGCTTGCCCCCTTCAAAGCCATTGTGGAGATATTTCCAACAGTATACTCTTTATACACGTCGACGAGTTGAATTATGGGCTTTAGATGTGCTGGTTCTGACATGCTTTAATCCCAGCGTCTTTTTGCAGCATTATAGCAAAATAACATGCACCCTATATACTGTTTACTTTTCAAAGCTTAACGACGTTGCGATTTTCCTAGCAAGATTTATATGCGGGGATGTTGTTTGTGGTTTTAACCGGCCTTAGCCGAAAACTCAGTGTCAAAAGGGCACTCGAGTTCGTGGTTTTGAGGCTGGTTCCGCGATAAGGACGAAAAAACAGTATGCCACGAAGGCTTCCAGAAAAAACAAAAAACATCCAGAGAAAACCAAGAAGGTTTGGAAGTAGCAGGCGTTTCAACCCTGGCAGACCATTGTTTCAGATGACGCCTGTTAAGGAAAACCAGGAATTAGAAGTTGTTATAGACGATATTGGCAGCAGAGGCGATGGAATAGCGCGGATTCAGGGATACCTGATTTTTGTTCCAAACAGCAAAATAGGTGAACGCGTCAAAGTTCGAATTCTTTCAGTTGGCGGAAAATTCGCTGTCGCGGAAAGAATAGGCTAAAATGGGAGGATAAAATTGAAAATTAGAGAACTTCGAAACGGAATGAAAAGGGTAAACGTAGAGGCAAAGGTTGTAGAGAAGTCTGCACCTCGCGAGGTCTTGTCAAGATTCAGCGACACAATGCATAAGGTGGCTACTGCGGTCATAGCAGACGAAACAGGCACGGTAAAGCTGACGCTTTGGAATGATCAAATAAACCAAGTGAACGTCAACGACACGGTTAAAGTGGAAAACGGCTACGTAACAAGCTTCAAAGGCGAAATTCAGCTTAACGTTGGAAAATATGGAAAACTCACAGTGGAGTGAAAACGCGGAAAAATTAATTTAACTTTTAAAGAGGTGAAAACCGTATGGAAGAAAGAAGAAGGTTCGGCGGAAGAAGAGAATTCGGCAGAGAAAGACGGTTTCCTCCAAAACCAGTTGAAATTGGAAAGGAATACGAAGTAGATGTGCAGGAAACAAGCCGAAGAGGCGAAGGAATAGCCAGAATACAAGGCCTAGTAACCTTTATACCAAACACGAAGCCAGGAGACCATGTTAAAATAAGGATAACAAGGATAAGCCGAAGATTCGCAGAAGCCGAAGTTGTCAGCGCGACCCAAGAATAAACAAACAACTGCGCTTCATTTAAACAATTAACGTCTATTGTCTTGTTCTGTTTGTTTAAGCCCAGAAGCTTACTTCAAATTTTGCCTTTTTATGGTATTGTCTATGTTGTTGTTACCGTTTTCCATGGAACAACAACATTTAAACTATAAACTCAGATTAACCTTTAAACTGAAGGAGACAAAGCTTCGATTTTAAATGTCATCGTTAATTAAAATTTTGTGCCCGACGACATTTAACTTATGCAGAAACCCTGTACAGTAAAAATTTTTATTTCTATTGTTGCTGAGGCGTAAGACGCTTTACCATAGATTGTCGGTTAAAGTTAGGTATGCATGGTAAATTGAATGCGCAGCCTTAATTATTTCTCCCTGCTCATTTTTAGGCAACTCTTCAAAAAGTTAATAACCAATTGTTTCTCCAAGTCTTCTTGGGACGCTGACAGACACAAGCTCAGGTATACCCTCAATTTGCGTGGGGGCAGCTATTGACAGCACTTCTGATGTGTTATTTACAATCGCCTTTACTATGTCTTTGAATGATGCGGCTGGCCCGTATTCTGTACAGCCTATATTGTCCACTATGTTTTTTAAAATCGTTTTCACATAAGAAGCCACTTTCTCCTTTTCCACGCCTTAGTCGCTTATTTTTGTATACTTTTCCAGAGGGAAGCCGTCAATTTTCACCGTAGACCATAAGAGAGCTGCTTCCTCTCCATGTTCGCCTCCAACCCATCCTTGAACCTTAGATCTTGGAACAGCTAAAACTTCTGCAAGTTTAGACCTAAACCTTAAAGATTAAAGATTTGTCCCGTGCTTATCACGAAATCAGCCTTCGAATATTTTTTGCACACCATAGTATAACATCAACGGGATTTGTTATTACAACGTATTTTGCACCCTTATTGCTTACCCTTACCGCCGCTAAGCACAAGAGCTTTCAACAGGGACGCCTCTAAACTTTAAGCATACTCTTATGTTTCTTGCTTTAATAAGAGTTTAGTTGTAAATTGTAGCGCGCGCAAGTAACAATTCCAAAATTGAGAAGGGGACTGAAGATATTGACAGGTGAGAAACTTTTGATTGTTCGTGAGGGGAATGCGATCAAAATAGTTCCGTTGCCCAAATTGTCGAATTTATCGGGTGTAGATAAAGAGGTGTTCAAGGATAGAAAGCCTTCCGAAGAAATTGAGGCTACGAGAAAAGAGTGGACTAAGGAAGTTGAAAAACGAATTCAGAAAACCTAAGACCTTTTTGGACGCGAAGCCCTTGATTAAGATTTTTGCATAGGAAGAAGATTGGGACGCGGTTCAGAAGATTTTGTCTCGAGTTGAACAGGAGATTTAGAGGCAACGATAAACGTTGTTACGCTAACGGAAATCTATTATAAGTATATGAAAGAAAAAAGAGCGGATCTGGCTGAAGAAAGAACAAATCAGATTATGTACGCCCTGTATCTTCATGGAAATTCCGCTTGTCCTGCGTGTACTCCTTTTGCTATATGCGCATGCCATTACACCATTTTTTCCTGAATATATTGGTGGTATTCTTTCATAACGTTTCTGGGAATGGGGTTTTCAATTTCTACATCTTTGACTTTCTTTGTCAGTTCTTCGTCTATTGTGTATATTTTGGTGATTCCAAGCTCCTTAGCTAGCTCTATTAGGTAGCAGTCCCATGAGGAAATGCCTAGCTCTGATGCTGAGGCTATGGCTTTTTCGGCGACTGCTTTCGAAAGGTTCCCATAGAATGCTGGGGATTCTAAAGAGAGGGTTTTTAATAGAGCCTTTGCCACGTGGCTGCTTCTAAGTTTCAGGTATCTTGTCATGACAATGTAGGCTCCCAGATAGGTGCTTACGGGAATTAGGATGCGCTTTTTAAGCGTGAGGGCGTCCAGCAAAAGTTGGGCTGCATATTTACGTGCAGGGTTTCTGAAGTGGGCGAGAACTATGATGCCGACGTCAGCTAATGCCTCGAACCCCAATTTTGCGGAGCGCATATTCCCTGTCAACGTATTTATCCTCGCCCTCAACTTTCACCGTGTCAAATTCGAGGCTTGGAGCTATTTCCTCCAGATCGGCGAAGGCTTTGTGGATTGAGTCAACCGAGAATTTTTCCAATACAACCTTACCTCCCACAACCCTGCAAACCATTTCCGCTTCTCCATCTATACCGAGAGCTTTCCTAACGTCCTTCGGGAGAACCGTGCGACCTTGCTTATCCACCTTAACGGTTACTTCCATATTTAACGCCATTTATTCCATAAAAAATGCCACACATATAAAAGTTCCGCACACTGGGTTTCTCATGTCCCCCCTTAAGGAGTGCGCCCACGTATCCCAACAACTTTCCTCATTCATTCACACCGGACGATTCAGGCGCGCGATATAGGAGAGTTGGAGGCGAGTTGTGGACTATCTTGAGAAGGAAGGCTATGCTCCTAAGACATTAATTTTCAATTAAATATGATTTACCTTCTTTTGATGTACACAAAGTTTATTATGATGCTTTGGCATGTTTTAATAAAGGTGATTGTGTGGTTAAACGTACAACTGTGATGCTTGATGAGGATATTTATCCAAAGCTTGTGGAACTAAGCTTAAGAAAATATGGTACAGTTAAGGCTTTGTCAAGGGTTTTAAACGAGTTGTTGAAAGATGCCCTTCAAGGGAGAGAAGCGATTCTGCGACTTATATATTCTGATAAGGTTGCAAAAACCACTGCAAGGGAATTTGAAGAATTCCGTGAAGAATTGTCGAGAAGGCTTGAATCTTGATTCTTGACACCACATACCTTCTGCCCCTTGCCCTCATCCAAATAGACACTGACCTGTTAAGGGCCATAGCTGAGAGAAAAGTAGATTTGAAACTCGAAGAAATAACTGTGAATATGATTTCAATTTTCGAACTTCAAGCAAAAGCTGCAAAGCTTATGGTGCCAGCAAAATTCGTTGTTGAAGCCGTTAAAGCCATAAGCATAGGCTTCAAAGTGGAACCCTTCAGCAGACCTGAAATTGTTGAAACCGCCTATGAATTGAAGAAGATAATTCCAAACTACATAGACTGCGTTATAATAAGTACAGCCGCTGTGCTTAACGAGGATTTAATCACAGAAGATTCGCGCATACTGTCTAAAAGAGAATATGTGAAAGAGAAGTATGGTGTGAACATTTCCAGCTACAAAGAGCTGGTTAAAGAGTAAAATAAACGGAAAAAGGGAAGCGGCATGTCTGCAGCAGCTTGATTTTGCCTTTTCATCTCCCATCAAGTGTCAAGCTTTGCCTGACGGTACATATTTCATTGAGGATGCACGCGCGGAGGCTTTTAGGAATTTTCCTTCTGCCTTTTTCATCCACTTTTGCGGTTTCTCTAAGCTTTAACCCACTAAATATTTTATTCCCACTTTAGCCTCTTTGGATTCTGCGAACAGAAAGATTCTAAGCATATTTAATGTGGTGTTCGTCTTTCAGTAGCAGACTTAAATATTCATGATTGATAGTTTTATGTTAGAGGAAGAAGGATTATATGGCAACTCGAAGAGGAGAGGAAAAAAGTCTCCTTAAAAGGTCGAGGGATTTTCTTGAAACCGCTGAATATCAAATAAGTAAAGGTTTCTACGACTTAGCGGCTTTTAGCCTCGAACAAGCTTTGCAGCTTTTTTTTGAAGGCAAAGGTGTTGGCGGAAGGGGTTGACTATTATAGAACGCATAGCGTTAGAGTTCTCTTAGAAATACTTTCAGACTTAGTTCCAGAAAATAAAAAGTCTAGTGTGAAGGGTATTTCGGAAAATTATTTGCTGGAGTTAGGTGTGCTGGAAGACGCCTACATAACATCCAGATATGTGATGAGAGAATTTACTAAGCAGGAAGTTGAAAAGCTGGCGAAGTCTGTTAAGGAGATCATGAGAAATGTCCCATGAGATTCTGGTGAAAACCGCGCTTAAAAGGAGGGAAGCCTTCAGAAATCTAGCTGAACATTTGGAGACTATAAAAAAGACTGTCTGCAAACTTGATCCGAATGCGGAAATCTTCATTTTCGGCTCAGTTGCGGAGAAAAATTACAATTACTCAAGCGACATAGACATTCTAATAATTACCAAGATGCATCCGGCTACTGTTCATCTGGAACTATGGAAAGCCGGAATAAGAGATCCATTTGAGATCCATGTGCATTCACCAGAAAAATTCGCATTTTACAAAAAAGAACGACGCTCATAAAAGTTTAACGGTGCGCATGTCCCATCCTTTTCGCTGCATCTTATATTAAATTGCATACAATTTATAACTAAGGCACAAGCATATGTGATGTGTCAGTAAAGATTGTTGTTTTTTGTTGCGTGTATGTGGGCTTGTCGTCGTCTTTTTAGTTTAGTGCCGACGACATTTAAGCAGCGCGTACTCTTTGGGATGGAACTTTAAAAAAAGGAAATGCGCTTCGATTGTTTGAGAGTTATTTCGTTTTGGATTTTGTGTTTAGGGTGGAAAATTTATTTGCGATTTTTATTTTTGTTATACGGCTTCTATGTTTCGTTTGGGTTGGAGTTTGACTTGGAAGGGTTTGCTGGATAATGGTTGGTTTGTTAGGATTGTTCTTGTTTTGCGGTTGGTTAGCGCGGTTTTGTTTTTTGGGAGGGTTGAATTGGTGGTTATTTTTGAACGATGGTTAATGTCATAGAGTCTTTTGCGTTTTTCTATCCTTCATTTACTTTCATTTCTATCCATCTGTAGGTTTTTTCTAGGCCTTCTTCGAGGCTTACTTTGGGTTCCCATCCTATTATTTTTCTGGCTATGGTTAGGTCTGCGGTTCTTCCTCTGACGCCTTGCGGTGCTGCGAGATCATGTTTCTTTTTTATGTCTTTGCCTGAGATTTTTATTATTATGTCGGCTTTAAAAGAAAATAGATAATATCTTGAGAATAAAATGAGTGTTATTTCAAAAAATGAGCCTAAGTGTTAAAGGTTTACTTTTGCATATTATTATTTTTTCCTTCTTGATTAATTGTGTATAATTGGCTGTTTAAGGTTATCCCTAAGCATATTGCTTGTATCGCTTGAGCAGTGACGAGGGTTATTGCTAAGCCTAAAGCTCCTATCGTCCTTCCAAAAATTGTTAACCCAGTTATTAGCGAGGCCAAGTAGGCTAGTCCGGCTACGAAGACCTTTTTGCTTTTTCCCTTTCCGAGGAGGCTTGCGTTTAGCTCAGCCGTAATCGTTGATGGTATGACAGCCAAACTCATGACTTTCACAATTGGTGTGGATTCCATGAATGTTGGAAAGAAGTTTTCAATTATGCATGGACTTGTCATAAAGATGATTACTGCTACAGCGATTGAACATATTATGCCAATTAATTTGATCTCTTTTTTGCTTTGGCCGCTTGATTCTTCTGGTAGCAAGTATTGGTAGAGGCTTGTGGGGATTATACTTAGAAACATGAAGAACTGGTAGCCCAGCTGGTATAGTCCAAGCGCGTAATACCCGTATATGGTGCCTATTATGATTTTGTCAAGGTAGGCTGAGAGGCTTCCAACTAGGTTGAAGCCGTAGCTGTGAAGGGTGAATTTTTGTTTTTCCTTCAAGGTGTTTATTTTTAAAGTGAATTTCACGGTGGATTTTAAGTATCTGTAGCTGAAGATAAGGCTGCCTAAGAAATATCCTAGAATTATTCCAATGATTCCAAACCAGAAGTATAGAAGGATTGATAAAGATATTTGGGCTGTTCGTTGCCCAATTGATGTTAAGGCGTATTTGCGGTACATTTTTCTGCCAAGCAGCTCTGCAAGAGTCATGTTGAAGAAGATGAAAGCTGCTGATAGGAGGCTTGAAGCCCATTGGAAGAGGGAGAGGATTATAGCTGATGTTAAACCTGAAACGAGAGTTATGCTATTTGCCTCGTAGAGGATGCTTTCCTCACCTTTTGGCAAATAAGCCATTACGGTTGTATTCAACCCGAGGGCTCCAAAGGCGGCGGCAAGAGTGGCTAAGGCGATATAGAAATTTACAAGACCATACTCCTCCACATTCAGTATAGAAGCGAGAAAAAGCCAGAAAAGTGCACCTAAAATTGATGATCCCAATCCTCCAATGGTCGTATAAACTAGACCTAAGTCCTCTTTAAGAAGTCGTCTCAACATTCTTATTGAAACTGCTTCCTTAAACGAGGGCATGTTTACAACCAGCTATTTTTCATAGATATAAGCAGCTATGTTTCCGCTTCGATAAACTTCCTTAAAGGAGGAAGGAACAGCGGGCTGCCCATGCCATCCTTTGCCTTCCGTCCACCAGATAAGGTATATGTGCGTGTAGCCTTGCTGATAAGTGTTTTTTGCAGTGGTTTCCGGGTTTCCGTAACTGTAGGGTAGTACTTCAGTTAAGTTCGTGGTTATGATGGTCCATCCGTAAAAGGCTGTGTGAGCGAGTATAACAGAGTTTTTAGGCATGTTGTTTTCAAGCCAGTTCAAGCAGTTGACCACGTTTTGACACTCGCTTAGAGACACCGTGTTCTGAAGCATTGAGGATGGTATATAACTCTGGAACTGTGGAACTGTATAGTATGGAAAAGGATTCTCACTGGGCATTATTAGGAAGCCTACGGTTAGTATTGACAAGATCGTTGCAAGAATAGTGGTGGATATAAATAAGTGTCTTGAATTTGGCTTCATGTTCCACAAGGTGTTTATCGCGTAAAAGGATACGGGATAAATAAGCATCAGAGTCCAACGGTAGGATAAAGGGGTAATTAATGGCGAAAATGTTGCTACTATGCTAAACGCTATCCAGGTTTTGATTTGGAGGTTTTTCAAGGCTTTTGCGCTTATTACTGCCACAGGAGTTATGGGTAGGTAGCAATAGGCAAGGAAGCCTAACATTGTTGTTGCCATGTTAGCGTATGAAGCGAATCCGAAAAGGGTAAGCCACTCTTCCCCTGGGTTTAGGACGTTAAATTCTGGCGGTGTAGGCGGCGTTATGCATCCAGCGTACAGGACTAGGAGTAAAAAAAGCATGGCGGGAATGGATAGTATAAGCAGTTTAAAGGCTTCGTTTCTTTTTTTGGTAAGCCATTTTTGCATAAACATTGTTGCGACTATGGCAAACATGATTGCTGCTACTAGGATGTGCGTTAAGGAGACCGCTGCCATTGCCAAAGATGCAAATATGTAGTGTTTTTTTTCGTTGTCTAATTTGTTTAACAGGATTAGACTTGTGAAGAGAAACGTTAAGCCAAGCTCGTTTCGGAGTAGATCCCATGAGATTCTTAGGGCTACAAAGTATAGAGTGGCAAGGAAGGCTACTGCAAGGCTTTTTATCGGCGGCCAGTTTAATGCTTTGCTTGCGTAGAAGTATATGGATATGGCTAGGAGCCCGTGGAGGATTGGAGGTAAAATTTTAAGCGTTAGGATTAGGAGGTTCGTTCCCAGGGAGGCTATAGGTATGAGTATGAGGTAAAAGAGGGGAGCCTCTCTCATGAGAGGCCAGAAGCTTACTCCTTCTTTTAACCACTTGAATATGTAGGGAATGTAATAGCCTAAAGGGTCAAAGCCGACAAGATACGGCGCCATAAGAACTTCAGGCACTGCGCGTACAATAAAAGGTATAAAAAAGGCTAGAAAAGAATATTTAGCACATTGCATACGCCTCCTCTCAATTTTTGTGACATTTAAAAAGTTGAGCATTCTCTGACTGCCATTTTACAGATAAATGTCTCTAATATTTCAGGTTACGGGCTACAATTGTGGTGCACAGAATAGGCAACAAAATTAATGTCTATGCTTCATAACTTATACTTTATTGGTGTTTTCTCAGAGAAACATATCCAATAGCTAAAAGGATTATGGATGAGAGTGGAATTAGATTCAAAAGTATTGCAAGAGGAGTTATCTTAGGAATTATATGGACTTCGCAAGGAAGATTATCATTTATCCACCATCCCATTAATAAGCCGTTAACTTTAAGTGGAATTGCTTCTTTGCTGCAGAATTCCCATTGATCAGAATACGATTGAGATAGATATATTAATGTTCCAGAGCTATTATCGGCTGGTAAAGATTCATAGTTTTCGATTTCAGTAATTCTTTTTATGGCACCTCCATTTTCAAGGAAATTGTTAATTTTTGATGTTGTTGCTGAATATTCGTCTTTCATAGTTTCTGCTGAGATATACCCAACCGCATCTATATCGTTTGCAGAGCTTCCGTCATTGGTTATTGATAGAATATTTCTTTTATCTGTGAGGTTGAAATTTCCAATGTTGACCCAAGCAAAGCCTTCACCGTTGATTGGGTAAAGTTCAATTGGAGTTTCGTTGTTTACTTGTATTTTTAGTCTTCCTCGATAGTCATGGAAGTAAACCCGCAAAAATATCTCATATGAGCCTTCTACAGAATCTATAGGAATCTTTAATGTTTGATTGGACCATGTACCTGCAGAACTGCCACCTTGCGCAGGCTGAAAGACGCTGCTGACGGTCCAGCCTTTGTATGGATTGGAGGAAGTAGCATAATTTTCAGCTTGGAGAATTATACCTTTTTGACTGAGAATCACTTCGGTAATAAGATCACTTAGATTACCGTCTAGTACAATGGTGCCTTTTGCAGTAAGCGCTAAATCGAACCAGACGTTTGGGTTGTCGTGGTAAAATATTATTGGTCCTTTGAGTTTATCATAAATTTCAGTTATAGATGCTGTTGTTCCTATATAAGCAAATACGGGGTTAGTGCATTTATTAATGCCTTCATGGCAGTTTGTCCTCATCAATAAGGTTACATTTTCGCCGACGTAAATTGTCTTAAGAGTTGGATATCGCATAAGTTTTTCAATAACATCTTTATTTACCCAGTGGTTGTTTATTAAAAGATATTTTATGCCTGGTACCAATTCAACTGTTTTCATAAATGAATCGATATCTTCGATGGATATATAGTAATCTAGCAAATTGACGTACGCTAGAGTTGCTGTTGGAGCATGCTGAGGCGCGGTGATTCCTGTTACAGAGGTTATTCCATGAGATGCTGCCAAGTATCGATGTAATATACTTGAAAACATCATGTTTTGGACGTATGTATTTTTATGGTAACCGGGAATTTTTGGCCATGCTGATGGTGGAATTTCCAGAAGTATAGATCCTTCATCCATTAATTGAAAAGCCTTTTCAGTATCTTTTGGGACAGGTATTGATTTAAATTGTGCTCCGCTAAGCGGGGTTGACATTGCTTCGATGCTAATTAATAGAAGAGCAGCCATTAGGATTGCAGGTGCAACATTTAACAATACTCTAATCTTCCTTAAACTTTTAGACGTTATTCGATGTTCTATATCAGTTTCTAGAATTGTAATAGCGTTTCCTGCTAGTAGTGCTACTGGTAGAGCATACACCAGTAGAAATCTTCCAGGTGTTCGTATACTATTCATCAAAGGCACGTAGTCGTGCGTAAACCGGAAAACAGGTATCGGAGAATAGGGCCCCATTGCAAACAAAATTGAAAATAGCATTACCGCACCCAACGCTAATCGTGGCCTATCCATTTTTCTGATTAATGTTAATATGGCTAAACTAAATGGTAGTGCTGTGACTGCTGTAATGCATGGATCATATGCTGGGATGGTGTGAGGAATTGGGTTGTAACCTCCATTAGATCGCCCTATTAAAGAAAGTATGCCGCTACTACTAAAAGGCAGACTTTCTTCGTACTTAAATGTAAACCGAGAGATCATATGCTGCGCTGTCACATACGGAATCCACCACACAGATAGAAATGTTGCAACTATAATAATGCTGATTCCAACGTAAATTAATCTCTTCGTGATCCACTGTTTATCAAAATGTAAACTTAAAACTCCATATATAAGAAAGCCGATTGTGAAATAAGCAGCTATCTCCATCCTGCTCAGAAACATCCATCCCATGAAAACCCCCAATAAAATTCCATTACCGATGCATGGAGTTTCTAAAAGTCGCAAGAGAAACAAAAAGGCAAAAGGCGCTAAACAGTATACGGTAAATATTTCCACAAATCCCAATTGGAACATTTCAACCTGTATAAGACCCCAGAACTGATATACTATAGCGGCTACCAAAGAGCCGGAGTATGACGCGTTTAAGTGTCTGCCCACTTTATAGATTCCCCATCCGGCTAGAATAAGCCAAGTTATGGAAACTATTTTAAACGCCCAAACCTCTCCAACGAAAATTGACGCCAGCAAATAAGGAAGTTCCGCATAATACCAAGGATAGTTACGAGTATAGATGGGACTGCCTAACCATATCTGTGATAGCCAACCATACCATATGTCTCCAGAGAAAACAGCATATCTAAGAGAAGCAACAGCCCCGTAATAAAAAGCCGCTTCAAACTGCCCTGGCAAGCCATCAGAAAACCATCCTCGAGAAAGAATTAAGCAAGGCAATGATAAGGTAAATAAAGTACCTAATTGGTGCCATATGGACGCATTTTCTTTATGATTAAACGATAAAGTTTTCTCTCTCTTAATTTTTGAGAAGCAAAAAATACAAGCGATTATGAACGAGCAAGAAATAAATATAACTGCAATAAAAATCCAAGTAAAAAACATGTTTCTTGTTACAAGATGGTCTATCACTGTAGGGTAAAAGACTAAAGCTTGATCCCAACCATTTGAAACATCCACATCAAAAACTGCTAAAGCACCAACCTTGCCTTTACCAAGCTGCTTCATAACAAATAAAGGATCACCATTGACAGTTTCTAAAAGAACAAGAGCACCCTCTTTAGGTTTTAAATTATGAAAGCCAAAAAATTGTATCTCAAAATTCTGTCCAGAGCTACCACTTAAAAATTGCGAATTCATAAAACTTACAACTTTAATAGATTTGAAGCCTTCATCACAGTCTAAATCAACTGGAAGTAGTTCACTAAATGGAGGTCTATCCCAACCACCAACCTTATAACTACATTCTCCTCCAATGAGTAACACCGAACCACCATCCTTTACATAAGAGATTATTGCTTGAATCTGCTCATTAGAAAGACCATATACATCATTTACTGGAACACCGCCCAAGATTATCACGTCGAATTTTCTCAATTCATCCACATTTGACGAGATTCTTTGAGAATCTTCAGACCAGCAGATTTGATAACGTCCAGAGAGAGGAAGCGCAAATAAACCATAATTACCATGAACGCCATCAATAAATATGCGGGTATCTTTAAAAGAAAATGTTACAACTGACAAAACTGTTGTTATAACAAATAAAAGAGAAAGGGCTAGCTTCAATTTTGGAATGCCAACAAAGTTTTTAAAATTTTTACACATTTTCTCTGACCAGAAAACCAACAGTTTTTAGTGCATCTTCAATCAACGAAATTTTCAGATTACAGTTTCTTTTTATATTTTCTGGTTAACATTTTGCGTAAGGGAACTAACAATGGACTATCCATATGCTCCCAAATGAAATAGTATCCTCTTTTAAAGAAGGAAAGCTCGCAAGGCCTCATCTTTCCAAATTTTGGATACTTTAACGAGATTTCTTCAAGCACATTTTCATTGACAACTTCCACCGACCTCTCCTCTAAATAAGGAATCTCATTAACATCAAAACCGCATACTTTTTTAGCTATTAAAACGTCCATTTCCATCATATCATCTCCTTCGATGTAAAAATCTTCGAACTTAACAGGTTTACCTTTAACTGGAGAACCCTTTCCTTCCATCGCAACGCCACCATAAACAATCGAAAAAGTTTTAGAATTAAATATGGTGTAAAGAGTCTTAAGAACCTCAGGCAATAATTTATGCAATTTACCTTTATATGGCGTCTGTAACAACCCAAACAAGTTTTTTATGCAGCACGTGAAAAAACCTACATCCGTAGCTTTAATCAGCGGTAAGTTTATAAGCCTTATATCCTCTGACAATAAAAATTTTGGCAAATTTATCTTCTTTCCATCGCTTAATTCTATACTCTCACTTTCTTGCCTAGATAAATTTATGAATTCTATGTCTAAATCAAGATATCCAAGAAACTTCGCACGCACATCCGCTGTTGTTGTAGCTTGGTCGCTTTCAACGATCTTTGGAGTTATCTCATTGTTTAAAAGAAACTTCACTATCTCACTCACTAAATCGACCGGCGTTGTAGCTGGAGGACCCGCCATAGTACATAAGTTGGGTTTCAAATACACAATTGATGAATCCTTTATAAAATCTTTAAAACACGCAGCTGATAAGGCTTCAGATAAAGATCTGGCTATAACAACAACCATTAGCTATCACTCCATCAACTGACCCAAAATGTAACAGTGATGTGCAAATATTGCCTTAGGTAAAAGAACCTTTTCAAAAATTAGTAATGGTCGTATATTAACCTTAAATTCTATTGGCTCCCAAGATTTTTTACCGAAAAATTGCTTAATTGTCACCACAGTGTCAGGCCATGGTGGAATATCTATGTATCCGTATTCTAAAACTTTTAAATCTGCCCATTCAAATAATTTGATTAACCCATTAATCTTCATGAAACTTGCATCGCCTCTCTCAGGATGGGTACACTCCTTCTCATAAGCAAAATGATAAAATTTATGTACTAACAAGCCTGGATTAAAACAGTTTGGAGTAAATGCGGCAATATATTTCTTACTAATGCGCCTCATTTTAAGTATGAGTAGCGGTTGCCTTTGAATAAAACCGAAGTTCCACACAAGATCAAAGCTTTTTGGTTGCAATTTATCAATATCTTGCACAGCTTTATATGGACAACTCAATATCAAGCCATCTACCCCATCTGTAGCTTCGTCATAAGGAGACTCAACAGCAGAACCGAAATCATATTTTTGTTCCCAATCCTTTAAAAGGAAGTATTGCGAACATCTGCGGAAAACATCCCCTATCCCTCGGTATTTTCTCATTTTTAGGACACGATTTATTTGATTCCAATCAACAGAATTTTGAGCCATAACCTTTTACGCCCCCTATATTTTCACCTTAAAAGAATATGCTTAAAAGCAAATAGCATCGACGATAGATTAAATAGCATGTTTGTGTAGTTTTCGTTTGCCAATGGGCATGGATGATGCTTTTTAACATTCTCTCTCACTTGCCTAGCCTCTTTTGAACACCATAACTTTTTAAAATCGTAACCATAATCCCTCAAATTACCCATACACGAAGCGTACACTGCGCATTCCCACACTTCACCCACGGGCGATATCTGAGCAGAAGCAAACCCCGCATATGAGCTTATCTGCTGCTTCCCAGATCGGCAATACTCCCCCATCATCCTATAATATTTTATCCTAAAAATCTCAGTTATCTTTGACAACCCCCTCCACCCGCCACTTTTAAGCCCATCATTTATACACCTTACCAGAAAATCCAACGCCTCTTCATATGCTTCAGGCGAAGGTGTTATCCCCACGCCATGATTCTCCATTTCATTCCGCTCTTCAGCCATCTCCGTAATATACTGATCAGGACTAAACTCCCGCATAACTGTCTCATAAATCTTGGGAATCTCATGAACATTCCAAGACGATATAACCGTGTGTATGCCTACTACAAGATTAGGGTAATCCTTTTTAAGTTTCACAGTTTCCCGATAAGACTTAACCAAAAAAGAATAGTTTCCAGGCACACCCCTAATTTTATCATGATCCTCGCCAACACCGTCTAAAGAGAAATTCAAAACCAATGTTGTATCTGGCGAAATTGTCTCCAAAACCTTCCCAACCTTTTCAGGGATTACCTTCCAAAGGATGCCGTTAGTAGGTATGTTCACTATTTTAGGCTTATTGTACCTTTCAATCAGCCCAATTATTTCAACCAGATCCCCGCGAAGAAAAGGCTCCCCGCCGCTTATGGTCACCCAATACGGCGACTCTCCTAGGCTTTTAAGCACTTTCTTCCACTCATCCAAGGTTAGCTCCGCTTCAGAGCGAACCTTGTTCTGGATGTTCCAGATATTACACGTCTTACACTTAGAATTACATCTATAAGTCACGCTTAACGTATAATTTAAAGGCAACATCAAAGGCTTGCCTAACGCCCTAAAACACCAATAAAAAGGCAGTTTAACAGCCAGCCTACCCATTGACCTCAAAATCAAACCCTCTTAGTAGTTTCAACCACAGCCCAAACAACGTGACTGTTACCCCGAAAATAATCATAATACCCCAATAACCTGCTTAAAAACTCCAAAAATGTAGCGCCAAAAAAGTGCGGCCACTTCAAAGGATTAGAAACTGGGAAACTTTTAAGCATGACCCGCAAAAGCAAACCAAAACTTTGCGATGAAACATGATATTTAACTTTCCTACTAAGCGCAAGATGCCCACAAGCTATTCGCCTACGCTGCTTAATGTAATCCTTAACAGTTTCAGGGCCCCTATTGTAAACCACCGCTTCAGGAACATATACAATTCTATATCCCCTTTTCGATATTTCATACTCTATCCAAGCCTCATCCACAGCAGTATCCATCGGAATACTGTCAAAAACCCTTCTAAACGCGATAAGCTCACCACACTTAGGCGAGTTCGACGCTATATAATGATGAAGCATCCATAAAAGTCTACTAGCATAACCTGCAAAACTATTATCAGCATTTCTAGGAACGGGATGTGCGCCAGCCATGCCAACTTGTTCGTCCATAAACACGCGGCAAAGCTTCTCAATTGTTTCATCTTCTGGAATTGTGTCAGCACTCTCTAAAACAAGAATTTCGTTTCTAGCAACTCGTAGAAACTCGTTGACCGCGGAAGCCTTACCCTTTCTGCAATCCTGCTTGACGAGGCATATTCTGCTATCCTTTTTAGCGAATTTTTCCACAATTTCGTCTGTTCTATCGGTGGAACCCGAAGACACCACCACTATTTGATCGATTTCCACCTCTGAGGTTTTCTGGTTTTGAATGGCAGTTAACAGTTTTCCAATGTTTTTTTCTTCGTTGTATGCAGGTATACCAATACTAATTTTAAGTTTCATGGACTTTTAACCAAAACACATTGATGAAATGCCCGTCTCTACTTTAGCAAGTTCAGTCTAAGTTTGGCAAGTAGAAGCAAATACCTGAGATTCTCTCTAATGCTTAATTTGCTTTCGCCGTTAAGCCTAGGTTGAAATGTATACGGTACCTCTATTACTGAACCATATTTGCCCTTAACCAGAATTTCCAATAGTATCTTGAACCCATTCGAGCTAGGTTTAAACCCATTTATACATTCCTTTCTAACCATGAAAAACCCTGACATGGGATCCTTAACCGCTCTCGCTTTGGGAATTAATAAATGCGCCAACTTCGTAGCACCCAACGAAACAATTCTCCGCACAAAACCCCAACCTTCAACTCCTCCACCATCAACATACCTAGAAGCTATAACAAAACTGTAACCTTCAAGTATCTTCGCATACATTTTTGGTAATAACTCAGGAGGATGTTGCAGATCAGCGTCCAAAACTGCTAAAACATCCGCCCTAGCCATTTTGAAACCGTCAAAAACCGCGGAACCCAAACCTAGCTTGCCAGGTCTCTCTAAAACCCTTATGTTGCCGTATTCACTGTTAAGTTCTTTTGCCAGTTTTGCTGTACCATCAGGGCTGTTGTCGTCAACAATTATTATTTCAAAGGGGATACCCTTTAAAGCGTCATTAACCCTTACAATGAACTCTTGAATGTTATCTGCTTCCATATATGTTGGCACTATTAAAGAAAGCTGCGGTCTCAAAAATTCAAAGACGAAATTTTCAGTAAAGATTACTGCCTTAGCCGTCTCAGAGGAACTTAAATGCCCCATTAGACTACTTTCAACGACATTCAAAGGTCATTTGCCCTCCCAAAGCAAGTTTCCAGCTCTTTCGCCTTCTAACAATGACTTTTGTAAAGCTGAGAAAGCCCGTACTCCTATTGCCCCAGTCTTTTGGGTTTTTGTCCATTTCAGTGGTCTTCGCATTAGTATAAGCAGTGCTGCGTATAGTGCAATGAAGGCTTGGAGGCTCCAGTAGAAGTATATGAATGGAAGCCAGAGCAGATTTGAAGCTTTTCTGGGTTTTGAAACGTATGTTAAGGCTAAACCGCACAGAAGCAGCGTTGCCGTTGTGGATAGAGCTGCAAGCTGCATGACTGTTTGCCAAAAGGCGTTCATGAAGAGGGGTGCGAACATTCCGTAAACTGCAATTAAATATCCTGTTAACGAAGCAATCAAAATAAAGGGTCCAAAAAGTGTTGCCTCTGCGTCTAAACTCTTCATGTTCAGTTTAGCCATCAGCCTTCCATATTTGAAGGCCACATGCATTGTTCCTCTGAACCATCTTGTGCGCTGCTTAAAAAGTTGGCTTAGGCTTGAAGGGGTTTCCTGCCAAGAGCGTACTTCAGGAGCATATCTTACCTTGTAGTCTTTTTCGGTGAGTTTTGCTGAGAACTCCATGTCTTCGGATAAGGCTTTCTCGTTGAAGCCTCCTAAGTTCTCTAAAACATTGCGGCGTATGAACTGGCAGCTTCCTCTCAGGTGGACGAAAAGGTTTAGGACGTCTTTGCCTCGTAGGTAGGCTTCGCACCAGACTGCTTCTTCAATTGCGACAAATTTTGTAAGCATGTTTTCCTCAGAGTTTATGGATAGGGTTCTGCCTTGAACCGCTGCCACGTTTGGATCTTCAAAATAATTGCATGCAAGGAGTAAAGCATCTGGTTCAGGAACGTTGTCCGCGTCGAAAAAGGCGATAATTTCGCCGTTTGCGTGTTTAATTCCATAGTTTAGGGCGGAAGGTTTACCGTCGGAAAAAGGTTTGTGCAAAATTTTAATGTTGTTCCTGTTTTCTTCAGCGTATTTTTTGCATATATCCACAGTTTTATCCGTTGAACCATCTTCTACAACGATAATTTCAACCTTATCCTTGGGATAATTAAGCTTGGATAAGGCTTTAAGCAGTCTGCCTATTACTTTTTCTTCATTTTTTACAGGAACAATAACTGAGAAGGTTGGCAAGATTCCGGCGTTAAGGATTTTGCTTCCAATTTTTCTCTTGCTTCGCCTCAGATGTCTAACTCCAGCAGCTAGGATGGGTAAATTGTAAACTGACCAAACTAATACCATCGAGAATATGCAAATTAAAAAGGCATAGGCAATGTTTATCAAGGCAGATTCATCTCTCCAAACATTGTCATGTAAACCCGCCCCGGCCACTGTTTATGCGCATTACAGCGAGAAATCTTGCAAAGGACAGATCAAATATCCATTTTTCAGCGTGGGGGTTACCCCACTTTTTAGCGATTAAACCCAATTTATATGCAAGGGGCAAACCAACCATGCGTATAGCCTTGGAGATTTTACTTTCAAGGGCCTCTTCAATCTTTTTTATAATGGCGGACAATGCCTTAGCCAGCCTTAGACTCATTACCCTGTCAGCAACTTTTATAGTCAAATCAACTAGAGCTCTGTCTAGATGATTCAGTGCTTTATACCAGATTCCCGTTCTTTTGGCTTTTAACTTTAGTAAATTCAGTCTGGCCCTTACAAACATCATGTGTATAACCCTTTAGTGTTTAAACCAATACTCAGTCAGAAAGTTAAATTCGGATTCTGAATAAAAGCTTTATGTTGTAACACACTTCTGAGACGTTTAAAAGAATTACAGCCGCAGCGAAAATTCATAACAAATAAACACTTTTATGTAAAAACTTACACATTTTAAAGATTATAAATAAAAATTTCTAATCCACTTTTGTACATCATGTGTGCTAATTAAGTTTACATAGAGAAAAACAGTAATGGTTTCATGTTCCCTTGAATTTTATCGTAAGGTTAAGTAATGCGAGTGCATCTTTTATTCTGTGAAATGTCGGGTAGTAAGGAAATTAGAGGCAAAACATTGAAGGTTTACTTGTACTTGCTTAAGCATGGACCCTGTGAGCTTAGAGATGTTCAGCGGGGACTTGACTTTTCTTCAGCTTCGCTTGCCTCATATCATTTGGGGAAACTTTTGGAATCAGGGTTAGCTTGTCAAGATGAGTATGGGAGGTATTATGCTGTAAAGGAAGCGTCTGAAAGGATTCTCGAGGGCTACTCGAAAATTGGGCCTGCTGTGGTGCCGCAATTATTTTTCTTCTCTTTATTCTTCACCATTCTTGTAGTTTTCTTCTCAGCTGCTACATGGAGCGGGTTGGATTTTGTTCCTTACTTGATTGGCGTGAGCTTTGCGATGATTGCTGTGTTGTGGTTTGAGACTATTAGGCTTTGGCGGCGACTAGCCGTTTAACCATTTACTTTCACACGCTTTTATGTTTAAAGGCTTTTTAACAGGTTTTCAAACGTTTTTAAAAAACTTTAAAATGTGTAGGTTTTAATTTGCCGCCTTTTTACTCTCATGCGGAGGAAGGTGCATGTATATAAGATGGCCTTTTAAGTACGGTTCTGCTGCAATCATCGCTGCAGCTGTTGTCATTGTTTTGTCTTTATTCGCGAATCTGCCCAATGTAACCGATACGTCCAAAACGCCTAACATGGCCAACACTCCTTCAACTCCAAAAGTTGAAACCGCCACTCTTGCCGTTTTGCTGACTGATCCGCCAACGGTGCCTGCGGGGACAACGCAGCTCAATTTGACATATGCTGATGTCTCGATTCACGTTATTTATCCAAATGGCACTGGAGAGTGGATTCCAGTTGGTGCTTCAGGTACAGTGAACCTATTTTCGCTTGTCAACATGACGCAGACACTTGCCACCATAACCGTACCGGTAAATTCAACAGTGGACAAAGTTGAATTCGCAATCGAGAAAGTTACCGCAGTCATTAACAAGCAGACGTACGATGTTACTTCGCTTTCTGACACCTTTGTCGTCAAAATCTTGAACGGTAAAGTTAACCAGACCCTTATAGGAGTGCTGATTGACTTTAACCCGACGCTGGTTCAAATACAAGCATTCGACGAAAATGACACAACGGTGTACTATTATGTGCTTGTACCAAGCGCGAACGCCATCATTATACACGACTTAACTGCCGCCCATGTTAAAGTCGGAACCATCATCGAGATCAGCGAAAACCACAGGATACGACTTGTGCGTGTCAAAGAGGACTTTTCAAAAAACCTCACAATCGACTCAGCTTCGCTAACAGTGAACGGCAACGTTACAAGTCTTTCGGTAACATTGACGAATGAAGGGCCGATCCCCTTCAGAGTTTTCGGGCTCACTTTACATGGCAAATTTAACATGACACAGAATTGGGTTTTCAAGGGTTTCGGACATAGTTGGCAATACAAACAAAAAACAAGAGTTTACCCTCAAACAATTCCTTTCAAGTTGAACGATACCTCGCTGATTCCACTTTGCGGAAACGGCCGAGAGAAAGGTCTAGTCAAGCCGTTTTCGTCAGCAACCATAAACCCTGGAGAAACTATTACATTGAATTTCACCGGCGTTATTGCATTCTACGATGGCTGGAGATATGGCAAATATCCACTGTTTACCGTAACTCCCATAATTGGCGAAAACTACACAATAAGACTGATGGGCGAAGGATTCCAATCCTACACAGTTAAAGCAAGCTCGCCTTAACACTTCCCTTTTCTTTTTAAAATTATAGTTTATCATTAATATGCAAGAGATTATTCATGAGTAAACATGCTCTTCCCAGTCAAACATTGCTATAAACATGCTTAAAAATATCGGGCGGGCAGGATTTGAACCTGCGACACTCCGGTTTCTGCATCACGCCTGTACGCTTGGTAGGCTGAACGGCACCCACCATAGGTGGGCGTCTACAGCGTCTCCGCCACCTAGACTTGCTAGGAGGCTCGGAAGCTCTACCAAGCTGAGCTACCGCCCGAACAAAACTGTAATAAAGAAAATCAAAATTTATGCATTTCGTAGCGTTCTTCATTCTTTTACTCTTTTAAAGGGAGCCTAAAATTATTTATACACATGTTATCCTAACTCATTGAGGGTGAGATAGGTGAAAGGAGCTAAGGCTATTAGCAGAATGGCTATTGTGGGCATATTGATTATAGTGATTGTGATAGCGGCTATTGTAGGCTACTATTTTCTGCGGCCAACTGAAAAAATATTGGTTATGGGGACCACGGACTCTGTTGAATCTTGCTTAGATCCTGCACGGGCATATGACTACTTTGGATGGGAGATAATCCAATCCTTAGGTTCAGGTTTAGTGGAATATCGTCCAGGAGCCACTGGTGCAGCCGAGGACATTGTTCCTGCATTAGCGACTTCTTGGAGTGTTTCTGAAGATGGAAAAGTTTGGACTTTCAACCTTAGGCAAGGCGTTAAATATGAGGATGGCACCGAGTTTAACGCAACCCATGTTAAATACACATTTGATAGAGGCATTGGTATAGCAGATCCTGACGGGCCTTTCGTGGGTATCGGCTACGGCGACATCATCGAAAGTGTAACCGTGGTCAGCAAGTATGTCGTAAGATTTAATCTCAAAATCCCATTCTCCGCATTCCTCTCGCTCTTAGCCTGCCAAGCATCATACATAGTTGATCCAAAATATGCGCCCATGGACGCAGTTGTTGAATACAAAGCTGGAGATGCTCGCGGCAGCCATCCCATGGGTTTAGGTCCGTATGTATTGACAAAATGGACTAGAGAAGCAGGGAAAGATACAGAGATGATACTTGAGGCTAACCCCAACTACTGGAACGCAGCTGAGGGCTACCCAAAAACTAAAAAAATAGTGATAAAGTTCTATGCAGACTCTGCAGGGCTCGCCTTAGCAATAGACTCCGGAGAAATCGACATCGCCTTTAGGCAACTGTCAGCAACAGACATAAACAATCTTAAGACAAAGACACATCTGAAAGTTTGGGAAGGAACAGGAGCATTCATCCAATACTTGGTTCTGCAGACAAAACGTGCACCCTTCAATAATCCGAAAATAAGGCAAGCGGTTGCTGCCGCCATCAATAGGACAACAGTTCTCAACACAGTATTTCTCGGGCAAGTTCAAAAATTGTATAGCATGATACCCGTTGGCATGTTTGGACACAAAGAATCCTTCCTCACACTTGGTGATCCAAACTATACGCGCACGAGGGAACTGCTTAGTCAACTAGGGTACAACGAGAATAACAAGTTAACATTCAAACTTTGGTACGAGACTTCTGGGCATTATCCTCAAAGCCCGCAGCTTGCGCAAGTACTCAAATCTTCTCTGGAGGCAAGCGGAGTAATATCGGTAACGCTTGAAGGGCGGGACTGGGCAGCATATAGGACATCAAGAATAAACGAGGAGATGGATGCCTACATTTTAGGGTGGTATCCAGACTACATAGATCCAGACGACTACATTTACCCGTTCCTCCATTCCTCAGGCGGATCATGGCTGCACCACAATTATAACAACCCGCAGATGGATCGGCTTATCGAATGGGCAAGGGGCAACACAACCGAATCCGCAAGAGAAAACCTTTATGAGCAAATCCAAAATCTCATGGTAACGGACTGCCCGATAATACCAATCTATCAAGGATCAGCTTGGGCTGTTACAAAACTAAACATAAAGGGAGTTTACCTTGACATAACTCAGTCTTGGCGGCACTGGCTAGTTTACGCAGAATGATAAAGCAAAACAAACTTTAACTTCCTCCTTTCTTTTTATGCTTCACTGAGTGGGAATAAAGGTGACGCTGCGTTCCTACATAATCTCAAGAATACTGCTCACAATACCTATGATATTTATACTTTTGACAATGGTATTTGTTATAGTTCGAGTTTTGCCAGGAGACCCTGTTCTACTTCATTTTGAAAAAATGGAAAATCCCCAGGCGATAGAAGAAATGCGGGTAAAATTAGGACTTAACAAGCCTATATGGGTACAATATTTCGATTATTTATCCGGTCTCCTAAGAGGTGACCTGGGCAAGTCAATGCAAGATTTCTCATCCGTATCCGAGCAAATTTTCTCTGCATTTCCCGCAACGTTAGAACTTGCAATTTTCTCCATGATTATCGCGGTTTCCATCGGCATATTCTTAGGAGTAGAAGCTTCAAAATCCTACAATAAACCTAAAGACCACGCAATAAGAGTTTTCGGAATAGTCACTTACGCTATTCCAGTTTTCTTTTTGGGTATGATATTCCAAATAATTTTCGGAGTGACTTTACGTTGGCTGCCCGTTGGAGGACGAACCTATCCTACAATGGAACCAGTTGGACTCAAGATACCGCTAACTCAACCTCCTGGAGGGTTCGCCGCTCATCTTCTTCTCTCATGCATAGCTGGTTTAGTGCCAGCGACACTAGGCTTTATTCTGCTTAAAATGAAAGGCAAAAAAATTACACGAAAAATTTTAGGATTATTAATTCTCATTTTCTCAGCCACATGGATTCTTTGGGCTGGGCTTGGATGGCACTACATTTCCATGAGTGAATTGCGCATTGCTACAGGCTTGTACACGGTGGACAGCCTCCTTGAAGGAAACCTTTACAAATTCGCAGAAGCCCTCAGATACCTGTTTCTACCATCTTTAACATTAGGCCTAGTCCTTTCAGGGGTCTTTGTGAGGTTAACAAGAAGCAACATGTTTGAAACCCTTAGACTTGACTTTGTTACAGCAGCCAAAGCAAGAGGATTGAAGGAGACAACTGTTATTTACGGCTATGCTTTTAGGAATGCTTTTCTTCCGATCCTTACCATGATGGGATTGCAATTTGCAGCGCTACTCGCTGGGGCAATATTAACTGAAACCACATTTTCATGGCCTGGCCTTGGAAGATACATTGTTGACCGCATCAACTTCAGAGATTACACGGCCATTCAAGGAGCTGTGGTGTTCTTTGGCATTCTTGTGTCTTTGGTAAGCTTAGTTGTGGATCTGCTTTACGCTTATCTTGACCCAAGAATTCGATTGTAGGAGGGATGCAATGAATAGATTAGGTGTAAAGCGAAGTATGCTCGCAAGAATTGTGCCTGGCATAGCTTCTTTAACGAAAAGAGGGTTAGCTGGATGGCTGGTAATATTTGGCGCCGCCATAGTGACGTTAATAATTGTTATGACTTTAATCTCTCCTTGGATTTCCCCTTACGATCCATCAACTAAGGGTATAAATGTTGGGAAGCCTTTAACCCCGCCGAACTTCCAGTTTCCTTTCGGAACAAACGACTTGGGCCAAGACATGTTGAGCAGGGTAATATCTGGAGGCGGCATAATGCTCCAAGTTGCCCTCTTGTCCGTCGTAATATGCTTGATAATAGGTGTTCCTTTGGGGTTGTTCTCCTCTTATATCGGCGGAGTGCTTGACAGAGCCATTTGCCTTGTAATGGACAGCATTTACGCGTTTCCAGGGTTGATTCTTGCGATAGCAATAGCAGCCATGCTGGGAAGAGGCGTCACAAACATGGCTCTGTCAATAGCAGCAGTATATGTTCCATCCTACTTCAGGGTGATCCGGAGCCAAGTGTTAAGCATAAAGGAGATGCCTTATATTGAGGCGGCTCAATCCATAGGCGCGAAAAGCCGCACAATACTCTTCAATTATATTTTGCCAAACGTTTTTCCTTCCATAGTTGTCGTTGCAACGGTGAATTTTGCAGATGCCATCCTTACAGCTGCAGGTTTAACCTTCATTGGGTTAGGCGTCGAAGTGGACATTCCTGACTGGGGCTGGGACTTAACTAACGGACGGAGACTTCTCCCAAGCGGAGTTTGGTGGGTAATAACTTTCCCTGGAATATTCATAATTCTCTTGGCTTTAGGATTCACATTAATGGGAGAGGGACTAAGCGAACTCCTAAACCCAAAACTTGGAGAATAAAGGGAAACCCATGCAAAAGCAACTGTTGACAGTAGAAAATTTAACCGTTGAATATTGGGCGAGAAGAGGAAAAGTTAGGGCAGTGGATAACGTTTCATTCTCTTTAGGTAAAACTGAAACACTAGGCGTGGTTGGCGAGTCAGGCTCTGGAAAGTCCACTCTAGGCCTATCTTTAATTCGTCTCGTTCCCCCGCCTGGAAGAATAGTTAATGGGCATGTATGGCTTGAGGGCATAGACCTTTTGAAGCTTCGAGAAGACGAGATGCGAAAAGTGAGGGGGAGAAAAATATCTTTCATCTTCCAAGACCCTATGACTTCTCTAAACCCCGTCAAGAAAATAGGCGAACATTTTGTAGAACTAATCCGAACCCACGAACCAAAAATAAGTGATGAAGCGGCTCTTAAACGCGCAGAAAAGCTTCTAGAGGATGTTGGTATACAACCCGAACGAATAAACGATTATCCTCATCAGCTAAGCGGTGGGATGCGCCAGCGCATAATGATCGCTTTAGCCATAGTCCTCAACCCATGCATAGTTATTGCTGATGAACCCACAACAGCCTTAGACGTCATCGTGCAGGCGAAAATACTTGACCTGCTGAAAGATGTTCAAAACAAACACGCAATGACGCTCATTCTCATCACGCACGATTTGAGCATAGCGATGGAAAGATGCGACAAAATCCTTGTAATGTATGCTGGGCACATGGTAGAGCATGCCTACATAAAAGACGTCTATCGAAACCCTCAACACCCATATACGCAAGGACTTTTAAGGTCAATCCCAAACATCGAGTTAGCCGAACAAAAACTTGAAGCCATACCAGGATCTCCGCCTGATCTCCTCAACCTCCCGAAAGGTTGCAGATTTTGGCCACGCTGCTCGAGCGCGATGGAAATATGTAGAAAAACTGAACCAAAACTGATAGAAACTGAACCAGGCCACTTTGTTCGATGTTTTTTGTATGGAGATGCCAAAAAATGAGCAAAACGGAAATCGTAAAGGTTGAAAATTTAAAAAAATATTTTCCAGTCGAGAAAAGTTTTCTTGAGAAACTGCTGACCCGCACCAGAAGTTTTGTTCGAGCAGTTGACGGCGTAACTTTCTCCGTGCGTAAAGGCGAAGTTTTCACCCTTGCAGGTGAAAGTGGATGCGGAAAAACAACCACTGGAAAACTCGTGTTAAAACTTATTCCGCCAACATCTGGGAAAGTGTTTTTTAAAGACCAAGAAATAACAAAACTCGAACCAGAAGAACTAAGGCTTCTGAGGAGAAAGATGCAACTAATATTCCAAGATCCCTACGCCTCATTTAACCCTCGAATGAGAATTGGAGATGCAGTAGGGCATCCACTTGAGATTCACGGTTTGGCTTCAGGGTCAGAGAAAAGAAAAAGGGTGCTAGCAATGCTTGAACGCGTGGGTTTAACGCCTCCAGAACAGTTTATAGAATTATATCCCCACCAACTAAGCGGAGGACAAAGACAACGGGCAGCAATGGCAAGATCGCTTATTCTAGAACCAGAATTCATCGTAGCAGATGAACCAGTTTCCATGATAGATGTTTCGCTCAGAACAACGATAATTGATTTAATGTTAGATCTCAAAAAGGAAATGCAGTTAACCTATCTATTTATAACACATGATTTGGCTGTTGCCAAATATATTTCAGATAGAATCGCAGTGATGTATCTCGGAAAAATCGTGGAGATGGGCGACAAAGAAGAAATTTTCTCAAATCCAATGCATCCCTACACCCAAGCATTGCTTTCAGCCATACCAGTTCCAAATCCCCAACGCAAAAGAGAACCTATAAAGCTTGGAGGTGAAGTGCCTTCGGCCATAAAAATTCCCACTGGTTGCCGTTTTCACCCCCGATGCCCATTTAAAAAAGAAATATGCACCGAAGAGGAGCCTGAACTAATACATACAGCAGCAGATCATTTTGTAGCTTGCCATCTAATTAAATAAGAGGTGAATGATTGCACAGTCCATCGGAACATTTTTGTGGCATGCTTGAACGTTTTAAGCGGCCTTATATTTAGCCTTTCTTATGTGCTTTAAGCCAGAGGGCTCCCCAAATTATGGTTAAGACTATTGTAATCCAGAAAATTAATATTAGAATTTTAGCAGCGCTTAAAGCAATCTCCTCGAGCATAGTCAGCCTTCTCATTAATGCTTTCCTTTTTGAAGCCTAAAAGCCAAGTTTCCATGCTGAAATAATAGCTGGAATTGGCATATTTTAGAGGGTGATATATGCCAAACGGGATAGTAAGCATTTTATAATCATTAAGACATTAGCAGTATTCAGCCTAAGAAGTGAAAGGAGAAGGCTTCAATTACCTTTTGATGCCCCAACAATTTTAAATCTTATGCTAAAAGAGAAGAGATAATTAGATTTCAACTTTTGTCGAGCCCCTAGTCAAAGATGATGGTGCCAATTTCTTTCCTGACTATTGTCTCATTAACTGTATTTATAAGGAAGTTCGCATATAATGAGCATTAACGTTCTGCTGTGGAAAGGACAAGGAAACACAGCGGCGTTATATGCTACAATAAATCTAAAGGGGGATGAAAAATGGCTGAAAAATCAGGAGTTGTCTTCATTGGAAGGAAACCTGCAATGAGCTATGTTCTAGCAATCATAACAAGTCTATCAACATCTAATGCCAAAGAAATAACACTAAAAGCCCGGGGGCAAGCAATCACAACAGCTGTTGACGTGGCTGAAATAGCGAGAAACCGCTTCCTAAAAGATCTAAAAATAGGCAAAATCACCATTGGAACAGAGGAACTCCCACCAAGAGAGGGCGAAAACAGGACGAGGATGGTTTCAACAATGGAGATAACGCTTACAAAAGAGTAGGAAAACCTTGCGAAACAAAGTATCCGTTGGCGAATATCTCGCCTTTCTTTCAATAAAATACGAGGTTGACCCAGACACCCTTTTTTATGCATTAATCTCCGCAGGAGAAAACAGCGAATCCACATGCGGCGACCTTTCAATAAGATGCCGCAGCAAAATGCAAGACAAAACCGTGCTCTTAATAACAAAGGGCTCGAAAGTTGTTGCCCAATTTCCAATACCTAAAAGCTTCCTTTTGGAACGAAGCAACCCGATCCGAAACTTCAGAAAAACAGAACTGCTGCGCAGATATCTAAATAAGAAAAATAAAGGATCGTTTCACATCAGAGACCTGCGAAATGGAATGAAACAGGTTAATCTGAAGGCTAAAGTTTTAGAAGTTGCAAAGCCAGTGCTTGTCTTCACAAGGTTTGGGAACTATGCCAGCGTAGCCAACGCTTTGTTAACGGATGAAACTGGAACAATCAAGCTTTGCTTATGGAACCAACAAATGAGCTCTATCTTTGTAGGAGCCACTGTCAAAATTGAGAATGCCCGCGTCTCCACATTCAGGGGAGAAAAACAGTTAAGGATTGGAAAAAATGGAACATTAAGCGTAGTGAAAGAATAATTCCATGGTTAGTTATTTTTTGTGCCGTTTATTTCTTTCCTGTCTTTGCATTTCACTTCGCCATTCGCGTTTTCTCTGGGTTTTTACAAAAGTTAAGCCGTAGCGATGCTGAAATCCCTCTCCTGCCCTGTATTGGTTTATTTTTTTGTAAAATGTCGCGTAGTCTATTTTATTTTGTTGAAGAGCTGTTATGTTCTGGTTTAGTTGTTGTCTAGTTTGAGGGCTGCTTGTTTTGTCATAGATATCTGAGTAAGCAAGATAAGCTGCGTGAAACCGAAAGTCTGATGGGTTATCAATTAAGAGTTTTTCCGGCGAAGGTGATTTATCATTTTCAGATTCTTTAATCATGGTTTTCCGAGCTTTTATGACAGTTTAGAATAAGTAAGCTTACCTTTTATAGATAGCGCTTATTTCTTCCACGGCACAGCAAAGCTGAGACTTATTTCCCAATTTACCCAGTCTTAAATTCACCATGCAAAAACACTTTAGAGAAAGATGCAAAATGGATTTAAACAGACTTCTATTATTATTTTGTGTTAGTTTCAATGAAAGTTGGGTTAAGTGAGCATATGCGAAAGCGAGAAAGGGTGTGTGTGGCAATAGGTGGTTTTCTCATAATAATGGGTACAATTTTGACAGGAGTAACGCTGTTAATCTTATTCAACCTTGTGGATGTAGCCTTATTTGAATATGAAACACATATGTTTCTGCTAATGCTAACATTCTTTTTAATTGGAATATTCGACTTTGTAGCTGGAATAATTCTCTTAAGGAGGTAAAAACGCCTATGAGAATTTTAAGGACTATTTCAAGGGTGGTTGGGTTGTTGCAAGCTTTTATTGGCGGCATGGCATTAATTTTTTCTTTTCTTTTATTCTACAACTTCTTCAGCGTTCAAGCTGTTTTAGGTCTTTCTGTAGAGAACATAGAACTTTACATGCTGGTCTTTATAGTATTTGGCTTATTTTCCATTATAAACGGTTTGTTACTCTTCTATGAATGATGAAAGGAGAAAACGGGCAGTTATGGGTGAACCTCACCTAAAACGGGAGTTGGGGCTTCTACGCGCAACAATGCTTGGAATTGGCGGCACTTTAAGCGCGGGCAACTTTGTCATAATAGGTCACGCTGCAAGTTTAGCGGGCTACTCAATTGTTCCTGTGGTTTTTGTCTGCGGAATCATAAGTCTACTGACAATGTTTAGCTACTGCGAATTGGGAACAGCAATCCCACACGCCGGAGGAGAATATACCTTTGTAAAAGTAGCCTACGGAGGCTTCATCAGCTTCATAACCGGATGGTTTGAATGGCTAAGCAACATGTTCTACGCGGCGCTATCTTCCATAGGCTTTGCATACGTAATCGCCTATCTTTTCCCTCAAATCAATATACCGTTAACCGCAGTACTTATCGTAATTACTTTCACAGTTATCAACATAAGAGGGGTTAAAGAAACAGGAACAGCTGAAACCGTGATAACCGCTCTAGTGCTCGCCATATTAGGAATTTACATTTTAAGCGGCTGGCCATATACCCAAAGGGCACAAGCACCCATCATGTCCTTTCCAACTGGTTTGCTTGGGATATTTGCGGCTACTGCTTACCTTTTTGAGCTTTATCTTGGGGCGGAGGCTGTTGCTGCAGCTCAAGCTGAAATAAAAAATCCTGGGAAAAACATTCCACGCGCAATAATATTGTCAGCTATCGTGCTTATTATACTCTATACAAGTGTGGTGTATGTTGCCGTAAGCGTCGTCTCTCCTGAGATTCTTAGCAAGCAATCTTCGCCTATTGCTTTTGTTGCAGAGCAGGTGATGGGCCCGGTTGGAGGTATCTTGGTGACAATTGGTTTGGCAATTGCAGGGTTGGCTGCAACAAATGAGGCTATTATGGCTCAGTCGAGGGTTCTTTATGCCATGAGTAGAGACGGCTACTTTCCTCAAAAATTGTTGAAAATTCACAGGCGCTTCGGCACACCCTATATTGCGGTAATAATAAGCGCCGTTTTCACCCTAATTTTCGCAGCCACGGGACTTGTAAATTTCGTAGTCTACGCGGTTAATTTCGGCTTTATCGTTGGCTTTTCAATTGTCAACTTGTCATTAATAAAACTTCGAAGGGAGAAACCCTACATGGAGAGACCGTTTAAAGCGCCTTTGTATCCTTTAACGCCTATTGCAGGATTAGCTGCCTCAATTTTCCTCATAGCCTTCATCGAGCCTACAGTCCTAATTTTGGGCTTGGAACTCAGCATTATAGCATTGCTTGTTTATTACATTAAAATGGTAGGCTATCACCGTCTACGCATCGCCTTTGGAGGAATGAGTCTAGGCCTAGGAGCGTTTACTTCCTACCTAGCTTACCTTATAGGAACAAGCCAAATAAAACTAAATGGCATATCGCCGGAAGCAACAACAGCAGTCTTCTATGCGCTAATTTTCGTAAGCATTATACAAATTTTAGCTGGAATTTTGAACATAACCACCACATCAGATTAGCGAAATTGAAAAGAGCCAGCAAGCTTAATAAAAACAGTAAACACCTATTTTAATGAATCCTATGCCTCAAAAACGTAGGAAAATTTACAATCAACCGCGCACGTCAATTTCTAGCAATCCAGACGACCTAATAGTAGACACCACTGGAGAAGAGCGTTTTCGCGTCTTTGAAGTTTGCACCCGCATGTGCAAATACACCGTTGTTTTACTCATGGCTAGCGCAGCCCTTTCCACTTTTATGTTCTTCCAGTGGTTTATGGGTGTTCCAATGCTCTCTATACCTCAACTGAAAATTTTCACCACAATTGCCATAGGCTTCATAGGAATAATCAATTTAGTTTGCGGATTACTACTACTAGCCACAGAATAACTCTCGATAACTACACCATATTACCGCATGAATTGGCGGGCCCGGTGGGATTTAAACCCAAAAGGGTTCAAGTCCTTTTCCTTGATAATTGCTGAAGACTGCGGAGAATGCCAATAGTCCATAGTTGCTTTTTATCGG
>Ga0209225_1000590_pt1 | contig 40534 bp, 47 predicted proteins | sample WasSprMetagenome_FD_184732 | JGI IMG/M metagenome (GOLD analysis project Ga0209225, IMG submission 184732) | Sulfidic aquatic microbial communities from Washburn Spring, Yellowstone National Park, USA - WS (SPAdes) (version 3) | ecosystem: Environmental > Aquatic > Thermal springs > Hot (42-90C)... | reverse complement strand
GGCGATTTCAAAATGTATTCACCCATCTCGATGGCCAGTTCAAGCCTTCCAGTTCTCTTTAACATCAAGGTCACCACCTCGTCTAGGATGTAATCGGAAGTGTAAATCTCCCCGAGTTCTCCTTTTAACATGGACGTAAGAATCTCTTTTGCCCTCAAATGATTAACATCATCCAGATTTCTTGCAGCAATCCAAACACTAGTATCCACAAAAACCGCCATGATCAACCGTACAAATACTTGTCAATGTTTTCCGATAAATCCTTGATTCCCGTTCGCAAGGGTTGATTTAGAGCGATCCAAGCAGGATCCTTTTCCAAGGGAGGGAGTGCTTCTGTCTCAAATTCCTTTTTGAAATCCTCACATCTGAGGGCATGGTCTATCATCTCCCCAAGAGCCCGCTGCATGGTTACCTTTTTGCCTTTTTTGAGCAAAAGGTGCGCGAGGTATCGCTCGAGCTTTTGCTTATGCTCAGCATCCAACTTCACGATTGCCATTAAAAAGTAAACTAGTTTACTTAATAATGAAACCCCGGTCCACTTGCTTTCTGATTTTGGGAATTTAATCGAAAGCTTTAAATAGGTTTATTGCGACGTTAGAACGATAGTCATTAGGTCATCCATTTTTATAGGCTTGATTCCTGCGTTCATTAGCCTCTCGTTACGGGCCGCTTGGACGGCTATTTGTTTGAGCTCTTCTTTCCCCACCAGCTCTCCCAGCCTTTTGATACTGTTCTTTTCGTAGAATTCGGTCAAAAAGGCAACAAGATCCAATTGAAGCCTCCTCTCCAGTGCCTGCATCTTCGCCGTATCCTTGTGAAACTTGAGATAGGAGATAAGGAAAACGGCATTGGCAAGTCCGTGTGGGATGTCCAACATTCCCCCCAGAACGTGACTCAGTGCGTGAACAGCCGAGGTAGACGCATTGGTTATGGCTATTCCGCCCAGAACCGAGCAAAGCATCAGCAGCTCCCTCCCCTCCAGTTTGTCCTCCAAGGCAAGCTCTATCCCTTCAAAAAAGCACCTGACTCCCTGCTCACAGATTCGGTCGAGGAGCGGGTCGGAGAGTCTGTTGAAGTAGGCCTCAAGATTATGGCAGAGAGCATCTATGGAGGTGTAAAGGGTCAAATCCCTAGGTAGACCAAGAGCAAGTTTGGGGTCAACTACGGCATGTGAGGGGCAGATTTTTTCCGAAACAACAGACCTTTTGATTCCAGGGAACTTCACCACGGCGTACTTGGTGACCTCACTGCCGGAACCATGAGTGGTTGGAACGGCGACTATGGGTGGAGGATCGTTCTTTATCTTTTCCACTCCCACCATTTCCTCGATGGACATGGGGTTGGTCATGAGTGCCCCCAAGATTTTCGAAACATCTAAGACACTCCCTCCCCCAATTGCGAGAATGTAATCGAAGCGGAGTTCCCTTATTTCTTCCCAGTATTCTTTGATTTCGTCAATCTTGGGCTCCGGAGAAATCCTAAGGTGATAAAAATCACCCTTGGGCAGAAACGGTGGATGTCTTCTCGTACAGAGGAGTCCCTTCCCTTTTAAAGCCAGCCTGCGCAGACCCTGCTCAAAATCTCCGAAATATACCTCCGTTCTCAGATGCATGGATCAAGCCTCTCCAAAAGGGATTCCAGCTCCGAAATATCCCTTATGGTAAAATCTGCCTCTACCCCTATTCCAATTACCCTGCAACCTGCCCTCCTCCCGGCTTCCACATCTGCTCGGGTGTCCCCGACGAGGATGGCCTCTTCAGGGGTTATTCCCAATTTTTTGCACGCTAGCAGTATTATGTCGGGGGAGGGCTTGCCTTTCTCAACATCGTCTCCGGTCAGTATTAGGTCGAAGAGGTGAGCGATGCCTAATCTACTGAGAAGGGAGTTCACCCCTTCTCTGGGCGTATTGGTAACCAGTGCCGTCTTGTACTTTTTCCTGACCGACTCCAGCACTCTCTTAGAAGCTGGAAAAAGTTTGATTTCATGAAGCCTGGCCAAATACTTTTTCCAACAAAGGAGGACTGCATCCCACCCTAGTCCCATCGAGCCGAGATTTTCCACCGTGCTCTTTCCCCAGTATTTCCTCACGAATTCCTCCTTCGAAAGAGGGGACAGTCCGAACTCACGGAGAGTATCATTGAAGGCCGATAACCAAACGTCTATCGACTCCACCAAGACCCCATCTAGGTCAAAAAGAACCGCTCTCATCGGGATTAATGTCCACAGAACTAAAATTTCATGCACCTGATCAGAAAGGGGGCGGAAGCTAACCTTTACCTCTGCGAGGCGAAACAGCTGTTCGGTTATGGCGAAGGGAAGGTAGTGGTGAAGCACAGGATTCCCAAAACTTATCGAGTAAGGGAAATCGACCAGAAGTTGAGAAGTTCCAGAACCGTCCTTGAAGCACGCCTTCTCTCCGAGGCAAAGAAGGCAGGAGTCCACACACCAACGATTTTTTTAATCGACAGAAAAGAAGCCAAACTTGTGATGGAGTTCGTGGAAGGGGAGAGACTAAAGGAGGCTCTGGGGAAAATGAAGCCCGAGGAGAGAAGAAGAATCTGCAGAGAGCTGGGGAGAACCGTAGCTAGACTGCATCGCGCTGGAATCGTTCATGGAGACCTTACTACTTCAAACGTTATTTTGAGGGAGGGGGATCTTTACCTGATTGACTTCGGTCTTAGTGAACACGATTCCTCCACCGAGGCGAGGGGCGTAGACCTACACCTGTGCAGGAGGGCCCTCCAAAGTACACACTTTAGGATAGCCGACGAATGCTACCAGCAAATACTGGAGGGATATAGAAGGGAGTTCGGTAAGGGGGCAGGGGAAATCATAAAAAGAGCAGAGGAGATAAGCAAACGTGGAAGGTATATCCCGAAGGAGGAGAGGGTATGGCACTGAGTTTCGTTACTACTAATGAGGGAAAGTTTAGAGAGGCCCAGCAGGTTGCGTCAGAGTTCGGGATAGAGCTGGAGCACGTTCCTCTTCCCTACTTGGAGATTCAGTCAGACAAACTGGAAGATATCGCAAAAGTAGGGGCTCAGCAGGCTTATGCCATGCTCAAGCGCCCCTGTTTTGTGGAGGATTCGGGATTGTTTATAGAGGCGTTAAAGGGATTCCCAGGAGCCTTCTCAAGCTATGTCTTCAAAACTATCGGTAACCTAGGGATTCTAAAATTGATGGAGGGAATAGAGAACAGAAGGGCCGAGTTCAAATCTAGCGTAGGATACTGCGAGAGGGAGACAGAAGTTTTTATTTTCACAGGGATCGTCAAAGGCAGGATTTCTACCGAGATACGGGGGGAGAAAGGGTTTGGATATGACCCCATTTTCATACCCGATGGGGAGAAGAGAACCTTCGCCGAGCTTTCCACACAAGAGAAAAACGTCCTCTCCCACCGGGGGAAAGCTCTTAGAAGCTTCCTCAGCTGGTTGGTGGCGAGAAGTTGAAAGAGAAAGAAATAACCAAGGAGGAGCTTTATGCACTGATTGAAAAACTTGCTAGGGAGGGAAATCCTCCCAGCAAAATAGGACTCATTCTCAGGAACCAGTATGGGGTGGGGAATGTCAGAGAGATAACCGGAAAGAGGTTGGGGGAGATTCTGGAGGAACTGGGGGTGAAGAGAGCAATCCCCGAAGACTTGGCTAATCTAATCAGAAAGGCCGTCGTGCTCCTCAATCATCTCTCAAAGCACCGGAAGGACTTCCGGTCCAAGAGGGCGCTAGAAATAGTGGAAGGAAAAATCAATGCCTTGGCTCGATACTACATCAGACGGGGGAAGCTTCCAAAGGACTGGAAATATGAGAGAGAACGCGCGGCCCTCCTCATTAAATAAGCTAGAGCCTTTAGTGGCAGAGACAGCGGATTTTCTCAAGGACAAAATCGGTAAACTAGAAATAGAGATTTTCACCCATGGAGACGCGGATGGAATATCTTCCTCTCTGCTCCTAGCTTCATTCTTGCGCCTACAGGACGCTCCTTTTCACCTACGATTCACCGGTCCCTTTGGAACTAAGGAGATGATCAGACTTGCGGAAACTCAAGAAAAGAGAAAGCTGATAGTGTTTCTGGACCAAGGCAGTAGCGAAGTGGAGACTATAGAGAAGTGCCTACTTCAGACAGGACATCAAACGGTGGTTATAGATCACCACCAAGGTCAACGGCTAAGTCACCCCTCCCTCTCTTATCTTAATCCTCACTTTGCAGGGGTAGACGGGGGATTGGAAATAAGCACTGCTGGTCTGGTATATCTTGTTGTCGAGAGACTTGAGAAGAGCCTAAAGCGACTGGGTTGGCTGACATTGGTGGGCGCACTAGGAGATCGTCAAGAATTTAATGGCAAGTTCATTGGTGCAAATCAACAATTGTTGGAAAAGATTCTGGGAGAGGGATTCGTAAAACATGAAGTGGGCTTAAGGATAGTAGGAAGAAGAGGACCTATCTTCGATGCGCTACACTTCTCCGTTCGGCCTTATCTCCCTGGAGTCTCCGGAAATGAGGAGTCTTGTACTAGCATCCTCAGACGACTGGAAGTAGAGCGCTCCGCGACCTTGGAGCATGTGGACGAAGAAAAACTGCTTGAAGCTGTTCTTTCTCACTGCTCAAACTCTGAAACCATGCGCAACTTGCTGTGGGGGTCAATTTACCACAACCATGGATATGCACACGAGGAGGCAGCGATTGCTCAGGCATGCGGCCTTATGGGTAAACCCGAACTGGCATTCGGAAGACTTGCTGGAGATCCTTCTTTAAGTATCCAGGCACAGGCAGTCTCCCTAGAATATGCCAAAAAAGTCTTGGAAGGATTACAGTGGTTAAAAGCCCACCTTGGACTTTTGAAAACCACACCCGTTATGAGATATCTTCATCTTCCCGTTGAAGCAACTCTGGCGGGCGAACTCCTCTCGCTTGCGCTTGAGTCGGAAATTCTCCCAACTGAGTTACCCGTAATTGCCCTAGTAGACTCAGGACCACAGATTAAAGTATCTGGAAGGGTTTCTCATCTTGCGGAGAAGAGATATAACATCGGGTTAGCGTTGAGCATAAGCGCAAAAGCCGTTGGAGGAGCCGGAGGCGGGCACGATGCAGCGGGGGCGGCATACGTTCCAAAAAACAAACTAGATGTCTTTCTATCTAAACTTCAGGAAGTCCTGAGGAGCGAGGAATGAGAATACAAGCCCGAGTGGAGTGGTCGGAAAGGGATGAAAAGACGGCGAAAGCGATGACGGAGGCGCTGGAACCTTGCAACAAAAAGGCTCCAAGGGGAGTCAAAATTCACACCTACGTCGTCGGAAAAAAAGTAGTTACCGAAATAAATCTGAGGGGCAAAATGGAGACCCTCACGGCGACCCTAGATGACCTTTTAGCCTGCGCATCCATGAGTCAAAAGGTTTTGAAAATATGAAATTCGAACTGAGGGGGGAGATTCGATTTAGCAAACCCATCGGGGAGCTGACCGCACAAATAGAGGAAACTTTAAGGGCATGCACCCCTTTACTCCTTAGGGGGGCTCCAGCTGGTAGGGAGGGTGAGGCCTGCCGACTTGAGGAATGGAAGATTGAGGGAGATAGACTCAAGGTGAGATTAGTTTCCGGAACATACGTGAGAGCGCATGACGGCCTTCTCAGATTATCCAAAAAGCTTGCCGAAGAGCTCGGGAAGCTGAGAGTCGGGGTGAGAGGAATTCAAGTTGAAGAATATCGAATCCTCATACCGGCTGAGATACCAGAGTCAGCTTTACGAGGGCTTCCCTGCGAGGCAAAGAAAACACATGAGGGTGTAGAGCTCTACTTTAGGGGACTAGGTGAAAACGAGCTCAGGAACAGGATGGTAGATCGATTGCTCTCCAACTTGAAAGTCGAGAAACCCGCACCTCCAACCACTCCAGTGATTGTAAGAGAGGGAAAACCAAGAGAAGTCTCCTTTAAAGAGGATCCCTGTGAGGCGGCCCGCAAACTGGGGTGGATAAGAGAATTTCCAGGCAGAGGTCAATGGATTTTGCTCGGACCCCTTGTCACTCTCATGAAAACTATAGAAGACTTAATCGTCGAGAAAATAGCCCAGCCCCTGAACTTTAAGGAATGTATGTTACCCAAACTCATCCCGCTCCAAGTGATGCAAAAGATGCCGGGATATCTAGACACTATACCAGAAGGTATGTTCTATGTCTGTCCTCCACCCAGAGACCCGGCTGCCTTTGACGAATTTAAGACCAAGCTGAAACTCACCAAGAAACTCCCAGAAGAGGAACTTGAAAAGGTTATAAAAACCCCCTCTTATGTTCTCGCTCCTGCCCAGTGCGAACCTTTCTATGAGATGTTCTCCGGGAAAACGGTGAGATGGGAGGATTTGCCGATGAAGCTTTTTGACCGAAGTGGATGGACCTATAGATGGGAAGGGGGAGGGGTGGAAGGTTTAATACGAACCCAGGAATTCAGAAGGGTGGAATTCATCTTCTTAGGAAAACCAGAGGAAGTAGTAAAAATACGGGACGAAGTCTTGGAGGGTGCGGTGAACCTAGCGGAAGAATTGGAACTGAGATGGAGGGTTTTGGAAGCTACTCCATTCTACCTCAAAGAGGGAGTGGAGAGATACGGAACTGCCGTGGCCACCTATGATTTAGAAATCTATCTGCCCTACAAAGACGATTGGACGGAAGTGGGCTCGTACAACGTTCACATGGACAAATTCGTCAGGAGCTTCAGAATAAAGGAGGCCAAGGAGAGGAAAATATGGACTGGCTGTTGTGGGTTCGGGGTTTCGCGATGGGTGACCTCCTTCCTTGCCCACCACGGGCTAAACAGTGAGAAATGGCCAGAAATAGTGAGGAAGAAAATAGGAGAAATACCTGATGTACCGAGGATTGTAGAATGAAGGAGTGGAAGGAGAAGAAGTGGATTGAAATCTTCGCCCCACCTTACTTTGGGGAAGAAAGGGTGGGGGAAACTGTTACCTCTGACGAAAAGAACGTGCTGGGCAGAGTGATAGAGGTTTCATTGGCCGACCTCACGCAAGATATTTCTAAGGGATACATCAAGCTGAAGTTCAAGGTAACTAGCGTTTCGGGAGGAAAGGCTTCAACCATCTTCTGGGGACATGAAGCAATGTACGATTACTTTAGGAGCTTCGTAAGAAAGAGACTCTCCAAAATTCAGTCAATCGATACCGTTCGAACCAAGGACAACTACGTTCTGCGGATAAGTTCGGTGGTTCTAACTCAACGAAAAATACAGACCTCCGTAGAGAAGCTCATAAGGAAAGACATGAGTAGAGTTATAACCACGAAAGCAAGCGAAAGAACCTTTGACCAATTCGTACAAGAAATGGTTCTCGGAAAACTCGCTATGGACATCTACAAGGAGGTAAAGAAGTACTGCCCCATCAGGAGGATTGAAATCCATAAATCGAAGATTTTGGCCCTACCACAGTGACCAGACTTTTCGGAACCTCGGGTATCAGGGGAACTTGGGGGGAAATCCATCCAAATCTCTTCATGCGACTTGGTTACGCTCTTTCGGTTTTTCTGGAGAAATCTGGAAAGGTGCTGGTAGGAAGAGATACCAGAACCGGCGGGGAAGCTCTTCAGGCTTCTTTAGTCTCGGGACTTCTATCAGGGGGGTGTGAGGTCGTAGAAGCAGGGGTGGTCCCCACGCCCGTCCTCGCTTTCGCCACCAGACTGCTCAAGATGGATGCGGGCGTCATGATTACAGCCTCGCACAATCCTCCTGAATACAATGGTGTGAAATTCTGGTCTGGAGAAGGGATGGCTTTTACCCCGAAAGAAGAGGAGGAAATCGAGAGAATTCTGCAAGAAAATCCAAAGAGGGTCGAATGGCATGAGGTGGGATCGAGTAGAGAGGAGGATGTTTTACCCCTCTACTTTGAAGAGATTCTACGTGGTTTTTCCTTAAACAGAAAGTTCAGAGTGGTAGTGGATTGTGGGAACGGGGCAGCTAGCCTCGTCACCCCTCTCCTGCTCAGGGAATTGGGATGTGAGGTCATTGCTCTCAACTCGCACCCAGATGGATTCCCGGGCAGAGGTCTCGAGCCTGTTGCAGAGAACCTAAAGGAACTTGCAGAGGAGGTGAAGAACTCCAACGCGGACATCGGAATCGCCCACGATGGGGACGCCGATAGAGTCGTGGCAGTGGACGAAAGGGGTAGAATAGTGGACCTAGATAAGTTGCTAGCTCTAGTCGCAAGGGAGGAAGGAAAGGGTGGAACGGTTGTGACCACGGTTGATGCTTCGAGAGTGGTAGAGAAAGCCGTTGAGGAAAAAGGTGGCAGAGTGATAAGGACGAAGGTAGGAGATGTCAACGTCGCGATAGCGTGTAAAGAAACCCATGCAGCTTTTGGCGGGGAACCGTGTGGTGCTTGGATATTTCCCAGAATCCATCTCGCCCCAGATGGTCCATTGGGTGCCTTAGTTCTTTTGAAGATACTCGATTCAGGCAAAAAACTATCGGAAATGGTGGATGAGCTGCCTCAGTACGTAATGCTACGCAAAAAAATATCTTGTTCCAGCACTCAGAAAGAAGAGGTTATGAAAAAGTTTGCAACCATGGCAAAAGAAATGGGAGGAGAGATTTCCACCATCGATGGAATAAGGGTTTCGCTTCCAGAGGGATGGATTCTGGTCAGGCCCTCAGGGACCGAACCTCTCATCAGGATAACGGTGGAGGGAGAAAGGGAGGAGTGGGCTCGAGAACAGCTGAACAGAACTGTCCAGATATTAACAACAAGGTGAAATTGGCGATGAAAGCCGTAATTCTGGCGGCGGGGCTGGGCACTAGGATGCGCCCTCTAACCTTCACCAAACCCAAATTCCTACTGCCGGTGGGAGGGAAACCTGCTCTAGATCGTGTCATAGAAATGTTAAGGGAAATAGGCCTCAAGGAAATCGGGATGGTGGTTGGATATGGGAGAGAGCAAATTCAGGAGAGATATAAAAACGGAAAGGATTTCGGAGTCAAGATAGAATACCTCTTACAGGAAGAACTATTAGGAACGGCAGACGCCGTCTCCAAGGCCAAGCCATTTGTTGGAGATGAAGATTTTTTCGTAATCAACGGAGACGTTTTCGCCGACATAGAGTCCCTATCTTCCTTCCTATCTTATTACGAGGAGGTGAAGTCTCACCCAGGATTTGGGGGTTGTCTAACTATTGCTGAAGTAGACCGCCCAGAACAATTTGGTGTTGTACAGGTCGAAGACGGGAGAGTCGTCAAGATTGTCGAGAAACCCCTTGAAACTAAGCTACGCACCACAAACGCTGGGATTTACATCTTTACCAGTGAAATTTTCGAGGCCATAAAGAAAACACCAAAGTCAGAAAGAGGGGAATACGAAATCACCTCCTCTATTCAGAATCTGGTCGATTGGGGGAGGAAAATTTTCGCCTTCCCACTAAAACTCTGGGGAGATTTGGGCAGGCCTTGGGATTTGCTCACCGCAAACGAATATTTCCTGAAAAAGCAAAAGGGCGAAATTCATGGGAAGATAGAGGTAGGTGCATACATTGGAGAGGGCGTGTACGTCGGAGAGGGTACTCGAATCAGGTCTGGCTCTTACATTGAAGGTCCCACTTACATTGGCAAAAATTGCGACATAGGTCCTAATTGCTTCATCCGGCCCTACACGACCATTTGCGATAACGTGAGAATAGGAAATGGTGTTGAAATTAAAAACAGCATTATCATGGATCACACACATGTCGCACACCTTTCGTATGTAGGGGATAGTGTTATAGGAAGTTACTGCAATCTTGGAGCAGGTACCATCATTGCAAATCTGAGGCTAGACGAAGAAGATGTTAAGATGGAGGTAGGTGGTCAAATCGTAAGTACCGGAAGAAGAAAGATGGGAACTATTATCGCGGACTATGTCAAAACTGGTGTAAATTGTATGATAAATCCTGGGGTCAAAATTGGACCTTATTCGGCCGTTGGTCCTGGAGCGGTAGTTTACGAGGACGTTCCACCCGAAACGATGATTCTGGTAAGGACTATTACCGAAATCAGAAAATGGCCTCGTAAGGAGGAGGTAAAATCTTGAACTGGGAACTAATAAAGAGAAAATTCCCGCATATCGCTGCTGAGCTAGAGGGTAGCGAAACTGAGGTTGTCCGCATCTCCTCTGTCAGGTCGAATCCTCGTGAAGCGGAAAGAGCTTCGTTCGAACCCACAGCAGTGGACTTCATCCGCAGATGTGACACAGAGGAGCAGGCTTTGGAAATTATCGATTTCTTGGAATCTAGAAATGAAATCGACCATGAGTATGCTGAGGCACTCAGGAAGCAGCTTAAAGAAAAGGGTTTGAGGAGCTTCGGGCCCAAAAAGGAGCCAGGATACTATTTCAAGCATGGGCTTTGATGCTTGAGCTTGGAATTGTAGGAAAGCCAAACACGGGCAAGACTACTCTTTTCAACGCCCTGACGGCCTGCAACGCTCCGGTTGCCTCCTATCCCTTCACCACCATTGAGCCCAACGTAGGTGTAACCTATGTGCGTACCAAATGTCCCTGTACAGAAATGGGGGTAAAATGCAATCCCCAGAACTCCAAGTGCGTAAACGGGACCAGATTCGTCCCTGTGAGGGTAATCGATGTAGCTGGACTCATTGAAGGTGCGCATCGGGGTAGGGGACTGGGAAACAAGTTCTTAGACAATCTCAGAATGGCGGCCGTTCTTATCCATGTAGTGGATGCCTCCGGTTCCACGGACTCGGAAGGCAGACCCTGTCAACCTGGAACCCATGACCCGCTCCAAGATTTGGATTTTCTGGAGAAAGAAATCGATCTTTGGCTCGAGGGAATAGTGAGTAAGGAGTGGGAAAAACTCGAGAGAAGGATGAAAACCGAGAGAATAGATCTCGTCGACGAATTGACTAAACGTTTGAGCGGCCTTGGGATATCAAGGGAGCACGTGTCAAGAGCACTAAAGGACGCGGGCTTCGAGCTGTCTAAGTTCTGTAGTCAGCTGAGAAAAATCTCTAAACCGATGTTAATTGCCGCAAACAAGATGGACGTTCCCACCAGCGAGCAAAACCTAGAGAGGTTGAAAAAAACCGGCAGAATAGTCGTGCCTATAAGTGCGGAGGCTGAGCTTTTGCTGAGACGCGCTTCCGAAAAAGGCTTAATTTCCTATATCCCAGGTTCGAACGATTTCCAAGTCCTTAAATCTGAGGCACTTACGCCCGCTCAAAAAGCTGCATTGGAAGAAGTGAGAGGGTTGTTAAAGAAATGGGGTTCAACGGGAGTCCAGGAGTTGGTAGATAAAGCTATTAGGGAAGTTCTCGGTCTAATCGTGGTCTATCCTGTGGACGATGAAAACAAACTAACGGACAAAAAGGGAAATGTTTTACCGGACGCCTTTCTGGTGCCAAAAGGAACTACTGCCCGCGAACTCGCATACAAAATCCACACAGAGCTGGGGGAAACCTTCCTTTATGCCATCAATGCAAGAACCAAGATGCGCCTCTCCGAGGATTACCAGCTTCGGGATGGAGACATAATAAGAGTGGTTGCAGCAAGGGGGCGGGTGGCTTAGATCTCCCCCAAGAGGTGAATAAATCCTCTCTCAGCGTCCACTAAAATTCTCTGACCGCTCCTGAATCGGTCGATTTTTACCCCATCCACACAGGGGATGAGCGCAAAAATGCATCCAGCCGCTACTACTAAATCGGTCTTCTCATTGACCATAGCTAAAGGAGCAACAGCATTTTTCTTTAAAGCGTAGATGGTGTAGGAACCCACCGTGGACCCGCTTCCGTGTGGGAAAATCAGAATCCTATCTTTGAGACATTGACCCTCCAACTCATGGCCCCTTTCCACCACCACCCCTGTTCGAAAATCCACGCCCGAGTAAAAGTTTATGGGCTGTTTTGAAACTAATGTCTCCCCCTCTGCCTTGCCAGGATTGATAACCCTCACTCGGATTCCTAACCTCATTTTATCAACTCCTCTCTCCTTTTCAGAACCGCTTTACTCTTGAGATAATAAGCTGCCTTGGAGGAATCTACCGCCAATTTCTCGTACTTTTCGCAAAGGGGAGAGACCACTAGGCATGTGTCATGCAGTACCTCAAATCCCGATTTGCGAAGAGGCCTGACTAGAGAAGGTGCCAGATTTCTTGCCGTACAAACGAAAGTCCTCACTCTAGGTCTACTGTGGCAGAGTTCCCGCAACTCTCTCTCAGACAGGTGAGGACACCCTATGAATGCCGCCTCAAATCCCTCTCCTTCGAATTCCTCATAGACCTTTCTGATATCGCTGGATTCGATTTCAATCTTCTCCAGCCCTATGGTATCCTGCTTTTCCCAGTCAGGCGTTAGACCCTCAGCATGAAACATCGGGACTGCTCCAGTCGTGGCTAGGGAGGCTGCTAGCGCCTTCATCTCCTCTTTTCCTCCTTTCAACCCTTTGAAGAACGGAATCCTATCCCCTGCCTCCCTCCCAACTTTGAACCCCAGAGCACTGTAATCTGAGACGGACCTTAGCTCAGCCTTTATCTTCACCAGCAATTCCGGCTTTCTTCCTTCCTCTTTGTGAATCCCGAAGTTCGGGGTAACTCCTGCGATTGCGGAGGCAAGAGCTGAAAGCGCACCCTCCCTGTTAGTCCTAGCCCCTAGAACCGAATTAACATAACAAACGGCTGAGGATTCCGCCCAAGAGAGATGATCTCCCCTCGTAGGTGCGGAAAGATAGTAGGGCGTACAGGTGAGGGTCATGGTCGCGCCCATTCTTCTTAGCGCTCTAAGAATTCTGAGCTGCTTTTGAGCAAATTCTTCCCCTACTCCAAGTTTCCTCCACCTGCGAAGATCCATCCCGCATGGATTGATGGTAGTTTTCACCTTGAACCTTGCCTCCTGAGAAATGTCCTCCAAGAAATCCAGCCCAGGTTCCCCAATCGACTTGTACGAAATCCCTGAAAGATGTGCTGATTTTATGGGAATAAGGCGGTCGGCTCCAAAAGCCTCCCCCAGCCTCACAAGCAGCCTATAGCATTTTTGCAAGACCTCTCCTTCCTCCCCATCCAAAATATGCTCCTCTTTTCTGCTCAGGAAAAGGCTCATCTAGAATTTTCTGTTACCCTAAGGAATTTCTCCCGACCTTCCAGAGGCATTGTCAAATCAAATCCTACCTTGCTAGTGACCCCTCCCTCGCTTGAGGGATCTAGGGTTGATCCCTGTTCCTCTCGGACAATCATTCGAGTTTTTGCCTGAAATCTGGTGGCCATTGCCCACTCCACCTCTTCAGGGTTGTTGATGTCTATGTCCTCATCCACCACCCAAGCATGCTTCAAGGAAGGATGTGCCCTAAAAGCGGCCTGTAGGGCATTCACCCCGTCCTCAGGATCCTTTTTCCTTATCTTTATGATACAGTGCAGCCAGTGCCTCCCACCTGGGGTGAGCTTTACATCTAAACATTTGCAGACCTTGTTTACCTCCCTATAAATGGCTACCTCTCTCGGGAACCCCATCAAAATCGCATGCTCGTCTCCTCCAGGTAGAATGGCCTGATAGAGGGGATTGGGTCTGGTGAAAATCTTTTTTATTCTGAAGACTCTTTCCATCCTAACCACGTCAGGGAGTCCCAGCAAATCTAAGAAAGGACCCTCTGTACGTCTCTCCCCCGTCACTTCTGCTATCATGACGATTTCCGAGGGAGGCACGAGATGTCCATCTAGTTCTTGAACGGGAGTCCTAGCGAGAGCATTCGCAATCGCCAGCTCACTCTTGCTAGGCTCAGCCGAAACCGCCGCCGCTATTGCAACCGAGGGTGGAACTCCCAGACAGATGGCTACTTCTTTTGTTCCCTCTTCAATGAACCTATCTAGATGGCGCCCCGGTGATATCCTCACCACCACCCTCCGCTCATCTAAAACCATCATCCTATGATAAGAGGCGTTCGTACCGAGGCGCTTGTGGGAAGCTATGACTATGCTTGCCGTTAGATAAGCTCCGCCGTCGCATCGGGCATGAGTCAGAATGGGAAACTTCAGAAGATTGGGCTCCACCTCCTCGTACTCAACCGTTTTCTCCACCGACGGTTCTTTGGGGTTTAGTATGGCATGAAGAAGCGCTTCCCTCAGTTCCTCTTTCTTAACCCCCAGAGCTAGAGCTAGCAGGTCTTGAGAGGAGTATAAGTTTCCCACCACTTGTATGGAATACCCCTTGACTTTCTCGAACAGTATGGGTCTTCCCTCCCTTCTCCTCAAGATAGAGGCTATCTCAAATTTTGGACTGACAGGTTTCCGATATTTCAGAAGAAGACCTTTCTCCTCCAGAACCCTAAGATACTCTCTCAAGCCAGTTCCAACCCCCTCCCACCTAGACGGGCTGAAAATGCCTCGACACCGAGCTCACGCAGTGCCTCGAGTACCTGCTTTTCGCTCTCATCCTCCACCAGCGCAAGCATGCACCCGCCTCCACCTGCACCGGTCATCTTTGCCCCGTATGCGCCAGCCTTTCGGGAGACCGCTGCCATTCTCTCTATTCTGGATGGAACGATTTTAAGCGAGGATAAAAGCGCGTGATTCACATTCATGAGAACTCCCACCCTATCCAGCAATCCCTTTTCCAGCGAATCTACCCCCTGTTTGGTTATCTCTCCAATAACGTCAAATATTAGGTCTATTAACCCAGGTCTTTCCTCCCTTTTCCTCTGCACCTCCTCCAACAGCCTAGCCGTATGGGAAGGAATACCACTCCATCCTATTACGGCACGTAAGCGCGGACCCTTTATTTCAGTTACTCTTTTTCCCTTAATCAGGAGAAATCCTCCACATGTAGCTGCCGAGACTCCTGCCCTACTCGCAAGACCCTGCACTTCAAGCTCCGCTTCTAGCGAAAGTTCCACTATTTTATCCTTTGAGAGCCTCCACCCCATGGCCCTAGAAACCGCCGCAATGGTCGCCACACAAACGGCAGAAGAAGTTCCCAGACCGGAGGCTGCTGGTAGGTGTGATTTTATTTCGAGGTCTATTCCCTCCCTTCTCCCCACACTTGCAAACACCTTCTCGACTGCCTCTACCACGTAACGCAACTTTCCCGTTTTCGGCAGGGAATAAACGGGGGCCGTGAGCTCACCCAGCTCTGATTTTACATTTAGAATTTCCGTACCATTCAGCTCCGCACTCACTTCGATCACTCGATCGAGCGAAGCTACTAAAGCTGGACGCCCATACACCACGGCATGCTCACCAAAAAGAAAAACAGAGCCGGGTGCTGAAGCCCTAGGCATCTTCTTTATACAACTATGATAATAATGAGGCTCTTGGCTGCCAATACAGGAAGTTATCCCAAAATTGGAGATTCTCCAGAGAAGCAAAAGCACCGAGAAGCCTACGCGAGATGGGAAAAAGGAGAACTGACTGATGAAGAGTTTGAAAACATACAGAGGGAAGTCATCAAGGAGGTCATCGAGGAACAGGTGAAAGCTGGTCTAGACATGGTGACGGATGGGCAGATAAGATGGATAGATCCTATCTCCCATTTCACCAAAAACCTAAAAAATTGCGAACTCGATGGACTGTTGCGCTATTTTGATACCAATTTTTATTTCCGGCAGCCCGTGGTGAGAGATAAACCCGTAATCATAGAACCTGTGGCTAGAGCAGAATACTTATTCGCCAAACGCATCTCCCCTGTGACTCTCAAACAGGTAATAACGGGTCCCTATACTCTCGCAAGGCTCTCAATAAACAAGGCGGGGGTGGACTTCCATACTATGGTGAGGTGGTTTGCGGAGGTGGTAGCTCAAGAAGTACATGCTCTCTCCCGTCTTGGAAGGTGCTTCATCCAAATAGACGAGCCAGCCATCCTAAAACATCCTGAGGACTTAAGCATCTTTGAGGAGGCCATCCACGAAGTCTGTACGGAGAAACGCAGGTCCAAGATATACTTGTACACATATTTCGGCGATGCCTCTCCGTTTCTTGAGGCCTTTGAGAAGCTCCCCGTAAACGGTGTGGGATTTGATTTCACTTACAGCCCAAAACTGCCCGACCTGATAAAAAAACATGGATTTGAAAAGGAGGCAATTGGTTTAGGAATGATTGACGGAAGAAACACTCGTCTCGAAAACTCCAGAGAACTGCTACCCGTCCTCAGAAAGGTACTCTCTGGAGTGGAAGCGGACATCCTCTACCTCAACCCTTCCTGCGGATTGGAGTTCCTGCCTCGGGAGGTGGCATTTCAAAAACTGAAACGAACGGTGGAGATAAGAGACTTCATCAGGAAGAAGCTCCTATGAGGCTCAAACTCCCCCTATTACCCACAACGGCGGTAGGGAGTTTCCCTAAACCTCCCGCTTTGATTGAAGCTAGGAGAAAGGGGATTAAAGAAAAAATCAAGCGATTGGAGAGAGAAGCAACCGAAAAATGGATTCGCCTCCAAGAACGGCTCGGTCTAGATGTGCTTGTAGACGGTGAGTTTTACCGTGGTGACATGATTGCGTTTTTTGCTGAGCACCTTAAGGGATTCAAAATGGGAGGACTGGTGCGAAGCTACGGAAACAGGTACTATCGTAAGCCTGTTATTGTCGGAGAGGTCGGTTACAAGGGACCCATAACTGTAAAGTGGTGGAAATTTGCACAAAGCCTAACAGAAAAACCGGTGAAAGGTATCATAACAGGGCCTTACACCCTGATGGACTGGTCCTTTAACGAGTATTATCCCGACAGAAAACAAGCCTGTCTGTCACTTGCTAAGGCGTTGAGAAAGGAAGTTGAGAATCTATACAGGGCGGGGGCTAGGATAATTCAAATCGACGAACCGGCTCTTTCCGCGCGACCAGAGGAACTCCCCCTAGCCAATAGAGCACTGAAAATCATTACCCAAGGAATTGATGCCTATTTCATTGTCCACATCTGCTATGGGGCCTTTGAGTACATTTATCCACAAATGCTACAGTTGCCCGTTCACAACTTCGATCTCGAGATGTCCAATAGTGACCTAGACCTCGTGGAACTGTTCCGGAGGCATCCTTTCACCAAGGACTTGTCCTTCGGTGTGATAGATGTCCACTCCCACGTAATCGAGACGATTGAACAGGTGAAGGAAAGGATCGAAAAGGCACTTGGAGTTTTGAACCCAAAACAGCTGTGGATAGATCCCGACTGTGGTCTGAAGACTAGAACGGAGGAAGAAGCGATAGCCAAGCTGGAGGTGATGGTAAGAGCCACTAAGGAAATCAGAGAAACCCTAACATGAAATGGAAAAGCTGGAAACCATATTACGAAGAGATTTGTAGAAAGTTGGGTTTGAATTCCGCTGCCGACCTAGAGGCTGCACATGTGCTAAACGATCTTCTCCCTGAACCTGAGCTTGAGGGGCTGGCTTCACTAATAAGAGAAAAGGAATGTGTGGTCTTTGGTGCTGGACCTTCCCTAGAGGCGAACTTGCCAAGCTTGAGAGAATTTCTGGAGGAAAAAACCTGGATAGCCGCCGATGGTGCCACCTCCTTCGTTATGAAATACCGTAATCCCGAGGTAATCGTCACCGATTTGGACGGAAAAATGGAGGATCAGCTGGAGGCATGGTCAAGGGGGGCTTGGCTCGTGATCCACGCACATGGGGATAACATCCCACAACTTAAGGAAGTAGTTCCGAAAATTCGTTACAGGGTGATTGGCACTACCCAAGTGTGCCCCTTTGGAAAACTCTTCAATTTTGGCGGCTTTACGGATGGAGATAGATGCGCCTTCCTTGCGCACGCTCTAGGGGCGAGAACCATATACCTACTCGGGATGGATTTCGAGGGTGAGATAGGCAAGTATTCGGGGAGGAAAGATCCTGTGCGAAAGAGACTCAAGTTGAAAATTTGCCAAGAACTTCTGGAGTGGCTCAAACAGAGAGGTGCGAGGTTGGTCAATTTACCTACCGTTTAATAAAACTCGAGAAGATATTTTGATGGGTGAAGTAAGCTTTTTGACACTAAAGGCGGGGGTTATGGTGGTTTGGTTTGTGATTGCCTACCTAATATTTTTCTATTTCGTGAGAAAGAAAATCCGAAACGTGGCACTTGCCTCCACTTGCCCTGCGATTTTGGCCTTCTTGGTGGTAGTACCGTTCTACGGAGGAAGACTCAGAAACTGGATTCAGGAGGGAGACCAACTCTGGACCACTGTTTTGAAACCCGAACTCCTTCATCTTTCAATTGGCGTATGTTTGGCGTTGGCGATGGTGGGAGTGGGAGTTCTTCTTTCTAGAAAGGCCAGATTGGGGGCCTGGGGATGGGAGGAAGGAATTGATCCCTACCACTTTAGAGCAGTTGGGCAATTGATAGCCATGATAGTCCTCCTGTACTTTGTGGAGATTTCAGGAGTTGACCTTGCGTTCCTCTTCTTATGCGCCATGATGGCCGCGTTCTTCACGAGCGAGTTCTTCAAATCCTTCTATACTCCAAATTCTGCCGAACCTACACGTCCAGCTGGCAGACTCCGTAGGATTTCCTACTGGTGGACAGGAACTGCTGGCCCTGGTGAGAGATTTTATTTCCCCTCCCTCTTCTGCCTGTTCGGTTTATTGATAGTTTTCCTTCTGCTACCGGACTATTTACGCCCGTCTATCCTTCTTCTAGCCCTAGCCGACCCGATAGCGACCTTCGTGGGAACTAGAATCGGAAAAAGAAAGCTTCCGTGGGGGAAGAGCTTGGAGGGTTCGATGTCGTTCTTCGTCGTTTCCCTCCTTTGCCTTTATCTAGCATGCTCTTATCGACTTTCCCTCGCCGCAATCACTGCTTTGGTGTTAACTCTCGTCGAATCCGTTGCTCGAAGGGGACTGGACAACTTGGCTATTCCAGTGGGCACCTCACTCCTCCTGCGATACCTCCCCCTCTGAGCCACTCGTTTCCTCAGACTCCGCGGCTTCCTCAGAACTCGTTTCTCCACTCTCCTGCTGACCAGCCAGCTCCAGGTAAAGTTTCTCAAACTCCTCCTCTTTCTGCTTGACCAGCTCTTTATCGGGCTTCGGAGTCTCAAACAATACTCCTTCCTCTCTCATCTCCCTCAGCTGCCTTGCCTTCTTCGCTGCCTTCATGAGTTGCCTTGCCTTGAGAGTCTTGGACCCCGTCTTTCTCGTCATCCTTTTATCTCACCATTTCTGTTTTTCCCCTTTCTGTCAACCAATACTCCGCCTCTCTCTTTACCTCCTTCCAGTAGACATTGAACCCGTCGAGACTGAGGTGATAAAGTTTCTTTTTCTTAACCTTCATCACCGAAATCATGCCCTTTTCTCTCAAAGGTCTCAGCAAAAGATAAAAGTGCTTTCTAGCTGCCGGACGTGTGAGGTCAAGTTCAAGCGCGGTAGCGAGTTCATCCATGGATTTTGGACCGTCCCGTAGTAACTGGATTATCCTAAACCCTTCTGGTTTCAATCTAGATGTTTTGGGATGATTACCATATGCAAGCTCCAGTAATCTCTCTGGACCTCTCCCCTCCATTCTATTACTTTTCAAAGGGTATTTAATCCTTATTGAGAGTTACAGGCAAGAAAAAGGAAGTTTGATGAGTAACTCAGTTTCCTTTTAAGAGTAATGTTTCTGGATAAGTTCGCTTCCTCACTTCGTTTTTTATTACTCTTGAAGGGTAAGGTATCCGAAATGATCCCCCTCCTTCGCCTATACTTTTACCGAACTAGCGGCCTCCCTTTTTGGATTGTCACCTATTATAAGTAATCTATTTTTAAAAACATGCTTTTAATTAGATATGTAATTTATAACATGTTTTTAGTTACATGTTTTTAATCTTTTAAAGAGAAAAGTTCTATTCATTAGTGACCATACTTGAGGGAAAGCTAGCCGAAGCCGTTCTCTGTCTTTATAGGAGGGGGCCCTCGAATGTGACCGACATCTCAAAGCAGACGTCGAGCACTTACGCCCACACCGTGAGGGTGATTGAAAAACTAGGAGGGATGGGACTGGTGAAATTTGACCGAAAGGGAAGAACCAAAATTGTGGAACTGACAGAGCTTGGGAGGAAAATAGGGAAACGATTGGATGAAATCGAGAACATGCTGAAGTTAGCCGTTCTAAGCGTGGAAGTTGAGGCAGTATATAGAACGGAGGTGAAAGGAAAGCTACGCGAGGAGATAAACCAGGAGAGGGTGATGGAGAAACTAGCGGAGATTTCCAAACAGCTGGAGCCGCTACAATCAAAGCAATCGATGGTGGAACTTGTTCTCAAACTACAGGCTAGGATGGAGGAAATAGAAAGAGAGGTGAAGGGATTGGTGGTGGGTTGAACCAAGTCGTTCCTGCCTGTGTGGCACTAGTCATTGCAACCATTGCCAGCTACTGGGATCTATGCAGAGGGAGAATCATACCCGACAAACTGACAATTCCTTCCATCTTCGCTGGAGTAATTTTCTACGCCGTTCTGGGGCTCGTGAAAGGAAATCTTTTGCTCTCCCTGTATGGAGGAATAGGTGCCCTCTTCTCCTTCGTACTGGGTTACTTATTTTGGCTTGCGGGAGGCTGGGCTGGGGGAGACGTAAAGCTTCTTACCGCCTTTGGAGCATGGATTCCTTCCTATCGTCCTCCTTTCTTTCAGCCCCTCTTCGGCGACCTCCCCCTTTTTCCGCTGACCGTTGTCTTTAACAGTGCGATACTCTGCCTACCCGTAATTCTGGTCTACGCCGTAATCCAAAAATTGCGGGGAAAAGGAGCTTTTTACGAGGAGGTCAAGATCACCGAACTCAAAGAAGGTGACATTCCTGCCGAACTCATCTACCTGAAAAACGGCGAGGTGAGAAGGGAAAAACCGTTGCTCCTCGTGCGGGGAGATTGGGATGAACTTTTGGCACATCCCAGAAGGGCCGCTGGTTTAAACCAAGAACAGGTCGAGAACCTCAAAAAACTCGTGAAAGAGGGAAAACTCGAAAACAAAATAAAGCTAAAAAGGGGAATACCCTTTGGACCTTTCCTAGCGGCGGGGCTGCTAGTAGGCTTAACCGTGGGCGATTTGTACTCTTATTTCCTGTACTCTCTAGCGGAATGACGTTACTGAAACGCGGGGAAACGCTGCATATCAACACGATCTCACGAATCTTTGGAACCCGTGTAAGGCGAGGGATTACGTACTGTGGCAGTTTGCGTAGGGGAATCAGACACGTAATCCTCATAGCCACTTTTCAAAAGAACCCAGAAGATGTCATCCCGTACCGTGACCGAGCTAGAGATAAGTTTCTGTTCTACACGGGAGAAGGGCTGGTGGGGAATCAGAAAATGGAGAGAGGGAATCTGGTGTTGAAGAAACAGATAAAGGATGGTTTTCCCGTTTTTGTCTTCGAAAAGAAGGAACCGGGTAAGTACGTGTTCTTGGGAGAGTTCAAGGTGTTGGGCGTGAGACGAGAAACACAGCCTGACATAAAAGGACAAAAGCGGAAAGTCTTTCTTTTCAAGTTGAAAAGAGTTTCAAACGAGGTTTCGCTTTCAACACAAGGATACATCCACTCCTAATTTCCTGAAGGAGCCAAGCAGATTGGGGTAGGTCGTTCTTAGAGACTGGACTCCGTTGAGGACTATGGTCTCCCCCTCGGCCAATGCCCCTGCTACTATCAGGGAAGCCGTTGTACAGGGATCTCCTCCCGCATCTACTTCCCGCCCCTCCAAACGGCATGGACCCGTGACGAAAACTCTATCCCCTTCCTCCTTGATTTTTGCTCCCATTTTTCGAAGGGAATTCACCATTACGGAAACCCTATCGCTTTTTGACCCTCTGACGGACGAAAGACCGGAGAAAACGCTCGTCCCCCTGACAAAACATGCCAACACACAGAGAAAGGGAAAGAACTGGGGAAATTCGGAAACATCTAGACTTGCCGGTTTGGGGCATTGTGGTCCCTCAACGATGCACTTGCCTCCGCGATTCCCCACCCGTATCTTAAAAAGCTCAAGTAAAGAAACAAACCTTCCCCTCCCGCTGATTCGCAATCTCGAATCGGTAAGCAGGGCCAATGTAACGAAGGGGGCTAGGAGATCGGGGTCTCGGGGAATCGTCACCCTAAATCCCTGAGGCACCTCGTTCCGGATTTTCAATGTTCCCTTTAGTTGAATGCTGATACCTGAAGCTTTCAAAAGCGTTGCCACCATCTGAAGCCTTTCTCCACCCCTCACCTTCAGCTGATACTCTGACTTCCCAAACAGGCATGCTAACAGTAATGCGGGAAGGTACTTGTCCGGAATCTTAACCTCTACTCTGCCCCCACGCATATCTGCTCCCATAACAACGAAGGGTGGGGAGCTGTCCTCTTTTGTAGACAGAACACTCACACCTATTTTGCGCAGTCCCTGCAACAGTTCAGGGAGGGGCCGAGAACGTAACTGGGGATCGCCCGTTATTACCATCACCCTCTTAGCGAGCGAGGAAAGCGAGGAGAGAAGAGAAAGTGCTGTCGCAGAATTCTTGGCATCCAACACACCCACCATTGGCGAAAGACTTCCAGCCGTTCCCCAAATAACCCACTTACCCTCACTCTTCTTCACAACCCCTCCAAGTTTCTGAATCGAAGACAGGAGACACGTGGTGTCCGCCACTGATAATGGATGCCGTATCTCGCTCCTTCCTTCGCTGACCAATGCTAGGGCAATAGAGAACTGGGTGAAAAACTTAGAGGGTGGTGGAATAAGCTCTCCCCTAATTCCCTCTACTCGCCCTACAGAAATTCGCATCAGCGGGCTGAAGCTATGGGAGGGATGAGTTTATCCACTATTTCAGCCGCTTTTTTGATATCAGCAAACTTCTTCGACCCTGCGCAGACCCCTTTTCCAGAAACGAAGAGCAGGACCACCGCCCTTGGTTCTTCCAGCCTCATCACCAAACCTGGGAAGACCTCTGGCTCGTATTCCGTGTTCTCAAAGGTTTTAGCAATATACTCCAAATCAAAGGTGCGCCCGAAATCTAGAGAGGCCACAATATTTTGAACCTCCACTCTCGGAGGTTTCTTTATCTTTATCCCCGCCTTTTTGAGTTTAGCTGTGAGTTTCTTGACCGCGAGCAGGGCATCCTTCAGACTCCTCGCCCCCACGCAGTTCATCTTTCCAGAGGAGAAAATGAGGAAAGAGGCAGGTGGATTTTCGGACTTGTACGCTATGCCAGGAAAAACTTCCGGATCGTACCTAGCATTCTCCAATATCCTCACTAACTTCTCCAATGGAAAAACTACGTCTTCGTATGTCACGGAGCATACTATGTTTTGAATTTTGACCTTTACTGCCATTTATGGTTGCTCCTTCGTTGCAACCAATACTATGTCTCCTATGGCCTTGACCGTTTCGAAGGGAACGCAGAGCGCAACAGGTCCCTTAGATTCCAAGGCAAAGCCAGTCAGAACTCCCCTCTTCTCATCCAGTACCAAGTCCTTTACTTCCCCGACCCTTCGAGCCTTGTCATTGTAAATCTCCATCCCTATTATCTTTGAACCTCTTATCATTCGAGATTTGTAACCTCATTTTAAAAAACCATTGAAGAACGAGGGAGAATAAAGGATGCCGAGACCTAGGGTAATACTCAACATGGCCATGAGTGTGGACGGCAAGATTGCCACAGTAGAAGGAGACAGCAAATTGTCCTGTCCAGAAGACCTGAAAAGATTGCATTCGTTGCGCTCCAAGGTCGACGCTGTGATGGTAGGAGTAGGGACTGTGCTCAAGGATAACCCCTCCTTGACGGTAAGACTAACAAAGGGAAAGAATCCTATCAGAGTTGTGGTTGACAGCATGGCATCCACCCCTCCTGATGCCAAAGTTCTTGACTCATCTGCTAAGACCATAATTGCCGTGAGCAGGAGGGCTCCAAAAGACAGGGTTGAAAAACTGAAGAAGAAAGCAGACATCATGGTGGTAGGGGATTACCTCGTAGACCTCCCAAGACTTCTTGAGAAGCTATACGAGCGAGGAATAAGGAAACTATTGCTAGAGGGAGGTTCCACCCTAAACTGGAGTATGCTCAAAGAGCGTTTAGTGGACGAACTCCGTATTACCGTTTGCCCAGTGATTCTGGGGGGAGAAAAAGCCAAGTCGCTGGTAGGTGGCGAGGGGTTCAGAAAAGTGGAGGAGGGACTGAAATTAAAGCTTGTTCGAATCAAGAAAGTAGGTGGAGATCTCCTACTCGTGTATAGACCGAGATGATCATCAAGCGCATCAGCGACAATCTAATCTTAATCGGCACGGCTCACGTCCTTCCTGAAAGCGTTAAAATGGTGCGAGAAACCATCCTGAGAGAGAAACCAGATATCGTGGGTGTGGAACTCTGCCCCCAGAGGTATGCCATCATAAGCGGGGGCTCTCGTTCGCTTCCAGCCTCTCCCATAGCTCTAGCGTTGTACCTGATTCAAGAACTCTTTTCTAGGAAGACTGGAGTAGAGGCAGGGGAAGAGATGATAGAGGCCATTGAGGCGGCTAGGGAGGTAGGAGCAAAGATAGAATTCCTAGATAAAGACATAAACATAATTCTCCAAAAACTGCTCGGGCTCGGGCTGAAGGAGAAGCTGAGATTTTTAGGCTGGCTTGTTGCAGGATTTCTCTTTTCTCCACGAATGGAGCTGTCGGAGCTCAGGGAGGAGGGTATCTCCAGCTTGCTACGAATTTTTGAGAAAATGTGTCCTGGCTTTTATCACGTCCTAGTACAAGAAAGAGACGAACATATCTACTCCAGGATTCTCGAAATATCTACTGGAAAGAAGGTAATATGCGTAATAGGGGCAGGACACCTTCCGGGGATTATGCAGAGGCTTGAGAAATCTTGGAGCTTGCGTTGGGGGTGGGATATGCCTTTTTATTTGTTTTGAAACTAATGGATGGTGCAAGCATACGTCCTCATAACGGTCGCGATTGGGAAGGTAAAGAAGGTGCTGGATGAAATGAAGAAAATCAAAAACGTAAAATCTGTGCATGTGGTTACTGGGGCCTACGACATCATCGCTTTTGTGGAGGCCGACGATTTGCCATCACTCACAGAGACCGTAGTTAAGAATATCCATAAAATCAAGGGAGTAGTAGACACCAACACGGCAATAGTCGTGGAAGTTTAGTTACTCAATTCATCCGCCAGGTAGCCCCGCCCGGATTCGAACCGGGGTCAGCGGGTCCAGAGCCCGCTAGGCTTGACCATTGGGCCCCAACCTTGGGTCTACCCCACGGGGCTACCTCAATAAATTTCGCTTGTTATGAATATTAGCTCAAAAGTAGCCCCGGCCGGATTCGAACCGGCGTCACGGGCTCCAAAGGCCCGGATGCTTGACCACTACACCACGGGGCTTCCCATAAAAATTAGGTTTAGGAGACTTAACCCGATTGGTATTTTAAAGGAGAAGACGAATCTTTCCAAATATGAAGCGAATCATGGTCTTCGGTCTAGGTTTCCACACACAAGTAGCAAACGTGCTCTACACGGGAGGCTTAGATATCGTAGTTACCTATCTGTACCCGCATCTACCCTACAAGACCTTGATTTTTGTTAGAGCTACCAAATCCACTAGAACCATTTCTTTTAGACATGCTGAAAATGTGAGAGTAAACGCTGTACCCGTCGAACCATGGCGCTCTCTTGATCCAAGCAGCTACTGGATGGCTGAAGGAAATCGCGATATAATCGAGGCACTGGATTTTGTTTCTTCTGTGGTACACGAGAGGATTCTCCCCCTCTCTGACCTTATTCAGCGAAATCAGACCATCGTTCATGCACATGATTGGATGAACGCCAAAGCCATCAAGTATATGAAGGAGGCCTTCGACTTTCCCGCAGTTTTCTCCGTGCACATGAGCGTCGTAAGACCCACTGGAATAGATTACCTGGGTCTGCTCAGAAGAGCCGAAAGAGGAGGAATGACTCCAGAACTAAGAAAGGAGATGGGAAATTTAGATAGAAGACTCCTTCTTGAAGCAGAGGGTTGCGAAGAGGCCGAGGTAGTACATTGCGTCTCACGTGCAACCGCTGAATCAGTGATTGCTGCCTATTCTCTCCCCAGAAAAAAAGTGAAGGTAATCTACAACGGAGTGGATACCAAACTTTATCGTCCACCGGAGGAAAGCGAAAGCAGGGAACTTGAGACCGTAATCAAAAAGTATGGAATAAGTAAACCCTTCATCCTCTCCACCGGACGCTTTGTGGCGGAGAAAAATCACAAAACGTTGCTAAAGGCCTTTACCATCTTCGCGAAAGATCATCCAGAATATTCCTTGGCAATCCTGGGTTTCGGCGGCTATACCTATGATGAACTAATTAGAATGAGAGATTCCCTGCCCGAACCTCTCAAGAAGAAAATAATCATCAAAAATGAAGACATCCGAAACGACCTTCCCCTCCTATATCGTGCGGCTTCCATCTGCTGCTTCCCGTCATTGGTTGAGGCCTTTGGGATAGTGGCACTAGAGGCTATGGCCTCTGGCGTACCTGTGGTGGTGGGTGACGTGGGCGGGTTGAGGGAAGTTCTCCCCGACCGCGTGAACGGAAAAGTCGGAGTCAGAGTAAATTGTTCGCAACCCGAGCCACTTGCGGAAGCACTTGCCAGGGTGGCAAATAACGTGGAGAAAATGGGAAGAGAAGCTAGGAGATATGTTTGCAGATATTTCTCTTGGGAAAAAATAGCCCAACAGTTCGACAGACTGTACCAAAAGCTCTTCTAGCGGGCCCGGAGGGATTCGAACCCTCGACCTACCGGTTAAGAGCCGGTCGCTCTACCAGACTAAGCCACGGGCCCTCTATACCTTATCTATATCCAGCGTTATATCCTTCAGCGGGCACCCTTGGCAATTCTTTCGATTTCTTCTTTTCTCGCAAAAGCATAGCTTTTTGGATCAGCATTTGCTGCCAAGATTATCTCCTCAGCCAAACACTCCCAAATTCTCTTCTTGTTCCGAAAAGAAGCGGCAAAAGCACCCGCTGCCAAGTTTCGTAAGGCTATATCGATTCTTCTCAAGGGAGAAACATCTACGGCCACATGGTAAGTTATGCCTCCATAGCTTATTCTGGTAGTCTCTTCGCGGGGAGCGCAGTTCACGATGGCATCTATCAATACTTGCACGGGATTTTTCTTGGTTCTCTGCTCAATGATTTCGAAAGCCTTTTTTACAATATTGTAGGCCTTATACTTCTTGCCACAGGCACCTGCCCCTCTTATCACCCTTCCCCCTATCTTTCCAGCACCCGGTCCTGAACGCATTATTTTGTTGATGAGCCTCTCGACGATAGGCACCTCTGCCTTAGCAAACTGCCTTTTAGTCTGAAGTCCTCCTGACCTGAGCGTCGGTGTGGGGTCTAACTTGATGAATTTTTGAAGTGTCTTATCTTTAATCTCAACCCCTTCAACCGACCACTTGTCGAAATATTTGAACTCAACCATAGCCTATCTCTTGGGTTTTTCTTTCCTACCAGTCCTAACCTCCTCTAACGAGACACCGTTCACCGAAACTACCTTGTATCTAACACCCGGGATATCTCCTTTTGCCCTTCCCCTAGCTCCACCGATGCCCTCAATTTCCACTTCGTCGTGCTCGTCGATGAAGTGAATGGCTCCATCCCCAGGACAAAAAGCTGTTACCACTCTTCCGTTCTTTATGAGCTGAACCCTGATGCACTTTCGAATGGCCGAGTTGGGCTGCTTAGCTTCAACACCAACTTTTTCTAGTACAATTCCTCTCGCTCTAGGGGCTCCCTCAAGGGGGTCGTGTTTTTCCTTAAGTCTGAGAGCTCTTCTTCGATACCCCTCATCTTTCCACCTAAATCGCTGGCGATCTCTTTTCAACTTCCTCGCGGCAAACTCTCCTGGCATTTTTACAGAGGTCCAGAGGTTCTAACTACCACCTCTTTTATTCCATAGTATCTTGCCATTAACTTCTTCGCTCTAGCGAGTTTCTTTTTTCCCTTTCCGAAAACCATCCCCTTGAAACCGACTTTAACTTCTAGAGTAATCGTTTTGCCGTCGCCGCTCAAAAGTACCCTTGAGATTTCTGCCGGAGAGAAAAGATTCCTCACAAACCGGTGTAGATCGTCCGAGTATCCAATCACGTGTATGGACTTCCCTATCAGTCGAGAAAGTCTTCGTATATTTCTCCCAAGACACTTCCCCAGTTCCTCTTGATTGACCACAAAGGTTACGCCCCCATCGTCCTCGATTAAGCAGTCTCTCGCCCTACAACTCGTAACGCTTTCAAACAAGGTTATGAGTTTCATCTCTTCTGGACCTAATTTTATCCCCTCCATCAGCTAAGCGAGAGAACTCGGGAATCCCCTGGCTCTATCACCGTCATCAGACTCACAGGATAGGGCTTCCCCACCACCACGCCAAGTTCAACGCTGCTTCCGGGGAAGGAGTAGAGCTTAATCCCCGTCAGCTTGCAGTAATACTCTGCAGCCTCCTTGAGCTCCTTTGGGCAATTGGAAGCTACTATTACCAATTTCCCTTTCCCCAACTTCAGGAGTCTAAGAGTCCGCCTACTTCCTAGTATCACTTTGCCTGTCTCAACCGCCCTACGTATTTCTTCCCTCGCGTCCACGTCCTCCACCCATCATTAGTTCTACGGTTCCTGTCCCTAGTGGAACCGTCTGCCCAGCTATGACACTCTCTATCACCCCTTTCAGTTGGTCTTTCTCTCCACGGAGAGAGGCCTCAAGCAGGTGCTGAACTGTGGTTTCAAAAGCTGCTCTGGCAAGGAAACTTGGCTTCTCCCCGCTTATCCCATGTCGCCCTATCTGCCGGAGTCTACCCGTGCAGGTCATCATGTCCGCCACGAGCATGATATGTCTTATGTCCACCTCAAGACCCTGCTCTTGTAAGGTCTTCATTGCCTCGTCGATTATGGCTCTCCTTGCGGCCTCGATTCCTAGAACTCTCTCTATTTCAACGATGTCATTGGTGATGGTTCGACGTTTATCAACCTCATCCATCTCAAGTATTTTTGCAAGGTTAGACCCCTCGCTATATATGACATATTCATCGCCCTCTTTTTTCACCACTACCCTAGAAATGCCCTCCACACCACGTAGGGTAATTCCGCGAATCTTCGCCGATAATTCTCTGAGGGCGGTCATCCCTGCTTCCTTTGGTCTCACCTTAATCTTGCTATCATCAAGTACGGCTTCTACATGTAGTTCTTCCTGTATCTTTTGGACAATTTCCTCCGCTTTTACGCCCTTCTGTCGCAGACGTACCTTGTTGAGAGATAAAACTAGTTGCCTGTTAATCAAGTCTATCTCATACTGCGAAACCAGGTCCTCAATTTTTGTCATTTCGATGCGCTGGGCAATTTCCACTGCTTTCTCTCTATCCTTCGCCAATTCCTTTCGCAGATAAATGGTCATGAGAGGTGTGGTAGGGGTTCTCCTCACATCTAGGATTTCTATAAGCCGAGGGAGACCAAGTGTAACGTTGAGTTCTGCCACACCAGCGTAGTGGAAGGTTCTGAGGGTCATCTGAGTTCCGGGCTCACCAATAGACTGGGCAGCGACGATTCCGACAGGCTCACCAGGCTCTACCCAGCTCCTTTGATACGCCTTTTTCACCTCTTCAAATATCTGATTCAACTTTTCGTGAGTAATAGCCTTCTGCTTTACCACCTTCATCAGTTCTCTCTCCAGTTCCTCGAGAACAGCAGGGGGTAGTTCCCCCTCCAGTTCCCGCACCCTCTCTTTGACGGTCTCAGGAGAAACGCCGACCATCAGCTCAACACTTTTTCAATCAGCTTGCTTACATCCACCGCTTTGCCCCTCTCACTCCTCATTGGATCTACCCCATCCTCTCCGTACAAGAACTGCACCACTCTTCCTGTAACCCCCCTGACTGTCCCGTCCTCCATAACCCTCAGGTCCTGCAGGGCATTTATCAATCTCCTCTGAAGATATCCACTCTGGGAAGTTCTGACAGCGGTGTCTACCAATCCCTCCCTTCCCCCCATCGCATGGAAGAAAAATTCGATGGGCGTTAACCCCCTCCGATAACTAGCGGTGACAAATCCTCTAGCCTCCGCCCCCAAATCTCCACGGGGGAAGTGAGGAAGAACCCTCTGATAGTACCCGCGCTTGAGCCTTTCTCCTCTCACAGACTGCTGACCAACACAGGCAGCCATCTGGGTAAGATTTAGCATGCTTCCCCTCGCTCCAGTTCGAGCCATGATGACCGAATAATTACCCAGACCCAAGTGCTTTTCGGCTAACTCCCCTGCACCGTCCCTAGCTTCGGCTAGGACCTCCATTATTCTCATTTCCAGCGTTTCTTCCAGACTTCTACCAGGCAAAGGTTCCAACTCTCCTCTCTTGTAAATTTCGATTAGCTTATCCACCTCCTTCTTCTTTTCCTCCAACAATTCCTCAATTCTCTCAATTGCCGCGGGAGGTAGCTCCACGTCATCCAGAGCCGTGGTGAAGCCCAACAACTTTACAGTTGCAATGGACAGCCTGGTCAACCTATCTAGAAATTCAGCTGCCGCAGTTGTGCCGTAATCCTTAGCTATCCTATTTAGAACCTCACATTTATCTAGAGCCTTGATAGCGTTCGCATCTATAACGCCACTTATGAGCTGTCCGTCTTTTATCACAACATAGGCATCGATAGGACACTCCTCTTTCTTACATTCCGAGTGATTTTGACATATCTTGGCCTTGAAAGTTAGGGTAAGTCCCTTCGGCAGAAGCAAACTTAAAATCTGCTTACCAGTCCAGTATTCTTTTCCTTCCTTCTTCACCGCTGGCGGTGGCAACTCAACGTCTAATCCTGCCTCAAACACGAGTTGCTGTGCCTGCTCCTTGGTCAGGAGTGTCTCCCTTCTCGTGAGAAGATATGCCCCGGTTATATGTTCCTGTATTCCTCCTATAATCGGTCCTCCGAATCTCGGAGAAAGGATATGCTCCTGAACGTAAAGAAGAATCCGTGCCTCGGCTCTAGCCTCCTCGCTCTGTAGAACGTGCAGGTTCATCTCATCTCCATCAAAGTCTGCGTTGAAAGGTGGACATACCGCAAGGTTTAGTCTAAAGGTCTTCCCAGGCATCACCCTCACTTTGTGGGCCATGATAGACATACGGTGCAAAGAAGGTTGCCTGTTGAATAGTACTAAATCACCGTCCATAAGGTGTCTCTCCACTGTCCAGCCCACATCCAAGTTCTTTGCCAATTCCTCGCGATCGGCGAAACGCAAATCATACCTCTTTCCATCAGGGGTTATCACCCACTTGGCACCAGGATGGACATCTGGCCCCCTCCTGACATAATTCCTAGCCTCCTCCAAGTTGAACTGATTAACCTTCATCGGGACGGTGAGATCCTTTGCAACATACTCAGGCACCCCAACTTCGTTGATGCTTATGCACGGATCGGGTGATATGACCGCCCTTGCTGAAAAGTCCACCCTCTTTCCACAAAGATAGCCCCTAAACCTCCCTTCCTTACCCTTTAGACGCTGGGCTAGGGTGGTCAATACTCTGCCCGAGCGATGTCTGGCTGGAGGAACTCCTGAAATCTCATTGGAGAAGTAAGTCGCCACATGATACTGTAGTAGCTCCCAGAGATCCTCTACAATCAAATGTGGGGCTCCCGCCTGAATGTTCTCTGCCAACCTTTCGTTTATCCTTATTATATCAACCAGCTTGTGGGTCAAGTCATCCTCGGATCTTATTCCCGTTTCTAGAACCATGCTGGGTCTCATGGTGGGGGGAGGCACGGGAAGTACCGTTAAAACCATCCACTCTGGTCTAGCATTTTTTGGATCTATCCCTAGAAGCATCGCATCGGCATCGGTTATCCATTCAAGTCTTTCCCTGATATCTGAGGGAGTCAACCTCTCTTTTCCCTCCATGAAGGTATATGGCTTTTCAAGCTTGATTTCAATTTGCGGTTCTCCACAGTGGGGACACTCTTTCACCCCCATCGCCCTTTCCTTTACTTTTTCCGCAATCCGCCACCACTCCTCCATTTGTTGCATTTTCTCCCGGAACTTCTCCAAAGTTTCCTCTGGAAGCAGGATTCTGCCGCAGGCCCTACACGTCACTTGCAGAAGTTCATGAATCTCCTTTACATATCCAACATGAATCACAGGTCGGGTAAGCTCAATATGACCAAAGTGACCGGGACATCTTCCAGCCTTCTCACCACAGGTCCTACATCTGAGTCCGGGATCCACTACCCCCAGACGTCTGTCCATCAGGCCCCTCTCAATTGGGTAACCGCTTTCATCGTAGGTGTCGGGAGTCACCACCTTCACCACCGACATCTTGTGTATCTGCTCGGGTGAAAGAAGCCCAAGCTCAATGGCTGCAATAGCCTTCAGTGGTGGTCTCATATCACACTCTCTCCTTCAGCCTTATCCTCGGATTCAGAGCTAGAGCACGAAGTTCGTCGAGCAAAATCTTGAAGGTGTACGGCATCTCGACAGAGTATACCTCCGGCTCATCATGACACATGGGGCAAAGATAAGTGTCCTTTCTGGGATCATATGCCACAAAGTTCCCACATTTGCCGCACACGTAAGCGGTATACTTGTCAGACCCATACAGCAATCTGTCTTTGAGTATCATTGCTGCACCGTGACCTAGAAGGCAATCCCTCTCCATCTCACCGAATCTCAGTCCCCCCTCTCTCGCTCTCCCCTCCGTGGGCTGATGAGTCAAAATCTGCACAGGACCTCTAGCCCTAGAGTGAATCTTGTCTGCCGCCATGTGGTGCAATTTCTCGTAATAGCAGGGACCTATGAAGATTTCCACCGGTATCATTTCCCCCGTTATTCCATCATACAGGATTTCTTTACCGGACGGGTTGAACCCAAGTTCCTTAAGCCACCTCTTCAGTTCCGATTCCTCTATCTTGTCAAAGGGGGTGCCATCTATGAATCTCCCTCTCAGAGCACCGACCTTACATGCCAGCATTTCGAGCAACTGCCCAAGAGACATTCTAGAGGGGATGGCATGAGGGTTGATTATTATATCGGGTAGTATGCCATCCTCAGTGAAGGGCATGTCTGCTCCATCCAAAATTATCCCCAACACCCCCTTCTGTCCATGTCTGGAGGCAAACTTGTCGCCTATCTCTGGTACCCTCATTTCCCTAACCCTGACCCTGGCCAATTTGTTTCCCTCTCCGTCCACCGTCAGGAAAACTTGATCCACTATTCCCTCCTCGGTAGGTCTAAGTCTCACGGAGGTCTCCCTTCTTTCCATTTCCGTCTTTATCCCAAACTCGTCTATCTCGCCGAAGAATCTTGGCGGACTGGTTTTGCCAATCAATACCGCCTCACCCTTGACTTCCGTTTCTAACTCAGCTAAACCATCGAGCTTCCCTAAGTTCTTGTAATGAACCGGATCTGCGAAACCCTGAATTTCTTCGCTGGGTACCTCGATTTTGTCCATCTGTCCCCCCGGATAGCGGACCGCCTCAGCTTCATAGAGTCTCGTACAAGTGCTTCTTCCCATTCCCCTCTGGATGGAATCTCTGTTTGCAATGATGGCATCCTCCATGTTGTAACCGCCGTAGCAAGCAATGGCCACCACTAGGTTCTGCCCAGCGGGACGTTGGTTGTATCCTATCACGTTCATGGCTTTGGTCTGACAGAGGGGAAGTTGAGGATAACTCAAAAGATGTCCTCTTGTGTCCACCCTAACATGGAAAGAGATTTGACCCACCCCGATGGCTTGTTTGGCCATGTTAGCGGCGTAAACGTTCCTAGGCGACTGATTGTGTTCAGCGTAGGGCACCACGCAGGCACTCACGCCGAAAATAACAGCCGGATGAAGTTCAAGATGAGTAGTCTTGGGCGTGATATCCTCCGGTCTTACCGCTATAAGGGCGTTCTCCTCCTCCTCGGGATCTAAGTACTCCACTACTCCCATCTCCACTAATTTGCTCCAGCTCACCTCCCCTTTCTCCACCTTTTCTAGGAGCTCCCGAGTCAGCTTAGGTTTCCCGTTCTCCACCACTATTAGAGGTCTTCTGATTCTGCCCTCATCCGTGGTTATGGAAATCTCGTTGGTATCTGGTCTGTAGGCTATGTTGACTTGTGAACTTATTTTGCCCTGCCTTCTCGCCTTTCTCAACTCGTTCACCAATTTTTCGCCATCCTCAACCGCCCCTACCAAGCTTCCGTTTACATAGACAGGGATTTTACCGAGGTGCTCACTTCCCTTTTCAATCATTTTGACCCCATACTCCGGCAAGATGTCGATGACTTCCTTTGGATCTGTTCCTGTCGTAATCTCAACGAGAAGAGCAAGATTTTTCACGAGACCACAGTTGGGACCTTCTGGAGTTTCCACCGGGCAAATCCTGCCCCAGTGTGTCGGGTGGAGGTCTCTCGCCTCAAAGTGTGGCTGGCTCCTGCTGAGCGGCGAAACCACCCTCCTCAAGTGAGAAAGGGTAGAAACGTAACATGTCCTGTCAAGTAGCTGACTTATTCCTGTTCTCCCTCCAGGCCAGTTCCCCGTCGCCAGTGAATGAAGCAGTCTCTCGGTGAGCACATCTGTGCGAACTGAGGTCTCGAGCATAAGATGTCTTCCCCTCGAGTAGGATCTTTCAAGCTGGAACTGAATGTCCTTAAGAAGGTTTGCAAAAGCCAGCCTGAAGATGGCTTCCAGTAAATCCCCTGCAAGTCTGAGCCTTTTATTTGCATAGTTGTCCTTATCATCTACTGTTCTTCTGCCCAAGGCCAGCTGTATTGCCCTTTGGGCCATTATTCCGAGGTAATAGGCCTTGCGTCTTCTCGTATCGGGGGTGGTGCCTAAGTGCGGTAGGAAGTACTTGTCCAGAACCTCCTCCGCCCTCTGAAGCCTATAAGCTTTGGGCTGACCTACTGCCACTCTCTTCCCGATGAAGTCCAAAGCATCCTCTCTTGTCCTAATGGCAGCCGATTGCTGAAGGTTCTCATACAGTTCCCTGACGATCTCGGGATCTCTCGAAATTGCCTCAACTATTTCTCTGTCCGAAATCAGCCCCAAGGCCCTCATCATGACCACAAGCGGTATAGGACCAGGTACGGCCGGGTAGTGAACATACATAAGCCCATCCTTCCTGCGCTCCACCGTAGTCATGGAGCGGAAACCCCTGTAAGTCGAGAATACCTTCGCCACATCGGCCCCCGTTCGCTCGTCTCTCTCCGTCAAAATCTTGTTTGGAACAAGATCCTCCTGAGCCACGATGACCCTTTCCGTTCCGTTCACGATGAAGTACCCACCAGGGTCCAGCGGGTCCTCCCCCATTTTGACGAGTTCTTCCGGGCTCTTTCCATACAGGACACAGAACTTGGACTTGACCATCAGCGGAAGATAACCAATAGTGACTTTCTCGGGGAGGGACTCGGACCCATCCCTCACCACGGACATCTCAAGAATCAGGGGTGCTGCATAGGTGAGATTCCTCAGACGGGCAAGTTGGGGGGTGAGCGGAACTCTCGATGCGTCCGCCTCCCTCCAAATGGGCTCGCCTAGGCTAATCTTCCCAAACTTTATCCTGATGTTTTCAGGGACGTTCAGGTCGATTCCGCCAACCTCATCCACAATTTTTTGGAGACGGTTCTCAACGAAATCGTTGTAAGAGTCCAAGTGCTGCCTAACCACACCCCTTTCGGCAACGAAAGCCTCAACTAAAGCCCAAGTATTTCCCAATTTTTCCATTCAGATTTCCTCTACCACTAGCCTATAAGCAATTACCTTCCCGGCGGTTGGGCTCTCTCTTATTATCCTCACCATGTCTCCGGGCTTGGCACCTATCGCCTTGGCCACGGGATCTGTGACCAAAAGCAGGGGAAGCTCCTCTGGCTTGACTCCCAATCTTTTCAGGACTTCCTGTTTTTCCTCCTCCGAAAGTACTTCATGCTTTGGGACCAATTCGTGCTCCAAGATGTTAAACTTGCTTTCCTTTTTCTCTTCCATTACCCTTTTCCACCCCCCTCTTTTAACAGACTATTTGAGCATTTTCTCCTCAAACTCTTGGAGGTACTTGACCGAGCGCTTGACATCGACAAACAGACTGCTGACCCTTTCCACGTGTTTCCTCTCAACCTTTTTCGCCTTCTCCACCGCTGCGACCTCTGCCGCCGGAGCGAGCAGTTGAACAGCATATCTGAGGGAGGTCTGGGTACCTATATCGGCCAACAGTTCTAGGGCATCCTCCTCGACGGCTATCTTTTCCGCCTTCGCTCTTATTCTCAGGATTTCTAGGATTTCCTCCCGCGAATAAGGCTTGGTCGTGATGATGAGAAGTCTATCCAAGAGGTCGAGCGGCATGCCGTGAGGCGCGACCAAATCCGTCCCTCTTACTTGGGTTATGCCGCGGTTTGTTGCGAAGATTACTATCGGGGCAAGCTCCTGCTCCATCCCTCTCCCCAAGAAGGAAAAGGTCTCCACATCAAGCAGGGAACATTCGTCGATGAAGACCACTCCTGGGATAACCTCCGCTCTTCCCTCCTCCACCCATTCCTTCACCATCTCGTCCACCTCCGCCCTAATCTCATTGGGGATTTCCCTACGCTCCTCACCGCCAAAAAGGAGACTGAAAACGCTAATTCCCTCCCTTGAGCGAGCAACATCCAAATCGTGCAGGGTGAGGGGATAGACAAACTCCTTGTTCTTGAGAACAGGCCCCTCTGGAACCTCCACCACAGGAACCGTGGCCAAATCCACCTTCTCCTTTTCGGCCGCTTCTCTGGATTTTCCCAACTTGGCCACCCTTCCCGTGTCCGCATCGATTTGAATAACATCCCCCGTTTCCACACCTTGCCTGAGCAGGGAAATAGCGAAACCCTGATCCATCTTAAGTGTCTGGCTTGAATCTTTGGTTGCCAACTTAATGACTCCGCCCACCGGGATTTTCATATAGGGATTGTAGGGGTGTGGTTGCTGGTCTATCCTGAGTTCCTTGACCTCCCCCTCGTAAATTCTTCTCATCTCATGAACCCTCACCCCTATCGCCTTCCTCAGAGCTTGAGTAAGGAACTCCGTTTTCTTTATCTGTGCCGAGTAAATCTCAGAGGCCACAAGAGGAACAAACGGCACGTCCTTTCCCAGCTCTTTTGCGATGCCTATAGCAATGGCCGTCTTTCCCGTTCCCGGCGGACCAGCAAGCAGTACCGCTCTCCCTGCAAACTTCCCTTTCTTAATCATCTGTACCACTATTCCTGCAGCTTCCCTAGCCTCAACCTGTCCCACCATGCCGGCGGCCACTGGTTTAGCCTTGAGTCCCTCTAGCCCTAGACCTAGGATGTGAGAGTGGGCGGCAATCCTCTCCCATTCCTTTAGAGAACTCGGAAGTTCTCGGATTTCCTCCATATTTGGATTTTTCACCGGATCACGGATTTAACGATTTCGCCCACAACCCATTTGACCAACCGTACCTTTGCATTTTTCTTCAGTTTCGAAATCTTTGCTAGGACTACGTACGTACGTAGACTCTCAGGTCGCGGCTCACAACACAAGTTATCGCGTCCAACTACGTACCTGCGCAGTCGCAGATTGCCGTAAAAGGATTTTCGACAACTGTAAACACCTAAAGTCGCGGGCCCGGTGGGATTCGAACCCACGACCACCGGCTTAAAAGGCCGACGCGCTACCAGACTGCGCTACGGGCCCAGCGCCCTGGCCGGGATTTGAACCCGGGGCGCAGGCTCGACAGGCCTGCATGTTAGACCCGGCTACACCACCAGGGCATTAATAAATGCTAACTTCAAGATTTTGACGTTTTAGAATAAGAGAGCCTCCTATCGTTCAAGATAACTCACTCGAATTTTTCATGCCTTTCAATCCCCGGAACTCCGTCGAAATCGGAGTCAAAAGATATCAAATCTTTAATTCCTCGAACAAGCATGAGTGCAACAGTTGTCGAATCAACAAAGCTGAGGCGGGGATACTTTTTGAAAATTTCACCCGCTGCCTTCAATTCTGCATCCGTTAATCTCACGAGCTGAAGATGTGGAGAGGAGAGTAGGCACTCGTACATTTTATTAGAGAGCTCGGCTCCGCCCCGTCGACTGAACCTTACTAGCGTCAGAGCTTCGGCTATTACAAAGTCTGTAATTAGACACTTCCCACATTTTCCCGACCCTATTGCGGAGAGGATTTTAGAGGCTTCTTTGTGTCTCGCATCCCGTTTAAGAGCTGCCGCAGCCAGAACAACAGAATCTAAAACAAATGTCATTTTTCTCCATAAAGGATTTTATCATGATCTCGTGCGACATCCGTAGGCTCGGCATCCACCATCCCAATTATCTCTAAAATAGGATCCTTGCCGCCTTTTTTCTTTATTGGCTTGACGATTATTTCCGATTTCAGGGGAAGCCACTCAAGCTCATCACCCGCCTCAAGTTGAAAGATTCTCCTGACCTCGGCTGGGACCGCTGTCAAGTATTTTTTAGAAATTCTGGTTGTTACCATCCAAATGTTCTACTATGCAATTTAAAATTTTACTATGCAAGACCCAAAAATGGTTGGCAGCTTCCCGGGCTTCCCCTGGGCTTGCGCACCAGAGTACAACCCGGGACGGTGGCGGGCTTAACTTCCGGGATCGGACGAGTCCGGGTGTTTCCCCGCCCCTCTGGCCGCCAACCAATTATCCTGGTTTTTTTAGCTAAAATTATTTTGCAATCCGCAAAAGCCCCTCCACATCCAGATGCTTCCTAGCCTCCTTGGCAATCTTTGAAATAACTTTCTCCCAAGCACCGAGCGGAACCTTCTCACCGTAGAGGATGGGATCGAGAGGAGGAAGTTTGGAGAGTTCCTCAAAGAAGGGGAGAATTCCGTAAACTTTCAGCCCAATTTCTTTCTCTACTCCCTCTGCAAATTCTTTTTCGAACTCCCTTTCCTTTTTGCCCGTGAGGTAGGACAGCACGCGGGGAGCAACAAAGGGATTCAAAACCATCCCCTTGAATCTTTCCCTCTGCTCGGGCCTCAGGTGAGAGAGAAGGGGAGGAACGACCTGTGGGCACCTCCCCACTAGGATTACCGGAGCATCGAAGGTCTCCGCCACCCATTGGTTTGCGATTTCAATCATCTGGGTGTAGAAACCCATCCACAACACCTTGCTGGGACCGGAACCCTCGATTACCACAATATCGTGCTCGGAAGCGAGATCCTCGAAACATCTCTTTCCCGCTTCCTTCACCTTGCCCAAAATCCTCCTTCTCCTTATCGTCCAGCCCTTGAGTAACGTCCAAGGGAAACTATATCCGCGGTACACTGGCCTACCCTCTATCAGCAGGTCCAGCTTTCCTCCCGGCAGGGTTTTTGGGGTGAAGGGATTGGTCCTGTAATCGGGCTTGATTCCTGCAGCAACCGCTTGAAGAACCTGAGAGTACCCGAACTCCCTCCCCTCTTCATCCCGGTAGACCACCCCCGTCCAGTTCAGCAACTTGAAGGGAGCCACCCTGTATCCCTCCTCCCTGAAAATTCTGCAGAGGAGAGCCACGAGGAAGCTTTTACCAGCCCCTGTGAAAGTCCCCTGAACCATCAACTTCTTTGCCGTCATTAGAGCGCACCCAAGATTTTTTTGACCCGAAGGTATCCCTCAACTCTCTGCATTGCCTCCTCAAGCGTGCGTAGGACGGAATCAAGGGAAGGTTTTGGCGAAGGCAGGAGTGGATCCAGCTGCGGCCCCTCCGACTCGGGCAAGACGCTCAGGAATTTCACCTCTCCAACCCTGCCATAAACCCAACCAAACCATCTGGCCATTGCCTTCCCGGCCATCTCCCTGTAACCCCATTCCGTCACCACGTTGCTCAACTCGAACTTGGTAAGAATTGCTCCTTCAACCCTCCTTCTCTCCTGCTCGCTCAGGTAGGAAAGGAAACGAGTGGGTGCCTCGACCTCATCCGTACACAGTATTATTTTAGCATCTGCAAGCTCGGCCGTCCTCCAGTTGGCGAACTCCAAAAAGCTCGAAAGTGGCTCCCTATAGTAGGGTGCACGAGCAGGTCCCATTCCTTCTGCTATAACAAGGTCAAACTCCTGGCATAGTTGTGAGAGACATTCTCGCACCTCTTCCTCCCACTCGGCAAGAAACTCCGACCTCATCTTGCTCGAGGGGATTTTCTTCCCCCTTACAAAGAAGTCCATCCTGCCCCCTCCTTTTGGTCGAACTAAAATTGGATTCATTCTCAAATCCGGCTCCACTCCTGCCATTCGCGCCTGAACGACTTGGGCAAACGCCATCTCCCCTCCCTCTACCTCCTCCGTCAGGGTGGTAAGGGCGAGCGATTTGAAAGGCGAGACCTTAAAACCCTTGTTCCTCAGGGCTCGACAAAGAAGGGAAACTAAAGTACTCTTTCCAACTCCAAAGTCAGTGCCTTGAACCAAGAGAAATTTTGCCACTTCTTTTTACCGCTGAAATAATAAATAGCCCGTATCTATTAAGCCCGCGGACTCATCAACCGCCAACCGTTAGATTTAAATACTAGTTTAAACAAGTTTATACGATGAAAGAGGAGATAGTTCTGACCAAGACGAAGCTGATTCTCTCCGTTGATGTGGAGGACATCTTTAGGAAGGAGGTCACGGCTATCGGGAATGGGGCACATGTTCTCTGCCCTAAGGAGCACATGGGCAAGACAGCCTATGTGATCATCGTGAAGAAAT
>Ga0209225_1000588_pt1 | contig 40553 bp, 34 predicted proteins | sample WasSprMetagenome_FD_184732 | JGI IMG/M metagenome (GOLD analysis project Ga0209225, IMG submission 184732) | Sulfidic aquatic microbial communities from Washburn Spring, Yellowstone National Park, USA - WS (SPAdes) (version 3) | ecosystem: Environmental > Aquatic > Thermal springs > Hot (42-90C)... | reverse complement strand
TGGGAACTGGCTTGGTTGCGGTTGCTGTTGAATTGAAGTTGTTGAAGCTGGGGCAGACTGCTCTACAACGGCCCTAATCATTAGGTTTCCAGCTGGGGGTCCCTGACCGAAGGGCGCCCATTTGCCTGGAGAACCGACATAGGATCGGCTGTGTGGATTTGTTAGGTCTAAACCAATAAATGGGTCGAATTTCGCCTCATATTGCATGGCTACATAGAAATCCCCTGAAACCACTATGTTGTAGGTGGTCAAGTCGATGTTGAACCATCCTATGGCGGTTGGCTTCACCTCCAAGGGAGGGGTCAGCAGCTCTGCGGCTCCATCGCTTCCAAAGATGTGGACTTTGAAGGGAGCACCCGGTTTTCCTATGTAGTAGCTGACGCTCAATATCTTTGCACTAGGCCAGCCTGATGGCGGGGAGAACCTGACAGCTTGATATGAACCGGCACTTCCTCCCGAAAGGTTTTCGGGTTCGCCGTCATCGTAGGCCAACTCGGTTGCCGTACCCGCCATCGTTGCAATCTGAATGGGCAACCCAATCGCTAAAGCTAAAAGAAGAATTGCCAGAAGTTTAAGGATAAGCTTCACCCAAGGTTTTCTCCTAGATGCACATTTCCTTTCAATGTGAACACCATTAAATATTTGCATGAGATCGTTTAAAAACCTTCCTAATCGATTCCTTAACCCATCATTAATTTATGCAACTTCACCATATACAATTGCACCTGATTTTCCTTTTATCCATTCCAAGCGCATTCCACATGGCTTCAGTCTCTTTGCAAAGGGCCACTTTCGATCTATCGAAGCCAAGCAAATCAAGCTTACCTAAGAAAAATGTATAAATTTCCTTTCTATCAGGCGCGGCTAACTTCTTTCCCCAACCTGAAAGCTCCGAAAACCATTTGGTCCAAGACCTATCTTTCGAGAAGCTAATCGTCTTTTGCAGACCCCTTGGCGTACCCAAAGTGATTCTTTCAGGTTCCCTTGGAAGCTCTGAAAAAAGCGTATAGATGAGATCTTCATAATGCTTATGCCAATCGTCTATTGGAAAAATGGGATCTATCCTTATCCTAACATCATAGCCAGCCTCCATAACGGCTTTGGCGGCCTTTATCCTAGCCTTCGGTGGAGGGGCTCCATGCTCCCAACACCTCCAGACAGCATCAGCATTGAGGCTGAAGCTTACAATAGTATTTTTTCTAGGGTTTTCAACGAGAAAACCGACTTTATCTGATTTCGTTAAAAGCAGCAGTCTATGTCTATCCTGCTCTTCGAATTTATCGGCGATCTTCTCCATAAGCTGTGGATTCATCAATGAATCTGCCAATTCACCACTGTTAAATATTGTCGGGTTCTCAATGAAATAGGGATGTCTAAAGGCTTTGTCTATCGCATTTAGAACCTTCTCAATTGGTTTGTATCGAGGACGTTTGTTTCCTCTGCCAGTTCCTTGAAGATAACAATAGGCGCATTCATATGGGCAGCCGAACGCCCATTTAAGCTCATAGAAATGGGGACATACTATATCCTCAGGCGTTTTCTCAAATGGAACTATTATGCCGCTTATGCTTGGTCTATGTGTTTGTTGCATTTCTCTAATTGGTTTCCACGTTATAGTTATAAAGTAGGGGTAGTTTTGTGGAAAGAAATTGTGATAAGGCCATTAGAGATGACCTCTAATATGCCCACCTTCATAATTTTCCATATTGCGCCATCTTCCTTCTTTGCCTATAGATGAGCCCATTAGACATGAGCTCGAATGGTAAAACCTGTCTTTTTTATGCATTTTTAGAAAATTGGCAGGTGACCTCTAATGGCGAGGGGAAGCACACTTTTTGAGGTGAAAGCAAGGGAAGAAAGGTGGCTTAGAGCAAATGGTTTAAGAGGAGTCCTCAATTGCCTATTCTATAAAAACCCTAGCTTAGTTGATTTGGCTGAAAAGCTTTTAACTGAAATAAAGAAACGAAAGGGTCTTCCAGCAAGCGAATGGAAAGAATGCATAAAGAAATTTAAAACAACCATATCAAGCTATGAATCATGCCTCCAAAGACTTAAGGCAGCTGGCCTCATCAGGCGTGAGCGGGGCATCTATTATCTTTCAGGCGACTTCAGTCGCTTCCTCAATGCTGCAGCTGAAATATGGATGGAGTGGAGAGCTACCTAATTCCCCTTGCATCCTTAATCCTAGTATTATAATTCTGAATGTTCACAAAACTCGCCCAAGGAAACCCCCACTTCAGTCGTGGAGTAGCTGACCCCAGTAGGTTGGCTCCCACTCAATGGTCATCAATGTCCCGTCTCTGTTCCCCTTTCAAAAAAGAATTAAAAGGAATTACTTTTTTACTTCCTTCAGGCCGTACTTATGCTCCGCCTTTTTAACGATATTTTCTCTAATGAGCTCTCCTAGGCATCGCCTAACCGTGTTATAGTTGAGGTTAGCTTCCTTGGCTATCTGCTTTGCATCAAGTGCACCTTTGTCCTTTAGAAGCTTTACAATCTTGGCCTTTGCACTTTCTTTTCTAACCATGTTTCAACACCGATACATGATCTTGCATTATTAATAAAGAGATCGAAAGCTCTTCTTTGGAGGGCCCGTTGTTCGGGACTTTTGGGCTTTTATTTAAACGATTAAACGATTTTGGTTGATGGAAATGCGGCTTAATTCCTTTCTCCTCCTCCTGTTGCTGGTCCCATTCAATATAGCCTTTTCAACGCCTATCTCTAAAGCAACAAGCCCGCATCATTCATCAATGCCGTATTTTTCTTTAACGCCGCCGCTTGATGTAAGCTATTCTGGCTTACCAGAGCCAATTTCTCCATCTGAAATTGAAGCCGAAAAGACGCCAGTTTTAGGAACCTTAACAATAGCCATAATTGCCGTATACTTTAAGGATGTTCAACCTAAAAGAACGATAGAGGATTTAAACTCCCAAATGGAGCGTATGAATGAATACTATAAGGAAGTTTCATATGGCAAAGTTTCGCTATCTTGGAGTATATTTGGATGGGTTAAGCTTAGCCGTTCTTTGGAATCCTATGGAAGAGATGTTGGTGGAATCGATGATACAAATGGCGATACTGGAATTGATAGTTACCTTTTAGTTTTCGATGCTATTGCCTTGGTGGATAAAGACGTTGATTTTTCTCAATACTCTTATCTTATGGTTCTTCATGCAGGTTATGGACAAGAAAGCAGCGGCAACTCTTCAGATATTTGGTCTGTTGCCTACATTAGGGGTATTGCAGCCAAAACGGCTGAAAGGACATATTCACAATTTGCAATAATTCCGGAGCTTGAGGCTAGGGGAGCCGTATCCCTAGGGGTTTGGTGCCATGAATTCGGACATCTTTTAGGCCTTCCTGACCTTTATGGCAGGGATGAAAAAACAAATCCAAACGTTGGCCTTTGGGATCTAATGGCAAGGGGAAGCTGGGGAGGAGACCCACCGGGATCAAGCCCATCGCATTTATGCGCTTGGAGCAAAATCAAACTTGGTTGGATAGATGAAAACGCTATTCAAATTGTGGAGCAGGGCTCTAAAGCGGAGTCGCTGCTTGGCTCTGAAAACGCTTCAACAATGGCAATAAAAATTCCAACTTCAAAAACATATTACCTTTTAGAGTTTCGTGATGGAAAAGGCTTCGACGCCTTTCTCCCATCAGGAATTCTCATATTATTTGTTGATGAACGAAGGGATCCAGCTTTTGTTAAGGTAATTCCTCAACATGGAGATAGAACCCTTTCAACGGCCACGCTTTCCCCTGGAGAGCTGTTTTTTGATAAGGATAACATTGTTCAAGTGGCGCCAGTATCCCGCAAAGGAGATTCAATTGATTTGATCGTTGATAGAGAGTCCTTAAAGCCAGATATAATGGTTAGAATAATATCTCCGGTAAATGAAAGGGTTGAAGCTGGCACGACAATATCGCTTCAAGTTGAGGTGAAGAATCAGGGTGCGGTAGACGCCACATTTCAACTCAACGTTTATTCGGATGCTTCGCTTTTACAATCAAAGACGCTTTCATTATCAATTAATCAATCTCAAACATTATCATTTTCAATATCTGTTCCAATGGGCATCCATAAAATCAGGGCTTTAGCTGAGGGCGTTAAGGACATTAACGATTACAACAATCAAATAGACTTCTCGCTTGAATCGGGCTATTCCCTTTCTATTCAAACAGAAAGGGGGGCTTGGGTGCGGATAAATGGAACTGAATATGTTGCAAGGGATGGCACAGTTACAGCCTTTATCACTTCCCCAAACCCATTTGAAGTTGAGGCTCAGCCAATAGTAAGCATTTCAGAAGGCTTCCGTAAAAGATTCCTTTGCTGGAATATGGGCGTTAAGTCGCCAGCGTTGGAAGTCAAAATGAATTCTTCAATGACGCTATCAGCCAATTACATTATGCAATATTATGCCGAAGTTATTAACGCTGAAGGGAGCGGATGGTATGATGAAAAATCAAACATATTGCTTAGGGTCGATAACCCAAAAATAATTGAGGCAAACAAAACTAGAGAAGTCTTCCTAGGTTGGTCAGGCTCGATCAATTCAAACAACACCTCCCTAATAATTGCAATCGATAAGCCATTGAAGGTCATCGCCAATTGGAAGCGGCAGCACTTCCTCTTCATAAGATCGGCCTTTCCAATAGAGGGAACTGGCTGGTATGATGAAGGTAGCGTTGTAAAAATTTCAGTTAGGGATTTTTCGAATGCAACGATGAAGGTTCAATTCATAGGATGGAGCGGGCACATCAATGGCAAAGATCGTGAGATTAGTGTTAAAATGGATGATGCAATGCTTTTGAAGGCGCTATGGCATATTTCATACCTTATTCATGTTCAATTTATTGATGAATCCGGAAGGATTTTGAAAACATGTCCTTCATCGCTTTTGCTTAGATCGCAAAACGGAACCGTTGTAACTGTAAATATGCCAACGCAATTTTGGCTGGATGAAGGGGAATGGATCGTTGAAAAAGTGGTCTTTAAGGGGGTTGATGCCAAATCTGGAAAAATAATATTGACGCCAAGCGCAAATGCAACGTTGAAGGTTCCATTGCACGTCTTTTCCTTGATCGTTGAGGTCCATAGTTCGTTAACTGATTTTCCGTTAAATGGGCAAGTGGTCGCAAATCTTACAGAATCAAATTATGTGGAGAATTCATCGCTTAAAGATGGAGTTACCGTTTTTTCTGAATTGCCAGCTGGAAACTATACTATTGAAGTTTCAGCTGAGGGAGGAGGAACAAAATCCAGTATAGCTCTTAACAAGAATAATGTAGTTTTGATTAGGGTTGCTCCTCTAAAAGAGTTAATCCTCTTCTCCGCAATTCCTTTGCTTTTGATAACGCTATGTGTTGTTTACACGCTTGCTTTGAGAGGTTCGATCTCAAAAGCCATGATCTTGACTCTCAAAGAAAAGATAAGGTCAATTCTTTCACGTTTAAAGCCAAGGCCTACAGGTGAGTTTTTGTGAAATGGGTAACCCATCTTCGAATAGCAAGGGCCATAGGCTATGCGCTTGGGATTGGTAAGGAACTCACGGATCTGCTTTGTGAAGCATCCATAAGTCCCGATAAAAATCCAGATGAATATTTACATATAAGTTTTGGTGGAAAAACACGAGCGTCTAGGCTACCTCATCATATTCCAAAGCCATCATTGATTATGCATTATGTCTGGTTGGCGCGTAAAGCTTTCCTTCAATCAGACTATTCCAAGGCCATATACAATTTGGGAAGGGCCCTTCATTGCATTCAGGATATGAGTTTAACGAGTAAATTCACTAATATGACTCATAGCAGTAGGGAGTTGGAAGCCTCCAATTTTCAGATAATGTATGAAGCCATCAACAAGGGCATTGCGTATGCACGTCCATCTCCAACCCTAATAGAAGAACTTGTAAAGAAAATTAAACCAAAAACTGAACCTGATGAAATTCTATGGCAAGCAACGCTTTGCTCCACAATCGTTGCTAAGGCAGTATTGAGCGAAAAAGAAGCGCCAAGCGCTTTGAAATCTTCATTCAAACGCGTCAACGAAAGGCATAGAAAAATAGTCATTCCAATCGCTATTGGAATATGCGCAGTTTCATTGGTAGCTTCTTTAGCCCTTCTCAATCCGCTTCCGATGATAATTGGCCCAATTTTATCGTACCTAACAAACGCGCTTGATTTACAATATCATAAATTGAAAAAAGAAATCGAATGGTTCAAAAGCTTCTGAGTAACCCTTTAAATATTAATACTGGTCTTTATGAGTTTATTTTTAGTGAATGTTTTAAGGTAATTAAAATTGAAAGCATTTTTTATTGGTTTAGATGCTTTAAAGGTTTTGTCGTTAAATGCGTTGATAAAGTATGGTTTAGTTGATGGTGATGAAGTTTATTTTTTGTTTTCAAGCGGGGAAAAAGTCTTTAAAGCAATTAATGAATTCAAATCTTTTGTTTCAACCATAAGCCTAAAAATAGCGTTAAAAAAGGTTAGGATTCCGCTTAAACCTTTTGAGGATGGAGTGGTAAAAGTGCTTGAAGCTTTGCTGGTATTTATTTTTGCCTCTTGATTTTTTAAGATTCTATCGATATTAAGCTTTTTGGTGTTAACACAAAAGCAACTTGCTAATATTTCTCAAAAGACTCACTATGGTCCTTCTTTAGGATGAATCGGTATTTTCCAATGTGATTCCTTTCCAGCTCTAACCCATTGTCCACCAATCTTTTCAATCGCTCGTGTTACTTCAGCAAACTTTTCGCCAGTAATTGCTCCAAATGGTAATTTAACACGATATTCATTATCAGTAATTTCTATTGAGACATTTGCTCTAATCTCTTGAGGAAACATTTCGATGATTGTTTTGGTATTGATTGAAGGCTTTGGTTTTGTCTCAACAACTTGAGGCGGCTTGACAACTTCAACTTGATACCCCAGCATCTTCTTTTTCTCCTCCTCCAAAAGCTTATCAATTAACCTCTCTAAATCCTTTATCGCATCCTCCATAGTCATTCCAAGTGGAACAGTGGATTCTATGCCGTAGGATACTCTGGCGCTTTCATAATCCCCCGTTTTTATAATGATCCCTTTAACCACGGTGACCCGCGGCCTCTCTTCTTCAGGCATATTAATCACCAAACGTCCTTCCTTTTGAAATATAAAAGGATCGTTTTTGAAAAACAGCCTGCTTTTTAATTAACATCAAAATTGGAATGATGAGCCATGAGAACATCGTTTATGGCTTCATTAATGGTTGCAAGCTTTTTCATAGGCATAATCGTTGGGGTAGCTGTTTGGAACGTTGCCAGCCCGCAAGGTGAAGTCGTTACAACGCGATATACGACATTGACAACAATAATAACTCAATCAACCATTATAACAAGGGAAGGCTGTTCCTTAAGTTATGATGTTTGCTTCCCACCAGGTTGTGAAGATCGCTTGATATATTGGATCGACAGAGCAAACCATTCGATCCACATTATGATCTACTCCTTTACATTAGACAGCGTTGGCGATGCATTGATCATCGCTCATAACCGTGGCATAGATGTGAAAGTTGTTTTTGAAAGTCAAGAAATAAACAAGTATAGCGAATACTACAAGCTTAAGGCCGCTGGAGTGGAAGTTAGGCTTGATTCAAATCCAGCTTTGATGCATAACAAGGTTGCCATAATAGACGATTCGATAGTGATAACTGGAAGCTACAATTGGTCTGAAAGCGCGGAAACAAAAAACAATGAAAACATGTTGATCATAAGGGATAGGGGAATTGCACTTATTTATGAAAAAGAATTTGAAAAAATATGGGAGGCAAGTCTTCCATGAAATATAGTGTTGATGATGCTGGCTGGGGCCACGTCCTTCTTGGCTGTATTATAGCCATGGCTTGCGAAGACTTCGATGCTCCTCCGTTTGTTGGAGAAATAGGCGTGGAATACTTTCAGGACCCTCTATTCTTAAGGAAAGAATACCTAGAAAAGGCCTATGAAATTGTTAAGGCGGGGATAGATTACTATAGAATTGGCAAGGGAGATATGATCATTTGTTGCTCAGGCTATGTTCTTTCTTTTGCAGTAGAAAAGCTTAGAGAAGAAGGGTACAGCGTGGTTGTAGAAAGCCACGCTGAAAGAAAAGCGCATAAGTTTGCGGAGGAAGCTTTTATGAAAAAGCTTAAGGAGATAGGTGCGCCGGTCGATAAGCTCCTTCCAGATGATTCGAATAGAAATAGAGCAAAGAACTTCTATACGCTACTAAACTGGGCAAGGGCAGATAAATCTCGTGAAAAGTTTCTCAAAACAGGCTGGTCATTTTTCCATCCAGAAAGAAAGAAGTTCAAAGATTTTTGGTAGCTAGAAACTTCCAGACTTTAGTCGCGTAATAGCCGATATTGCGTAACCTTGGCCAGCCGCTTCCTAGCCATTTCACAATATGAAGGGTCTATTTCTATTCCAATGTAGTTTCTCCTCAATTTCTTACACGCGACCGCTGTTGTCCCAGAGCCTAGAAAAGGGTCCAAGACAACTTCGCCTTCCTCGCTACACGATAAAACCATATATTCTACAAGTTCAAGAGGTTTTTGCGAAATATGGATCTTTTTCAAATCATCCTTTTTGAAATTACTCTGGCAGGCTGTAAACTTCCAAACATCCGTCCTTTGAATTCCTGCCCTGAACGCTTTTCCATAAACATCTATAGTTGGCGCCCCCTTCGATAAAAAGAATATCGGCTGGAAGGAGAGAGTCCAAACATACTTCGGCTTCTTCCCGGATGAAATTGTGTTAGTATAGTGCCAGATCAGGAGCTGGATAAATTTGAATGGAGTTTGATCCAAGATGCGTTTGAAATTCCACATGGTCTTCTGGGAGTTGAATACAAATGCCACCCGCCCCTGTTTTAGGATGCGATAGCATTCCATAAGCCAAGCATTGTTGAACTCCACATATTCTTCATCCGTTAGGTTATCGAAAGGGTATGGCTGCCCTAAATTATATGGTGGATCTGCAATTATTAGGTCTATGCTTTCATCTGGAAAGTTTCGCATAACCTCCAAGCAGTTTCCTTGAATTATTTGATTGAGCGGTAGGGCCAAAGTGTTCAAATTCCTTTGCCTCTTAAATCAACCAATCCCTTAGATGCTGTAACACAATTTTTAGCCTTTTATCAAGGTTGCAATTCTGTATATGGATTGTTTCAATGCGGTTAACGTTCAAGAAATGCCTCAAAATCTCATCTATTTCCATTTGATATGTTTTCGATTCGGACCTAAAGCCGTCTCCAACAAGCGGAAGGGGCTCTAGATAGAAAATTTTATCATAATGCGGGTTGGCGTTTTCAACAAGCTTGAATAGCTCTCTAAGCTCTTGAAAACTTAATTTATTGTGTAAAAATAACCATGTGACGTAGGATAAATGATCATAAACGGCTCTATCGAAAATAATGAAGTCAAAGCTCCCGTTCATGGCTAAATTGTATTCGCGCAATTCCTCCTCTATGATCCATTTTTGAGCCAAATAACCTCCATTTTCATTAACTTGATAAGGACAACGTCTAACAACTTCATCAACAAACTTCGTCTTGCGGCCAATGCCCTCAAGGTGTTTTACCAAAGCCTTTGCTAACGAAGTCTTTCCGCTACAATGTGTTCCCGAGAAGGCTATAAGTTTCATCCTTATCTTCCAGAATGGATTTCTTGAAGAATAAAAAACCTGATGAGGGCGAACTGGCCTCTAAAGACGCTTTCCACCATGGCGGTATGGCCTCTTTTTGTTATACTCTACCTTGAGCCTGATTGCCTCATCCATATCGATCCCAAGCTTCCCGCACACATCAGCTAACCGGATTATGAGATCCGCAAACTCTATTGGAATTCCCTTGGGCTCTTCCCCTTCAAAATATATGGTTTGTGGGCTTTTGCCGTTTCTTGCCTCTTCAAGAGCCTCCGACAGCTCCGAGTGCATCAAAGCTATCAGTTCTCCGAACCTTCTTTTTTCGCTCCACCAGCCCTTCTCAATGGCGATTTCATGCATTCTCTTAGCGAATTCATTGAAGCGAAGGCTCATCGATTAACCGCTCCAGCAAACATTTTTAGATCACATTTAAAGAGGCTTGATGGCCTGCGCGAGATGCGGTCGGCTTTATCAATATGGCGCAAATAGTTCTGGAGGCTAAGGTATGAAAAATTGGTTTAACCCTAGCCCAAAAGCCGTGGGTTCAAATCCCACCCCTAACAAAATACTTGGCGCCAGTTTAGCCTTCTTGGCGATCTTATTCATTACGCTTCTGATTCCTAAGGCTATGAGCCTCGGTTTAGTTTATGACGGCCCAAACCCAATAGTCTTCGATTTGAGAAAGGGAAAGGGCCCATTCATAGTGAATTTCATAGTTACGAATCCAAGCGATGAGCCCGAGGTTGTATGGTTTCGCGTGATCGGTATTGGGGCGAACACATCTTTCGTAGACAATTGGGTCGTTTCCTTTTCACCATCAAATTTCACCCTTGCACCTTCTGAATCGCGCTCTGTTCAAATGGTTGCTTCGCCAAAACCCAATGCACCGTTAGGGCGGTATGAGGGCTGTTTGCTCATCAACACTTGGAATCCTGAAAGACCATATGACGAAATAGATGGACAATTCTTGATAAGAATGTTTTCAATAAAGGTTTCAATTCTTGTTGTTCCAGAATTCCACAATGTATTTCCAATATTTTTCCTTGCTGTGCTTTTAGCAACTGTTTTATTCATTCTTCGCAAAGGGGGCAATAGCCGAAAGGTTGATCACGGACCCCCTCTATTGTTGTACTGTACTGTAGCAAAAGAGGGGTTTCGCGATCTGATCGCAAAAATGAACGATTTTCAAAATCAAAATAAGCTCATTTTGGGCTTATTTGGCTGAAATAAGCCAATTTTAAAGACTTTTTGATCACTTGTTTACCCGGGTAAACAACCGATCATCGAAAATCCCATTTTGAGCTCCTTTTGCCAGAAAGGAGCTTATTTTAAGCTTATTTTTGATCGCTAAATGGGTCGATTTTTCGATCAAATGCTGGAACTATTGGGCCGCTCATCCCTTTTTAATTTTTCAACTAAATGTTTCAGGTAGCCAGTGATGGAAAAGCTTCTAACTAAGAAAGCTCCTTGGATTCCAATACTTGAGTCCGCTGCTCAAAAGCTTTCGTTACCAAACGAATATGTGAAAGAAGCAATTGAAATGATAGAGCTTACCAGAGGACCAAAATGCTACTTTCTATGCGCCTCCAGAAAGGCAAAGGTGCTTGCAACAATTTTTCTATGGCTTGTGATAAGGAGGAGGGGAGCAATTTTGCCAAGAGGGCTATACGCTGTGGCTGAAGCTTGCGGCTCAAGCTATCATTCGGTTGAGAGAAGCTGGTCTGAAATTCGAAGAAAACTTGCTGAATTCCCAGAGTTCTCTTGGATAAAATCCCTAAGCCCAGTTAAAAGGGGAGGAAAGCGATACCTTCACAATTGAAGCGCTTACTTCTTCTTCAAAAACAAAGGAACAACGGCATAGATGATTAATCCGATGGCTATTAAGGTAAATACGATGTATGTGATGTTATGCGCAAGCGCAGCAGCCTGAAGGCCATTATGGCTTAAGATCGCTAGAGCGAAACCAATCCTCAAGAGGTTTATGAAGAATACGAGCATGGTTATCCCAAGAATTTTTATGAATGAAAAATCCCTCATCCATAAATATATTGAGATTAAGAGCGCATAGCCCATTCCCACACAGGTATCAACAAAATCTACTGCGTGTCCTCCCGCAATTATGTATGTTCCCTTTGCATCCACATTCAAAAATGGCGAGAATACGATGGCCACAAGCCTCGCTACAGGCTTTGCCAAAAAATAAGTTGGCGGAAAGAAAGTTTCCAAAGTAAAGATCGCTGTAGATAAAACTAGCGCAACTAATGCCTTAATCGCTAAAGCGGTTTCTCTATCCATTTCTCCACAATATGCTTTCGAATACTTTTTTAAACATCTTCAAGCTTCAAATTTGCAAGCTCTAACAACAGCCTTCTGTGGCATCTCTCTGGAGACTTTTCATAACAAATGAGGAAAGCATCTCTTTCCTTTGCTATTTCGATAAGGCCCTGCAGAATAGCCTTCGCCTCTGGGCTGTTTGAAAACTCTTCCTTGAATCGCCTCTCGTATTCAAACCAGTCGATCTCTCCCCTCTTGTATGCTGTCAGCAACTCCTTTGAAGGTGCTAGCTCCTTAGCCCAAAGGTGAAATGCCTCCCTTTTGACGAAGCGAGGGCAGTATCTAGACACAAGAACTTTGATGGAGTCGCTTGGCAGGTTTTTGAGATTCGCCACATATGATTCTTTGAGCATTGCATTCTAATGATCATTGAAGGCCCATTATAAAAGATTCGGCCTCTGATTTTTGGCATTCCTAAAGGTACTCAATATCATTAATCAAAATCCTTTTTGTAAGGATAAAAAGGAATTTGCAACCCCCCTCCGAAATACCATCAAGTGCAATAGATCCCATTTTGCCATTCAAAAAGCGAACAAGGGAGTCTGAAAAATTTCGCCCCCTCCCTTTATATACGTTTTTCGGAAGAAAAACGGAGGTCGATGTTATGACTATATTCAAGGCAAGGATAGATAGGGAAAACCACCTCTACATTCCAAAAGAAATCCGCGAGCAACTTGGCAACGAAAATGTGGAATTACTTTCTTTGTATAAAGCCACGGTCATATATCCAAAAGATGCAAAGCCAAGCGATATAATAAAGTCGCTACGGCTTATGATCGAGAACCTCAAGCTTTTTGCCCGTTCTGCAAGGGGCGGAGGGAGTTGAACATGACGGAAGCTGAATTTAAGTTCATAAACCCAAACGCGATCTCTCTTCCACCTGTCAAGGCAAGGACGGAAGAAGAAACAGAGTTTACACCAAATATGGATGACCTGATCAAATCAATAAAGGCTTATGGAGTTTTAGAACCAATAATCGTCAGGCCTAAGGGAAGCGGATATGAGCTTGTCGCGGGCAGTAGGCGTTTATTCGCTGCAAAAAAGGCCCTGCTGGATAAAGTCCCAGTTATAGTGAAGGAAATGGGCGATTCTGAAGCCCTAGAGGCAATGCTAATTGAAAACGTCCATAGGGAAGACCTTCCAGATGTCCAAAAGGGCTATCTTTTGAAGCTGTTGTATGAAACGGCTCCGGATAAATATAAGACACAGGACGATTTGGCCAAGGCCGTTGGTAAAAGCAAGGCATGGATATCACTTATGATCAAAGCCTACGAAACGGCTCAAGAGCTTAAAAAGGATAAAAAGGTCACGAAGGTCATCGACAAATCTGAAATTGACACTTTGAGCGAAAAGCAACTTCGCGTAATTTCCAGCGCTCCACCAAAGGAAAGGAGAAAGGTGCTGAAAAAACTTTTGAAAAGCGAGGAGGCTGAGCTTCCAAAGGCAAAACCCCCATCAGTTTCTGAAATAGAGGAGAAACTCAAAAAGGAAAAGATCAAGGAGGACCTAAGCGCAGCCATATCCTATGTGCATCTGAAGGTTCTTGGAGAAAACTTCGACAAAATCCGTGGTGGGCTGGCTGAGTTCCTTGAAAGCCATAAAGGCGGGGATGAAAGCGTTTGGCATAGGCTTGCTGGAGAAATAGTTCTCACACTTCAATCGATACCTAGAGACGCGGCTGAACGTGTTTTGAAGGAGGTTAATGAAAGATGGAATGCGCGAAGGTAAACCATTTAGGATTGGAATGCCTTGAGGGCATCACACCAAGCTTGCTGAACGCGCTTAGCGAGATTGGAATAAACACGATTGAGGCTTTAGCCTTTTCAACGGTAAAGGAGCTTGAAACAGCTGGAATATCGGATGATAAGGCAAAATTGCTCATACAGAGGGCGAGGCAACTCGTCATCCCAAAAACTTTCATAACGGCGAAAGAGCTTATGGAATTAAGAAGAAATATAAAATTTCTAACCACTGGCGCTAAGGCTTTGGATAAACTGATCGGTGGAGGATACGAAACCCAATCAATCACGGAATTCTTTGGCCAATATGGAAGTGGAAAAAGCCAATCAGTTTTAACTGCTTGTATAACAGCTCAAATGCCATTGGAGGAAGGCGGACTTGATGGAGGCGTTTTATTCATAGATACCGAAGAAACGTTCTCTCCAAAAAGGGTTATGCAAATAGCTGAAGCAAGAGGCTTGGACCCTATAAAAGCTTTGGATAGAATAGTTGTTGCTGAAGCCTATAATGTTGAGCATCAAATGTTTCTTGTTGACCGTGCAGATAAAATCATTAAAGAAAACGATATAAAACTTATTGTTGTTGATTCTTTAACAGCGCACTTCAGAAGTGAATTCTTAGGTAGAGAAACGCTTGCTGAACGACAACAAAAACTCAATATGCACATGCATAAGCTTCTGAAGTTGGCCAGAATATTCAATTTAGCAGTCATAGTGACAAATCAAGTTTATTCAAAGCCTGACCAAAGCTACGCATCCTATGAATGGGATGCTGTCGGCGGCAATGTTGTTGGCCATACAAGCACATTAAGGCTTAGAATTAGAAAGGCAAGCGCTAACAAACGTATAGTAACGCTTGTTGATTCATCTTGGCTTCCATTTGGTGAATGTGCAATCTGTATAACTGAAAAGGGAATAGCGGACGTTGAAGAGAGCTGAATGGTTTTTTCTAGGGGGATCATTAATGTCGACGATCATTGAAGTCGATAAACTTCAAGAATTTTTTATGAACAAAAAATATTGGGGAAAGCTTAATGAAATAGCCTTACATGATAAAACTTCTTTGGTTGTTGACTTTGAAGACATCATGCTTTTCGATACAAATATGGCGAAAAATGTTATTGAAAAACCTGATGAAACATTATTCGCGTTATCGAAAGCTGCACGTTCACAAATGGGGATGGTTGACCCGGAGTATGCGCATGATAGAATCTTTGTAAGGATTACGAATCTTCCATCAAAGATATCGCTTAGGGACATTAGAATTGAACACTTAAATAAGCTTGTTGCCTTCGATGGAATAGTTGTTAGCGCAACGATTGTAAAACCATTTCTTGTTAAAGGCGCCTTTAGATGCAAAAAATGCGATGCAACAGTCAATGTTGAACAATCCGAGGATAGAATCACCTTTCCAAGTGTTTGCACAGACTGCAAATCAAGGGCGGGGTTCACATTCATTGAAAAGGAATCGGTATTCGTTAATTATCAAGAGCTCAAGGTTCAGGAAAGGCCTGAGGACCTCCCTCCAGGGCAACTTCCGCATTCAATAATTGTTAAGCTTGAGAACGATTTAGTGGATTCGGCTAGACCAGGAGATAGGGTAACGATTGTTGGGATAGTTAGGTCAAAACCGGAGCTCCTCCGTGGAGGGCGCTCAAGAGCCTTCGACCCATTCATTGAGGCCAATTTTATTGATACCTCCAGCAAGGATGCTGAATCCGTTCAAATAACTTCTGAAGATGAGGTGAAAATCAAGGAGATCGCCCAAGCCAAGGACGTCATCGATAGGCTAAAGCAATTCTTGGCGCCTTCACTCTATGGTTACGATGACATTAAAGAAGCTGTGCTCTACATGCTCTTTGGAGGAAACCCAAAGGAGCTACCAGATGGCACAAGGGTTAGGGGCGATATAAACATTTTAATCGTTGGAGACCCTGGAATTGGGAAAAGCGCATTGCTCAAATACGTGGCAAAGCTTTCACCAAGGGGGATCTATACAAGCGGTAGAGGGAGCACAGCCGCAGGTCTAACGGCCGCTGTAGTGAAGAACGAGCGTGTTGGAATGGCTTTGGAAGCTGGAGCCTTGGTTTTAGCTGATAAGGGCATCGCATGTATTGATGAAATTGATAAGATGCGCCCTGAGGATAGAGTCGCCATGCATGAGGCAATGGAGCAGCAAACCGTAAGCGTGGCTAAAGGTGGAATAGTTGCCACTTTAAATGCTAGAGCTTCAGTTTTAGCGGCTGCTAACCCTGCCTTGGGCAGATATGATCCATATAAGCTTATAACAGAAAACATAAACCTGCCACCAACGCTCCTTTCAAGGTTCGACCTGATCTTCGTCCTGAAGGATGTGCCGGAAAAGGCTGAAGATGAAGCGATGACAAAGCACATAATTGCCCTCCATAGATTTGAGAGAACCGAGGGGACACCCATCTCGCAAACCCTCCTTAAGAAATATATTGCCTATGCCAGAAGGTTGAAGCCAAAGTTAACTGAGGATGCAACCAGCCTTATAGAAGAATTCTATTTGAAGATGAGGATGTCGGCTAAAACTGAGAATTCTCCAATGCCCATAACACCTAGGCAGCTTGAATCGTTAATTAGACTTGCTGAGGCCAGGGCAAAGGCTCATTTGAGAAATGAAGTTCTAAGGGAGGATGTTGAAGCGGCCATAAGGCTTATGGATACATCTTTGAAGCAAGCAGGCATAGACGTGGCTACAGGCCTTGTTGATATAGACGTGATCATGACTGGAAAGCCCAAGAGCCTAAGGGAAAAAATAAGCACAACGCTGGAAATAGTGAAAAACCTTCAAGCCGAAATGGGTCCCGTTGAGGAGGATAAAGTCATAACGGAACTCATGGCGAGGGGGATAAGTGAGGAGGAGGCAAGGAAGACTATAGAACAATGCATCAAGGAAGGCTTACTTCATACACCAAAGATCGGCTACATAATGAAGACATAAACCACCGCAATCAAAATGCTTTTTAGTAAGTCTAAAATGAATTTTGTTCCTTCCTTCTTTTTATCATTAAAGTTAAAACAGCAAGCGCCATAACTGCTCCAAAAGCTTGTGCAACCGGTGAATAAACTGGAAAAGCTATTCCAGGCGTTGCCTTATATGGGTTGAATACAGCCACCGCCATATGCGGCCCATCCATAAGGACTTTGAGAGGATCCTCATCATGCCTAACGCCATCAAGCTTCCAGTATTTGAATTCAAATCCCCTAGAGCTTTCAGCCATCATTTGAACGGTTGAACCTGCATCAAACCATCCAACCCATGCAGGCGGAACTTCAGCAACCACCATTCCATTAACGATCAATGCTGCCTTATCGCCTTCCGTAAGCCCCTCAGCCGTTCCAGAAAGCATATACTGAAGTTTATAATTGGCTATTGCGGTTTTTGGTCCATTCATCAAAATTGGATTGCTCGTTGTAGATGAGCCACTCGCATCACCACCCCACCCTATGAAGACATGGCGGGAGCTTGTATCGCCTATTATCGCATTACATTTAGCCGTTGCCTGGGATCCCGCATCATACCATCCTTCGCCATTATCAGGTGGCAGCTCTAGGCCATCTGGGTCCGTCTTAACAGTTAAGTAATACTGCGTTTTATAGTTTGAATTGATGCCTACATTTGAAGCTGGCATCGTGAATGTCAAACCGTTTGGATCTGAGCCGCTGGCATACCCAGACCAATCAACAAATATATATTGAATTCCTTCCCCGCCAGAAACAACAGTTGTAAGGCAACGCACGGTTACGGAAACGCCGTTTGGAATTTCCTCCTTTACGGCACGCCCATATTCATTCGTTTCTATTGGATATGAGTTTCCTTCATAGGTTATTGAAAATCTCGCTCCAGCCAACGTTATGTTGCTTCCATCGATCCTCTTTAGCTGAATCGTTATGGTATAGGTTTTCTTTACATAATGAGCCGTTAAGCTCATTTCTCCATTTACCTGAATGGAAACTGGGTTTTCAGAACCGCTTGCGTCCCCACTCCATTCCTTGAATATATAGGCAATGCCATCGTGCTCAACCTCCACCTCCACACCAAAGTTATGGTTTCCCGGGCTTACCCAAATTTCACATGGTGTTTGTCCGATTGGCGTTGAGGAACCATCAACGTAAACCTTCACCCCTTGAAATGGCTCCGAATCAACCGTAACCTTGTATTCAGTTTCATAATTTGCTGTTATCGTCTTGGATTTATCCATCGTTATCGATGGAATTGGGGTCGTTGTCCCTTCATAATCACCGCTCCATCCTGTAAAGACCCTGCGTTCCCCGCCTGAAACGATTGGGGTATCGATATCAATGTTTGATAAAGTAGTTCCAGCATCAAACCATTGCGACCATGGACTTCCATCCTTAATGCCTGTAGCAACCGTTACGCCATTTATTCTCAATGAAGTTACAAAGGACCCTCCAGGAAGTCCATTCGTCTGGATCGTTAACTTGTATTGTAGGCTATAGACCGCTGTGAAAGTTGCAGGAGAGGTCATTTGAATCGATGGCCTTGGGTTCGCTGTTGAACCATCCTCGCTCCATTTTATGAATAAATACCTGCCTCCTGATGGAGCGAATAGTTCGGCATCAACCCCTATGGTTCCGGTCTGCCCGTTTTCAACGATCCATTTTGTAAATGCTTGCCCATCGTGCACCAACCCAACCTCCACACCATCAAGGTATACCTTCGCTGGGCTTGTTGGCGGTAGCCCACTGCTCTTTATCGTGAGGAGATACTCCGTTTGCCAAACCCATTTAAGCGTTGAAGGCATCGTTATTGTAAAACTAAACGATAGTTCTGAGCCTGGCGTAACGCTTCCTGTGCCTATATGCCCAATGCATACATACCTTACTCCGGTTCCACCGCTTACAGGTGAATTGACTGAAACGGAAACTGAAGAATCTGCAGCATACCAATGTTCCCCAACCGATGGATCAGGGCTTCCATGGTCGCTTTCAACCGTTAGCCTATACTGTTTTTGGTAAATGGCCGTATAGGTTGCTGGAGCGCTTATGGTTATAGTCCTCGAAGCCGTTGTCACTCCATCATTCCATCTGAGAAAAACGTAGCGTATGCCATCTGCTCCAGGGACCGTTTCAGGAACCGATACCTGCACCTGCTCTCCCTCTCCATACCATTCGGTATATGGCAAAGCATGGTTCTCCCCATTTATCGTTGCTATAATGGTAACATCGGAGCCGGATTGGTCAAATGTAACCTTATACTCAACACCCCATTCAAATTCTATCGTATGCGGTGCTTGAACGTTGCTGAATGTATAGCTTGTTCCTGAATTGAGCGGTCCACCATCTATCTTATACCCAATACATCTATAGTTTCCATCTGGGCTCGTTACGCTGACTGTAAGCGAGCCGCCGGCATCAACCCATTGGCTTGGCGTTGGATTTCCATGATCCGATATAACCGTTATATAGTATTGGGTCTTGAATATTGCCGTAACGGTTTGGCTTGATGAAGGCGTGATGTATGTATGGTTTTGGGCTCCGCCATCGCTCCATGAAACCCAAACGTATTGGATCCCCTGGCCTCCGCTTACAGGAGAAATTGCTTCTAAAACATGGGATGAACCTATAAGCCAAGTGAACGATTGGGGCGTAGTTATTGGCGTTCCATCGACCTTAACAAACCCTGAACCAGTCGGGTTCGATGTAATTGTTATTTGGGAAGTTGAAAGCACAAAGTGGGCGATAAGCGAATGCGGTTTATCCATCCTGAATGTTATCGGGTTTGCCGAGCCAACATTTTGGCCATCTAGTTCCCAATATTGAAAGGCATATCCGCTTGCTGGGATCGCGGTTACTGAAATGCTTGAGCCAGCCTCATACCAATAGGTTCCTGGCGCTGGGTTCGTTGTTCCCCTCGTTGGGTCGTCAACTGATATCGTCAATTTATATTCGCCAACGAACCTTGCTTTAGCAACCTTGGGACTGTTGACCGTTATGCTACCAGACGTTCCGGAGCCCGTGTAATCAAGCTCCCATTCCTTGAATGAAGCGCGCCTATCCGTGCCAAGCGAAATCGATGTTGTCGATAGGCTGAATGCTGTGGATAAGCCTTGGTTTGGAACCGCGGCTATAAAGTCTATCTTAAAAGTCCCTGAGCTTCCCTGATCTGATGGGTCTATCCTGAATTGCTGAATGGTCCTTCCAGCCCAATTCGGATTTGAACTTAAATCTATTATATAGGTATGGAAGGCTGCATCGTTTATTACGTTAAAATGCACGCTCCTTGTTTCCGACCAGCCTCCTTGATCGTTAACCCAGAAGATTTGGGCTGATGTCGTTCCAGGGGAATTCACTGCCATCCTCACTATCACGTATGGATAGCTTGAGCCTGAGAAATCAACACAATCCTTTTGCATAAATGGGTCGCCGGCAGTTATCGTCCCGCTTAAGACTCCAGTATAGTAATCTTCGGATGCAGATATGGCGTTAAATCCCCAACCGGATGTGCTTCCATCATCAAAATCGTCTATTGCGACAGCGGAGGAAAAGGCGCTCACCAAGCTATCCCCGCTTCCAGCTTGAATGCTGTAGAAGGCAACCATATCTATTGCACCATTAAAGTTCCCTCCACCATCGTTAGACCAGCCTATCCCTATCCTATCCTGCGAACTGAAATCTGAATGGTCGTATGGATAAAAGCCAACGAGCTGACCATCCACATAGGCAAGTTGTCCTAACCCCTGTCTAACGATTAAAATAACGCGATGCCAGCCCCCATCGTTAACAACCTTGTCTGTAACCCATCCACCCCCCTTCCAAACCCTGAAGGCTATCTTCCCCCCGCTAACATAGATATGCCTATCGTGCCCGCTTCCACCGTTGGCACCGGCAAGAACCGAGAATATTCCGGTGTTGGCCGCCGTTGTCTTGAATTCAACCTCTATTACAAAATTTGTTTCAGGCACATCCGCCAAAACCTCTATATGGCTTGAACCACCGAATTGAAGGGCGTAGCTTCCCGGCTGCCTTCCAGCAACCCAAGAAACGCCTGAGGGTATGTTGCCTTGATAACTTCCAGAAATATCCTTTATTACAGAACCGGACCCTTCCTCAATTGGGAACAAAATGAACGGCGTTGTTGCCCCATCGACTTGAAGGTATGCCTTGCGCGTTGTTCCATAAACCGCTGTAAATGATTGATCGGATTGTATGTTGTTTACGGTCATTGAAGGATTCATAGATGTTGGAGTGCCCGAAAGCTCCCAATGACTGAAGAAATATGATGTTGAGCCACAAACGGTTGAGAAAACTGTTGAGAACGTGATGTCTGAGCCTGGCGCATAACCCTTCGAATATTGTGGAGGTATATCGGCAACCTTCGAGCCACCAACCGTTAATGGAACTGTATATGAAACCCCCGCTGTGAAGGAATAGACGTCTCCTCCCCAGACATCGTTAACAAATTGCCCAGCGCTCTCGGAGTTGTATTTCAAGGCGCCGCTTGCATCATAGATCTCTATCCTTCTATACGGTGGGCGGCTTACTTTTCCCCATATATCCAGGGAAAGCTGTGAGCCCGTAGAGGTTCCGGAAACAACCGTGTTTCCAGACGAATCCTTAATATAAACAGTGTAGCCAGATGGAACGCCATTGAATACAACATACCTATCCTTGTATATCTTGAAGTTATCTACATAGACGATGCTTCGATGCCCGCTTATCCCAACTTTACCGGAGCTCCAAGTGCCGTCAGACCAGCTTACAGAAGCGGCATCACTCCAACTGCTCCCCCTAGTCCCGACAGCCACATAGAATGTTGTGCCAGTCTTGTAAACAACCCAAGTATACCAACGCCCTGTTCCTATCCAATTGTTTGCATAGCCAGCCTGATACCAGCTAGTCCCTTGTTGCCTTCCCCATATCGGCCTCTCATTGCTCGAATCTATCTTGAATCCAAGTTTGTTGCAATAACCTTCGCTTTGATGGTTCCATTCGATGCCCCACCATCTATCCCCATTGTCTGCATAGTAATATTGATCGACTTCGAAAACATAGGTTCCGCTCATGGCTGTACTGTAAACGACCCTATAGCCATAGCTTTGGAAAGAACCACCAGCTCCATAGCCTTGAACATAAAGCTGCCCTCCGGAAACGCTCCAGGACTGCACTTGATAGGCGTTGTAATAGCCTCTGGTATCGCTATCGAAGGTATCATACCATATCTTTCCATAGGTGGTTCTCGACATTGAAGTGGGCTGACTTGGAAGACCGCTCGCCGTCCAAGTCAGTACAGGCCCTTGAGCATAGTAGGCTGTATAGGCATGGTTGGCTTGAATATTGCTTATCGTAACTGTTGGATTTGTTGAAATAACATTGCCTCCTTCCATCCACTTTTGAAATATGTAGACAATATTGCCAGCGGTTACAGTGGATGGAACTGAGAATGTTGAGGATGAGCCTGGCGCATATACTTTAGATTTTTGAGGCGGAATATTGCCAATATTGCTACCATCGACCGTAAGAGGGACAGAATTATCTGGAACGCCTGAGGCCGTCCAGCTAAGCGTATAGCCAGATGTATAGTCAACTGTAAGCTGAGGGTCATTCGTATTTTCTCGGCTGTGGACTTGGATATGTCCCGACGGTCCTGATGGCTCCCTAGCGTTAAAGCCATAGTTTGGGAATGAGCCAGATACCCAGCCTTGGACGACGCTTGTGCAATCCCAAGTTATCCAATAACCATCGCTTAGATATCCGCTGAATACATAGCCCGTATCCACTACGGAGGGCTGATTATTCCAAGTGATGGAATATTCGCCCCAGCTTGCAGTCGGCCTGTAAAGTCTGATCGTATGCGTGGTCTTAACCCAAACCCAATTCGCGTAAAGCCTTGTTGTGGCGCTGTTTATCGTGGCCCCAGCAGGAATAGACGATATATCGAATCGCCAATATGGCCGCCTTATATCGCTATCGCTTTCAGGCCTTATCTCCATAACGCTTTGGCTACCAAGGTTTGTGTTTGGCTCCGTATTATGAACCTGAGCATCAGCTACTGAATAAAACGTAGTTGTGGTTGCCTTAACTTGAGGAATGCTTGGCCATTCAAGCGGAAGCCAGGCCTTGCCTTTCTCAACCCATGCCCCTTTAAGCAAATCGTAGACATAATGTCCATCTGGATAAAACACCTGTTTTATTGAGCCATCCGCCCTAACGTACTTATCGTAATTATGAAATCGATAATGGTAAAGGAAAGTTTCGCCATCGAAATATACGTTTCTTCCAACAAGAGTTTCTCCAATGGGTTCGGAAAGTTGATTTGAAATGATTGGGAAAATACTCTGAAGTAAAAAGATGAGCGCTAACACTATCACTAAGCGTTTAAATGTATGCATTTCTTATCCTTAGATTTTAAGTTACGTTTTTTAAAAAAGACAGCCATCAATCGCCATTTAAAAACGACACAATCAAATTCCTTTTTTAGAAGGGCAAAAAGGATTTTGTCTTTATTTCTTCAGGCTTATGAACAAATTTGTCAGAACCTCGATATGGAAAATCGTATAATGGTTTTTTAAATTCCTGTGGAACATTTCTTGAAAAGAGATGCAAAGAAAAAAGTTAATTGGAATAGTGCTCATTATAGCAATCCTTTTGGCATCCTCCTTCTTTATCGGGACGCTTTATTCCGGTAGAAGAGTAGATTACTTTGGCACAAAACAAGCTTCTATGGAGAAGCTCGGCCAAACCGCGCCAACTCCGGCGCCAGAGAGCGAAATTCCAAAAGAAAGAATGGTCATTTATAATGCGTATATCTCCATTGAAACGAACGACATACAAGGCACCTTAAGTAAGATTAGGTCCTTGGCCGAAGGCCTTGGAGGCTATGTTGCCGGTTCAAGCATCTCCTCCTACGGCGCGCAAACCACGGCCACAATTTCTATAAGGGTTCCGCAAACAAACTTCCATAAAGCAGTCCAGGTGATAGAGAGCTATGGGAAGGTCCTGGATGAGCGCACATCAAGCGAGGACATCACAGAAGAATACATAGACCTAAAGGCTAGACTTGGAAACTTGGAGAGGCAGGAGAAAAGGCTTTATGAAATATTGGGGATGGCGAAGACGGTTGATGAAGTGCTTCAGGTCGAGAGGGAGCTTGAACGCATCAGAGGTCAGATAGAATCCCTTCAGGGAAGGATAAACTATTTGGAGCGAAGCGTTGCAATGTCGTTAATTGAGGTTCAGTTGACAGAACCGTTGCCCCCATTCACCCCGCCAGGGATGGATTGGGGTGAAACCTTTGAAGCAGCCTTAGCTGGCTTCTTTGCGGTTTTAAGGGGGTTGATAGTTTTAACGGTTTCCCTGACCCCATTGATTATAATCGCCATCCCGGTTTATGTGGTCTATAGAAGGAGAAAGAGGGCAAAGATCAAAGCGTTAGTTGAGGGTGGAGGCGCCGAATAATGCGTTCAATCTCTCTAAACGCTTTGCTCATCGGTATTTTTATGATTGCTTTGATAATGAGCATTCCAGCTAAGGCCGATAGAGCAGTGATCCCATTCACAGATGCTAGTGTTTACGGTCCAGGTCAAAAAGCCATTATTGCTTGGGATGGTGAAACGGAGCGAATGCTCCTATCAACGGACGTTTATGCGAATAAGGGGACGAAAGCCTTGGAGCTTCTCCCGCTACCTTCTGAACCGCTTATAGAGGAAGGGAGCTTTAAGTCATTCGAGTCGATTGAACACTTAATGATTGCAAAAGCGCCAAAGGTCAAGGAGGGAGCGGAACCCCCAAGCAGCGGCCTTGAGGTAGTCTTCCATAAGAAGATCGGGGCGCATGACATTAGTGTGGTTAGGGTTTCTTCCCTTGGCGAATTAGTTAAAGAGATCCTCATCCGTTTTGGAGAGGGTGGGGCATCTCAAGGTATTCAAGGCAAGGTTAGAGACCTTTTAAACGAGTATTTAATACGCGGTTTCAATTATTGGGTTTTCGATTCTATCGATTTAACTGAAGATGAAGCAAGCATACAACCGCTCTTTTTCGAATTCCGCTCCAGCTTCCTCTATTATCCGATGAAGGTCTCAAGCCTTGCAAGCGGCAGAACCAAGATTTTACTCTTCATTATAACTAAAGGGACAATTCTCTATGAGGAAATCCTTCCGCAAGGTATGAGCTTCGCCACCTATACGGACGGCTCCCAAATTTGCTTCCAGCTATCTAAACAAGAACTAAAAACAATTGATGAAAAAATGGCTGAAATGTTTGAACAAAGTGCCTGGCTATCCGTCGTCAAATATGAAGGCGATCTATCTGACTTGAATTTTGACCTTGAATATCGACCGGATAAATGCTCATCGATAAAGCTGACGGTGGATAAACCTGTATGTGGGCTTGGAGAAGAGGTTGCGATGACAGTTGACTTCATTCATCTATTACCTGGTTGCTATGAGGCTCAGGTCCTTCATTTTCACTTGGTTAGGCTTGAGATCTTAGATTCCAGTGGCCGCTTGATAGATTCCTGGCAATGGGAGGTGAATAACGACCTCCATAAAACAATATACTGGCGGCCGACAAGGGCGGATACATATCAAGTGAAGGCAAGCGTATGGTTCAACGGCATGACCTTACAAATGGAAGATTCCCAAACCGTGAAAGTAATCGAAAAAACGAAAGAACAACCGACCCAGCTTCCGTTTTGTTGGGTTATAGCCATATTGCTTATCTTAGCAGTCCTTGCTGGTATCGGCATGGGATGGCTGCTTGCAAAATGCTTTGGAAAATCTCGATAAATTGCTAACAAAATCCTTTTTGCCCTTCTAAAAAGGAATTTGCTTAAATGTAGGCGCTTGGCTGCTTTCCCTTCTCCACCGATGCGGGCATAAATGAGGGTAGCGGTGGAGGCACACCCAGGCTTCTGGAAAGGATTATTGCTTCGCTCATACATGCGCTCGCTATTGTGTTGAAAATTATTCTTGGCGGTTGATCTTCCTTTTCCTTCTCACGTTCAATTTCAGAAAGTGCTTTTTCATCGCCTTTTATCTCAATGTATCCCTTGATGCTTATTTGCGCTATCGATGGAAAGTATGAAATAGTGAATATGAATGGAACCTTTAGAGAACTCCCAGACTTTTCCAAATCAAGGAGGTTGACGTTCGCATTAATATGAACGTTTGGAGGTGGATCCCTTTCAAAGCTCCAGTATCTATCTCCAGATATGTGTGAGAAATACACCATAATGTTTAATGGTGGTTTTTCACTCAATATTTTTTCTCCTCCAACTTCATTTAGCCTTGTATTTTTAAGGGCTCTTAGCGCGTCATGTTTATAATTGCGAGTAATAGAAGAACAGTCATGATCCCGCCGATTATGAAGACCATTTGCTCATAACTTCCAGGCGGGATCGGCTCATTACTTGTCTGTAAGGCTATAATATCTATAGGAAAGGTATGCATGATCCATTTACCAAACTTTTTATTTTAAAAAAATAAAAAGGGGTCTGGGGTTCAATGGATATGGCTAAAACCCCTATTTCTTTTTGCTAAGCCCAACTCCAAGAGCTACTCCAGCACCGAAGGCCATGCAAAAAAGGATCGTTTGGAATAGGTTTGCTCTAACAACATCAGCCATCTTCCTTGCGATTTGCTTGACTTCTTTTTTCACTTTCTCCATAATCCTTCATCCCGATTTTTGACTTAGATTTTGTTTAAATATTTAAAAAAGAATGACAGATGGGCAGGTTTGAATGGCGCAATGGATCATTCATAATATTGATTTCCTCATTTCGTTAACAATTCTTGGCATAGCCTCAATCATGGACCTAAGGAAAAGGGAGGTTAGCGATTGGCTATGGGCTATTGCATATCCTATAGCAATCCTTGTGATCGTCTTTAAAGCGTTTAACCACCTCTTAGACCTTTACGACTACCTTCTTGCAATGCCAATCTTCATTTTATCCCTTATAATCCTATTCACGGGTTTGATGGGTGGTGCTGATGCAAAGGCTTTGATCGCAATAGCGCTTTTAACACCGAAAAACGCCTTGGCAACATTCTTTACTGCCTTAATCCTTGAGCTTCTGGCGATGGCGCTCCCCATCCTATTTATGAATCTATCGCGCATTGCAAGGGAAAGAAGCTATTTATTGGAGCTATCAGCCCTACCGGTTTGGAAAAAAGCCCTGATTTTGCTATCATCAATGAAGCTGGAGCATGAGCCGAAGCATCTTGAATGGATGAAAACATTCGATGGGAAGGACGTTAGCCTTCTTACAGATGTTGAAATGGATGTCCCCATTGCGAAAAAGGGAGAATGGGGCACCCCCTTAATTCCTTTCCTCCCCTTCCTATTGATGGCCTATATAGTGCTTTGGTTCCATCCTTTTTTTAACATTTAGATAAATCTATGGGATCAAAATGGAGAGTTCGCTTGGCTACCTGATTTTAACATGCTTTTTGATATTCGTAATGGTGTCAGCCCAATCATTGATACTGCAGAATTTTCAAGCTTCCTCTCAAAGCTCCTTGAGGATAGAGCTTAGAAACGTTGCCCTATTCACGCAACAGCAAATGGTTTCAGCATATCAGGCATGTTTGGCAACAAATCAAACGGTTTCTTTCTCCACATCAATGCCAAAAACTCTTGAAGGCAGGTCGTATAAGATTCGTGTGAATGGAACGCAGATTGTTGCTGAAACAGCAACAGAATCGTTCGCCACATACCTGCCAAACCTTCCAAATGCGCAATGGGTTGAATGCACATACCCTAGCGGCAGCGGGAGGCTCGTGATCAAGGCTGCTTACAATTCAACATCAGGGAAGGTTATGGTTTCATTAGGTCCATAACCCACCATTAGCAACCAACTTGTCCTTTTTTATATGCTTTTGAAAATGTTTTGGGGTTGGGTATGGTGAAACGCTTTACAATTTCTATTATGCTAATGGCCATCTTAGCGATTTCATTTATTGCTTATTGGCCAGTTAAACAAGCATCAGCAAACAGCATACCAAAAAACATAGTTCAAAACAACAGCTTTGACAACGATTTGGAACATTGGGATGAACTTCCATCGAATGCCGGCAGCTACGATGTATCCGTGGTTTCGCATCGCCTCAAAATTTCTTTAACGGATAGCAAATCTCAAGGAGGCGTTTGGCAAGCATGGAAATTCGATGCTGGCGGAAATCCGGAAACCTCAAACTATACGCTGGCCGACAACTTCTACTTCTCAGCCGATGTTTTGATAGACGAGATCGCATATGATGAATGCACGACCTACCTCACCTTCATAGCCATAAACTTCGAGAAGTCGTTCACATTATACTATGTGCTTAACGCCAGTGATGGCCCTGTCTCAAACCCGCTTTCATTATCAAACTCAAGCTCACAAGCATATATCATTCAGTCGGTTACTTACCATAGATGGTTCTCCTTTTCAAGAAATCTGAAGGATGACCTTCAAGCCGTTGCACCGGCCTACGATCCTCAGTACACGAATTTTACTTTCATTGCCCTTTCAGCAGCCTTCACGGAAGGCACCGGTTCAAGCAACGATGTCCTCACCGTTTACTTTGACAACATAGTCATCGGCGGACACTTCGTGGTCACGGTTTACGATGTTAAGGATGCCACGATCACCCTTGATGGGCAATCCCAAACGATAGCCGGTTCCTTTGTTTCTTTCGTAGGCGTTACCAGAGGAACGCATACTTTATCCACATCGCCAGAAACGGTTACCGATGAACCAAACGGGCAGTGCTTCATCTTTAAAAGATGGCACCTACCGGATGACACATACCGAAGCACGATGGCAATAACAATCGATGTTCAAAAAGATGGAATATATGAGGTTGAGCGAAAAACCCAATATGCGATAGGGGTCACCTCCGATCCAATAAGCCCGGTGGAGATAACGGTCGGTAGCACGGTCTTCTACACGCCCTTCATGGCATGGGCGGATAAGGATTCCACGGTTTCAATCAAGGCGAAGAACGAGATCCCAGGCGTTATGACCTATTACTTCTACAATTGGTATGGCCCGGACGTCAACAGCTATCAAAACCCATTACTTTTGGTAATGGAACATCCTTGGGGGCTTACAGCCAACTACTCGCTTAAGCCTCCAGACTTCATAGTTTCAGCCTCTCCAATGAGCCAGGAAATTTATCAAGGAGATTCAGCAGTTTATTCAATAAGCGTAGAATCGATAAGCGGCTTCTCAGAAACGGTCACCCTCTCAGCAGGCACGTTGCCAAGCGGTATAACGGCGACCTTCACTCCATCCTCGGGCACAGTGCCTTTTTCATCAACCCTCACAGTTGAGGTTTCAAACACTGCAACTGCAAAAACATATACGATAAACATAGTTGCCTCCGGCGGCGGAAAAAGCCATGGAACATCGGTAACGTTGAAGGTGCTTGCAAAAGACTTCACCATAACGCCATCGCCTTCAAGCATCTCTCTCTATCAAGGTCGTAGCGGTAGCGCCTCAGTATCGATCGAGGGAACAGGGGGCTTTTCAGACACGGTATCGCTGTCTTTAACTGTGCCTAGCGGAATAACCGCCACGATATCACCATCAAGCGGGACGCCCCCATTCTCAGCAACCGTTTCAATTTCAACATCAAGCTCGATCAGTGTAGGGACATACAGCGTTGTTGTAAGCGGAAATGGTGGAGGAAAGAACCATACAGCAACGATTTCAGTTACCGTAACGGAGCCGCCACCGCCATACACTGTAACGGTTAAAACAAGCGGGTTGACGGGGCTTACTGGAAACGTTTCAACAACTGTTTACGTGGATGGAGAGGATGTTGGAGCATCGCTTAATGACGCCAATCCATACACAACGGAGGAATTTGAAGGCGATACAACGCATACAATAGAGGTTCAAAACATCGTTAATGTTGATGAAAATACGCGCTTCGTTTGCGCCGATAACAAAACCACGGTTTCCTCAACCACAAAAACAGTGACATTTACATACAAGTTAGAGTACAAGCTGACATTCTCCGTACCCAACCCCGCCAACTATACTGTAACAATAAAGGCCGGAACCGAAAGCCACTCTGGAAAAACGCCATATACATGGTCAGGCTGGTTTGAAAACGGAAAATCCGTATCTTTCTCAGTTTCTCCAGCGAAGATAAAGGTCGGGCAGGTGGAATACGTTTTCTCAGCATGGAAGGATCAAAACAACACCGTAAGGGCATCTCCAATAACGGTTTCCGGACCGCTTACGCTTACCGCATATTATGCGATCACCGGCTTATCGGTCACGGTTTACGATGTGCCAGGCTCAAACATAACCTTCAATGGAGTATCGAAGGTTATTCCTGATGGGGGCAATAGCGTAGTTTTTGAAACCGGAAATGGAACGTTCCCGCTGGAAGTATCCGAAAGCGTCCTTTCTGGAAATTCAACTAGGCTTTTGTTTTCTAAAATGACCGTTGGAGGCTCAGTTTACACAAATAGAAATATTACTTTAACTATAGGAACAAGCTCCGTGGAGGTAAGGGTTGAAAGGACAACTCAATACAAAATTGAAATAGTTTCTCCATATGGCGATGTAAGCGGCTCAGGCTGGGCTAACGTGAACTCATCACTTACAATATCCGTTTCCACACCATTCGACCATGGAAATGGAACAAGGCGTGTTTTCATAGGCTGGAGCGGAGATTACGAAGGCACATCGCCATCAGCAACTATCACTGTTGATAAGCCAAAAACAATAATTGCGAATTGGAAGACTCAATATCAGCTTACCCTTGCAACCCAGTATGGCACGGTTGGGGGCTCAGGATGGTATGATGCTGGGTCAAACGCCTCAATATCAGCAACTCCTCCAACTGAAGAAAACATCCGTTACGTATTTGCAGGATGGAGCGGTGATTATACGGGATCAAGCCCATCCGCCACAATAAAGATGGATGGGCCAAAGAAGATTGTAGCGAATTGGAAGAGGCAATTCCTCGTCTTCATATCCTTTGTTGATGGAAAGATGATGCCACTAACGATGCCTCCAAAGAAAGTGATCGTTATAAATCCGAATGGAACACAGGTTCAATTGAACATATCGGCTGGAAAAACATGGATGGATGAGGGCATCTGGACGTTGAAAGAAGTGAACTTTAGAGGTGTCGATGTTAAATTAAAGGAGGAATCCTTCACGCCTCAACCAGGCGCCTCTTGGAAGATCCAAACAAAGGTTTATCCTTTAACCGTTAAAGTCCTAAGCAGCCTAACCGGCTGGGCTGTTCAAGGAGCCACCGTATCCCTAACGTTGCCGGATGGCTCTTTAGAAACAGGCATAACCGATAAATCGGGTCAAGTATCCTTTGCTCAGCTTCCATCATATTCTTACACTGTAAAGGTTGTTAAAGATAGTTCAAGCGCCACGGGCAACATAGACTTGATAAGCGATGGACAATTAACCATCAAGATTCTTCCAATGATGGATTTGATCCTATTTGTTGGCGCTCCAATCGGAGCCGGGGCCTGCGGTATCATCTTTTTCCTTGTGTTTAAACGAGCCAGCCTTCCATCGCTTAAATTACCAAAACTGAAGCTAAAGAAAGCTGCTAAAACTCCGCCACCGCCTCCACCTCCAGAGGAAGAAGCCGTGCCCCCAGAGAAAGGTGAAGAGTCGATCGAGAGCTGGCTTCAAAGGCGCGAAATGGAATAGAAAAGCCCATCTTTTTTAAGCCCCTTGAGAATTCTTCTTGAGCTGAATTGCGCAAAACCATAATATTGGCAATTATCCCAATGCTTATACTGTTTGCAGCATTGCCCTTCTTTGAAAGCGTTTATGCTCAAACAGGAGGGATCTCAAGGACAAGCACAGGGCTCATCCATTCAGCTGATTTCAACGATTGGAGTGGATGGAGTTGGCAACCATATGGAAGCGGAATATACTCTTTTAGTGGCGGCGCAATCTACCTCTCAGCCTCAGGCGTCTGTTTTCCTTGGTACTTGGGAAGAATAAGGTATGGAGCGCTTTCCTATAGCTCCTATGTAGTTAGGTTCAGGTCTAGCCCAACACAAAGCGGAGATGCCACAATGGTCATCGCCGCATCCGATAGCAACGGTCCATGGCACCCTGGAGCGGGGGGCTTTCAGCCTTTTTCAGGCACATACTATTGGATGGTTTGGTGGCAAAATTACTATGGCTCTCCTTGGAACAGCGTTCTTATCTATTGGAATAGTGGAAGCGGTGGCGTAACCGGTCCATCAGTAGCCATGAATCAATGGTATACGACAACGATCTCAGTTGCTGGAAACACATTTGATGTGAAGCTGGGCCCATGGGATGCTGCCACTTGGCAATCAGGCCCATATACATTCAGCAATCCATCTTCATATTACCTTTGGCTTCTTGCAGGTGGTGGCTGCTCCCCTGGTGGAGGCTGGGTTGATTGGATTCAAGTGTATAAATCAAAGAATGTAGTCGTTACGGGTTTGAGCGCTGGACAGAAGATAGAGCTTTACAAATCAGATGGCACCCTTTTAGGCTCCTACACGGTTCCAACCGGCCAAACAACAGCATCAATAAACCTAGCGGATCAAGTGCAAAAGTTTCCAGCTTCCGCTTACTTCAAGCTTTATTCCCCAAGCGGTAGCCTGATATACACAAGCCCGACATTCAACGATATGTGGCCTGGGGATGAATACAAATACGAAATAACACAGTATCAATTAACGGTTCAAACATCAGGGCTTCCAGTAGGATCGGTTTTAAAAATTAACGGCGCGATCGTTGCCACAAACCTGAAGGATGGAAACCCATACCAAGGATGGTTCAATACCGGTTCAACCGTATCCGTTGAGATAACGACCCCGGTTAGCGGAGGTTCTGGGACGCGTTATGTTTTCACACAATGGTCTGGCGATGCAAGCGGTTCAAACAACCCATTGTCCATTACAATGGATTCAGCAAAGACAGTAACCGCCAACTATAAAACGCAGTATCAATTGACCGTTGAATCCGATCCCATCACAAGCCTCAACGTTTACATCGATGGCTCCTCAACACCAAATGGCCAAACGACTTATACAACATGGCTCGATAGTGGGTCGCATACGATTAAGATGGATACTCAAGTTATCAGCGGGGGATACGTTTGGCTCTTCGACCATTGGAGCAATGGCGCTTCAGGCTCAGATATGCCCCTTTCAATAAACCTGAATAACCCATTAACCATCAGGGCAAACTATGTAAAGCAGTTATATACGATATTCGTTCAGTTAAAGGATCAAGCTGGAGCAGATATAAAAGCATCAGGGATCAAATTCTTCATATCCTACGGGCCAACAAACGCTTACATTACCACGGATTCAAATGGTAAAACATCGAAGTCTGGAATAGAGAAAAATTTTGTAGTAACATTGCAATGCCTCAACACAACGTTTCCTTATGGCTCAAATACGCGTTATGTTTTTACAGGCTGGAGCGGATACGCCACTGGAAGCAACCCAACAATTACTTTTACAATGCCCGGAAATAACGTCACTTTTTATGCCAATTTCAAGCTTCAATATTATTTGACCGTTAAGACGAGCCCAGAAGGCTTAGAACTCCCATCGGATAATGGCGGAGGCTGGTATGACGCTGGCTCTCAGGCAATTGCCAAATGTAATGAAAACATTCTATCGGGGCTTGGCACACGAAACCACTTTAAAGAATGGGGTGGTGATGCGAGCGGCTCATCTACAACGAGCAATCCAATTTTGATGAATGGACCAAAAACCGCAATAGCCAATTATAAACTTCAACGTTTGCTTTCAGTAACGGCAGCGGGCTTAACCGGGGAGCCCGGAGGTGCCCCCGTCACAACAAGGTTGGTTGTGGATGATGTATATGTCGGAGATATTCCTCCATCATGGGAAAAGTGGTATGATAATGGAACCATAGTGAAATTAAGGGTTGAATCCGTTCCGCAGCATGCATTCAAATATTGGGAGCTTGATGGGATTCCACAATCTCAAGATCCCCTTCCAGTGGAGATGTTTGCTCCAAGGTCCGCAATAGCAGTTTTCGAAAGCACCAGAAGACCGCTCCTTACTTTTCCACTTTATTCGCCAATTGCTCCGGCCTTCAGTATGGCTGTATCGATCATTTTCCTTTTTATAAAAAGGCTCAAGAAGCTTTTTAAGTGAAATCGATCAAAAATAGGTTAGGGAGAAATCCACATGGCGGAGGAACAATTTTTCCCGCTTTTCATTAGCCGGCTAAGGGAAGAGATCGAAAAGATTCCTCCATATAACCCCGCTGAGCCACTCAAGGAGATTTATCGAGAGTATTGGGTCCCATTTGGGGATTCTGTAACGTTCAACGGGCCCGTGGTCGCCTGCGATGGAAGCCAGGGAAAATCGGAACTCTCTGGGGGATTGGTCGCATGGATGGCGAGGGCGATTGCCCATATATCCGCGGGCGGCCCGCCCATAAAAGCAAAACCGGAGGTTAGGGTGAAGGTTGGCTACGGGCTTGAGGGCGAATCCATCTTTATGAAAGCCGTGGAGCTTCAAACGCTTAAAGCGGCGTTGGAGGAGGCGCTCCGCGAATACGGCGATGTGCTCGCCCTTCACGATGGAAGTCTATACCTCACGTTCCTCCACCATCCCCCATATTTGGAGGCTAGAGCCGAGGTCCTCCGCGAATATGTGAGCGCGCTCGCCTCCTTACTTGAGCTGGCATCGATGGATGGCGTACGCATCGTAGGCGTTTCGAAGGATAGCAACATCACATATCTAAGGGCCCATATAATTCATGAGGTTCTCAGCCGAAACGGGGTCGATATGCCTAGTTGTAGAAGTATAAGGGAGATAAGGAAGGCTTTAGATAAGTTATCCAGAAACAACGATTCCAGCTTAATCAAAGGTTACCTGGAGGAGGTTAAGAGCGACACCTCTGATGAAAACCTCTATAATTGGCTTGTCGATGAGCCCGGCTTCACGAAGCCCCTGCTACTTGCCCCTCAAACCTGTTACGTTCCGCATGAGAGGGGCCGAAGCTGGAGCGAGTCGTATTTAAGAACCAAGTCCCCCGAGGTGCTCGCGCCATTTCTCAAGGAGGTCGATAAACTCTATGACCTTCCACCGGTAGCGTTGACCTATTGGAAGCCGAAACATGGGTTGAGGACCTATAGGCTGGACGTACCCTCGGCCATGCTGGGTTGCGCTGATAAATGCGGGAGTATGATGACCGATAAGTTCGCAAGCCCAATCCAAATTGAAGCGATGAAGAAGCTTATAGCCATCCTCAACGGATTGGAGAACGAAGCTTATGGAATGGCGCCCCTTCTCGCCGTTGATGAAATAGTGAGGCTGGACCATGGAAGGTACAAAACTGCATATGAACCGATCATTCTAGAGGAGTTGAAGGCGCATGGACATAACGTTAAGCTTAGGAAGAGAAGCGTTAGGGACATCTTCATGAGGAGGTATTGAGGATGGAGGAGGTTGGAAGGGTTCTAGAGGATGCCACGCCACTTGGCTTCTCGTTGAAGGCGAAAATGGATACACCGATAGGCCTGCACGATTATATTGTCGTGGATGTTGATGAAGCCATCGGCAGAGAAGTTAGACGGGTTCAAGTCCTTGCTGAAGTGATTAGGTTCAAGACAAAGAACCCATTTGCGACGCCTGAGATGGTCGTTGAGGGGGAGAGCCCTCTCTACTCCTATAAGATCCTTGAGGCTGAAATCCTTGGCTATATCGATGATGCTGGCGTGGTGATCAGACCAAAGACCGCCCCAAACCCAGGCGCTCCGGTTTACCGTGCCGACAGCGAAACCCTTCAATCATTCTTTAAAGGAGATAAGGGGAGACCCCCAATTTATGTAGGTCATCTAATTCGGGAACCAGACGTCAAAGTCCCCATACGCCTCTCAGGGGCCCAATTCCACATAGGAATATTCGCTGCAACGAGGGCTGGCAAGTCTTACCTCGCTGGCAAGATGATCGAAGAAATCTTGGAAAACACACCCGCTCCAGTAATCGTAGTGGACATTCATGGCGACTATGTGAAGATGGACCAGCTTGATGAGGGAGGCAAACAAACCGCTTTCAACGTTATCGTTTACCAGCCTCCAAATGCGCCTAGGATAGATGGACTCACAGCCGAATGGAAGGAGCTCAAGATAGGACTCAAACAAATTTCAGTAGATGCCCTGCTTATGATGCTTGGGCGCATTGGAGACCTACAAATAGACATAATGGAGGAAATTCTTGAGGATTTGGAAAATAAAGGTAAACCATACGGCATCAACGATGTCATTTTCACCATAAAAGAGCGGCTGGAGAAAAAGGATGAGAAAGGTAAGCCCGTTTTAAAGGATCAAGAGAGGAGGGCTCATATGGGTCTTCTGCGACGTTTGAAAAGATTGGCAAGGCTCCTTCCATTCACGGAGCAGGAATTTGATATAGGTAGCTTATTCCAACGTAAAACACTAAGCATAATATGCCTTAGTGGATTGAGAGCAAGCGTCCAAGATGCTTTAACCGCTTCTATCATAGACCTTATGTTTAAACATAAAATCTTGATGTATGAAGAACACCAAAAACGTACGCCCGCCTTTCTATTCATAGAGGAGGCGCATAGAGTAGCCTCCAGTGAAAGCAAGTTCGCCGTAGAGATAATATCCACCGCCATTAGGGAAGGGTCGAAGTATGGCCTCTTCCTCGTCATAATCAGCCAAAGGCCGAGGAGCATAGACCAAGACGTCCTAAGCAACATCGGGAACTACGCCGTTCTAAGGATCACGAATGCCCAAGACCAGCAAATAATCGAAAGGGCAAGCGAAAGCTTCTCCCACAGGCTCATAGAAGATTTGCCAGCATTAAATCAAGGCGAAGCCGTCTTGGTTGGGCCTTTCGTCCCCCTGCCAGCTCATGTAAAAACCCTTAAGAGAAAGACATCCCATCGTGGCATCACTCCAGACATCTATGAAGAGTTCGATAGGTCTGAGGAAGAGGAAGGGGGATGGGATAAGAGGTGGAGATAGGGGAATTGAAGATCGGCATTTTAGCGGATACACATGTGGGAAGAAACATTCCTAGAGTCGTGGGGGACCTGAGGCGCGAAGCATACAAGCATGCCTTCTCAAAGGCCATGGACATCCTAATCGATGAAAATGTGGATTACGTCATCCATGCAGGGGACCTCTTCGAGAAGAGGAGCATGAACCCAAACGACTCCATGTACGTCAAAAATGAGCTCCACAGCCTCATAGACTCCATCAAGGCGAAAAGCGGAAAAGATGTTCAGATTTTAGTGGTTAGGGGGAATCATGACGGTACGTTAGATAATAGTGCGCTCGACTACGTGGAGCATCCACTCGCGAAATACCTCAAGGTCATCGGCGATGAAACCCTGCGGGGAAAGCCTGAGATCTTCGATGATGGAGCCATATCCGCGGTCGCTGTTGGCTACACGCCATACATCGCTTCAAGGTTCAAGGAGATCAAGCAAACGGTTGAGGATAGCCTATCAAAGGCCTCAAACGAGCCATTCCTAATCCTGCACGCATTCATAGGCGGATACCACGAGCTTCCACCAGGGGTTTCAAAGCATAACGTGCTGCCGATCCAGGAGCTGGAAGGCTTGAGTGCGAAAGTCATAATATGCGGACATTACCATAAGAGAAAGCCGCCAATGACGCTTTATGGAAAAACCTTCATCACGCCAGGGGCCACGGAGGCCATCGACTTAGCGGATGAAGGCGAATACGGCATTTTTATTCTTGAGAAAAATTCGCATAAGTTTATTCCCATAGAGCCCCTCCATGAAATCCGCAACGTTGAGGTGTCATCGGGCGGAGCCAATAAGCCCTTGGAATGGTATAGAAGTGAGGCGGAGCGACAATTAAACTCATATGCGGCGAACGTTGCCGCATCCAATAGAGACATCATCATCCGGCTTGTCGTGAAGGGGAAAAGCGATGAGGATCCATTTAGGCTGGATGCGAGCCTTAACGAGCTGGCGATGGAAGCGAAGAAGAAGCAGCCGCGCATCCTTCACATCCAAATCGAGAATAAAGTTGAATCCATACCTCAAACATTTAATGTGCCCTTTGGAGGCCAAGAAGAATTCCTCCTCGAAGCCGTGAAGCCGCTTGGCAGCTTAGTTGAGGAGATCCCGCCCCTATTGGAGGATGTGGATATGGCTTTGGATGAGAAGGGCAGTGGGACCACGGGTCTTCTAAAACCGTCAGATAGGCAAACCTTCATCGAGAAATGGGTTAAAATCCTTGAGGAAGCGGTGGAGTCAGAGCAAAACCAAACGTGATGGGAAAAATGAGCGCAATCATAGAGGAACTGAAAGTCAAAAACTTTGAAGGATACAGGAGCGCTGAAGTGGAGTTCACAGAGGGACTGAACCTCATCAAGGGGAGAAATTCCGCTGGCAAATCTACATTGCTGAATGCTCTCCTCTTCGCGCTCTACGGCAAAATCCCTGATGTCCCGCCTAAACTGCTCGTATCAAGGCTGCCCGGCAGGAGTGAGATGGCGGTTTATGTGAAATTCAGGAGCCCAGTGACCGGCGCCGTCGTGGAAGTTTATAGAAGCGGGGGCCTCGACAGGAAGGGGGACTTTCGAACATCAAAGCTGATGCTGATGGAAAATGGGAAAATGCTAAGCGTGGAAAGCGAGGAGGACTTGAAGAAAAAGGTAACTGAAAGGATGGGCGTCACCCCGAAGAAGTTCGCAAACCTGGTTTACGTGAGGCAGGGGAGGCTTCAAGAGATCCTTGAGCCGCCTCGAAGGGATATGGACTTGATCCTGCGCCTCACCGTGGCCAGGGAGTTGAAGGAACAGGTGGATGAGGCCAGGAAGATCCTCGAAAAATTTGAGGGGAAAGATGTTCAAACGGAGCTTCAGAACATTCAAGGCATAATCCTTCCTCAGCTTCAGTCGAGCATAGAGGCATTGGAAAAGGATGTGGAGTCCTTACAAAGGGAGGTGGCGGAGCTGGATGAGCTGATAAAGAAGGCTGAATCTACGACCTTGCTTGAGTTGCTGAAAAACATTGATGTGAAGGGAGATCTTGAGTCAGAGTTGAATAATGTTTCAAGCGCGATCCAGGCGCTTCTCTCCCAAGCGAATGCATCCTTAAGGGGGGAGCTTCTCAACCGCATAGCCGATGCTGAAAGGCGATATAGCGAGTTGAGTGAACAATATACTGAGCTACTAGAAGACGTCAGTAATTCACAAAAAGAATGGAGCGCCAGTAACGGGGAGGCAAACGCGCTCCAAAAGGAGATCCAAGAGCATGAAAGGTTATTGAATGAGGGCGTTGCCACATGCCCAACCTGTGGCCAAGACCTAAAGGCGGAGGTATTGAAAAACATTCTTGAATACAAAAGAAGAAAGCTGGACATTCTCTTGAAGATCGTGGAGGGTCTGAGAAAGGCTTATGATGACAAAAACACCGAACTTGAAAAACTGAGGAATGAGCTCAACCTAACTCTCAATGAAGTGCAACGGCTCAAGGGCTTGGATGAAAGCATTCAAAGGCACCTTGCTAGAAAGGATGAGCTTGAAAAGAATATTGCGAATATGGAGAATTCAATTAAGACGCTCCTAACACACTTAAACCTTCCATTTGAGCCCAAGGATCCAGAGTTAAAGGTTAAAATCGCTCAACGACTTCCTTTGGAGCCGGTTCAACTGGAAGCAAAGAAAAAGGAGGCTTTCACGAAAAGGGAAAAGCTTACGGCCAAGAGCTCGGACCTTGCGAAAAAGAAAGGAGAATTGCAGACTTATCAATCCAGAATTTCAGAATTGGAGAAAAGGCTGAAGGCTATTGATTTGGCTAGGAAGCTTTCGGAGCGCTTGGAAATGGCAATCGAAACTAGAAGGAAAGAAGTCCTCCGAAAGATCGAGGCAAGGGCCCTCTCATATTATGAAAGGATGACGGACCAGCGCGACTACGACTCAATAAAGATAGATCCTGAAACCTATGCTGTTTCAGTTCATCCGCGTAACTTAACGGAGCATATACCCGCCACGAGGGATGGTGGGGGTCATCAAACGCTTCTGGCTTTAGCGCTCAGGCTGGCCCTCCTCGAAGAGCTGGGCTTTAGAAATCTTCTCATTCTTGATGAGCCGACTTATGGCGTTGATTCTGAGAACCTTCCACAATTGGCTGGATACATCGAGGATGTTTCGAAAAACCTTGCTCAAACGATCCTGGTGACCCACCATGATATATGCGAGGAAGAGGCCTCGAACATAATTGAAGTGAGCAGGGAAGACGGATTTTCTAACGCAAGGATCAGGAAAACATAAGCAAAGGCTGATCTGCATAATATACCTCTAATCCGAAAAAGATCGCCACATTCTAACTCCGCGCAAATTGCATTTTTTAAATGAACTGCGTAAACATTTTCGGTGCGGAGATTGTCTGAGTTAGACTGGAGAACCTCGATATATGTTGCCTTGAAATTTTTCAAATGGTACTCCATCTGGTTTGTTTCTGGGCTTATCCTTCAGTTCCTAGGTTTCTGGTTGATGGCTCCAATAGCAATCGGTTATAAATTCGGTTCGCTTGCAGCCGGCTTTATTTTGATAGTTACTGGTTCTGTCCTGCAGCTTTTTGGATTTTTGGCAACCTTCTTTAGAATGATGTATGCGCTTGTTTGCGAAGCTAGCGCTCACTCTGCCGAACATCATACACTTGAGGTTGAAAAATAATTTTTGATCGAAAAATCGACCCATTTAGCGATCAAAAATAAGCTTAAAATAAGCTCCTTTCTGGCAAAAGGAGCTCAAAATGGGATTTTCGATGATCGGTTGTTTACCCGGGTAAACAAGTGATCAAAAAGTCTTTAAAATT